>Ga0255338_1000767_pt1 | contig 81647 bp, 87 predicted proteins | sample MeOH1_35cm_T4_19_FD_203715 | JGI IMG/M metagenome (GOLD analysis project Ga0255338, IMG submission 203715) | Sandy soil microbial communities from University of British Columbia, Vancouver, Canada - MeOH1_35cm_T4_195 | ecosystem: Engineered > Artificial ecosystem > Sand microcosm > Unclassified ... | reverse complement strand
ATCACCGCGTACATCGTTCGCGCCTTCGGAGTAGATATGCAAAACGGAATGCGCCCGCAGGAAAGCCCGCGGGCGAGAGGTGGGCGGTTATACAGCGCGAAGTCGGTGAGTCAACGGCGGGGTGGGGCCTCTCGGCGATCTAACCGGGCCTGGAAGGCATCCACGCGTCATCGCCATAGTTGATGGCGAAGAAGCCGAGACGATTCTCCAACAAGTTCGCCGCACGCTCCGCGTCAGCATCGGTGGCGACGACTAGGCCATCCATTAAAACACCCTGGCCGCCGTCCTCGTAGAAGACCGGGCCCCAGGCCAACATAGTCGGTTCGAAGCCGACCTCCGCGAGCTCCGCATTGAAGAATGGCAACTTCATATGCGTCCATTCGCTCGGAAGCGCCGGGATCTCGACGTCGCCACGCGCAGCACCCCATGCGCTGGCTCCAACGAAGATCGGAATGTCGAGAGCGACGCGCAAGTTTGGATCCCACGGGATGAGCTCACCCATCTTCGCAGTATTGAGCTAACGGCCGCTTTCCGGATTGAGTGGAACCCAACCACTCTAAGCCTTGAGAATCCATGGCCAGAGTTTGCCAGCGGGGTGAGGCGTCTCAAGGACGGCCCGCAGGGCCGCCGCGGCGCGGCCGCGCGGGAGCGCGGTCCACCCCGCTGGCTCGCAATCAATCATGGATTTTAAGGGCGGGAAGCATCCTGTTGGGATGCTCTTCTTCCTTCACCTCCCCCGCGAAGCGGCGGGAGGTGAAGCGACGTCCTAAGCCCGCCCCGTCCCCAGCCAGCACGCGCCGGTGAACCGCGCCGCGCCGTCCTGCAGCAGCGGCTCGAAAGCCGCGCGGATGGCGTCGGTGGCGCGGGCGCGGGCGGCGGCGTCCATGTCGCGCAGGGCGAGGCCCGCCGGCCCCAGGCGGGTGACGTAGGACAGGAGGTCGCCTTCGGCGATCTCGGTCGCGATATCGACCGGGCGCACGTCGACGTCGGCCCAACCGCCGGCCGCCAGGATCCGCCGCACCCGCTCGCCGTCTGCGAAGCCGAACTGGCCCGGCGCGTTCGGTTGCGGCGTCGGCATGGGCGGCAGGAACGGCGCGGCGGCGCGGGCGGCGGTGGTCATGAAGGGGTTCTCCGCAGGGCTGCGCCAGGCGAGGAAGGCCAGCTTCGCGCCCGGCCGGCAGGCGCGGTGGATGTTGGCGAAGGCGGCCTCGGGGTCGTCGAAGAACATCACGCCGAAGCGCGAGATCACCGCGTCGAACTGGCCGGGGTCGAAATGGAAGGTCTGGGCGTCGGCCTGGACGAAGGCGGCGGAGCCCAGGTCCTCCGCCTCCGCACGGGCCTTGGCGGCGGCGACCAGCGGTTCGGAGATGTCGACGCCGAGGCAGTGGCCGTCCGGCCCCAGCCGCCGGGCCATGGCCAGCGTCGTCGCCCCGGCGCCGCAGCCGATATCGAGCACGCTCAAGCCCTCGCCCGGGAACCCCGCCTCCAGCAGCCGCTCGCCGAACGGGGCCAGCATACCGTCGAGCACGCCCTGCATCTCCACCCAGGTGCGCCCGCTGGCGTCGTTCCAGAGGGCCGCCTGGTCGCGGTTGGGGTGGGCTTGGCTGTCGGTCATCGGGAGGCTCCGCGGGTTGCGTTCAGAGGTCAGCGGCGGCACTCTGCAAGTTCAAGTCAACTTGAGGTCAAGCGGTGAAGTTCCTGGATATCGCGCAGGTCGCCCGGGGCTCCGGCGTGCCCGCCTCGACGCTGCGGTATTATGAGGAGAAGGGGCTGATCGCCTCGATCGGGCGGCGGGGCATGCGCCGGCTGTTCGACGACGGCGTGCTGGAGCGGCTGGCGCTGATCGCGCTGGGCCAGGCGGCGGGGTTCACGCTGGACGAGATCGGCGAGATGTTCGCCCCCGACGGCCGGCCGCGGATCGAGCGCGAGCGGCTGACCGCCAAGGCCGAGGAGCTGGACGGCCGCATCCAGCGGCTCAGCGCCATGCGCGACGGCCTGCGCCACGCCGCCGCCTGCCCCGCGCCCAGCCCGATGGAGTGCGAGCACTTCCGCCGGATCGTGCGACTGGCGGGGACCGGGCGGCTGGACCCGCCCGCGCGGCGGCGGTTCGTGGCGGAGGCGGTTTGAGGGCCGGGGTGGATTGGCGACGCGCAGCCAGGCGTCACAAAAGTTGAAGCGCGCGCGGCCTCGTCCGGGCTAGGCTCCGGCCAGGTTTCGACGGGGGTTGCGATGCGGCGGGGATTGTTCGCCTGGGCGGTGCTGCTGTTCTTCGCCTTCGCCTCCGTCGCGGCGGCGGCGGAAACCGGCTTCCTGGATCGCCAGGTCACGGTGGAGGGCAAAGCCTCGGCCTATCAGGTCTACGTCCCCAAGGGATACGACAGGACCAGGCCCCTGCCCGTCATCCTGTTCCTGCACGGCGCGGGCGAGCGGGGCGTTGATGGCCTGCTGCAGACCGAGGTCGGGTTGGGCAGCGCCATCCGCCGTCACGTCGACCGCTTCCCCGCCATCGTGGTCTTCCCGCAGGCCGCGCCGCAGACTGTGTGGCAGGGACCGCCAGCGCGCGCGGCCCTGGCGGCCCTGGACCGCACCATGCGTGAGTTCCGGATCGACCGGAGGCGGGTCTACCTGGCGGGGCTTTCCATGGGGGGGAACGGGGCCTGGCATCTGGCCTACAATCACCCCGACCGGTTCGCGGCCATGGTGGTGATCTGCGGCTTCGTCACGCCGCGCGGCCCGTTGCTGTCCATTCCGCCGGCCACGGAGATCGACCCCTTCGGCGCCGTCGCCCGCAAGGTCGCCGGGATCCCGGTCTGGCTCGTGCACGGAGACGCCGATCCGACGGTGCCGGTCGACGAGTCGCGCCGCATGGCCGCCGCCCTCAAGGCCGCGGGCGCCAACGTCACCTATCGTGAGCTTCCTGGCGTCGGCCACAACGCCTGGGACGCGGCGTTCCGGAGCGAGGAGCTCCCGCAGTGGCTGTTCGGACAGGCGAAGCGCTGACGGGCCCCCCCGGATCGCCTATGAGCGCCGGATGCAGTTGCTTGTCACCTGGGCCGGACGCGCCGGGCTCCTGATCGTACTGGCCGTCGCGATCGTCGGCGCCCTCGATCCCCACCACAACGCCGCCCGCCATGTGCCGGCCCCCGACGTGGTGGAGCATGTGGCCTATGGCTTCCTGCTCACGGTGCTGACCATCGCCGCCCTGCCGCGCGTGAACCCCTGGCTGATCGGCGCCGGCTACCTGGCGGTGGGCGCGGGGTTCGAAGCCTTGCAGATCGTGGGCTGGGTGTCGGGGACCTTCCAGTGGAAGGACCTGGCGTCGAACACCGGCGGGGTGGCCGCGGCGCTGGCGCCGTTCGCCCTGGGCCGGCGCAAGGGCGGGCGGCGATGAACGACGAGCTTTACCTGATCCTGGCCATGGCCTCGGCCGGCCCGACCACGCGCTATGAGGTGGGCTCGCGCCACACCCTGCTGGTGTTCGCCCGCGCGAGCTCGCACGACCAGGCGCTGGCGGTGGCGACCGCCGGCATGGCCGATCTGGGCTGGGGCGAGCCGGCGTTCCAGAAAGCCGGGATCATCGAACTGGGGCCCCACCTGAGCGCGGAGGACCGCGCGCCGGCCGAGCACGCCATGGCCCATGGCTGCGCGGTCAGGGTCTATGAGCGGCCCTCGGCGCGGGCTTAAGGCTTCGCGCCGCTTGCGCCGGGCCGCGCGTTCCCGCAATCAATCAGGCACAGTCGCCACGGGAGGCCCAAGCCATGCGGACCATGACCGACAGGCGGCGCCCGGCGATCGCGCTGGTCGCCACGGCGATGCTGCTGGCCGCGTGTTCGGGCGAGAAGCGCTCCGACAAGGTCGCCACCGCCCCGGCGGCCCCGCCGCCGGTGGCGACGCCGGCCACGCCGCTCGCGCCCGCCGCTCCGCTGCCGCCGCCCGTGCCGCCCGAGACGCTGGCCGCGGTGGACGCCGCCCTGGCCGGGGTGAAGGCGTTCAATGCGAAGGCGCTGACCGATCTGGCCGCCATCGAGAAGGCCGAACGGCGGATCCGCGACCAAGCCGCCCGCGCGCTGGAGGCGGCGCGGCGCGGTGACGGCGCACGCGTGGCGGCAGCCCGGGCCGACGCCGAGGCGGCGCACAAGGGCCTGGTCGACGGGCTGGCGGCGTTCCGCACCGCGGCGTCCGGACAGCAGGCGGCGATGGAGGCGGCGGTGGCGCTGTGCGGGCCGCCCGCAGCCGATCCGCTCGCCCCGACCGCGACGCTTCCGCCCAAGCCGGTGGTGACCACGCCGGCGCCGGCGACCCCGGGATCGGCGCCCGTCGCGCCGGACGCCACCGGGCTGGCGGCCTATGCCGGCTGTCTGGCCCTGCCAGCGGAGCAGGCGCTGCTGGCGCAGAACATCGAGGCCGTGGCCGCACGCCACCAGGCCGCCGAGACCGCCTATCGGCAGGATAGGGCGAAGCTGGAAGAGGCGGCGGCGACCATGGCGCTGGGCCGCTAGGCCCTTGAAATCTTGCGGTTGGACCCCAGATAGGTTCCGATCGCACTCGCGTCCGTTTCCCCCTTCGGACCCGAGTGACGGGTGTGCGGCCCTGGCGCCTTAGATGGCCGCCGGGGCCGCCTTCGTTCTAGGGCTCGTCATGGACCAGCCGGGCGATCCTTCCGGGGGGACCGCCCGGCCTCGTCTCCAGGCCACGTCCCGCCGTGCATGACAGCCGGGCCAGCCCACAGCCGCAGACCGAAACCGCAGGGCGTGCGCCGGGGGGCGAAGCGCCCCCGCGTTCGGCTTGCCAGAACATTGTTACACGATTTTAGGTCCCACGTCTTCCAACCGTTGATTGACAACAGGAAATCGGCCACGGCCGAGGCTGAAGGCGCGGGAACGCTGCAGGGATCGGGCCCGGCTGACCGCGAATGCCGGAACCCGTTTCCCGCGCCTTCGGCGTCGGCCGTGGATCGCTAGATGCGCTTGCCGCGGGCGAGCGGCGCGTCGACGGGATCGGCGGGGGCGGAGATGGACGCCTGCCAATCGTCCTGGACCTGGGCCTGGGCCGGCGCCAGCGCGCTTCCCACCGCGAGGTAGCTCACGAAGCCCACGAAGAAGGCCACGCACGCCAACAGGAAATAGGGCTTCAGGACCTGGTTCATGGTGTCGACCACAAGCTCCGACGCGTCGGTTACCGGATGATCAACGGGCGCCCAGGGCGAGGGTTGCGGCTCCGCTTTCGCTTGTTTGTGCGAACACGTCGCATTAGCGAGAAGGGCGGCCATGGGGTCGCGGTCGGGGGACTCCGCGCCGATGACGCCGCTGGCTAGGCTTCGCCGCTTCTGGCTCGACGTCCACCTGTGGATCGGCGTCGGCCTGCTGATCGCGCTGATACCGTTGAGCGTCACGGGCTCCATCCTTGTCTGGCACGACCAGCTTGACCGCACCCTTCATACCCAGAGGTACGAGACCACAGGACGCTCGGTTTCACGCGGGATCATTGACTACGCGCAAGCCGCCCAGGCCGCCTTCGGGGACCGGGCGCAGCTGACCCAGATCCGCCTTCCGCAGAACGCCGGCGATCCCGTGGTGGCGGTGGGGCGGATCAAGGGCGAACCCGGGCCGGGCGGCCGTCCGCGGACGCTCAACGCCTGGATCGATCCGCCGACCGCCAGGGTGCTGGACACGGCCGAGGTGGCCAGGGGCTTCACCATGGTGATGCACCGGGTCCACGGCTCGCTGCTGATCCCGGAGGTGGGCCGCAAGGTGGTGGGCTGGCTGGGTTGGGCGATGTTCGTCTCGTGCGCCACGGGCCTGTGGCTGTGGTGGCCCAGGCACGCCGGGTTCCTGAAGGGGCTGAGGTGGCGCCGGGGCGCCTCGACGCTGTTCAACCTGCACCACATGGTCGGCTTCTGGGTGTGCGCGCCCCTGGCGGTGCTGTCGCTGACCGGGGTCTACATCTCGTTCCCGCAGACCAGCCGCGCGCTGTTCGGCCTGCCGCAACAGCCGCCGCGCCAGCAGGGGCCGGGGCGGTTCGCGCCGCCGATCGCGGAGCCGAAGCTGACCCTTGCCCAGGCGGTCGCCGTGGCGCAGGCCGAGGCGCCGGGCGCGGCGCTGACTGAGGTGAACGTCCCGACCCGCGGCGAGGCGCCGGCCTGGCGCGTCGGCCTGAAGGCGCCCGGCGCGGAGCGGCCGCAGACGCTGCAGGTGGTCGACGCCACGGGCGAGGTGAAGATCGACCAGAACGCCGGGCCACGCCGCGCGCCCGACACGGTCTCGCCGCTGATGCGCCGAATCCACGACGGGAACGAGATGGGCTTGGCCTGGCAGCTGATCATCTTCCTGGGCGGCCTGGCGCCCGCCGTGCTGGGGGTCACCGGCGTGATCATGTGGCTGCGGCGGCAGGCCCGGCAGAAGGCCCTGCGCCGGCCGGCCTAGAGGTCCGGCGCGAGCGGGACGCCCCCCACGGCGAAGCTTTTCCAAAGTTGCGAACGATTCTCATTGCGCGGCCCGTGTGTCGGACTTAAGAACGCTTCGCATTATTAGTCGCAACACGCCGAGGGGCGCGGGGGTTATGGTGAGAGTGGCAAGCGGCGTTTGCGCCAAGAAGAAGCTGGCGATGACCTGCGCGATCGCGGGGCTGGCCGGCCTGTCGCTGGGCGGCGCTGCGCAAGCGGCGGAAGCGGCCGCGGTCGATGGCGCGGCGATCGCCACCGCCGACGCGGATCAGACCGGCATGATCTCGGGCATCGAGGTCGAAGGCCAGCTCATGAAGCAGAACAATCCTAAGGTCACCGCCAAGCCGTTGGACAATCCGCAGACCGTGACCGTGGTCGGTCGCGGGACCATCGCGGCCCAGAACCTCCTGTCGCTGCGCGACATCCTCTCCACCGTGCCGGGGATCACCTTCGGCGCCGGCGAGGGCGGCGGCGGCTTCGGCGACTCGATCAACCTGCGCGGCTACTCGGCCAACAACGACATCACCGTCGACAGCGTGCGCGACAGCGCCCAGTACAGCCGGACCGACCCGTTCAACGTCGAGCAGATCGAGATCACCAACGGCTCGAACTCGGTCTATTCCGGAGCGGGCTCGGTAGGCGGGACGATCAACATCGTCTCCAAACGCCCGACCGCGCGCAATTCCAGCGTGGTGACGGCCGGCGTCGGCACGGAAAACTACTACCGCGGCGCGCTCGACGCGAACCACAAGCTGAACGACAGCATTGCCGTGCGCCTGAACGCCATGGTCCACCGCAACGATGCGCCGGGCCGCGACGTGGAGGAGTTCAAGCGCTGGGGGATCGCCCCGTCGATCACCGTCGGCCTGAACGGCCCCACACAGTTCACGGCCATGTACGTGCACCAGGAGGACCGCAACACGCCCCAGTACGGCGTGCCGTTCTACAACGGCCGGCCCGTCCCCGGGGTCGATCCGGGCGCCTACTATGGCTACGCCAACATCGACAAGCAGGACCAGGACGTCGACATCCTGACCGGCATCATCGATCACGACTTCGGTGGCGGCCTGAAGCTTCGCAACCTGTCGCGCTACCAGAAGGTGACCCAGCTCACGGTCGTGGACCCGCCGCAGGGCGTGTTCTGCCTGGCGAACGGCCAGAAGCCCGTGGCCTGGAGCCAGTCGACGACGGCCACCAACATCACGGGCTTCACCGCCTGCCTCGCCACCGATCCGGCGCCGGGCTTCTACCAGCCCAGCGGCCCGCGCGGGAACCTGCGCGACACCGAGAACACCCTGCTGCACAACCAGACCGACCTGACCTGGGACGGCGACCTGGGCGGCGTTCACCACACCCTGGTGGTCGGCGCGGCCTTCTTCGAGGAGGACTTCCACCTCGACACCGGCAACACCTTCCGCACCGCGACCGGCGCCACGGTGGCCCTGCCGCCGATGAACATCGCCAACCCGAACAACACCTACACCGGCGCGATCAACTTCATTCAGGCCAGCGCCCAGGACGGCCATCGCAAGAACCAGGCGGTCTACCTGTTCGACAACATCGTCCTGACCGAGCAGTGGTCGATCAACGGCGGGATCCGCTGGGAGCACAACGAGGGCGTCAACTCGACCGACACCTACAACGTGACGCCGGGCGCCTCGCTGGGCGTGATCACCCCGGGCCCCAAGTTCCGCAACGACGAGAACCTGCTCACCTACCGGCTGGGCGTGGTCTACAAGCCGATCCCGAACGCCAGCCTCTACGTGGCCTACGCTAACTCCGAGACGCCCAGCCAGGCGACCGTGAACGGCTCAGGCGCCTGCACGGCCATCAGCTGCCGGGTCGATCCGGAACAGGCCGAGAGCTTCGAGATCGGCGGCAAATGGGACGTGATGGGCCGACTGTCGCTGACGGCCGCGGTCTTCCGCAACGACCGAACGAACTACAAGGTGGCCTCCGGCGACCCGACCGTCCCGGACCAGCAGCTGGACGGCGCGGCCCGGGTGAACGGCGTGGCCCTGGGCGCCTCGGGGCGGATCACCGACGACTGGTCGATCTTCGCGAACTACACCTACCTGGACTCGGAGGTGAAGCGCGGGGTGTCCAAGGTCCTGGCCGCCCGGGGCCTGGACTTCACCAAGGGCGACTCGCTGACCAGCGTGCCGGACCACGCCTTCAGCGTGTTCACCACCTATGATCTGCGGGACCTGAACCTGCAGCTCGGCTACGGCGTGACCTACCAGGGTGAATACTACCTGACCCAGCACGCCCTGGTGGCCGGCTCGACCAACACCCGGACCACCATCCCGCTGGTGAAGGCCCAGGACTACATGGTCCACCGCCTGACGGTCGCCTGGACGCCGCGCCCGGACATCGAGCTGCGGCTGAACGTGAACAACGTGTTCGACAAGGAATACTACCAGCGCGGCCGCAACAACGGCTGGGCCACGCCGGGCGATCGCCGCAATGCGACGCTCACCGCCAACTACCGGTTCTGACCTCCCCCCAGAGGAACCGGCTAGTGCGCCCCGCCTCCGCTGCTCGCGGGCGGGGCGCAATTCGTTCCGGAGCGATCGCCGGCCCGCCTGAACCGGCGATCGCTCAAGGCCCCTGCTCGAGAGGCAGACCATTCGCCGTGCGTAGATTGAGCCAACCTGATCGACGAATGGTCTAGGGTCACACCATGATGCTTCACGTCCCCGGCGTGCTCGCACCGGCCCAGGTGGCCGAAATGCGCGCCTTCATCGACGCCGCCCCCTGGGAGGACGGCAACGCCACCTCCGGCAAGCAGTCGCGGCTGGCGAAGCAGAACCGTCAGCTGCCCGAGGCGTCCGACGCCGCGCGACAGGTCGGCGCCCAGGTGCGCGAGGCCGCGACCCGTAGCGCGCTGTTCATGGCCGCCGCCCTGCCCCACACGATCTATCCGCCGCTGTTCAACCGGTACGGACCCGGGGAGACCTTCGGCGACCACGTGGACAACGCGATGCGCTTCCAGCGCGACCAGGGGATCCGACTGCGCACGGACCTGTCGGCGACGCTGTTCCTCTCGGATCCCGAGACCTACGACGGCGGCGAGCTGGTGGTGGAGGACACCTACGGCTCGCACGAGGTGAAGCTGCCGGCCGGCGACCTGATCCTCTATCCCGCGTCCAGCCTGCACCGGGTCATGCCCGTGACGCGCGGCGAGCGGGTGGCCAGCTTCTTCTGGATCCAGAGCCTGGTCCGCGACGACGCCAAGCGCGCCCTGCTGTTCGACATGGACGTGGCGATCCAGACCCTGGCCCAGGAGGCGGGGCTGGGCGCCCCGGCGATCGTTTCGCTGACGGGGACCTATCAGAACCTGCTCAGGATGTGGGCCGAGCTGTAGCCCGGCCCCATCCGCGGTTCAGCACCGATCCTTGCGGTCGATCTCACGCCCGAGCAGCGCACCCGCGCCCGCACCGATGACCGTGCCGGCCGTTCGGTCGCGACCGCCATCGACCTCGCGGCCCAGCAGCGCGCCCGCCGCGCCGCCGATGATCAGGCCGGTCGTGCCGCCCGAACGGCAGCTGCTGCGGTAGCGGCGCGGTTCTTCGCGGTAGTAGCGCGGCGCGGGCTCGTAGTTGCGCTCGCGGTAGTAGACGGGCCGTTCCTCAACGTAGACCCGCTCATGGTCGTGGTGATGGTGGTGCTTGCGGTGACCCTTCCCATGTCCGTCGGCCGAGGCCGCTGTTGGGACCACGGCCGCCGCCGCCGCCAATCCGGCTGCAACCATCAGCATCTTGCGCCACGCCGCCATCTCATTCCCTCCAGGTCCCAGCCGCACGCCCCCTCGGCGCGCGGTGTCGGCGAAGGCCTCCCACGACTCCGCTGCCATCTTCCTGAAGGGCGGTTTCAGGGTAGGTTCATCTTGCGGTTGCCACGGTGCCGCTTGCTGGTTGTCCCCCCGATTCGACTTACCCGCTGATCGGCGCTGAAGAAGGCGCCGCGGTACAACCAGGAGTGCAGGCCGGAGGACACCTCCCCCTGCGCTACGAGACCTTCGGCCTTGAGTTCGCGCGCCACGCCCGTAGCGAGGTGAAGGAAACCCGGGCCGCCTTCCGCGAGAAGCGCAAAGGCGCCTACACGGGCGGCTGAAAACCCGGTATCCCGCCTGCGCCCTGATGCAGGCGCACGATTTGAAGGAGCCTCCCATGCCGCTCGACGCTGGCGCGCCCCAGAAGACCTACCGCTGGGACGACCCCCTGGATATGTCCTCGCGGCTCTCGGAAGAGGAGCGGATGGTCTGGGACGCCGCTCGCCAGTACGCCCGCGAGAAGCTGCTGCCGCGCGTGGTCTCAGCCTATGCCGAGGAGCGGTTCGACCGCGAGATCATGACCGAGATGGGCGAGTTGGGCTTCCTCGGCCCGACGCTGCCGGAAGAGTACGGCTGCGCCGGGGTGAACCACGTGGCCTACGGCCTGATCGCCCGCGAGATCGAGGCGGTCGACAGCGGCTACCGCTCGGCGATGAGCGTGCAGTCCTCGCTGGTGATGTACCCGATCTATGCCTTCGGTTCCGAGGAGCAGAAGCGCAAGTACCTGCCCGGCATGGCGGCCGGGAAGATCATCGGCTGCTTCGGCCTGACCGAGCCGGACGGCGGCTCCGACCCGGCCTCGATGCGCACCGTCGCGAAGAAGGTCTCCGACGGCTATGTGCTGAACGGCGCAAAAATGTGGATCACGAACTCGCCGGTCTGCGACGTGGCCCTGGTCTGGGCCAAGCTGGACGGCAAGATCCGTGGGTTCCTGGTCGAGCGCGGGACGAAGGGGTTCGAAACCCCCAAGATCCTCAACAAGCTGTCCCTGCGCGCCTCGGTCACCGGCGAGATCTCGCTGACCGACGTGCATGTGCCGGAGGACGCCATGCTGCCGGGCGTCGAGGGCCTGCGCGGGCCGTTCTCGTGCCTGAACAAGGCGCGCTACGGCATCGCCTGGGGCGCCATGGGTGCGGCCGAGTTCTGCCTGCACGCGTCGCGCGACTACGTCTCCAGCCGCAGCCTGTTCGGCCGCACGCTGGCCTCGCGCCAGCTGGTGCAGAAGAAGCTGGCCGACATGTCCACCGAGATCGCGCTGGGCTTCGAGGGCGCGCTGGCCCTGGGGCGGCTGATCGACGAGGGCGCGTGGGTCCCGGAAGCCATCTCGATGCTGAAGCGCAACAACTGCGGCAAGGCGTTGGATATCGCCCGCGTCGCCCGCGACATGCACGGCGGCAACGGCATTTCCGGCGAGTACCACGTGATGCGGCATGCCTCGAACCTGGAGACCGTCAACACCTACGAGGGCGCGCATGACGTGCATGCGCTGATCCTCGGGCGGGCGATCACCGGCGAGAGCGCGTTCTAAGCCACGGAAAACGCGGCGGTCTGTCGAAAATGCGACAAAACGTCGATTTTCGGCACAACCATAAATTTACGTTCGCGCCGTAATTCTTCGCGCGCCCGGTCAACTTGTCGGCGACCAGGCACGGGGAGAACGCATGCATCGGAAGAGCGCGACAGGCGCCGCCGACAGGGCCCAGATGGCGCAATGGCTGTTCGACAACAGCCGCGACCTGATGCAGGTCGTCGCGCCCGATGGAACCCTGCTGCAGGTGAACCAGGCCTGGGCCGACTTCACGGGCCTGAGCCAGGAAGAGCTCATCGGCCGTTCGGTGTTCGACTTCTGCCACCCGGACGAGCTTGCCGGCATCCGGTCGCGCGCCGGCTCCGTCCAGCCCGGCGACGTCAGCGAGGCCGAGGTGCGATTGCGCGACCGGCACGGGAACTGGCGCTGGGTCGCAGCCCGCCGGCAGGTCACCGAAGACGGCGCCCACATCGGCAACATGCGCGACATCACCGCCGAGCGGGCCTACCGCGAGGAGAGCGAAGAGGCCCGGCGCACCCGCAAGGCGCTGGGCGCAGCCGCCGGCATCGGCGTCTGGGAATTCAACCCAGCCACCGATCGGATCTGGTGGTCGGACGAGATCATGGAGCTGGTCGGCATCGACCCGGAGGTCGAGTGGACCCCCCAGCGCTTCTACGAGATCGTCCATCCCCGCGACCGCGCCCACCTGAAGCGCGCCATGACCAACTCGGTGGCCACAGGGGAGCCGTTGCGCCTCGAACACCGGATCTGGGCCCGCGACTGCTGGCTGACCATGCGGGTCACGGTGCGCACCGAGCCCACGGAGCTGGGCGCCTATGCGCTCAAGGGCATTTCCGAGGACATCACCGAACTGGCCGAGGCCCGCGACGCGGCGCGCCTGGGCGAACAGACGGCCCGCAAGGCGCGGCGCGAAGCCCAGGCCCTGGCCGGCCGCCTGAATCTGGCCCTCGAGGCGGCCGAGGCCGGCGTCTACGAGATCGACCATGTGGGGAAGAGCTTCTGGTGTTCGCCCGAGTTCGAGCGGATCACCGGCCGGCAGAACTCCAGCTACGATGAAGCCACGCAGCTTCGCTATCCCGGCTTCCACGTGGACGACCTGCCGCATGTGCGCGCCTCGTTCCGGGCGCTGCACCGGGGCGACGCGAAGTCGGGCGACAGCTTCGAGGCCCGGATTGTGCGGCCGGACGGCGCCGAGCGCTGGGTGCGGGTGCACCACCATCTGGTGACGGCGCGCAACGGCCGCTGGCTGAAGGCCGTGGGCCTGGTCCAGGACTGCGACGCCCTGAAGCGCCAGGAGATCGCCCTGAAGGAGGCCCAGGCCGCCGCCGAAGCCGGCGCCGAGGCCAAGGCCGCCTTCCTCGCCAACATGAGCCACGAGATCCGCACGCCGATGAACGGCGTGATGGGAGTCCTGCATCTCCTCAAGAATGAGCGGCTCACGGACGATGGGCGGGGCCTGCTGCGCGAGGCCCTGTCGTGCGGCCAGATGCTGGCCGAACTGCTGAACGACGTCATCGACTTCTCGAAGATCGAGGCCGGGCGGCTGGAGCTGACCTGCGAACCCGTCGACCCGGCGATGCTGGTCGAGGGGGTGGTGCGCCTGCTGGAGCCGCAGGCCAGGGTCAAGAACCTGCAGCTGATCGTCGATGCCGACCCAGCCCTGGGCTGGGTGCGGTCCGATCCCGTGCGACTGCGCCAGGCGCTGTTCAACCTGGTGGGCAACGCGGTGAAGTTCACCGAGGCTGGCCATGTGGTGGTCCGCTGCCGGCGCGCCGATGCCGGCGTACTGCGCTTCGAGGTCGAGGACACCGGCGTCGGCATCCCGGAAGCCGCGCGGGAGAAGCTGTTCGAGCGGTTCAACCAGGCTGATGCCTCCACGACCCGCAAGTTCGGCGGCTCGGGCCTGGGCCTGGCCATCACCCGCAAACTGGCCGAGATGATGGACGGCCAGGTCGGCTTCAGCTCCGCCGAGGGGAAGGGCTCGACGTTCTGGTTCGAGGTCGCCGCCGAGGCCGCGGCGCCGCAGGCCGAGGCGATCGAGGCGACGCTGGACGTGCTGACCGGCGTCCGCATCCTGGTGGTGGAGGACAATCCCACCAACCGGATGATCGCCACCAAGCTGCTCGAGAACCTGGGCGCCGCCGTGGAGACGGCGGTGGACGGCTATGCGGGCGTGGACGCCGCGGCCCGGGGCGGCTTCGACGTGATCCTGATGGATATCCAGATGCCCGGCATCGACGGGGTGGAGGCGGCCCGCCGCATCCGCGCCCTGGGCGGCGCCTCGGCCTCGACGCCGATCGTGGCGCTCACCGCCAATGTGCTGGCCCACCAGCGCCAGGCCTACCTGGACGCCGGCATGGACGGGGTGGTGGGCAAGCCCATCGCACCCGGGGTCCTCCTGGCCGAGATCGCCAACGCCGCCGCCAACCGCGACACGCCGGAAGATGAGGAAGACACCGCCGCGGCTTAGGTTGGTGACTCAATTGCCTTTCTTCGATCGTCATCCCCCGGCTTGTCCGGGGGACCCAGAAACGCCGACGCTCGAAGGTTGCGCGAGGCAGCGCCGACGCCAACCCGGCACGCCCCGCGCATCTGGGTGGCCGGGACAAGCCCGGCCATGACGAGAGTGTTTTATTTTCAATAGGCTGATTGGGTATTCACCCCAGGCGCGCGTCAGCGCCGACCGGACCTCAAACGCGCCCGGGGAGCATGCGCCGCAACGTGCCGTCGCGGAGTACGTAGTGATGGAACAGCGCGGCGACGGCGTGCGCCCCGACCAGCCAGTAGCCGACTTCGCCGAGGGTCTCGTGGACCTCCTCGACCTGCTCGGCCAGGGCCTTGTCCGATCCTGTCAGCGCGGGAAGCTCCAGGCCGAAGAAGGGCACCGGCTTTCCGGATGCGCTCAGCGCCAGCCAGCCCAGGATCGGCATGGCGACCATGAGGACATAGAGGACGACGTGCATGACCATCGCGAGGCGTGCGTCCCATGACGAGGCGACGTGAGGGGGCGGCGAGACCGCTCGGACGACGATGCGCAGCCAGACCAGGACGAAGACGGACAGGCCCAGGGTGAAGTGCCAGGCCTTGAGGGCCTCGCGGATGTCGCTGCCGCGCGGATAATTCTCGCGCAGCAGAATGGTGGCATACACGGCGACGAGAAGCGCCAGCATTACCCAATGCAGGCCGATCGACAGCCTGCTGTAGCGCGTGCCCGGAATCGGGGAACCGGCCATCGTCGCGCACTCCTGTGGATGGGGGTCTTGGATGCTCCTGCTGCGCCCGCCGGGCATTGATTTCGCGCAAAGCGGCGGACTTGGGCGCCGGGCAGGCGTCTTGCACGCCGCCGAGACGGCGCGCTTTCGGTCCGTTTCCAGCCATGCTTGATTGCGCCTCCGGTTGAGTTGGGGGTGTTCGATGCGCAGGGTCGTGGCGGGTTTGATGGGGCTGGCGATGACCGCCCCGACGGCAGCGGAGGCGCAGGCGCTGCGGCCCGACCAGACGGCTTTCCGCGAGATCTACAAGGAACTGGTCGAGACCAACACCGGCCTGTCGGTGGGCAGCTGCACCGAGGCCGCCGCCAAGATGGCCGTCCGGCTGAAGGCCGCGGGCTTCGCCGAGGCCGACCTGCATCAGATCACGGCGCCGGACCATCCGAAGGAGGGCGGGCTGGTCGCCGTGCTGAAGGGCTCCGACCCCAAGGCCGGCGCGGTGCTGCTGCTGGGCCACCTGGACGTGGTGGAGGCCCGCCGCGAGGACTGGACGCGGGACCCCTATGTCCTGGTCGAGGAGAACGGCTATTTCTACGGCCGGGGCACGGCGGACATGAAGGGCATCGACGCGATCTGGGTCGACGCGCTGATCCGGCTGAAACAGGCCAAGACGCCGCCGAAGCGCACCCTGAAGATGGCGCTGACCTGCGGTGAGGAGACCGCCGAGGCGTTCAACGGCGCCGACGACCTGGTCAAGAACCACGCCGAGCTGATCAAGTCCGACTTCGTGCTGAACGAGGGCGGCGGCGGGCGGCTGTCGGCCGACGGCAAGCGCGAGCTGCTGTCGATCCAGGTGGGCGAGAAGACGCCGCAGAACTACCTGGTGACCGTGACCAACCCGGGCGGCCACTCGTCGCGCCCGCGGCCGGACAACGCGATCTACCAGCTCGCCGAGGCGCTCCTGAAGGTGAAGGCCTATGCCTTCCCGGCGAAGTTCACCGAGACCACGCGGGTGGGCCTGGGCATCCGCGCCCAGCAGGCCGATCCGGCGGGCGCGGCGCTGAAGACGCTGCTGGCCGATCCGGCCGACGCCGAGGCCGCGCGCGTCGCCAGCACGGACGTCAACGTGAACGCGATCCTGCACACCAACTGCGTCACCACGCGGCTGGACGCCGGCCATGCCAGCAACGCCCTGCCCCAGCGCGCCACGGCGGTGATCAACTGCCGCATCTTCCCGGGCGAGACCGTGGACGGGACGCTCGAGGCCCTGAACAAGGTGGTGGCCGATCCCGGCGTGAAGATCGAGGTCATCCCGCCCCTGCGGCCGATCGCGACCAGCCCGCCCCTGGACCCCAAGGTGGTGGAGCCGATGAAGACGGTGGCGGCCAAGCACTTCCCCGGCGTGCCGCTGATCCCGTCGATGTCGTCCGGCGCCACCGACGGCCGGTATTTCGGGCCGGTGAAGACGCCGGTCTATGGCGTCCCGGGCATCTTCGGCGACCCCGACGGCAACGGCGCCCACGGCCTCAACGAGCGGATGCGGGTGCGCTCGCTGTACGAGGGCCGGGACTATCTGTTCGACGTGATCAAGGTCTACGTCGGGGCGAAGTAAGCCCCTCCGCTCGTCATGGCCGGGCTTGTCCCGGCCATGACGAGCAAGGGAGAGGGCCATGAGGCGCACTCTCGATCCCACCGTGCAGCCGCCTAAAACTGCCCTGCCGCTTTCTTCGGGTCCTTGATCACCTTGTCGGGATCCTGGATTCCGACTTCCGGCGACAGACTGCCCTGGGGCGGCATGACGAAGCAGGGCAGCGGCCCCAGCTTCAGGCTATGTGCCGGCTTCTTCCAACCGCCGCTCCCCTTGGGCCCGCCGAACGCCAGCTTGCAGCCCAGGCCTGGAATGGAGCCGGTCATCCCGCGCAGCGCCGGGTCGACGGGCTTGTAGCCGAGTTGGGCCGAACGGACGGGGTCGGGCCCCGGCGGCGTCGCCTTCGGCGGCTCCTTCGCCTTGACGATGGCGTCGTAGTAGGCGCGCCGCTCGGCGGGGATGGGCGTGGGGATGTACTTGGCCAGCTTGGAGCCCTGCTCCAGCCGGTCCTCGCAGCGCTGGCGTTCCTGGTCCGACAGCAGGGAGGGATTGGCGCAGCCGACCCGGCTGCCGCGCAGCGCCCGCGACAGCGCGAGGCGTTCGCCCTCGCCCGCGGCGGCGGACGCCGTCACGGGTGGCGCGGGCGGCGCCGCGGCGACGGGCGCGATGTCCGCGGCCTCGGCCGGCCGGCTGAGCACCGGCAGCGGACGGGCCGCGTCGGTCGGCGGCGCGGGCGCTCGCTGCGGCTTCGGCTTGCGGCGCAGGTCGGCGAGATAGACCGGCGTCATCGCCAGCTCGGGCTCGACGAGGACGGTCCGGGGTCTGAGGCCGATCGCCAGCAGCAGGAACAGCGCCACGTGCGCCGCGAACACGACGGCGAAAGTCGCCCTGCCGCGCGCGTTCCCCATGCCGCCATCAAGGCAAAGCTTGTGAGGCGGAAGTTGGACGAACGCGGGTCCATTTCGGGGAGACCGGCCGGCGTCTTGCCAGGGTCGGATCGTCCGCTACGGTCCCGCGCTCAAGTCGAGTTGGGGACCAGGATGGATCGCAGGCTTTTCCTCCAGGGCGCCGCGGGCGCGGCGCTGGCCACGGCCCTGCCGGCGGCGGCGCAGGGGCAGACCGAGGACGCCAAGCTCCACGCCCTGATGGACAGGTTCTGGGACGAGCAGGTCGACGAGACTCCGGAAGCCGCCACCAGCCTGGGCCTGGATGTCGGCGCCCGCGCGGGCTTGCGCGCCAAGCTCTCCGACTATTCCGCAGCGGGCCGGGACGCGATGTTCGCCCGCACCAAGGGCCGGCTGGCCCGGCTGAAGGCCATCGACCGCGCCAGGCTCGGGCCGGCCGCCCAGATCGACTACGACGTGGTGGCCTACCAGTACGAGACCGCGGTGAAGGGCGGCGAGCGGTTCCGGTTCGGCGAAGGCCCCTCGGCCAGCTTCTCCTACGCGCCCTACTCGCCCTACATCATCAGCCAGCTCTCCGGCCCCTACCAGGCGCTGCCGGACTTCCTGGACTCAAAACATCCAGTGCAGACCGCCGCGGACGCCGATGCCTATCTGCAGCGCCTGCGCGGCCTGGCCGCGGCGCTGGACGCCACCACGACCTCGCTGAAGGCCGAGGCGGCGAAGGGGGTGCTGGCGCCCGGCTTCCTGCTGGAGCAGGCGAGCACCCAGCTCGGCAAGCTGGCGGCCTCCGACGGCCTGGCCACGGCCTTCGCCAGGAAGGCGGCCGCCGCCGGGATCGCCGGCGACTGGCAGGCGCGCGCCGACGACATCCTGGCCAAGGCCGTGCGGCCGGCGGTGGAGCGCCAGAAGGCGGCGGTGGACACGCTGCGCAGGACCGCCAAGGACGACGCCGGCATCTGGAAGATCCCGGAGGGCGAGGCGTTCTACGCGGGCGCGGTCGCCTACCAGACCACCACCTCGCTGAAGCCGGAGGAGATCCACCAGCTGGGCCTGCGGCAGGTCGCGGAGCTGACCGCCCAGATCGACACGCTGCTGCGGGCTCAGGGCCTGACCGGCGGCACGGTGACGGAACGGCTGGTGGCGCTGAACCACCGGCCCGACCAGCTCTACGCCAACACCGACGCCGGCCGCGCCGAGCTGCTGGCCTATCTCAACGTCCGCGTGGCCGACATCGAGACGCGCCTGCCCAAGGTGTTCGCCACCATCCCCAGCGCGCCGATGGAGATCGTGCGCGTGCCCCCGGCGATCGAGGACGGGGCGGCCAACGGCTATGCCCAGGGCGCCTCGCTGGACGGCAAGCGGCCGGGCCGGTTCTACATCAACCTCAAGGACACCTCGGAGTGGCCCCGCTACGCCCTGCCCAGCCTGGCGTTCCACGAGGCCTATCCCGGCCACCTGTGGCAGGGCGCCATCTCGCAGCAGTCCAAGGACATCCCGATGCTGCGCCGGCAGGGCGGCGGCTTCTCGGCCTATGGCGAGGGCTGGGGCCTCTACGCCGAGCAGCTGGGCGACGAGCTGGGCTGTTACGACGACGATCCGCTGGGGCGGATTGGCTACCTGCAGTCGATCCTGTTCCGGGCTGTGCGGCTGGTGGTCGACACCGGCCTGCACGCCAAGCGCTGGAGCCGCGAGAAGGCCACCGACTACATGGTCGAGGCGACCGGCCGGCCGCGCGGGGGCATGCAGCGCGAGATCGACCGCTACTGCGTCTGGCCGGGCCAGGCCACCAGCTACAAGGTCGGCCACAACGAGTTCGTCCGCCTGCGCGAGGACGCCCGCAAGCGCCAGGGCGGCCGTTTCGACATCAAGCAGTTCCACGAGGTCCTGAAGCGCGGCCGGATGCCGCTGGTCGTGCTGGAGCGGGTGGTGACGGCGACGCTCACCTAAAGCCCGTCATCCTCCGGCCGCCGATCAGGCGGACCGGGGGGACCCAGGCTGCCCATCCGCTGATCAGAGCCGGCTTGGGTCCCCCGGTTCAGCCTTCGGCTGACCGTGGGATGACGAGTGGGGGTTGGCCCTTGCTCCCAAACCAATGCTAGACGGGATCGCACAAGTCCTTGGGGAAGGAAGACAAAGTATGGCGGAAATCGCCGCGACGGACGTGGCCCAGAAGCCGACGTCGCTACGGACCGTGGTCGCCGCCTCGTCGGCGGGGACGACCTTCGAGTGGTACGACTTCTTCGTCTTCGGAAGCCTGACCGGCGTCATCTCCAAGACCTTCTTCACCGGCCTGCCCGAGACCGCCGCCCTGGCCGCGGCCCTGGCGCTGTTCGGGACGGGCTTCCTGTTCCGGCCGCTGGGCGCGCTGGTGTTCGGGCGGATCGGCGACCGGGCGGGGCGCAAGGGCGCGTTCCTGGCCACGGTGCTGCTGATGGGCGGGGCCACCGTCGCGATCGGCCTGCTGCCCAGCTACACCCAGGCCGGGATCATCGGCCCGCTGCTCCTGATCCTGATGCGCATCATCCAGGGTTTCGCCCTGGGCGGCGAGTACGGCGGGGCGGCGATCTACGTCGCCGAGCACGCGCCCGCCAACGGACGAGGCAAGGCCACGAGCTGGATCCAGACCTCGGCCGCCTTCGGCCTGTTCGGCGCCCTGATCGTGATCCTGGTGACCCGGCTGGCGATCGGCAACGCGGCCTTCGACGCCTGGGGCTGGCGCATCCCGTTCCTGTTCTCGGGCGTCCTGCTGGGCGTCTCCATCTGGATGCGCCTGAAGCTCACCGAGAGCCCGGAGTTCGCCAAGCTCAAGGCCGAGGGCAACGAGTGCAAGGCGCCCCTCAAGGAGGCCTTCGGCCACTGGCCCAACGCCAGGCTGGTGCTGATCGCCCTGGTGGGCGTGATGTTCGCGCAAGGGGCCGTCTGGTACACGGCGTTCTTCTACGTGCAGACCTTCATGGAGCGGTTCCTGAAGGTCCCGCCCGAGACCATCAACCTCTTGATGCTGTCGGCCACGGCGGCCAGCGCGGTGCTGTACGTGGTGTTCGGCTGGCTGTCGGATCGGGTCGGCCGCAAGTCGGTGATGCTGTTCGGCATGATCCTGATGACCGCCGCCTACTTCCCCGGCTTCCACATGCTGTCCAAGACGCTGAACCCGGCCCTGGCCGAGGCGGAAGCCGCCACACCGGTGGTGGTGATCGCCGACCCGGCCGACTGCTCGCTGCAGTTCGATCCAGTGGGCAAGGCCAACTTCCTGTCGTCCTGCGACATCGCCAAGTCGACGCTGGCCAACGCCGGCGTCTCCTACAGGAACGAGCCCGGCGTGGCCGGCCGGCCGGCCCTGGTGCGCATCGGGACGGTGACCATTCCGTCCACCAGCGCCGAGGGCCTCGCGCCCCCGGTCGCCAAGGCGGTGAAGACCAGCGTGGAGACCCGGCTGAAGACCGCGCTGGCCCAGGCCGGCTATCCGGCCAAGGCGGACCCCGCGCGGATGAACCTGCCGGGCGCGTTCGGCGTGCTGCTGGTGTTCGTGATCGCGGCCACGGCGCTCTACGGCCCGATCGCGGCCTGCCTGGTGGAGCTGTTCCCGACCCGGGTGCGCTACACCGCCATGTCGCTGCCCTACCACATCGGCACCGGCTGGGTGGGCGGCTTCGTGCCCTTCACCGCCTTCGCCATCGTGACCACGGTCGGCGACCTCTATTCGGGGCTCTGGTATCCGCTGGCCTTCACGGTGGTCTCGATCGTGGTCTGCTTCTTCCTGCTGCCCGAGACCAAGGGCAAGCCGCTGAGCTAGGAATTCCTCCCCCGTCGGGGGAGGGGGACCACGGAGTGGTGGAGGGGGTCATCCACGGCGGCTGAGGACCCCCTCAGTCGGCAGTCGCCGACAGCTCCCCCAACGGGGGAGCAACTGTCATTTCGCCGGGCCGTCGAGATCCGCGATCTTGGCGTAGGACGGCTGGGTCGTGGCCTGCAGCTTCTTCGCCACCACCTCGGCTTCGCGGAGCGCGCGGAGGACGTTGCCGCCGGCGACCTTGGCGAGGTCGGCGTCGGACCAGCCGCGCCGGGCCAGTTCGGCCAGCAGGTCGGGGAACTTGTCCACGCCCTCCAGGCCCACGGGCGTGTCGCCGATGCCGTCGAAGTCCGAGCCGATGCCGACGCAGTCCACGCCGCAGACCTTGGCCAGGTGCTCCACGTGGTCGGCCACCTGGCTGAGCGTCGCCGGCGGGCCGGGATGCTCCTTGTCCCAGGCGTCGAGGGCGGCCTTGGCCTTCTCGGGCTGGCCGATGTAGAGGCCGCCGAACGGCGGGGCGTTGTAGCGCGCCTGCTCGGCCGAGCGGTCGGCGGCCCAGCGGTTGCGGGCCTCGGAGACGTAGGTGGTGGCGAAGTTGACCATCACCACGCCGCGGTTGGCCTTCACCAGCGCCAGCACGTCGTCCGAGACGTTGCGGGCGTGCGAGGCCACCGCGTCCGCGCCGGAGTGCGAGAAGATCACCGGGGCCTGCGACACGGCCAGCGCGTCCTTCATGGTCTTCTCGGAAACGTGGCTGAGGTCGACCAGCATGCCCAGCCGGTTCATCTCGCCCACCACCGCCTTGCCGAACGGGGTCAGGCCGTTGTGGACCGGGTTGGCGGTGGCGCTGTCGCCCCAGCGGGTGGCGATGGCGTGGGTGAGGGTCATGTAGCGGGCCCCGGCGGCGTACATCTGGCGCAGCACGGGCAGGCTGTCGTTGATCTGGTGGCCGCCCTCGATGCCGATCAGAGAGGCGACGCGGCCGGCCTTGTGGATGCGGACCACGTCGTCGGCCGTGTAGGCCATCTCGAAGACGTCGGGATAGCGGCTCGCCATCCCCTTCACGATGTCGATCTGCTCCATCGTCATCTGGACCGCGATCGGGCCGTCGAAGCTGGGGGCGATGAACACCGACCAGAACTGGCCGCCCACGCGCCCGGCCTTGAGGCGCGGGATATCGGTCATCAGGCCGATGCCGCCGGGCCGCGGGCCTTTGAGCCCAGAGGTGTCCGAGCGCAGGTCCAGCTTGCCGACATCGCCGCCGAACCGGCCGCGGATCTCGCCCGGCAGGTCGTTGTGGCCGTCGATCAGCGGCGTCCTGGCCAGCACCTTGTCGATCCGGGCCTTGATCGCCGGGTCGGCGGGCTGGGCCGAAGCCGTGCTCGCCCACATCAGCGCCAGCAACGACGCGGTCACGATTCTACGCATGGAAATCCCCTCGAACGCCAGGCGCGATGCGACGCTTGGGGAGCACACCTGTCAAGGAACCTCCCGCGGCGGCGAGGCGACTTGTCCCGAGCGCCGCAGGGTTAGGCGGCCTCGCGCGCGCGCCGCAGCTCGCCGTCCAGCGCCTGGATGTCCACGGGCTTGCGGACCCGCGGCCAGGCCTCGTAGGCCGGATGGTCCTCGAGCTGCTCGTAGCCCGAGCAGAAGACGAAGGGCACCTGCTGGGCCTGAAGCCATTCCGCCAGCGGATAGACGGATTGGCCGGCGAGATTGACATCGAGCACGGCGGCGTCCGGCAGGGCGGTCCCCTCCAGCAGCCGCCGGGCCTCGTCGATGGAGGCGGCCGGCCCGACGATGCTCCAACCCAGCGACGCCAGATCCTGGCAGACCGCCATGGCGATCAGGGATTCGTCCTCCACGACGAGCAGCCGCCCGCGGCTGCGGCCTTCGACGCCGCCGGACGCCGCCTGATCCATGGCGCTGGCCGAAGCGGTGTGGTCGGGACGGTAGGCCTTCAACGGGAGGGTGGCGACGAGGCGCATGCCGCTGGAGGGCCAGCTGATGTCGAGCGATCCCCCGAGCTGCCGGGTCGTCACCTCCTTCACCAGCGTCGAGCCGAAACCCGCCGCGGCGGGTTCCCGCACAGGCCGACCCTTGGACTCGATCCACCGCAGCTCCAGCCCACCGCTGGGCAGGATCGTCCAGTCGATGGCCACCCGCCCCGAATCCACCGACAGCGCGCCATATTTCACGGCGTTGGTGGCGAGCTCGTGGAGCAGCAGGCCGACGGGCTGCACGGCGTTGGGCGGCAGCAGGAAGGCGGGTCCGGAGATCCTGACCTGGCCGCCGCGGTGGTACGCCGTGGTTTCGTCGGTGGCGATCTGGGCCAGGTCGCCGCCTTCCCAGCGGTTCTGCGCGAGCAGGGAGTGGGCGCGTCCGAGCGCCGCCACGCGACCCCGCACGGCGGCCACGAACTCGTCCTTCGTCGCGGCGCGGGTCAGCGAGACCACCGCCTGAACGACGGCCAGAGCGTTCTTGGCGCGGTGATCCACCTCGCGGGCCAACAGATGCCGGGCCTCTTCGTTGGCCTTGCGCTCGGTGATGTCGCGCAGGATCACCGTGGCCAGCCGCACGCCGCCCACCTCGACCTGCGAGATCGACGCCTCGACCGGAAACTCCTCGTTGTTGGCCCGCAGGCCGCTTACGGCGCCGAGCGCGCCCATCCGCCGGTTTGTGACGCCCGCGATCTTGAACCTGCGGATGTGTTCCGCGTGCCCGGCCCGGAAACGCTCCGGGATGAAATCCTCGAGCGGCGCGCCGATCGCATCGGCGACCGCAACCCCGAACATGCGTTCGGCGGCGGGGTTGAACAGGATGATGCGGTGCTGGTCGTCGACGGTGATCAGGGCGTCCATCGCCGACTCGACGATGCCCTCCATTCTCCGCCGGCTTTCCAGCAGCGCGTCCTCGGCCGCCTTTCGTTCGGTGATGTCGCGCAGGATGACGGTGGAAAGGCGCTCGTTGCCGACCTGAACCTGCGAGATGGAGGCCTCGATCGGGAATTCCTCGCCGTCGGCCCTGAGGCCGCTGATCGCGCCCAGCGACCCCATCTGGCGATTGGTGACCCCCGTGGCCGCGAAGCGGTGGATGTGGGCCGCATGCGTCTCGCGGAACCGGACCGGCATGAACCGGGAGATATGCTGGCCCAGCGCTTCATCGGCCGAGAGGCCGAACATGCGTTCCGCGGCCGGATTGAACAGGACGATCTCCTGGTCGCCGTTGACCGTGATGATCCCATCCATCGCCGAGGCGACGATCCCCTCCAGCCGCTGCCTGCTCTCCACCTCGTTGGGCGGCGACCTCGGCCTGCTCGGACGATTGGGCATCTCCTTGACCCCTCCGGCGCACAACGCACTACCTGATCGTTCCCATCCTGTATGATAATCCTAGGTTGTTGCAACGCGTTGAGCGAACGCGCCACGGGAGGCGCGCCATCAAGGGGCGCCACGATCGCGCCTAAGACGCGATGGGCACGGTCTCGGTGGCGACGCCCGCCGCGTCCAGCGCCGCCCGCTCGGTGCGCCAGCCGGAGCCGGTGATCAGGCGAGCGACGGTCAGGCCCTCGGCGGCCAGCTGAGCCAGCTGCGCGACCGAGCGACCGTCCAGCCGCTCGGCGTCGCGGCGGGCCAGCGCCAGGACATCGGCGTGGGCGTCCGGATCGCAGACCAGGACGTCGGCGGCGGAGAGCGCCCGGGCGGCGCGCAGGGTCAGCAGGTCGGCCGGCCCGCGGGCGTCGATATACTGCACCGCGCCCAGCAGCGTCGGGCCCTCGAACAGGGCGGCCCGCAGGCGTTCCTTCGCGCCCTCCATGTCGCCGGCGATGGCGGCCTCGGCGGCGGGGCCCGTCAGGGCGGCGCGCAGGAAGCGTCGGCGGGCGTGCGCCTCGGGCAGGGCGGCGCGCACCTCGTCCTGCAGGCTGCGGAACAGGGCGGCGACCCGACCGGTCCCCTCCGGCACGCGGGCCTCGATGTCGTGGCGGAGCATGGTGGCCAGCATGGGCGAGGCGCCGCCGGTGCCGATGGCGGCGACCACCTCGCCCCGGTCGATGACGGCCGGGGTGGTAAAGTCGCAGAGGGCGGGCCGGTCCACGACATTGACCGGCACGTTCGCCGCGCGCGCGGCCTCGGCGGCGGCGCGGGCCCACTGGTCGTCGTCGCCCGCCACGAAGGCCAGCGTCATGCCGGCGTAGGACTTCGGATCCAGCGCCTCAGCCGCACTCAGGCGGACCAGGGTCGCCGGCGAGCCGGCGAACAGGCGGACCTTGGCTTCCGCCGCCTCACCCTCGCCCGCGATAGCCACCGAGCGGCCCGCGAGCGGATAGAAGGCGGGGAAGGCGTCCACGCTACTTCAGGGTCTTGAGGTAGCCGATGATCGCGGCGCGGTTTTCGTCGTTGGGAACCGCGATCATCATCTTGGTGCCCGGCGCGAACGCCGTCGGCGCCTTGAGGAACGCGTCGAGGTTCGCATCCGTCCAGACTCCGCCCTTGTTCTTCAGGGCCGGCGAATAGGCGAAGGTCTTGGAGGCGACCGGCGCGCCGGCGACTCCGGTCAGCGCCGGGCCCATCGGCGAGCCCGCGTGGCACATCTTGCACTGCAGGTTGAACAGCTGTGCGCCGTCGGCGGCGAGGGCGGGCGCGGCGGCGAGCGAGAGGGCCAGAGCGGCGGCGGCGGCGCGAAGCATGGAGTCTCCTGGAAATCGTAAGGCCGGTACGGACTATCCTTCGACCGCGTCCAACACCAAGGCTGGATTTACGCCGCGGTCTGAACAGCGTTAGGATCGAAGCCAAATCAAGTCGACGGAGCGGCCCATATGGCGACGACGGTGGATGTGAACGGACGGCCCCTGAACGTCAACTCGCCGCCTGACACGCCCCTGCTATGGGTGCTGCGAGATGAACTGGGGCTGACCGGCACGAAATATGGCTGCGGCGTCGCGCAATGCGGGGCCTGCACGGTGCTGGCGGACGGCCAGCCGATCCGTTCGTGCCAGATCCCAATCTCCGCGCTAGGCGCCGCAAAAATCACCACGATCGAAGGTTTAGGCGGCAATCACCCGCTCCAGGCGGCCTGGGTGAAGCTGGACGTGCCGCAGTGCGGCTACTGCCAGTCGGGCCAGATCATGAGCGCCTGCGCCCTCCTCGCCGCCAACCCCAAGCCGGATGACGCGGCGATCACCGGGGCCATGGATGGCAACATCTGTCGCTGCGGGGCCTACCAGCGTATCCGCGCGGCGATCAAGGAAGCCGCCACGGCGCCTGCCGAACCCGCCGCCGCGCCCGCCGCGACGCCGGCCGTCTAGGGGAACGCCATGAACAAGCCCTTCAAGGACATCATCGCCGCCCCGAGCCGCCGCGACGTGCTGGTGGTCGGCGCCACCGTGGCCGGGACCTCGCTGCTGGTCGGCTGCTCGCTGCCCGACGCCCTGTCGGCCGGGTCGAAGGTCGAGGTCGGCGCGTTCGGGCCGTTCCTGAAGTTCAGCCCCGACGGAACCGTGACGGTCATCTCCAAGCACATCGAGTTCGGCCAGGGGAACCACGCGGGCCTCGCCGCCATCGCCGCCGAGGAGCTGGACGCCGACTGGGCCAAGGTGAAGGTCGAGCAGGCCGCCGCCAACGCCAAGCTCTACGGCAACGTCAACATGGGCGGCACGCAAGGGACCGGCGGCTCGTCCGCTATCGCCAACTCCTGGACGCAGCTGCGCACCGCCGGCGCGGCGGCGCGGGCCATGTTCGTGAGCGCTGCGGCGACCAAGTGGGGCGTCCCGGCCGGCGAGATCACCGTGGCCAACGGCGTGATCGCGCATCCCTCGGGCAAGCAGTCCGGCTTCGGCGAGCTGGTGGCCGACGCGGCCAAGGTCGCGCCGCCCGAGGCGCCCAAGCTGAAGGACCCCAAGACCTTCACCCTCGTGGGCACCGACCGCGTGCGCCGCAAGGACAGCGCCGCCAAGAGCAACGGCACGGCCCGCTATACCCAGGACGTCCGGCTGCCCGACATGCTGGTGGCCATGGTCGCCCACGCGCCGAAGTTCGGGGCCAAGGTGAAGTCGTTCGACGCCACCGAGGCCAAGAAGGTCCCGGGCGTCACCGCCGTCTACGAGATCCCGACCGGCGTGGCCGTGGTGGCCAACTCCACCTGGGCCGCCAAGCTGGGCCGCGACGCGCTCAAGGTGGAGTGGGACGAGTCCAAGGCCGAAACGCGCGGCTCGGCGCAGATCCTGGCCGAGTTCAAGGACCTGGCCTCGGGCAAGACCGCCGCGCCGGACGACAAGAAGAAGGGCTGGAAGGGCTTCGATTCCAAGGGCGACGCGGCCAAGGCGGCGGCCGGGACCGCGGCCGTGGAGGTCACCTACGACTTCCCGTACCTGGCCCACGCCACCATGGAGCCGATGAACTGCGTGGCCATGGTCGGCAAGGGCCCGACCAAGCTGATCTTCGGTTCGCAGACCCCGACCCTGGACCAGATCAACACCGCCGGCATCGTTATGGCCCTCCCGGGTTCCATCCAGATCGAGACCCTGTTCGCCGGCGGTTCGTTCGGCCGGCGGGCCAACTTCCAGTCCGACTATGTCACCGAGTGCGTCCGGATCGCCAAGAAGGTCGGCAAGGGGCGGCCGGTGAAGCTGGTCTGGACCCGCGAGGACGACATGCGGGCGGGCTACTACCGGCCCCTCGTCCACCATGCGGTGCGGGTCACCACCGACGCCGACGGCTATCCCGCGACCTGGAAACACCGGATCGTCACCCAGTCGATCATGAAGGGCGCGCCCCCCGGATCGCCCGGCGGCGGGGGCATCGACTTCACCGCGGTCGAAGGGACGATGGGCTCGCCGTACCTGAAGGCGACGCCGATCGTGGACGCCCAGCTCATCACCCCCGACGCCGGCGTGCCGGTGCTGTGGTGGCGCTCGGTGGGCGCGACGCATACCGCCTATGTGATGGAGCACACCATCGACCAGCTGGCCAGGAAGGCGGGCAAGGACCCGGTAGAGTACCGCCGCGCGCTGTACCGAAAGGCCGGCGCCGGACGGCATCTGGCGGTGCTGAACCTGGCGGCCGAGAAGGCCGGCTGGACGACGCCGGCCGCGGACGGCTGGACCCGGGGCGTGGCGGTGCACGAGAGCTTCGGCTCGGTCGTGGCCCAGATCGCCGAAGTGAAGATCGAGAACGGGACGCCGAAGGTGGGTCGCGTTGTCACCGCCATCGACTGCGGCACGGCCATCTCGCCCGATCAGATCGCGGCGCAGATGGAAGGCGGCGCCTGCTACGGCCTGTCGGCAGCCCTGTTCGGGAACGTCACCCTCACCGGCGGCGTGGTCGACCAGGCCAACTTCGACACCTACCGCGTGCTGCGGAACTCCGAGGCGCCGACCGTGGAGACCTACATCGTGCCGTCGACCAATCCGCCCAGCGGCGTGGGTGAGCCCGGGACCCCGGTGATCGGCCCCGCGGTGGCGAACGCCCTACTGGCGATCTCCGGCCAGCCGATCCTGAGCCAGCCGTTTGTGAAGACCTAGCACCCGACCGCCCGCCAATTTGACTCACCGCGATCGCATCTCGGTGTTATCCAGGCGGCGGGCGGGGGACGGGGCGATGGCGACGTTTGTCTTGGTGCACGGTGCGTGGCACGGCGGCTGGTGCTGGACGCGCGTGCGGCGCGCCCTGCTGGACCGGGGCCATGATGTCCTGACCCCTACCCTCACCGGCCTCTGCGAACGCAGCCACCTGCTGACGCGCGACGTCGACCTCAAGACCCACATCGACGACGTGGCCAACCTGATCCGCTGGCGGGAGCTGTCGGATGTGGTCCTGTGCGGCCACTCCTACGGCGGCTGCGTGATCAGCGGCGCGGCGGACCTCGTTCCCGAGCGCCTGGCCGCCCTGGTCTATCTGGACGCCTTCCTGCCGGAGTCCGGCCAGAGCCTGCACGACACCCTGCCGCCCGAGGTGCGCCAGGGCCAGCTGGACCTGACGGCCGAATTTGGCGACGGCTGGCGGGTTCCGCCGATCCCGGCCGAGGTGTTCAACGTCAATCCCACCGACCGCGCCTGGGTCGACAGCCAGTGCACGCCGCAGCCGCTCGCCACCTTCCAGCAGCCGCTGCCGCCGGGCGGCGGACGGGCCGGCGTGGCGGTGAACCACTACGTCTACGCGTCGGACTGGGAGGGTTCGCCGTTCACCGGCTTCTATGGGCAGGCCAAGGCCCGGGGCTGGAGCAGCAGCGAGATCGCCTGCGGCCACGACGTCATGCTGGACCGCCCGGACGCCCTGACCGGCGAGTTGCTCGACGTGGCGGGGGCGGCCCAGGCCGGATAGCCGCAGTGCGCCCGCCGCGACGCATGCTAACCACCGCCGCATGAACTTCGACATCATGCGGCTGGTCGCGGCGCTGCTGGTGGTGGTGAGCCACACCTTCCCGCTGGCCGGCCAGACGCCGTTCCGGATCATGGGCGTGGAGGACCTGGGCGCCCTGGGCGTCTCGATCTTCTTCGTGATCAGCGGCTATCTGGTCAGCGCCAGCTACGAGCGCGACCCCAAGGCCTATCTGCTCAAGCGCGTCCTGCGGATCGAGCCCGGACTGATCGCCTCGCTGGTGGTGACGGTCGGACTGCTGGCGCTGATCACCACGGCGCCGGCGGCCGAGTACTGGCCGGCCGCGGCGATGTACGTGGTCCGCAACGCCCTGCTCTACCCCGCCGTCTACGCCCTGCCGGGCGTGTTCCAGGATGTACCGTTCCCGGGCGTGGTCAACGGGGTGCTGTGGACGCTGCGGCTCGAGTTCACCTTCTACCTCGTGCTGATGCTGATCCAGGCCCGGCTGCGGCTGGTGCTGGCGCTGCTGGCGGTCTGCGCCGTGGTGTTCGTGACGATGACCTTCACCCATCCGCACTGGGCCGAGGAGAAGCTGACGCGGATCGCGTTCCTGGGCGCGCGCAACGGGCTGCTGTTCTTCGCCGGCGCCGCGCTGCAGCTCTCGCGCCGCGAGGTCCCCTTGTGGCTGGGCGGCGTCTCGGCCGCGGCGTTCCCGTTCCTGGGCCCGCTGGCGCTGCCGACCGCCGTGCTGGGTCTGGCCCGGCCCGGCAAGCTGCCGGCCGACCTGAGCTACGGCGTCTACATCTACGCCTTCCCGATCCAGCAGGTGCTGGCGGCCTACGGCCAGCTGAACGTGTTCACGGCGGTGCTGGGCGTGCTGCCGTTCGCCGTGGCCAGCTGGTTCCTGGTCGAGCGGCCCGCGCTCAGGCTGAAACCCGGTCCGCGCCCCGCCTGGTAGGGCGTTTCGACACGTTCCCGTGAACCAATCACGGTTTCGTGCGCTCTTTCCGCGCATACCACTCAGGAGAGACACAATGCGCATTGCGATCACCGCCATTGCCGCCATCGGCGCGCTCAGCATGGCGGCCTGCAGCAAACCGGAAGAGAAGGCCGCCGAGGCCACGGCCGACGCGGTGCAGGCCGACGCCAACGCCGCCGCGGGCCAGCTGGAAGCCCAGGCCGACGCCGTCGCCGCGAACGCAGACGCCGCCGCGGACGCCACCAAGGCCACGGCCGAGAACGCCGCCGACAAGCTCGACGCCAAGGCCGATGCGGTGGAGAAAGCCGGCGAGGCCAAGGCCGACGCCATCAAGGAAGCCGCCGAGAAGAAGTAGGTCCGTCGTTCCCGACGACGGCGCGGACCAAGGCCTCGAAGCTCAGCTGAGCTTCGAGGCCTTTCTCTTGGCGAGCTAGCCCAGGTCGGACTTGGCGCGGCGCCAACCCAACCACACGCCGGTGGCCACGCCCGCTCCGGCGAGCGTCAGCAGCAGCACCATCGCCGCGATCCAGGGGACGCCGCCGCGCAGGCCGTTGACGACGTCCAGCCGGTGCAGGCCGGCGAACAGCCAGCGATAGGCCCGGCCGGCCGCGTCCACCCGCGCCAGCACCTGTCCCGACGCGGGATCGAGGTAGAAGCGAACCCCGTCCGTCAGCTCGACCCGGTAGGCCGGCAAGTGGGCCCGCCCGTCGTGCCCGTCGTAGTGGTAGGCGTCCGCCTCTGAGATCATCGTGCTGCCCTTCGCCGGCCCCAGCCGCGCCGCGGCCTCGGCCAGCGCGGCCGCGGAAAGCGGCGCCGGCGCCCCGGACGCATCAAGCCGCACGCCGTCAGCCATCAGGTAGAGCTTGCCCTCCAGCGGGGCGGTGGTCAGCCGATGGGTGGCGACGCCGGACGCCTTGGCCGCCAGGACCGCCTCGCTGAGGTCTCTGAAGGAGAACGCGCCGGTCATCTGCTCGGCGCGGTCGTCGGGGCCACCCTCCAGGAAGCCCCAGGGGTTCATCGACACCAGGCCGCTGGCGACCCAGGTCAGGGTGAGGAGGCCGGCGGCGAGACCTGTCAGGTGATGCCACGCCATCAGCCCGCGATAGGGCGTCAGTCGCCGATCTCCCCACGGCCGCCACGAGACCACGCCCAGGTAGAGGCCGGTGATCGTCAGGAAGGTCCCGACGATGGAAGTCCAGATCACCACCTGGGCCCAGAGCCCGGTGTCCGCGCGCAGCACCTCGGGATAGAGCCAGTGCGGGATCGGCCCCAGCCAGTTCAGCACCTTCTCGCGGGCGTTCACGACCTGTGACACCGTCCCGGTGTGGGCCGAGACATAGATGTCGGTCCGGGCCGGATCGTCGAAGTGGAAGAGGTGGAACGGCCGGCGCTTGTTGAAGTAGCCGGTGACCGTCCACTGGTCGCGCTCGATCGCCTCGGGCGTCCCGGGGCGGCCGCCGACGCCGTGGGCGGCGGCATAGGCCCGGGCGATCCGGGCCGCCTCGGGGCCGGTCACCTGGTGGATCGGCCGACCCGTCGCCAGGTCCAGCACCTGATCGTCGAAGCGCAGCACGGGCCGACCCGCCAGGTCCTCGACGGCGGCGTGCTCGACCTGGATCACCTCCTGGACGTCGCCGAACGTACAGCATCGGCCCCAGGCGATCGGCGGCAGGCCCGCGGCGCGCTCCTCGTCCGTGACCTCGGGCCAGTGGACGAACAGCATCACGATCCCGCTCAGGAACCAGAGCAGCATCAGGAGGCCCATGACGATGCCCACGTAGCGGTGGAGAACCACCAGCCACCTGGGCGCCCAGGGCTTTCGCGCGGGCCTCGCGAGGGCGTCAGAAGTTATAGGCGTAACTCACGTGCAGGGTCCGGGGCACGCCCAGGAAGCGGTAGAAGAACCGCTGTGTCGAGAGGTCGATCGGGGCGGAGTTCACGCGGGTGGCGTAGTCTTCGTCCAAGGCGTTCTCCAGGCGCGCGGTGAGCCGATGCCGGCGCGCCTTGTCGATGAAGACGTGGGTGGCGAGGTCGACCACCACATAGTCTCCGTAGTTCACCCGGCCGAAGCCGTTGACGGTCTGCTGGACGTCGCCGATCCACAGGACGCTGGCCGAGGCGCCGAACGGGCGGTCGGCCGGATCGTAGGCGATGGTCCCCTTGGCCTGGGTCTCGGGGATCCGGTCGAACTGGCGGCCCGCGCCCTCGGCCCGCGTGCGGGTGTAGGCGTAGGAGGCCCGCGCCGAGACCGCGTCGGTGAGCCGGGCCGTGCCGGAGAGCTCCAGGCCGCGGGTCTTCACCGTCCGGTCGACGTTCACGTAGATCCCGTCCGGGAACGTCGGCAGGTCGTAGACGTCGACGATCAGGTCGTCGATCTTCCGCGCGAAGCCGGTCAGCTGCCACGTGAAGCGGCCGCCTTCGACCTGGCCCCCGACCGACACATTGCCGTTCAGGCTCTGCTCGGCCTTCAGGTCCGTGTTCCCCACGGCGCAGCAGGGGTCGAAGGCATAGAGCTGCTCGGCGCTGGGCAGGATGAACGACGTCCCCAGCATCCCTTCCAGATAGAGGGCGGGGGTTGCGTCCCAGCGGCCGGAGAGGTTCCAGACCGCCTTGTCCTGGCCGTCGGTGCGGTTGAGCCGGACGCCGGCGGCCACGTGGGCGTTCTCGATCAGGTCGTCGGTGGTGCGAACCTGGGCCACGAAGGCGTGCACCGTCTCGGTCTGTGGCGCGATCAGCAGCACCTCGTCGCGGCCGTTGAAGTTCTGGAAGTCGTAGCCGAGGTCGAACTCGAACCCTGGCGCCAGGTTCAGCCTGGCCAGGACGCTGACGCCGTAGTCCTCGTAGCCCCAGTAGGTGAGGTCGTCGACGATCACGCCGGGCGCGGAGGGATTGCCGGGCACGTTGTTCACCGTCGAATAGACGCTGTCCCAGTCGTGATAGTAGCCCTTCACCGAGAGCTGGACCTGCTCGCTGGCGGTCCAGTCCAGGCTGGCGCTGGCGATCTCCTCGTCGCGGTCGTTGAACGACAGCCGGGTCAGGCGCGGGCCGGGATAGTCCAGGTGGGCGTCGGTGTGCTGGTAGTAGAGGTTGGCCTTCAGGTCGGCGCCCAGGTCGAAGCCCAGCTTGCCGCCGGAACTGACCACGTCGTAGCCGCGCTTGCGGGCCGTCGCGCTGGGCTGGAAGACGTCGAAGGTCTTGTAGCCCTCGGCCTCGTCCTTGGAGACCCAGGCCACGAACCGGCCCTGCCCTACCGCGCCGCGCACCATGGCGTTGGCGCTGACGCCCTGGTTGGTGTCGCCGCCGACGGTGAAATTGCCGCTGAGTTCGTCCGAGTAGGCGCGGGTGACGACGTTGATCACGCCAGCCGCGGCCTGGGTCCCGTAGAACAGGCTCTGTCCGCCCTTCAGCACCTCGATCCGCTCGACCATGCTGGCCGGGAGCGTGTCGGCCGGGCTGGTCGAAGTGTAGAGGCGGTTGTTGATCCGCACGCCGTCCACCAGCCACAGCACGTCGCCCGTCCGCGAGCCCTGCAATGCGATGTCGGCGTAGGAGAACGGCCCGTTGCGCGGCGAGATGAACAGGCCCGGCGTCTGCATCTGCAGCGCCTGGGAGACGTCCACGTAGGCGTTGCGGCGCACGGTCTCGCCGCTGATCGTCTCCAGGTCGCTGCCGTAGCGCGACAGCTCCTGCGGCAGGGTCTCGTCCAGGCGAGCGCCCGTGACCACCACCTCGTCGACGTCCGCCTCCGCCGCGCGGGCGGCGCCGGCGAGCACGCTGAGCGCGGCCCCCGCCAGCAACAGTCTGCTTAGCCCCATCCTGCCTATCCCCTCGCATCCCCGCGCGCTCTGACGGCGCGTCATCCGATGACCGGGGCGTTAGGGCGCGGGCGAGCGGCGCGCCCGTACTTTACGGTTTCCATGCGCGTTACAGAGCGTTACAGCAGCCTCTAGGCCTCGAAAGTCGGGTATGAGCGGGCAGCGTTCCGAAGTATTGGCGGCGCAGGTGGCGCGGGTCCGCGAGAGCGGGATCCTGGGGCGTAGCCACGGCCTGTCGCGCCTGTTCGACTACCTGGCCGATCCGGCGCGCAGCGGCCGGACGCTGCGCGAGGCCGAGGTGGCCCAGGACGTGTTCGGTCGGGAGCTGGACCTGTCCGGCGACGCCTCGGTCCGGGTCTATGTCCACCGCCTGCGCAAGAAGCTGGACGACTTCTACGCCGGGGCGGGCGCCACCGAGCCGCACCGCCTGATCATACCGGTGGGCGAGTATCGGCTGGACGTGGCCGAGGCGGACGTCGAAACGCCGCCAGCCGAGACGCCGAGGGCTCGGCCCCGCTGGCTCTGGCCGGCCGTCGCCGCCGCCGCTGTTGTCCTGGTCGCCGCGAACGCCGGCGCCTGGTGGTGGGCGGCCCGGGAAGCCGCGCCGTCCCGCGAGCTGGCCCGCGCCGCCGCCTCGCCGCTGTGGGCCGGGATCGGGCGGGACCGTCCCGTGATCGTCGTGGTGGGCGACTACTACATCTTCGGCGACACCGACCATGGCGACGGCCCCAAGCGGATGATCCGCGCCTTCGAGATCAATTCGCCGGCCGACCTCGACGCCTGGCTGATGGATAATCCGCAACTCCAGGGCCGCTACGTCGACCTGGACACCTACTACACGCCGGTGGGCGCCACGCTTGCCTTGCGCGAGATCATGCCGCTGGTGCGCCACGCGGCGGGCGGCCTCAACCGGGTGCGGGTGACCACCGCCTCGCACTTGACCCCCGACCTGATGAAGAGCGCCGACATCGTCTATGTGGGCTACCTGTCGGCCCTGCGGGTGCTGCAGGGGCCGGTGTTCGAGCGCTCGCGCTTCGCGATCGGCTCGACCTACGACGAACTGGTCGACCGCAAGACCGGCCAGACCTTCGTCTCCGGCGCCGGAACGGCCTCGGGCGACCGGCCCAACCGCGACTACGGCTACCTGGCGCGCTTCGATGGGCCGTCCGGCAACCACTTCGTGGTAGTGGCGGGCAACCGCGACATCGGGGTGATGCAGATGGCCGAGGTGGCCACCGACCCCAAGGCCGCGGCTGGGCTGAAGATCGGCGGCGAGGGGGCCGTGGAGGCGCTCTACGAGGTGGACGGCGTCGGGCGGACGGCCCTGGGCGCCAAGCGGGTCTTCGCCTCGCGCTGAACTCCCGGACGGCTTGGCCGTTTAACTGGCGACCGCGAAGGAGACCGCCATGACCGCCAGGAAACCCACCCACCCGCTGATCCCCGCCGACCGCGTCAACGGGACGGACGTCGTGAACAAGGCCGGCGAGAAGCTGGGCAAGATCGAGGACATCGCCATCGAGAAGATTTCCGGCGAGGTGGCCTATGCGATCCTGTCGTTCGGCGGGGTCCTGGGCATCGGCGCGAAGTACCACCCGGTGCCCTGGCGCCTGCTCAAGTACGACGCCGACAAGGGCGCCTATGTGATCCCGATGGACAAGGCCGACCTCGACAAGGCGCCGATGATCGACGAGACCGAGCTGAGCGGCTGGAACGACAGCCTGAGCCGCGACGCCATCTACGGCTACTATTCCAGCTATGGCGTCGGCCCTTACTGGGGCTAGGGCGCGTCAGGCGAAAGTGGATACCGGTTTCGCCGCCCGACGCGCTCTAAAGCTTTGAAGATCTAGCCTTTTTATCTGGTTCAGGTGATTCCACCTGAACCAGATAAAAAGGCTCTAGCCAGCCGTTTCACATTGGGTTCAGGTGCGCCGGGCGATGAAGGGGCATGCCTCATCCGTCCGACGTCCTAGACCGTACCTGAGACCCCATGCGCCTGTTGACCCTGTCCCTCGCCGCCGCCCTGACTCTGGGCGCGGCCCAGCCCGCCGCCGCGGAGACCCGTGGCGTGGCCGCGTCGTTCGGCAACACGGTCAAGGCGCTTTATCCGGACGGCAAGTACCAGTGGCTCTGGTTCAAGGCCGACGGCACCTGGGAAGCCTTCGGCCGGCGCGGCAAGTGGTCGTCGGGCAGGTGGTCGGAGAAGGACGCCGGCAAGGTCTGCCTGAAGCAGGCCAAGCCCATCCCGATCCCGTTCAAATACTGCACCGACTTCCCCGCCACCGGCGGCGTCGGCGCGGTCTGGTCGTCCCGAAGCATGGAAGGCGACCCGATCAGGGTCACCGTGGTCCGCGGCATCCAGCGGCCGGCGCCGTAGGCTTCAGTCCGCGATCTCGAAAGCACCGTCGCGGATCCACTGCTCGGCGACCGCGCGGGTCACGGACTGCATGAACGCCAGGCGCGCCGGCACGGCCTTGCGTGTGTGGCGCATCATCACCGCGACGGCATAGACGCGGCCGTCCGGGGCGGTGAGCAGGCCCACGTCGTTGATGCCCACGGAAGCGCCGCGGAAGTCCTGGCCGGTGCCGGTCTTGTGCGCGATGGCCCAGCCGGCCGGCAGGCCGCCCTTCAGCCGCCGGGGGCCCGTGCGGGCCTGGGCCATCAGCCCGAGCAACTGGTCGGTCGAGGCCTTCGACAACAGTTCGCCGCGTGACAGCGCCGCCAGCGCGGCGGTGATCGCCGCGGGCGCGGCGCCGTCCAGCGGGTCGGCGAGATAGGCGTCCATCGCCGCCTGTCGATTCGCCATCGGCAGGGCTTCGCGCGCCGCCTGGAAGTTCCAGCCGATCCCGTAGTCCGCTTGCCACACCAGCCCGGCGGTCCGCGCCTGCAGGTCGCGCTCGTAGGCGCCCACCTTCACGCCGGTCAGGCCCATCTCCGTCAGCGTCTCGGCCACGCCCTCCGGCCCGCCCAGCTCGCGCATCAACCGGTCGTTGGCGGCGTTGTCGCTCTCCACCAGCGCGCGGCGCAGCAGGTCGGAGATCGGTGTGGCGTAGCCCGTCGAGCCGATCCTGTAGGCGACCGGCTGGAAGAAGACCGAACGGTCGGCGTCCGTGAGGGTCACCCAGCCATGGGGATCCAGCCGGCCCTCGTCGGCGGCCTTCATGACGGCGATGGCGACCCAGAGCTTGGAGACGCTCTGCTGCGGATACGGGCGATCGGCATCCACGCCCGCGGTCCAGCCCGTGGCGACGTCGGTCACCGCGATCCCCACCTCCTCGCCATAGGCCGCGGCCAGCTCGTCGAGACGCGCCTGGAGGGCGGCGGGTGCGGGCGGGGCCTGGCGGCGCTGGATCTCGAGGCGGGTGGCGGTCAAAGGCCCGGACGCCAGCTTCGCCGCCCGATCGGCCGAGACCAGACCACCGGCCAGGGACGCGGCCACGACCAGCATGCCCAGGGCGACGCCCCGGCGGCCTTGGAAATGTCGAAACCACTGCGCCATACGGGCGTAACGCTCCAGCTACTCAGTCGTGCGCATGGCCGTGGTGGTGATCGTGCGCTTCGCCGCCTTCGCGGACTTCGACCGTCACATGGGACAGGCCGGCCAGTCCAGCCAGCCGGGCGCGGTAGGTCGCCACAGGCTTGGGGTGGGCCGCCGCGATGACCGCGATCACGGCATGGTGCCCGGGACCCAGGCGCCAGAGGTGCAGGTCGATGATCCGCTCGCCCTCGTCCGACAGCCGCCGGCGAACCTCCGCGGTGAGTTCGGGGGACGGATTGATGTCCACCAGGGCTGCGCCGGCCTTCTTCATCAGGCTCCAGGCGAACTGGGCCACCAGGAAGGCCGCCAGCAGGCCCGCCAGGGGGTCGGCGAAGCCCAGGCCCAGCCACTGGCCGGCCAGGATCGCCAGCAGCGCCAGGACCGAGACCGCGGCGTCGGCGCTGAGGTGCAGGTGCGCGGCCGACAGGTTCAGATCGCCTTGCGGATCGTTGCGGGCCGCGGTCACGCCCGTCGGCCTGAGCAGCCAGATGCAGACCAGGTTCACGACGAGGCCGCCCGCCGCGATCGGCAGGGCGTCCTGGTAGTCGACCGCCTCGGGGTTCAGCAGGCGCACCACGCTCTCGACGCCGATCAGGGCCGCCGTGACGGCGAGGACCACCGCGTTGGCGAAGCCGGCCAGGTAGCCGATCTTGCCGGTGCCGAAGCTGAAGGCGGGATTGTCGGCGTGGCGACGGGCCAGGGCGTAGGCGCCCGCCGCCACCAGCAACGCCACGACGTGGGCGGCCATGTGCAGACCGCTGGCGACCAGGGCCATGGACCGCGTCGTCGCGCCCCCGACCACCAGGGCGACCAGAGTCGCCATGCAGATGCCGGTCACGATCCAGGTGCGCCGCTCGTTCCGGCGATGGTCCGCGCCCAGATAGGTGCGGTCCTCGCGGAAGGCGTCGAGGGGCTCGGGACGTTCGGCGGTGATCATGTGTTACTTTATAACATCTCGTTGGAATAACACTAGCCCAGCGAACGGCACTTCATAAGTCCCGCGTCGCCGACTACATGACGCCCATGAGCGACACCATCACCAAGACGCCCGTGACCGTGCTGACCGGCTACCTCGGCGCCGGCAAGACCACCCTTCTGAACCGCATCCTCTCCGAGGACCACGGCAAGAAGTACGCCGTCATCGTCAACGAGTTCGGCGAGGTGGGGATCGACAACGACCTGATCGTCGGCGCCGACGAAGAGGTCTTCGAGATGAACAACGGCTGCGTCTGCTGCACGGTGCGCGGCGACCTGATCCGGGTGCTGGCCGGCCTGATGAAGCGCAAGGGCGGGTTCGACGGGATCATCGTCGAGACCACGGGCCTGGCCGACCCCGCCCCGGTGGCCCAGACCTTCTTCGTCGACGACGACGTACGCGCCCGCACCGAGCTGGACAGCGTGGTGACGGTGGTGGACGCCCTGCACCTGCCGCTGCGGCTGAAGGACTCGAAGGAGGCCGCCGAGCAGATCGCCTTCGCCGACCAGATCGTCCTGAACAAGACCGACCTCGTCACCGAGGCCGAGCTGGTCGAGGTGGAGAAGGCGATCCGGACGCTGAACCCCATGGCCCCGATCCGCCGGGCCCAGCGCTCGAACGTGCCGCTGGACCAGATCCTGGGTCGCCACGCCTTCGACCTGGCCCGGGTGACCGAACTGCAGCCGAACTTCCTGAACCCCGCCCACGGCGAGGCGGGACATGTGCACGACGAGCATTGCGACCACGACCACCACCACGAGCACCACGAGCACGTGCATGACGAGCACTGCGGGCATGGCCACGACCACGATCACGACCACGGGGGCCACGCCCACATCCACGACCACGTGGCCGAGAGCGGCATCTCCTCGATCTCGCTGACGGCGCAGACGCCGATCGACGGGAACAAGGTCACCGCCTGGCTCAACAATGTGCTGCAGACGCAAGGCGTCGACATCCTGCGCGCCAAGGGCATCCTGGACGTCAAGGGCGAGGAGCGCCGCCTGGTGTTCCAGGCCGTGCACATGATCCTCGAGGGCGACTTCCAGCAGCCCTGGAAAGCGGGCGACAACCGCTATTCGCGCCTGGTCTTCATCGGCCGCAACCTCGATGAGGCGAGCCTGCGGGCGGGTTTCGAGAGCTGTCTCTAGGCCGCGAGCGGGGTGTGTTTCACCAGCTGCTTCAGCCGGAGCGAGGCCACCACTTCGGGTCGGAGAGAGCCGCACCAGTCGACGATCCGACCGCCGCGCCATTCGAGGACCAGGCGGCGGCCCTCCAGCCGGTAGCGGCCGCGGTGCGTCGTCGGCCCCATGGAAACTTCAACCATCTGCCACATCGTCTTGCGCCTTTGCGCTGGTCCACAGGGTCGTTCTGACCCACCGATGGGCAGATGGTGAAGCCTGTACGGTTGCCCGCTGATTAATGGTGAACAAATGCCGCAGGCGGGCGGTCAGAACGCCTCGCCGACCAGGCCGACCTTCTCGAAGCCGTTGGCCCGGAGGCGGTTCATCACGCCCATCAGGGCGCGGTAGCTGACCTCTTCGTCGGCCCGCAGATAGATGCGCTGCTCGGTGGGCCGGGAGCCGGCCCCGGCCGCGACCACCGCCGGCAGGTCGTCGAGGCTGACCGGCCGCTCGCCGACATAGACCCGGCCCGCCAGGGTCAGGCTGACGATCACGGGCGCCTGGGCCGGCGTGGGCGCCGCCTGGGCCTGCGGCAGGTCGACCTTCACCGACACGGTCGAAACCGGCAGGGCCACCATGAAGATGATCAGCAGCACCAGCATCACGTCGACGAACGGGGTGACGTTGATGTCGGCGTTCTGGCGGATGTTCCAGGCGCTGGAGTGGCTGGAGATCGACGCGGCCATATGTGCCTCCTAGAGTGAGTGACACATGTAATATATTATGTCTGTAAATTCCTGCAAGCCAAAGAAAGCCCGCCGGAGTCTCCCCTGGCGGGCTTCCCTCGAAACTGTCGCGAGGAGCCTAGAGCTCTTCGTTGATCAGGGCGACCTGATAGAAGCCGTTGCCCTGCAGGTCGTTCATGACGCCCATGAACTCGCCGTACAGCACGTCCCGGTCGGCGCGGATGTACACGCGCTGCTCGGTCGGCGGGATGGTCGGGTCATCGACCTGGAGCTGGGCCGACAGGTCAGCGGCCAGCCGGTCCAGCGTGGTGGGACGCTCGCCGATGAACACGACCTGACCCCGCTGGATGTTGATCAGCGTGGGTTCCTTCACCACCGTTCCCGGCGGCGGCGGGATCGCCGGCGGCAGGTCGAGCTTGATCGACACCGTCGCGGCCGGGATCGACACCATGAAGATGATGAGAAGCACGAGCATGACGTCCACGAAGGGAGTCACGTTCATGTCCGAGTTCTGGCCGAGGTCGAACTTCGAGCCGCCCCCTCCGCCAACCTTTGCGCCCATACGTCCTGGTTCCTTACCCTAGAGCCTGCCCCGACCAGACCTGATCGGGAAGAGCAGGCTCGCTCTTCAAAGGTTCCCAGCGCAGCAACGCTGCGCCCCGGGGGGCCCGCGCAGACCGGGCCTCTCGCGGCGACCATTGGCAAGCCGCCAAGGGCTTGTAAAGCCGAAAGCGCCCGAACGGCGTTCGTGTTTTGAAAACGCCCCATGCTTGCCCCCACGGGGTCCGGCGCCTAGGAAGCGCGCCATGACCTTTACTTTCGACGCCTATGTGACCGCCGCGCTTTTCGACCGCGCCGGCCGCGCCTGTTTCGCGCTGGGCGACGGCACTGTGCGGTTCGAGGACGGCGAGACGGTCGAGGCCCACGACGGCGCGACCCTGTCGGCCTGTCTTCCGCCCAAGGGAGAAGGGATTCTCACCGGCGGCGACGATGGACGCCTGATGCTCTCGACGCCCCAGGGCGCCCAGGAAATCGCCAGCCTGCGCGGGAAATGGATCGACGCGGTGGCGGCCTCTCCCGATTCGGGGTTGATCGCCTTCGCCGCCGGCCGCGAGTTGCATGTCCGCGACCCGGCCGACCCGGCCTTCGCCCGCGTCTTCGCGCACGAGAAATCGGTGTCGGACATCGCCTTCGACCCCAAGGGCCGCCGGCTGGCGGCGGCGTCCTATGGCGGCGTGTGGCTGTGGTACGCCCGCATCGCCGACCAGAAGCCCACGGTGCTGAAGTGGGCCGGCAGCCACGTCACCCTGTGCTGGAGCCCGGACGGGAAGTTCCTGGTCAGCGCCATGCAGGAGAACCAGCTTCACGGCTGGCGGGTGGCCGACGAGAAGAACATGCGGATGGGCGGCTATCCGACCAAGGTGCGGAGCCTGGCCTTCATGTCCAAGGGCGCCCTAATGGCCACCTCGGGCGCCAACGGCGCGGTCTGCTGGCCGTTCGCCGGGCCCACCGGGCCGATGGGCAAGCAGGCGGCGGAGATCGGCTACGACGATTCCGCCGTCACGACCCGCATCGCCACGGTCCTCGACAAGACCTGGCTGGTCGCCGGCCTGGATGACGGCCGCGTCTGGGCCGCCGACGTGACCAGTGAGAAGCTGGTCCAGATCAAGGCCGAGAAGGGCGCCGCCATCTCCGCCCTGGCCCTCAGCCCCGACGCCAGGCGCGTCGCCTGGGGCGACGAGGACGGGAACGCCGGCGTGGCGGAGATCGTCTAAGGATCACAGTTGGTTCTGCTGCGTTGTGCACGGGTCCCGACGTGGAGCCGAGCATGCGCACCAATCTAGCGATCGCCGCCTTAATCTATCCCATGATCCAGGCCATGGCCTTTGGCGCGGGCATGCTCATCCTGCTGACCACAGGGGCGCCCTCGGCGGCGTTCGCGCCGGTCATCGCCGCCACCTTCGCCGTGTCTGCGCCGATCGCGCTGCTGATGGCGCCGCGTCTGCGCTCCCGCGCCTGGCGGCGGCGCCACGGGGTCCGCGTCCTAGCTTAGCGCCAGGCGCCGTAGGGGTCCTTGAAGGGCTTGCCGAGGGCTTCGGCGACGGCGGGATGGGTGATGTCGCCCGCCAGGACGTTCAGGCCCTTGGCCAGGTGCTTGTTGGCCTTCAGCGCATCCAGGCCGTGGTCGGCCAGTTGCAGGCCGAAGGGCAGGGTCGCGTGGACCAGCGCTTCCGACGACGTGCGCGGCGCGGCGCCCGGCATGTTGGCCACGCAGTAGTGGACCACGCCATCGACGGTGTAGGTCGGATCCTTGTGCGTGGTCGGCCGGCTGGTTTCGAAGCAGCCGCCCTGGTCGATGGAGACGTCCACCAGCACCGAGCCGGGCTTCATGCGGGAGAGATGTTCCTTGCGGACCAGCTTGGGCGCCGCGGCGCCGGCCGTCAGCACAGCGCCGATCACCACGTCGGCCTTGAGAATCTCCTCCTCGACGGCGTCGTAGGTCGAGTAGCGGGTGATCACCCGGCCGGCGAAGATGTCGTCGATGTAGCGCATGCGCGGGATCGAGCGTTCGAGGATCACGACCTCGGCGCCCAGGCCGGCCGCCATCTGGGCGGCGTTGGCGCCCACGACGCCGCCGCCCAGGATGCAGACCCGCGCCGGGGGCACGCCGGGAACGCCGGAGATCAAGAGGCCCATGCCGCCGTTGTGCTTCAGCAGCGTCTCGCCCGCCGAGAAGATGGCGATGCGGCCGGCGACCTCGGACATCGGCGCCAGCAGCGGCAGGCCACCATTGGCGTCGGTCACGGTCTCATAGGCGATGGCCGCGCAGCCCGAGGCCAGCAGGCCCTCGGTCTGGGCCGGGTCAGGCGCCAGGTGCAGGTAGGTGAAGAGGATATGGTCCTTGGTGAGGCGGGCCCACTCGACGGGCTGGGGCTCCTTCACCTTCACGATCATCTGGGCGCCGGAGAACACCGCGTCGGCGTCCGGGACGATCTTCGCCCCGGCCTTCACGTAGGCCGCGTCGGCATAGCCCGCGCCGATCCCGGCGCCGGCCTCGACGATCACCTCATGGCCGCGGGCGAGGTACTCGCGCACCGCGGTGGGCGGCAGGCCGACCCGATATTCGTCCGGCTTGATCTCTCGGGGCACACCAACGCGCATAGGGTAGCTCCTTGGGGGAGGTTATTGCGGCTTGGCGCGCATTTGGGGGAACGGTGTTGCAGGGTCAAGCGGGAACCCGGGCGCCTGGCCAGCAACGACCGATTTCCTCGACCGGGGTTCCGGCGTTGTGCGGCGGGCGGCGGCGGCCCATGTTCAGGGCATGGCCGACCTCGCCTCGCTGGTCCTGGGTCTGATCATCGTGACGGTGCTGGCGCCGCCGGCGATCTGGGCCGTTCGGTTGGCCAGGCGGCAGCGGGGCAGCGCCGTGCTGGTCACCGGCCTGCTGCTGATCTTCGGGATGAACATGCAGATCGTGCCGCCGCCCCCGCCGGTGGCCGAACTGGTGCGGCGCGAGGCTGAAGGCGACGGCGAAGACTGACCGATGGCCCTAGTGGGCGGCCGGCGAGTTCTCCGAGATCTCCTCCAAGGTCTGGCCGACCTTCTTGGCGCCGTAGTCGACGGCGATGTCGCCCAGGGAGACGATGCCTGCCAGGCGGCCCTGGTCGTTCAGCACGGCCAGACGGCGGATCTGTTTGGCGCCCATCTTGGCCGCGGCGTCGGCGACGTTGTCGTCCTCGCGGCAGGTCTCGACTTCCTCGGTCATCACGTCGGCGACGGGGGTGTCGAGACCCAGGCCCTCGGCCACGACGCGGATGACGATGTCGCGGTCGGTGATTAGACCGACCACCCGGCCGTCATCGACGACCGGCACGACGCCGCTCTCGACCTGGACCATGGTGCGGGCCACCTCGGCGACGGTGGATCGGGGCGTGGCGGTGGCCACCTGGGCGGTCATGACTTCGCTGACGTTCATGGGGCAGTTCCTCTGCGTGTCCGGTGCAGAAGAACCCCGCGGGGCCAAGCTCGTTCCCTCAGATGCAAACGGCGCTAGGATGGGCCTGCAGTACGGACCGGACCGCGAGGCGACGTCAGGTCATACGATATTCGTTTAATATTGAACCATTGGAGACCATACTTGCGGCGACTGGCGATCATCGGCGCGCTGGCCGCGCTCTCCTGCGGGACGACCGCTTGGGCGGAATGCACGCCGCCCAACCCGCCGGCCGCCTCCGAGCGCCCCGCGAGGCCGGTCCCGCCCGAGCGCCCGCGTTGCGCCGACACCAAGTCCTGCGAAGCGGGGGAGGCCGACCGCCACAACGCCGCCGTGGCCGTCTTCAACGACAGGGCCAAGGTCTACGCCCGCGATCTGCAGGCCTATGTGGACAGGTTGAACACCTATGTGGCGGCCGCGGGCGCTTACGCGAAGTGCGAGGTCACCGCGACGAACGCGAGCTAGGCGCTGACAGGCCGCGCCGAACTGGCGAAGACGCCGCCGAAATCCCCGTCGGCGGCGCTGGGGGGGCAGGCTAGAGGCCCGTGATTCTGCGACGTTGACGAAGCGTGGCGCCGGCCGCGCCGAAGCCCAGGATCATCAGCGCCCAGCTGGTCGGCTCGGGCACGATGGCGGTGATGCCGCCGAGGCGGATCTGGCTGACGTCGTCCAAGGCCGCGCTCGACATGATCACGATGCTCTGGATCGACTGCCCGGCTGTGGCGGCGATGCTGAAGACATTGGGCCCGGCGCCGCTGACCGCGAAGTCCCCGCCGAACGCGTCACCGAACTGATCGTAGGCGAGGATCGTGGCGGGGCCGCTCACCGCGGCGTCCAGGTTGAACTGAGCGCTGGTGAACGCCAAGCCGGCGTCGGCGAGTGTGAACAGCAGGAAGTTGAAGGTCCCAGCGACGGCCTGGATGCTTTGACCCTGGACGATCAGGGCCTCGGCGCCGTTGAACGTCACCTCCGCATCGGTCGGCCCGACGAGGCCGGTGATCAGGAAGCCGGTGTCTCCGCTATCGAAGCTTACGGGATCGAGCGAACCGGGGGCTGGGCCGGAAAGCACGGTGATATCCGCGAAAGCCGGTGTTGCGAGCGCGAGCGCAAGCGCTCCCGCGATGAAAGTAGATCGTAGTTTCATGGCGCCAATCCTCTACTGACTGCGGTTGGGCGCCCCCCCACGCAGCCACGGTACCGGCGGATTGTTGCACTGCAACGACAATCACAAGTCGCGGCGACACACCGCCTGGTTGTTCAAGATGAAGGCGCCTGCCGATCAATTTGTCGCCGGCCCGGCGGCCTAGAGGACGCAGGCCGTCAGGCCCTCGTTCCGCACGACGCGCGCGTTGCGGTTGATGCTGCCGGCCCGGCGTTTGATGTAGGGGCCGGGCTTGGCGGCCTTCCACGACAGCGGCTTGGGCACGATGGCGGCCAGGCGGGCGGCCTGGGCCACCGTGAGCTTGCTGGCCGGCACGCGGAAGTTCTTCCGGGCGGCCGCCTCGGCGCCATAGACGCCGGGACCCCATTCGATGGAGTTCAGATAGACCTCCATGATCCTTTGCTTGCCCCAGCCCACCTCGATCAGGACGGTGAACCACGCCTCCAGGCCCTTGCGCACCCAGTCGCGGCCGGGCCACAGGAACACGTTCTTGGCGGTCTGCTGGCTGATGGTGGAGCCGCCGCGCAGCTTCTTGCCCTGGGCGTTGGCCCGCATGGCCTTCTCGATCGCCTCGACGTCGAAGCCATGGTGCTGGCAGAACCGGGCGTCCTCGGCGGCGATGACCGCGCGCACCAGGGCCGGCGAGATCCGCTCGAGGGGCACCCATTTGCGCTCGAAGCCGTGGCCCTCGAACATCCGCTGGACCATAAGATAGGTCACCGGCGGCGGCACGAACCGATAGACCGCCACCATGATCACCGGGCCGATGAAGAACACCATGATGCCGGCGACGATCACCGCCCTCACGACCCCCCAGAACCCGCCTTTGCCTCGTTTCGCCACGCGCGCTTGCCTTCACCTAAGGTGCGAATGCTAGGGCACGATTCGTGAGCCTGAGGTCAACAACGCAGCCATGAACGTCTCCGACGCGATTCAGCACCGCATCTCCATCCGCGCCTTCACGGATCAGCCGGTCCCGGCGGCCGTTGTGGCGGAGATCCTGGAGAAGGCCGCCCGTGCGCCCTCCGGCGGCAATCTCCAACCCTGGCGGGTCTACGCGCTCGCCGGCGCGCCCCTGGCGGAGTTCAAGGCCGAGGTGGCCAGGAACCCGATGGGCGAGACGCCGGAATATGACGTCTACCCGCCCAGCCTGTGGGACCCCTTCCGCACCCGGCGGTTCGAGAACGGGGAGCAGCTCTACGCAGCGGTTAGCGTGCCGCGCGAGGACAAGGCTTCGCGCCTGCGCTGGCTGGCCCGCAACACCGAGTTCTTCGGCGCCCCGGTCGGCCTGTTCTTCTGCCTGGACCGCAAGCTGGGCCCGCCCCAGTGGGCGGACCTCGGCATGTACATGCAGAACGTCATGCTTCTGGCCGTCGAGGCCGGCCTCGACACCTGCGCCCAGGAGTTCTGGGCGCGTTACCCGCGCACCGTCGCCAAGGCCGTCGGCCTGCCCGACGACCACATGGTGTTCTCCGGCATGGCCCTGGGCTACCGCGACCCCGACCACGCCATCAACGCCTGGCGCTCCACCCGCGACCCGGCGACCGTCTGGTGCGAACTGAAGGGGTTCGAAGCTTGAGCCGCCTCGTCCTCATCGCCGCCGTCGTGGCGGGTGTCAGCTATATCGGCAGCTGGTTCCTCGGCCTGCCGCCGGGCCTCAGCACCACCTGCAAGGGCGCCGGCGTCGGCCTGCTGGTGGTCTATGCCGCCTTGAACGCGAAGGACCTGGATGGCTGGCTGCTCACCGCCGTCATGGCGTTCGGAACCCTCGGCGACGTGCTGCTGGAGACCCACGGCCTGATCGTCGGCGCGCTCGCGTTCCTGGCCGGTCACCTGACCGCCATCTGGCTCTACATGAAGAACCGTCGCCCTGCCCTGAGAGCCGGCGATTGGGCCCTTGCGGGCGCGCTGGTCGTCGCCATCACCGGCGTCGCCTACCTCCTGCCGCCCGACCGCGCGGGCGCCCCCGGCATCGCGCTCTACGCCTCGGGCCTCGCCGCCATGACGGCGGCGGCGTTCGTCAGCCGCTTCCCCCGCGCCCTGGTCTTCGCCGGTGCGGCGATGTTCGCGGTCTCCGACCTGCTGATCTTCCTGCGCACCGGCCGCCCGGCGCTGGACATCTTCCCCATGGGCCTCGCGGTCTGGGGCCTCTACTTCGGGGGCCAGGTGCTGATCGCGGTGGGGGTGGTGCGGACGCTGGCGAGGGGTTCATCGAGCGCAGCCTGAAGTTGACGCCACAACGGCCCTGCTCCAGCTTGGCCTTGGAGTGCGAGGGGTGCGTAGATGCCGTTGATCGTCGGAACCGCGGGCTACGATGAAATCCACGGCGGCGACGGCGCCGACACGATAGACGGCGGCGGCGGACACTACGATACGCTGTTCGGCGAGGGCGGCGCCGACAGCCTGATCGGCCGCAGCGATCGCGAAAACCTCTACGGCGGCGACGGCGACGACACGCTCTCCGGCGGCGGCGCGCAGGATTTTCTGTACGGCGACAACGGGAACGATCTCGTGGTCTCCGGCCTCGGCGGCGACAACCTCTACGGCGGCCGCGGCGCCGACACACTGCAGGGCAGCAGCGACGGCAGCGACTATCTGGAAGGCGGCTTCGGCGCGGATCTGCTGACCGGCGGCGGCGGAGACGACATCTTCCTGCTGACCTACCTGCATACCTCGCTCGACCCCGCCGAGATCGACACGATCACCGACTGGTCGCGGGACGATCGCATCATGCCCTGGGGATATTCTTCAGGAGCCCCTTACGAGACCTATGTCGAGCTCACCGCACCCGACCTCGAGTCCGCGCGCGTCCAGATGAGCACGATGAGGCTGAGCGTGGGGGGCAGTGTCTTCGCCGTCCAGATCGGACCGGACGTCTTCGTCTTCATGTACGCGGAGTCCGAGGCGTTCCGGCTGCGGAACGTCACGCTCGCCGACATTTCCGAAACGAACGTGGGCGCCTTTGCCATCGAATTGCCGGGCCGGCCGCTGATCGGCACCTCCGCTGACGACTACGTCCACTTCTACGCCGGCGCCGACACCTACGACGGTGGGGCGGGCAACGACATCATCAACGGCGGACAGAACAACGACCACCTGACCGGCGGCCCGGGATTCAACCAACTCTACGGAGAGGCCGGCAACGACACGCTGACCAACGCGTCGGGTCGTGGCCTGATCTCCGGCGGCGACGGAAGCGATAGCCTCGTCGGCGGTGCGGACTTCGACGACGTCTCAGGCGGAATGGGGAATGACACGATCGTCGCGGGCGCAGGCAGCAACTATCTGCGCGGCGACGAGGGTGCCGACCTGATCGCCGGCGGCGCGGACTTCGACGACATCAACGGCAACATGGGGAACGACACGGGGTCCGGCGGGCTCGGCGATGACTGGGTCGTCGGTGGCAAGGACAGCGACAGCCTGTCCGGCGACGCCGGAAATGACCTCGTCTACGGCAACATCGGAAATGACACCTGCGTCGGCGGCGACGGGAACGACATCGTCCGCGGCGGCCAGGACGACGACCTGTGCCTGGGCGGCGCGGGCGACGACTTCGTCTCCGGCGACAAGGGCGCCGACACCATGACCGGTGGCCTGGGCGCGGACATCTTCCACACCTTCAGCGACGCCGGGGTCGATCGGGTGACGGACTTCAGCCTGGCCCAGGGCGACCGGGTGCAGGTCGATCCGGGCACGAAATACACAGTCAGCCAGATCGGCGCTGACACCGTGATCACCGTGTTCGGTGGCGTCGAGATGACCCTGGTGGGCGTGCAGATGAGCTCGCTGACCCCCGGGTGGATCTTCGGGGCCTGATACGATCGTTCAGGTTGTATTGACCATGCGCCTTCACTCCGCCTTCAACGGAGATCGCTAGGGTCGTCCGCTCACCAGACCGGAACCCCATGCGGCTCACGCCCCACACGCTGATCAGGATGCTGCGCGCCGGGGCGATCGTCGCCGGGCTCGCCGCCGTGGCGGCGCTGTCGGGGCCGTTCAAGTACGAAGACCTCAACCTGCCGTTCCCCGACACCGTGGCGCACGGCATGCTGTTCTACGGCCTGACGCTGGCGGTCACCGGCTCGCTGCCGCGCTCGCGGGCCTTCGAGATCGCGCTGGCGTTCGTGGGCCTGGGCGCGCTCAGCGAGTTCGCTCAGTCGCTGATCGGGCGCGAGATGTCGTTCCACGACTTCTTCGGAGACCTGGCCGGCGTGGCCGCGGCCTACGCCCCCGTTGCGATCGAACGGCTGCGCCACCTGGAGCGCACCCAGCCGCACACCACCTTCGCCGAACTGCGCCGGACGGACCGCCGCCGCGCCCGCCCGGACCGCGAACCCGTCGCGGACCTCGAGACCCTCGTCTAGAGGCGATACTCGGCGGCGAAACTCGCGATCGGCGCCTCGGTCGCCAGCACCCGTAGCGGAAACGCCAGCCATGGCGCGGCCGGATCGAGGCTCTCCAGGTTCGCCACGAGCGCGTCGCGGATGTCCGGGCGGATCCGCTCGCGGCTGTCGATCAGCTGGCCCCAGCTCGACGTTCCGCTCAGCCGCAACGGTCCGGGGGCGATGGCGCGCGAGGCGCCGTAGTCGGCTGGGAACAGCCGGCGATAGGCCTCCAGGTTGTAGAGCCAGGACCGGCCGCGGATCACCGTGGCCTGCGGATGCGCTTCCCGGACGTGCCGCACCAGCGCCGCCATCTCCGCGCGCCGCCGATCGAGCTTGCCGCGCGCCAGGGGACCGCCCGCCTCGTCGGTGTCGACGTTGTTGAAGTGCAGCCGCACCGCCCCGTCGTCGCCGGCCGCCTCGCAGGCGAAACAGCCGAACTGGGTCTGTCCTGGCAACGGCAGGCGCTCCGGCGGACTGGCGGCGCAGACGGCCTGGGAGAGCGCGAGCTGAGCGGCCGGGTCGGCCTCCGCCTCAAGGGCGCGGGCATAGTCCGCCCAGTCCGCGGCCGGCGGCTCGCCGGGCTGGTTCACGCCGAAGCCCAGCCGGCGGTGGAAGTTGGTGAAGCGCAAGGTGGTCTCGCCCAGCGGCGCGCCCGTCCGTTCGGACATCCGGCGCGCGAAGCGCAGTTGAACCTCGAAGTAGGGTCCGAGGCGCTCGGCGCGGGCGTCGGCGGTTTCCGGCATGTCCCCGGCTCTAGCCTGCTCCGAAATAACGCCGCAACATTCGGACCGGCGCTTACGCACCCAGACACCAGAAAGATCGGGAGGCTCCCACCATGTGTGACGACGACATCCACGTTGGCCTCATTCACGACCCCACCGTTTCGCGCCGGACCTTCGGCCTGATGTCCGCCGCGGTGGCGGGCCTGGGGTCCGCCGCCCACGCCCAGACCAACGTCACCGAGAAGGACGTCGAGGTGAAGACGGCCGACGGGACCGCCGACGCCGCGCTCTTCTATCCCACCGGCAAGGGGACCTGGCCCGCGGTCCTGGTCTGGACCGACATCGCCGGTCTGCGGCCCGCCTTCCGCGACATGGGCCGGCGGCTCGCGTCCCAGGGCTACGTGGTCCTGGTCCCCAACCCCTTCTACCGTTCGATCAAGGGCGTGGTGGCGACGCCGGGCTTCGACTTCGCCAAGCCCGAGGATCGCGCTCGCGTCATGGGCTACCGCCAGGCCATGACCAACGAAGGCGTCGACAAGGACGCCACGGCCTATCTGGCGTTCCTCGACGCCCAGCCCCAGACCGACAGGAAGAAGAAGATGGGCGTCCAGGGCTACTGCATGGGCGGTCCGCTCTCGTTCCGCACGGCGGCGGCGGTCCCGAACCGGGTCGGCGCGGTGGGCTCGTTCCATGGCGGCGGGCTGACCACCAAGGCTCCAGACAGCCCCCACCTGCTGATCCCGAAGACCAACGCCAGCTATCTGGTCGCCGTCGCCAAGAACGACGACGAGAAGCAGCCGGAGTCCAAGGACATCCTGAAGGCGGCCTTCGCCGAGGCCAAAAGGTCGGCGACGGTGGAGGTCTATCCGGCCGCCCACGGCTGGTGCGTCAAGGGCAGCCAGGTCTACGACGAAGCGGCCGCCGAGAAAGCCTGGGCGGAACTCACCAAGCTCTACAAGGCCAGCCTGATCTGACCTCCGCTATTTGGGCGCGGCGGCGACGCCGCGCTCGAACGTGCCGGCCGGTCCGGGGAACACCACCGGGCTCTCGTAGTCGTCGGCGCCGATGGCGCTGACGCCAAAGAACCAGTCGTCGATGTTGACGCCCATGAGCTTGGCCTCGCCGCCTGTCCCGGCGACGCGGGAATAGCGCCATTGCGGCTCGGTCGTGGAGCGCCACCAGACCCGGTAGGCCGCCGCCTCCGGCGCGGGCTTCCACTTCACCGTGGTGTCGGCGCTCACCGCGCCGGCGATCTCCACGCCCGTCGGCGGGGCGGGCGCCATGGCCAGGGCCGCCATGGTCGCCACGTTCAGCCGGGTCACCTGGGCCAGGTAGGCGAAGTCGACCCCGTCGACGGTGTCGCCGTACTTGATCCCCTTCTCGGTGCGCAGGTCCTGGTGCTGGCGGGTGTAGTTCTCCACCGCCTCGGTGACCCGCACGGCGGGGAAGCCGGCGCGCAGCATCTCCACCTGGTCGCCGCCGCGGCTGAAGCGGTCGGTGCGGTAGACCATCACCACGTCGAAGTTGCTCAGGTAGCGGTCGGCGATCCCGTCCATGAACCGGGCCAGGTTGCGCGAGGGGCTGTCCACCTCACCGCCGTTGTAGCGGCGCCGGTTCGCCTGTTCGGGGGTCTCCGTCGAGCGCGTGCCTTCCGAGAAGACCCGCACGTGAGTGTTGTCGCGGGCGCCGCCAATGCCCTCGCTGTTGCCGACGATGTCGTTGTTGAGGTTGGCCTCGACGTTCCAGCCCTTCTCCACCGCGTAATCCGCCAGGATCTTGCCGCCCAGCAGCCCCTGCTCCTCGCCGGCCAGGGCCGCGAACACCAGGGTGGCCGGAAACTGGTGCTTGCACAGCACGCGGGCCGCCTCGATCACCGCCGCGGTCCCCGAGCCGTCGTCGTTCGCGCCCGGCGCGTCGGAGGTGAAGTTCTTGGGGTCGGTGACCCGGCTGTCGTAGTGGCCGGAGATCACGATCACCCGGCCAGGGTCGGTGGTCCCGGGCAGGACGCCCAGCACGTTCATCACCTCGGTCGGGCCGGCCAGCCGCTCGGCGGTCATGACCCGCGAAGGCGTCTCGACCTTCAGCCGGCCGCCGCAGTCCTTGGACGCGGCTTCGAACTCCGAAGCGATCCAGCGCCGCGCGGCGCCGATGCCGCGCTTGTCCGACTTGGTGTCCGAGCCGGTGTGACGGGTGCCGAACGAGACCAGTTTCTCGATCGTCGCCTTCTGACGTTCGGGCGAGACCTGGCCGGTGAGGTCCTTGAGCCGCGGCTGCTCACCGCCCAGCGGCTGGGCCTGGGCGGCGGCGGCGACGGAGAGGGCGGCGAGGACAAGGATGGTACGCATCCGCGGACCTTAGCCATTCCTCCCCCCGCTCGTCATCCCACGGTCGTCCGCAGGACGATCCGGGGGACCCAAGCGGACGAAGGGCGGTCACAAATTCAGCTTGGGTCCCCCGGTTCAGCCTTCGGCTGACCGCGGGATGACGGCGAGGGTGTGAGCGGCGAGCGCTTCGTAGTGCGGGCGTGCCTCGTCGGCGATGCGGCGCAGATCATCGGTCAGAACCGGCGCCGCCTTTTCACGCGGCGCCTCGAAGCCGGTGGAGCGCTCGACCGCGTCGTACCAGGCCGGCGCCCAGACGCCGTCGCTGTCGCGGCGGCCGGCGGGCCAGTTCAGCATCGCCTCGTCGAACGGTAGGCCCAAAGCCGCGCACAGCGCGCTCAGCATGCCGCGCGGGTCGGCCAGCACGTCGGCGCCCCGCACCACCGGCGGCGCATGGCCCAGCCGGTCGGCCTCACGGTCGAACAGCTCGCGCTGCTGGACGAAGCCGATGTCCTCCAGCGTCACCTCGGCGCGCTTGACGGTGTAGGAGGCCAGCACCTCGGCCGGATCGCGGATCAGGAAGGCATTGGCCCTGGCCCTCGCCCAGTCGAGGCCGAAGCCCGGCAGCATGTGGTGGGTCATGTGCTTTTCGTAGACGACCGGGCCGTCCAGCCGGTCGAGGTCGGCCACGACCTCGCGCCAGTCGCGGGGCTGGGCGGCCAGCACCTCGTCGCGCATGGGATGATCGAGTCCCGTCTGCGCGAGATAGGCCGCGTAGAACGGTTCGTCGACGACCCGGCAGTCCGGCCGGTTCTCGAAACTGCGCATCATCGCCGTCGAGATGTTCCGCGGTCCCGACCACATGGCGATGCGCACGGTCACAGCCCGGCGTCCTCGTCCTTCAGGGCCTCGTAGGCGGCGCGCAGGCGCTGGGTCATGGGGCCCGGCAGCGCCTCGGGCAGGCGATGGCCGTCCAGGCTGTTCACCGGCGTCAGGCCGCCAAACGTGCCGGTGACGAAGCCCTCGTCCGCCTCGGCCACATCGGCCAGATCGAAGTCGCCGAGCGTGATCGGGATGTCGTGGCGGCGGCACAGGGCGATAACATTGGCCCGGGTCACGCCGTTGAAGCAGTAGTCGCCGGTGGAGGTCATCACCCGGCCGTCCTTCACCCAGAAGAAGTTGGTGGCGTTGCAGCTCGACACGAACCCGTTCGGGTCCAGCATCAGCGCCTCGTCGCCGCCCTTCTCGATGGCGTCCAGCAGGGCGCGGATCAGGGCCAGCCGGCTGTGCGAGTTCAGCCGCATGTCGAACATCTCCGCCGGCGTGCAGAGGATGGACGAGGTCGCCAGCGCCAGCCCTTGGGTGACGATGGCCGGCGACGGCTCCTTGTACTCGGCGGTGATGACGATGGTGGGCTTGCCCAGCCAGTTGCGCGGGTCCTGGTTGACCGCCTTCTTCTCGCCCCGCGTCACCATCAGCCGCAGGTGGGCGCCGTGCTCCATGCCGTTGGCGGCCAGGGTGCGCTGGATCTCGGCGGTAAGCTCGGCCGGCGTCATGCCGATGTCGAGGGCGATGGCCTTCAGGCCCTCGTACAGCCGCTCCAGGTGCGTCTCGAGGAACAGCAGCCGGCCCTTGTGCAGCCGCAGGCCCTCCCACACCCCATCGCCCAGCACGAAGCCGGCGTCGAACACCGAGACGCGGGCCTGGTCGCGGGGGACCAGCTCGCCGTTGAGATAGATGCGCAGGTCCGCATTACGCGGATCGGCGGCGAAATCCTGACTTCCTGCCATGGCGGCGAACCTAACCGCGCCGCGCGACGGCTCAACCCCTTAAGCTCGTCATCCCCGGGCTTGACCCGGGGATCCAACCGACTTTTCCGGAGAGGCCTCATGGATGGCCGGGTCAGGCCCGGCCATGACGAGCAGATAGGTGGCGCGGAACGAAGGCTCGCGGCATATCTCGCCTGATCGAAGGAGCGTCCCATGACCTACATCGGCGGATCGACGGCGGCGGCGGAACTCGCCGACCTCAGGCCCAGGCCCAACCCGGCGCCGCCCATCTCCCGCGAGGAACGCCTGGCCAGGCTGGCCAAGGCGCAGGCGCTGATGACCACCGACGCCATGATCATCGGGGCCGGCGCCTCGCTGCGCTATTTCGCCGGCGTCGGCTGGAACGCCACCGAGCGGCTGGTGGCGATGGTGCTGCCCAAGCAGGGTCAACCGGTGATGATCTGCCCGCGCTTCGAGGAAGGCTCGCTGCTCGCCTCCATGAGCATCGAGGCGCCGCTCCGGCTCTGGGAGGAGCACGAGAGTCCCTATGCCCTGACCGCCCAGGTGCTGGCCGAACTCGGCGCCAAGTCCCTGGCCATCGACCCCGCCATCGCCTTCGCCATGTTCGACGCGCTGCGGCTGGCCGCTCCTGGCGTGGCGATGTCGAACGCAGCCCCCGTTGTCGACGGCTGCCGGATGATCAAGTCGCCAGCCGAGCTGGCCTTGATGAGCCAGGCAAAGGCCATGACGCTGGAGGTCCACCGGCGCGCGGCGCGGATCCTGGCATCTGGAATCACCACCGGCGAGGTGCGCCGCTTCATCGACCAGGCGCACCGGGCGCTGGGCGCCGACGACGGCTCGTCGTTCTGCGCCGTGCAGTTCGGCGAGGCCTCGGCCTATCCGCACGGCCTGCCGGGCGAGCAGAAGCTGGCCGACGGCGACCTGGTGCTGATCGACACCGGCTGCCGGGTCCAGGGCTACAACTCGGACATCACCCGCACATACGTCTACGGCCAGGCCAGCCAGGAGCACATCCGCGTCTGGGAGGTGGAGAAGCGGGCCCAGGCCGCCGCCTTCGCCGCCGTGAAGCCGGGCGTACCTTGCGAGGAGATCGACGCCGTGGCCCGCCGCGTGCTGGCGTCCGAGGGCTTCAGCGCCGACTATGACCTGCCGGGCCTGCCCCATCGGACGGGCCACGGCATCGGCCTGTCGATCCACGAAGCGCCCTATCTGGTGCGTGGCGACAAGACTCCGCTCCAGCCCGGCATGTGCTTCTCCAACGAGCCGATGATCGTGATCCCGGGCACGTTCGGCGTGCGGCTGGAGGACCACTTCCACGTCACGGACGACGGGGCGGCCTGGTTCACCCCGCCGCAGCCCGCCATCGACAAGCCCGTCGCATGAAGCTGCTGCCGGTCGACGAGGCGCGGAGCCGGATGCTGGCGGAGGTCGCGGCCCTGCCGGCCGAGACCGTGGCGATCCAGGACAGCATCGGCCGGGTGCTGGCCGAGGACGTGGCCGCCGTCCGCGACCAGCCGCCATTCGCCGCCTCGGCCATGGACGGCTGGGCCGTGCGCGGGGCCGACACGCCGGGAACGCTCCGCATCGTCGGCGAGAGCGCGGCGGGCCATGGCTTCGAGGGCCAGGTCCAGGCGGGCGAGGCCGTCCGGATCTTCACCGGCGCGGCCATGCCGGACGGCTGCGACGCCATGGTGATCCAGGAAGACGCCCAGCGGGACGGCGAGACGGTCACCGTGCCCGGGGTCGAGACCCAGCACTACGTCCGCCCCGCCGGCGGCGACTTCAAGGCCGGCGCCGCCCTGCTGGCGCGGGGAACCCGCATCGACCCCTGGCGCCTGTCGCTGGCCGCCGCGGCCGGACGCGCGGAGCTCCTGGTGGCGCGCCGGCCTCGAGTGGCCCTGTTCTCCACCGGCGAGGAGATCGTCGAGGCGCCCGCCACGCCCGGGCCGTTCCAGATCTACGATTCCGGCTCGCGGGCGCTGGCGGCCCTGGTCGCCGGCTGGGGCGCGGAGGTGCATCGCGCCAAGCCGGTGAAGGACGAGATGGAGGCCACGATCCATGCCCTCCGCTACGCCGACGGCGACCTGATCGTGACGATCGGCGGGGCATCGGTGGGCGACCACGACCTGGTGCGTGGCGCGGCCGAGGCGTTGGGCCTCGACATGAAGGTGGCCAGTGTCGCGGTGCGGCCCGGCAAGCCCACCTTCTTCGGGGTGCTGTCGGACGGACGGCGGCTGCTGGGCCTGCCCGGCAACCCGGCCTCGGCCCTGGTCTGCGCCGAGCTGTTCTTGAAGCCCATCATCGCAGCCTACCAGGGGGCGGAGCCTGGTCCGGCAATGCTGCAGGCGAAGCTGGCCGCCGCCATGCCCGCCAACGGGCCGCGCGAACACTGGATGCGGGCCAAGCTCGGCTTCGAAAGGGGTGAGGTCACCGCCCAGCCCTACCGCGATCAGGACTCTTCGCTGGTCAGCGTCTTCTCGGTGGCCGACGCTCTGCTGAAGCGGCCCGCCAATGCCCCCGCGTCCGTCGCCGGCGAGGTGGTCGATGTGCTGCCGCTGGCCCGCGCATAGCGCTTGGCGGTGATCTCGCCGATCACCGACACCGCCACCTCGAAAGGCGCCTTGCCGCCGATATCCAGGCCGATGGGGGCGTGCAGGCGGGCCAGCGCCGCCTCTGGCATGCCGTCGGACTGCAGCTCGGTCAGCCGCCCCGCCAGCCGCCGGCGCGCGCCCAGCAGGCCCACATAGCCCGCCCGCGACGGCAGCGCCGCCTTCAGCGCCGCGCGGTCGGTCTCCAGGTCGTGGGTCGCCACCGCGACGGAGGTCCAGGGATCGAGGCCGATGGCGGCCAGCGCCTCGGCCGGCTCCTCGCGTCGGTAGCCCACACCCGCGATCGGCGGCGGCGTCTCGGGCCCCTTCGGCCGGACGAGGGTGGTCTCGAACCCCGACTTCACCCCCAGCTCGGCGATGGCCAGCGCCGTCGGGTCGCCCCCGATCACCACCAGGCGCGGCGTCGGATCGTAGCGCTGCGACACCACGGCTTCGGGCCAGGGCGAGACCTCGGCGGCGCAGGCGCGCGCAGTCCCATCGCTGACGTAGGACACGGGCCGCCGCTCGGTCTCCGCCGCCAGCAGCTCGGCCAGGGCCGAATCACCCGCCCCGATTCGCTCCAGGAAGATCTCGATCCGGGCCCCACAGAGCAGCCGGATGTCCGGCCAGGGGCTCCCCTCGCCATAAATCAGCGTGCGCGGAGCACCATCTTCCAGGCACGCCCAGGCATGACCCGCGACGTCGCCCTCGACGCACCCGCCAGAGAAGTAGCCGGCCAGGATTCCGGGGGCGAAAACCATCTGCGTCCCTACGGGACGGGGTCCGCCGCCCTCGACCGAGACCAGGGTCGCCAGCACGAACGCCTGCCGCCCGGCCATGGCCTGGCGCATCGCCGGGCGAACGTCCTCGGCGACACCGAACATTGGCCAGTCAGGAAGAGAGTCAATCACGCCTTAACCATCGGGGGGATACGGCTTCTTAGCCTTTCCTGCGGCAAAATGGCTGCTCGAACGGATTTGACCAAGCTTTTCAGGGCGCATGACCTCAACCCTCAGCAAGCTCGGCCTCGCGACCAGCCAGTTTGGTCTCGATCAGCCGCCCGGCCCGCGCGGGAAGCCGCGGGAGGCTGAGGCCCGGGACATCCTGTCGATCGCTGGCCGATCGGGCCTGTCGGTCCTGGAGGTCGTCCGCGGCTCCGCGTCCGCCGACACCCTGCTGCGCGGCGCCCTGCCCCAACCCAACGCGTTCCGCATGACCCTGACCGCCGTCCGCCCCGACCGCGGGCCGGACCTGGTGGAAGCCGAACTGCGCGCACAGATGCTGCGCCTGGGCGTCGAACGGGTCGACACCATCGTCGCCCCTTCGGCCACCGACCTGTTCTCGCCGCTCGGCCCACAGCTCTGGGACCGCCTGAAGGCGCTGAAGGACGAGGGCCTCTGCCGGCGGATCGGCGTGCCGGTCTACGCTTCCGACGATCCAGTGGGCGTGGCCCGCCGCTTCAAGCCCGACGTCATGCAGGCGCCAGCCTCGCTGCTGGACCAGCGCCTGCTGCTGGACGGCACGCTCGCCACCATCGCCGAGATGGGCATCGAGGTGCACCTGCGCTCGATCTTCCTGAACGGCGTGCTGTTCCTGCCGCCGGACCGCGCCCCCAGCCACCTGAAGGCCGCCGCGGGCCGCATCTCGCGCGCCCGCCGGCTGATCGCCGAGGGCAAGTCCGATCCTCTCCAGGCCGCGCTTGGCTTCGCCCTGACACGCCCCGAAGCCAGCCACGTCCTGGTGGGCGTCACCTCGGCCGCCGAGATGAGCGCCGTGGTCGCCGCCGCCATGAGCCCGCCCCCGGACCTCGACTGGGACGAAATGGCCATCGACGACCCCGAAGCCCTGAGCTGGGTCGCCGCCTAAGGCCTCAGTCCGACCGCATCCCGGCGTAAGTCGTGCGGATATGGCCCGCCAGGAAATCCGCGAACGCCCGCACATGCGGCTGGGCCTTCACCTCCTCGCGCACGATCAGCCACATCTCGGAGTTGATCTCGGGCGGCGGCGGCAGGCAGCGCACCAGCTCCGGTTCGTAGTCGCCGATGAGGGTCGGCAAGGCACCGAGGCCCAGGCCCGCCTTCAGGTTCGACACCAGGTTGGTCAGGCTGTTGCTGCGGCAGCGGATGGTGGCTCCCGGCGCGGAGGCCGCCAGCCAGAGCCAGCCGGACAGTGAGGCCATCCGGCCCTCCATCCCGACGATATCGTGGCCGGGAATATCCTCGCGACGGCAGGGCGCCCCGCGTGTCGCCGCATAGTCACGGCTGCAATAGATGGTCCACTCGCTGTCGGGGAGCCGCCGCGCCACGATACCGGAGCCCTCCGGCCGCGAGCCCGCCCGCAGCGCCACGTCCGCTTCGCCACGGGCGATGTCCAGCCGCTCATCGGCGGTGATCAGTTCGATCGAAATCCCCGCGTGCTCGGCGTGGAAGTCGCGCAGGCACGGCGCGACCAGTCGGTTGGCCAGCGTCTCGCTGGTGGTCAGGCGCACCGAGCCGGCCAACGCACGGCGCTGGGCCGCGAGCGCGTTCAGCAGGGCGTCGGCCTCGGCCTCCATCCGCTCCGCCGCCTCCGCCGCCCGCCGCCCGGCCTCGGTCAGGGTGCGGCCCGTGTGGCTCCGCTCGAAGAGCGGCGTGCCGAGTTGGGCGTCCAGCGCGTCGAGCTTGCGCAGGACTGTGGTGTGATTGACGCCCAGCAGTTCGGCCCCGCGCAGGGCCGAGCCGGCGCGGGCGACCGCGAGCACATAGCGCAGGTCGTTCCAGTCCACGCTCCGGATACTGCATAGCTGCAGGACCGTTGTGCAAGACCGCGGATTGTCGAACGCAGTTCTCTCTGGCTATTCCGGCGCCGCCTCGGGCGAGGCCACGCCCCGCCCCAACAATCGTTTCGAATTCTCAGGGAAGACTCAAGATGACCCATGCCTACCAGGCCGCCCTCGGCCTGATCCTGGCCGCCTTCGCGGGCGTCGCCATCGCCGCGCCTGCGCCGGGCGAACCCGACTTGGCCGAGGTCCGAAAGCTCACCGAGCGATTCCGCGACGTGAAGGTCGCCCTGGCCGAGGGCTACATCCGCGACCCGTTCGACCTCTGCGACAGCGCCGAGATGATGGGCAAGCCGGCGATCCTCGGCGCCATGGGGGTTCACTACTTCCGCCCCGACCTGGTCGGCGTCACCGAGCCGCCGAACCCGCGCGTGAACGGGAACGGCACGCACACCGATTTCCGCAGGCCGTCGATCCTGATCTACGAGCCCCAGGCCGACGGCTCGATGCAGCTCGTCGCGGTGGAGAACCTGGTGTTTCAGGCCTCGTGGCACACCACCGGCGCCAAGGGTCCACCGACGTTCCATGGCCTCGCGTGGGACGTCATGGCCGACGACCCGGACACCCCTATCGACGAAGCGCACATGTTCGCGCCGCACTACGACCGGCACGTCTGGATCTATCGGGACAATCCGAACGGCGTCTTCACCCCGTTCAACCCGAACGTTTCCTGCAAGCACCACACGGGCGCCAAGGGCCACCCGGGACACGCCGACCACACGGCGGGCTAAGGCGCCGTCCAGTCACCGCTCTTGCCGCCGGTCTTCGACACCAGCCGGACGGATTCGATGACCATGCCCTTCTCGGCCGCCTTCAGCATGTCGTAGAGCGTCAGGCAGGCCACGGAGACGGCGGTCAGCGCCTCCATCTCCACGCCTGTCTGGCCGGTGGTCTTCACCCGGGCGGTGACGGACAAACCGCCCTCGCCCGGCTCCACCCGCACCTCGGCCTTCGAGATCGGCAGGGGATGGCACATGGGAATGAGGTTGGATGTTTGCTTGGCCGCCATGACCCCGGCGATCTCGGCCACGGCGCGGACGTCGCCCTTCTTGCCCTTGCCGGATAGCGCCAGGGCCAGAGTCTCCGGGCTCATCCGAACGAAGCCCTCGGCCACGGCCTCGCGGGTGGTCACGGCCTTGTCCGAGACGTCGACCATCCGCGCGCGGCCGGTCTCGTCGATGTGGGTGAGTTTGCTCACGCTTCCATCAATCGGGGCATGAGCTCGACCATGTTGCAGGGGCCGTGGCGGCTGTCGAGCTGGGCGGAAATGACCTTGTCCCAGCCGTCCTTCACCGCGCCGTTCGAGCCCGGCAGGCAGAAGACGAAGACCCCCTTCACGATGCCCGCCAGCGCCCGCGACTGAAGCGTCGACAGGCCCACCGACTGGTAGCTCACCATGTGGAAGACCACGGAGAAGCCATCCAGCTCCTTGTCGAACAGCGGCCGCACGGCCTCCGGCGTCACGTCGCGGCCGGTGATGCCGGTGCCGCCGGTGGTGACGATGGCCTCGACGAAGCCGGACGCCGCCCAGGCCTCGATCTTCCCGCGGATCGCCGCGATGGTGTCCGGCACGATGGCCTTGTCGACCAGCTCATGGCCGGCGTCGGTGACCCGCTTGGCCAGCAGGTGGCCGGAGGTGTCGCTCTCTTCGTCTCGGGTGTCGGAGATCGTCAGCACGGCGATCTTCACGGGCTTGATCTGCTGGTTGGCGTCGATCCGGCCGCCGGGGGTGAACGCGTTCATGGTGGGCTCCTTCGCCCCTAATCTAGCGCGCCGCCACCGCTATTCCACCGTCACCGACTTCGCCAGGTTGCGCGGCTGGTCGATATCGCGGCCCAGGCCCCGCGCGACCTGGTAGGCCACGAGCTGTAGCGGCACGTTCAGCAGGATCGGATCCAGCTCCGGCTCCGACCGGGGAACCGCGAAGGTGGCCTCCACGCCCTCGGCCACGACGCCGGGATGGGTGATCGCGAGCACCGGGCCGCCCCGCGCGCGCACCTCGGCGACGGTCGACAGGTTTTTCGACAACAGGTCGTCGTCCGGCAGCACCATCAGCGTCGGCGTCTGGGCCGAGATCAGCGCCAGCGGCCCGTGCTTCAGCTCGGAGGCGGGATAGGCTTCGGCGTGCATATAGCTGATCTCCTTGAGCTTCAGCGCGCCTTCCATCGCCACCGCATAACCCGCGGCCCGACCGAGGAAATAGGCGTGCTCGGCCCCGGCCAGGCGCGCGGCGATCGGCGCCAGCTCCGCCTCTCGCGCCACGATCCCGGCGATCTGGTCCGGCAGCGCCGCCAGCGCCGCAAGCAGCCGCGCCCCGTGGCCCGCGGACAGGTCGCGCACGCGCCCCAGCTGCAAGGCCAACAGGGCGAAGGCCACTGCGGTCGAGGTCCAGGTCTTGGTGGAGACCACCGCCACTTCCGGCCCCGCGTGCAGATAGACGCCCCGGCCGCACTCGCGCGCGATGGTGGAGCCCACGCTGTTGATCACCCCCAGCACCCGCCCGCCCTTGCGCTTCACCTCCTGGATCGCGGCCAGGGTGTCGAAGGTCTCCCCCGACTGGCTGACGGCGATGTAGAGCGTGTCCTGCTCGATCACCGGGTTGCGGTAGCGGAACTCCGAGGCCGGCTCGGCGTGGGCGGGGATGCGGGCCAGCTGCTCGATCAGGTGCGCGCCCAGCGTGCCGGCGTAGAACGCCGAGCCGCAGCCGAGGATCTTCACCCGCCGAATGTCCAGCATCTCCCGTGCCGCCAGCTCGATCCCGCCCAGGTGGGCGGTGGAGAAGCGGTGGTCCAGGCGGCCCAGCAGAGTGCGGCGCACGGCTTCGGGCTGCTCGCCGATCTCCTTGCGCATGAAGTGGGCGTAGTCGCCCTTGTCGAAACCGGCGGCGTCGCCGCTCAGCTCCAGGGTCGCCTTCGTGGTCTCCGCCCCTTCCAGGGTCAGCACCGTGAAGCCGTCGGCGCGAACCTCGGCCACCTCGCCGTCGTCCAGGTGCGCCACACTGCGGGCGTGGCCCATCAGCGCCGAGGCGTCCGAGGCCACGAACATCTCACCGTCGCCGACGCCCACCACCACGGGTCCGCCGTTGCGCGCCGCGACGATGGCTTCGGGCCGCGCGGCGTCGATCACCGCCAGGCCATAGGCGCCCTTCACCTGCCGCAGGGCGGCGCGGACGGCTTCGACCAGGGAGTTCTCCGTCCGGCCGGCGATCAGGTGCGCCAGGACCTCGGTGTCGGTCTCGGAGACGAACGCCACCCCATCGGCCTGCAGCTTGCGCTTCAGTTCGGCGGCGTTCTCGATGATGCCGTTGTGGACCACGCCGATCCGGCCGCTCGCGTCCGTGTGCGGGTGGGCGTTCAGGTCGCTGGGCGCGCCGTGGGTGGCCCAGCGGGTGTGGGCGATGCCCACGGTCCCCGGGACCTCGGCCGGCAGCACGCTCTCCAGTTCGCGCACCTTGCCCTTGCGCTTGTGGACCGCCAGCCGGCCGTCCGCCGCGATGGCGATGCCCGCGCTGTCATAGCCCCGGTATTCCAGCCGCCGCAGGCCTTCGACCAGCAACGGCAGGACCGGCCTCGTTCCGATGTAGCCGACGATCCCGCACATCAGACGCGACCCTCAGCCGTAGATGATCCTGCGGATCTGGCGGAGGCTGTAGGGCGGGGCGCGGAAGCGGCGCTGGGCCACCTCCTCGGCGATGCGTGCATAGATCTCGTCGTTGCGGCGACCCAGCCGGAGCAGCGCCGCATGCCGGCGCCGGACGAAGGCCGCGGGAGTTTCGTCCAGGTAGTTGAGCACGTCATCGACGATCCGCCTCGCTTGCGAGGGATCCAGGCCGCCGGACCGGGCCACATAGGCCACGAGGTCGTCCAGCTCGCCCGAATCCGACATTGAGAGTTCGTGTGGCGTCTGCATCGGGGCCAGACAACGCCCGTGCCCGATTTCGGGCAAGCGCAATCTGGGACGTCCCGGTAGCTTCGGCCAAGCGGGCTCCTATGATGCCTCGGGGCGAGTCAGAGGAGGCGGACGATGCCGAACAGCGTCGCGACCACCGTGCGGCGGAAGGGCCTCGAATGGCGGCCGGCGACCGGCGTGCGGCCGATCGAGCGGATCACCCCGGCCGAGGTCGCCATCGGCCTGTCCTTCAACGGCCGGCCGCACACCGTCCTGATGGCCACGCCGGACGATATCGAAGACCTGGCCGTGGGCTTCGCGGTCACCGAAGGCGTCGCGACCTGGACCGAGATCCTGGACGTGAGCGTGGAGCGGCGGGCCGAAGGCGTCCTGGTCGACCTGCGCCTCTCGCCCACCGCGGCTGCCCGGCGCGCGCGGCCCCGGACGCTGGAGGGGCGCTCCAGTTGCGGGCTCTGCGGCGTGCAACGCCTGGCCGACGCGGTGCGGCCCCTGCCGACCGTGGCGTCGGACGCGCGGTTCGATCCCGTCGCCATCCAACGGGCGGTGGCGGCGCTTGGTCCCCGCCAGGCCCTCGGCGACGTCACCCGCGCCACCCACGCGGCCGGGTTCGCGGGCGTCGACGGCGCGCTGGGCCTCGTCCGCGAGGACGTGGGCCGGCACAACGCGCTCGACAAGCTGGGCGGCGCCCTGCTCCGCGCAGGCGTCGATCCGGCCCAAGGCTTCGTCGTCGTGACCAGCCGCTGCTCCTTCGAGATGGTCGAGAAGACCGCCCGCCTGGGCTGCCCGATGATCGTCGCCGTCTCGGCCCCCACCGACCTCGCCGTCCAGCGGGCGGAGGACGCCGGCGTGACCCTGGTCGCCCTGGCCCGTGCGGACGGGCACACCGCGTTCAGCCGGACGGACCGACTCGCAGCCAGCCCGGCGCCGGCCCAGCCCGAGGCCGCGCATGTCTGACAAGACCGTCCCCGGCGTCCGCCCCTACACCCAGCCCGCCGGCGGCTGGGGCGCGGTCAAGGCGGTGGGCAAGGCCCTGCAGGACCAGCACACCGTGATCGAGGGCGGCCGGACCCTGCTGCGCGCCAACCAGCCCGAGGGTTTCGACTGCCCCGGCTGCGCCTGGCCGGACCCCAAGCACACCTCGTCGTTCGAGTTCTGCGAGAACGGCGCCAAGGCCGTCGCCTGGGAGTCGACCTCGAAGCGCGCCACGCCCGAGCTGTTCGCGAACCACACGCTCAGCGAACTGCGAAGCTGGAGCGACCACCGGCTGGAGGACGCCGGCCGGCTGACCGAACCCATGGCCTACGACCCGGCCAGCGATCGCTATCTCGCCATCACCTGGGAGGACGCCTTCGCCCGCATCGGCGCCGGCCTGAACCGGCTGGACCATCCCGACCAGGCCGAGTTCTACGCCTCGGGCCGCACGTCCAACGAGGCGGCCTTCCTCTACCAGTTGCTGGGCCGCCGGTTCGGGACCAACAACTTCCCCGACTGCTCCAACATGTGCCACGAGCCCACCAGCGTGGCGCTGCCGGACTCCATCGGCATCGGCAAGGGCACGGTGACGCTCGACGACTTCGACGACGCCGACCTGATCCTCAGCTTCGGCCACAACCCCGGCACCAACCATCCGCGAATGATGACCACCCTGCGGGACGCCGCCCGGCGCGGCGCCCCGATCCTGGTGTTCAATCCCCTGAAGGAGCGCGCGCTGGAGCGGTTCGCCGCGCCACAGGACCCGGTGGAGATGGCCACCCTCGGCTCCACCGAGATCGCCTCGCGCTACTACCAGGTCCGGGTCGGCGGCGACGCCGCCCTTGTCCAGGGGATGATGAAGGCGCTGGTCGCCTGGGACGAGGCCCCCGGCCAGCCCCCGGTCCTGGATCACCAGTTCATCGCCGAGCACACCAGTGGCTTCGAGCTGCTGGCGGCGGACCTGGCCGCGCTGAGTTGGGAAACGATCGAGGCCGACAGCGGCCTGCCGCGCGCCGACATCGAGGAGGCCGCGCGGATCTACGCCACCGCCCGGGCCACGATCCTCTGCTACGGCATGGGCCTCACCCAGCACCGCAGCTCGTCGTCCACCGTCCAGCAGCTCGCCAACCTGCTGCTGCTGCGCGGCAACATGGGGCGGCCGGGCGCCGGCATCTGTCCGCTGCGGGGCCACTCGAACGTCCAGGGCGACCGCACCGTCGGCATCTGGGAGAAGCCGTCCGAGGCGTTCCTGGCGGCCATGGACCGGGTGTTTGGCTTCCCCTCGCCCCGCAAGCACGGCCACACGGTGGTCGAGACCATCGCGGCGATGGAGCGCGGCGAGGCCAAGGTCTTCATCGGCCTGGGCGGCAATTTCGCGGTGGCGGCGCCGGATCCGCACCGCACCTTCGCGGCGCTTCCGAAGCTGGACCTGACCGTCCACATCGCCACCAAGCTCAACCGCACCCACCTGCTGCCGGGCCGGGAAGGCCTGCTGCTGCCCTGCCTGGGCCGCACCGAGTTCGACCTGCAGGCCGGGGGCAAGCAGGCCGTGACGGTCGAGGATTCCATGTCGATGGTGCACGCCTCCAAGGGCCTGAACCCCCCGGCCTCGGCGCAGCTCAAGTCCGAGGTGGCGATCGTGGCCGGCATCGGCCGGGCGACGTTCGGCGCGAACGATCCCGTCGACTGGGAGGCCCTGACCGGCGACTACGACCAGATCCGCGAGCTGATCGAGGCCGTGCTGCCCGACCTCTTCGCCGACTTCAACGAACGCATCCGCACGCCCGGCGGCTTCCGCCTGACGGTGGGCGCCAGCGAGCGGGTCTGGCGCACGGCCAACGGCAAGGCCAATTTCCTGCCGTTCGTCGCCGACGGGGAGGACGCGCGGCGCGGCGACCCCAGCGTCCTGGTGCTCACCACGCTCCGCAGCCACGGCCAGTACAACACCACGATCTACGACTCCGACGACCGCTACCGCGGCGTGTTCGGGCGGCGCGACGTGGTGTTCGTGAGCCCCGGCGACCTGGCGGCGCTGCAGCTGGAAAACGGCGACCTGGTGGACATCTCGGCGGCCTGGGACGAGAGCGGCGCGCGCATCGTGCGCGGCTTCACCGCCGTCGCGCGCGACATCCCGCCAGGCTGCGTGGCGGCCTACTACCCCGAGGCCAACGGCCTGGTGGCCCTGGAAGACCACGACCGCCGCAGCGGCACCCCGGCCTACAAGTCGGTGCCGGTGCGGATCCGGCGGCACGTCCAGGATTAGCGAGCGGACCTTGGCGATTTCCGCCGGCGAGCGTCGGCTCCTGACTGAGGCTGTGTAAAAACCCGCCGTTCTCAGCCAGTAGAGACGTCGAGGAGAGCTTCGTCGAACCAGACGTCCTCGTATCCCTCGGCGATTAGGAACCGCCAGCCGGGAGGCAGTCCGAGGTACGGAACGGCTGCGGGGCACAGGACGCCGAGATGGCTCGCGTGCAGCGGGGCAAAGTAGTCCGACGCTTCGGAGAAGCTTTCACCTGCCCAGATATACCAGCCGCTGGTGTCGCCCTCCGGCGGGTGGCGGAGTCCGTTCAGGGGCCGGCCGCCTTCAAGCGCATCCTGCGCGATCCCGACCTTCAATGTTGGCAAGGTCGGGAAGTGCTCGACGCTGAAGCGAGCACAAGTGGCGAGTTGGGCCTGCAAGAGTGACATCCACCCAACTAAGCTGAAGCGCCGAGCGTTCGCCACAAGTCCAGGCTGCGCAGACGACCGAAGCAGCTCAGACTCCTGACATCACGATGTCGGAGGCGCGGGATGAGCCGCTTCGTCGAGGGTGAGGACCGCCGGCAGCCGACGCTGCTGCCGAGCTGCCTGGATGACTACGTCAGCGAGGACAATCAGGCCCGGGTGATCGACGTCTTCGTCGAGGAACTCGAGCTCTCCGCCCTGGGCTTCGTCGTGACGCCGGCGGCGACGGGCCGTCCCCCGTACCACCCGGCGACGCTGCTGAAGCTCTACATCTACGGCTACCTGAACCGCGTACAGTCCAGCCGGCGGCTGGAGCGCGAGGCGCAACGCAACGTCGAGCTGATGTGGCTGACCGGCAAGCTCGCCCCGGACCACAAGACCATCGCCAACTTCCGGAAGGACAATGGCCCGGCGATCCAGGCGGCCTGCGCCCACTTCATCGTGCTGTGCCGCGAGATCGGGCTCTTCACCCAGGCCGTGGCGGCGGTGGACGGCAGCAAGTTCAAGGCGGTGAACACGCGCGACAAGAACTTCACGCCGACCAAGCTGAAGAAGCGGATCGAGCAGGTCGCAGCGCACATCGCTGGCTACCTGCAGGACCTCGACACCGCCGATCGCCAGGAGGGCGAGGCCGTCGAGGCGCGCTCCGCAAAGCTGAAGGACAAGATCGAGACCCTGCGCGCGCAGATGCAGATGCTGCGGGCGATGGAGACGCAGGTGGCGGCCTCTCCCGACGGCCAGGTCTCGCTAACCGATCCGGACGCCCGCGCCATGGCCACCAGCGGCCGCGGAAGCGGGATCGTCGGCTACAACGTCCAGAGCGCCGTCGACGCCGAGCACCATCTGATCGTCGCGCACGACGTCGTCATGGCCCCGACCGACCGCAACCAACTCAGCTCGATCAGCGCGCTGGCCAAGGACGCGATGGGCGTGGAGCGCCTCGATGTGCTGGCGGACCGCGGCTACTTCGCCGGCGAAGAGATCCTGGCTTGCGAAGCCATCGGCGTGACGCCCTATGTCCCGAAGCCGCTGACAGGAAGCGCCAGGCTGGAGGGCCGCTTCGGCAAGCAGGACTTTACCTATATCGCCGACCAGAACGCCTACCGCTGTCCGGCCGGCAACCTGCTCCCGTACCATATGACCACGGTGGAGAAGGGGCTCACGCTGCACCGGTACTGGGACCTGGAGAGCTGCCGCGCGTGTGCGATCAAGCCTCAGTGCACGACCAGCCTCAACCGGCGGATCATGCGCTGGGAACACGAGGAGATCATCGAGGCCATGCAACGCCGGATGGACCTAGCGCCCTACGCCATGCGCTCTCGACGCCGGATCGTCGAACACCCCTTCGGCACGATCAAAAGCTGGATGGGCAACCCACACCTGCTGATGAAACGGCTGAAGAACGTGAAGACAGAGATCGGTCTCCACGTACTCGCCTACAACATGAAGCGTGTGATGCAGATCCTCGGGACTGGCCCGCTGATGGCGGCGATGAAGGCCTGACGGCCGACGTCTCTGCGTCGCGGCGCCAGCCGAGCCGCCGCTGAGTTTTTACACAGCCTCGACTCGGAGGGGACGTTGGGAAAGTCCGTATCGGGCGGGCAGATGCTCTACGCTAGAGCTTGAATTCGGCTATGGTCGGCCGGGCGCTCTAGGGAGGGAGCCAAGACACGCGATGGCTGTCTGGCACGTCGATATCGTTCTCGACTTGGAATGGATCATCGCCCACGGCGGCGAGGCTCCAGAGCCGAAGGCGCGTTCGACACGGACGGACGACCGGGGCCGGCTGGTCGAGTTCCTTGTCTATGGCGACGGGGTGGCGCTGAACCACCTGCGCGTCCTGATCGACGCTGACAGCGACGAGGAAGCCCAGACCATCGTGAATGCCAACATCACTCTCTGGCGTGAAGCCATATCCGTTACATCGGTCATGGCGACGTCGCACTATACGGCGGCGGCGACGCTGGGCGCCAACTCCAGCGCCCACATGGTTTGGCTTGGCCAAGGCGGCGCCGAGACCCCCTTCATCAAACTGGAGTTGCAATGGGCAAAGCCTGTTCCGGCCGACTATCAGGGCGCGGCGATGATGCTTGCGGCCTGGCCTCCTGAACTGAAGCACCACCTCCATTTCCTGGCCAAGTTCCTCGATCCGAACCTTCCCGCCGACGTCCGGTGGCTTCAGGGCTATCGATTCTTGGAGTGGCACTTCGAGCGGGGCGGCGCGAGGCTTCAGAACAACCGCGAATTTCGAGCCTTCCTTGACCAGCACGGCGCGCCTCTGGATGCCTTCAAGCGCGCCAACCAGCCGCGCCACGGATTCGTCGAGGAGGTTCGCGGGCTCATGGCTCACGCGCTCCTGGCCAACCGCGCGACCGAGGCCGAACAGGTAATGATCCAGAGCGCAGCGACCAACACGTTCCCGGCGTTGGAGCGCCTCGTTGTGGCAGTGCTCAACGATATCGCGCCGCCTGGAGTTGAGTTTCATCCCAAGCCCCCTCCAGAAGCGCCGAGCAGCTAGCTGCTACACAGCGGGCATCGCCGTTTCGTATGCCGAGACATCTGGCTGTCCGTCGGTGGTCATCACCGATATCAGCCCAGCAGGTAGTCCACGAAGTCCTCCGTGAAGTTCCAGCGGGGCACGCTATTGCGCTTCACATCGTAGATGGCGCCCCAGTGCTCGCAGATCTGGAGCTTCGCCAGCAGCTCCTCATGATCGTCCAGGAAGTAGGTGAAGAAGGGGACGGGGCCGGGATTGTACATGACGGCCCGGGACAGGACGACGAACTCGCGGGTGAATGGTTTGTTCTTGAGGTCCGTCCGCATCTCGGCAAGCAGCTCCGGCAGCTTACGTTCGAGCCCGGGGAAGTCGCGCCCTTTCTGCACCGAATAGCCGCGCAGCTCGACCGCGGCGGCCGCCTCGGCGAAGGCTTTCCAATCCTGCAGCAACGGCACGCTGTGGCCGGAATCGTCGGCGTCCACTAGGCGGCTGCATTGCTGGCAGAGCCAGATGCCGTTCGGTGCCGCCTTGCGCTCCTCCGGTGTCAGGGTCGGGTCGAATCGCGCGCCGCCGGGCGATGCAGCGGTAATGTGCGCGGCCACGCCCAGGTTGACCGCGGTCTCGTCGGACGCCGGTCCGCTGGTCGGCTTGCGGCAGTCGGGGTTCGAGCACCTGAAGCCCACCCGCTTGGCTAGCAGCTGTAGCGTCGCCTGTGTGAAGTCGTCCCGCATGCCCTTGGTGTAGCCGGGTCGGGCACCTTGCCCAAGGCCGGGCAAGGGCCACATGTTGCTTCGCTAGGTAAGTTGCTGTCGAAGGCTGCGATGACCAAGCTCGACCACACGCTGGCGTTGGAGACCGTCTACTATTCGGCGCCGGTGCCCCGCGATCTGGCCGTGCTGAACGTTCTGGGGGTGGTCTTCGACAAGGTACACCTTCCGGGGACCTATCTGCCGTTCGACGGCCACGATCCCGCGGGCGTGCGCGCGGAGATTCAGCGGCTTCGCGATCTGCCCACCGCCGGTCGCCGCCACGACGTCAACGACCTGATTGGGGTGCTGACTTTCCTACTAGCCGCCGGCCCCCTCCGGGACATGCTGGTTATGGCGCCGGACGCGCAGACGGCCTTCAACGACGATGTGCCGGGCGAGCTGCAGGACCAGCTCTACCGCGCCATTCACGGGCCATACCCCGACACATGGCATCCGATGTTCGACGGCCCTATGGTCAAAGGGCTGTCCGGCGGTGTCGAGATGGTCGTGCGGAACGCCTACACCCAGTGGGGCGGGGCGCTCCGGTATTCGGCGAGCACCGGCATTCCGCTGCTGAACGACATGCCAGGCTTTCCCATGCTGCAGGCCGACGACGCGCCGCAGGACGCTGACGGGATCGCCGCCTTGCTCGCCATTCACTCCGTCCTGGCGACGCTGCCCGATCTACCGCTGCTGACACCGGAGCGGCTGGCGGCCTTTCGGGCCGAGAACCAATCTGAGCTGCGCGCCTTCCGGGCCACGATGCTGCGCTACGCCGGCAAGGTCCGGAAAGACATCAAGGGCGCGACGCCGCAGGACCTCGAACAGGAACTGAGCTTCTTCATCAAGACTGAGATCGTGCCTACCCTCGACGAGCTGAGACGGACGTTCGAACAGCCCGCCCGTTCCTGGTTCAAACGCGCTGCCGATATCGCGCGCATTTCCGCGCAGCTTGGTCTTGGCCTCCTTGCGGGAAAGGAAGGCGGGCCGGCGGTGGCGGCCATGTCGGCCTTCGCGCCGCAACTCTTCACGGAGATCGCGGCGGAAGGCGACAAGCGCGAGCTCCTGCAACGAACCGGCCTGACCTACCTTCTCAAGCTGCGCCGGGCCGTCGAGCGCTAGGGCGCTGTCCGCGGCAGAGAAGTCTCGACCCTCGGTTTGAGGGGCAAGGGCCTCCCGTGCGGCTGAGCCGGGCGGGCACGAGTCGGACCCACTAGCCTTCGCAGGCTGAGAGTCTGCGGCAGGGCGGATGCGGACTCTCCGGAGGAGGCAGCCGAAGGTCCGCATTCCGACTAGGTGCCAATGTCTCCTGCTGCCGCCGAACAGACCTCGTTGCCTGACGGTGGCTAGCCGGCCTTCTTGGGCGCCTTGGGCGGCTTTGGCTTGGGGGTGGGGAGTTCGGCCGCCGTCGCGCGTATGAGGTCACTGAGCCAGTCCTGATCCTCCCAGCCTTCCGCATCGATCAGCAGGTAGGGCTTGGCGCCGGGGTAGGGTGGGACCTCTTCGGCGTCCGCGGCCAGGGCGCGACCGGCCGGGGTCGGTTTGAGGAAGAGCTGCCCGTCGCCGATGATCGCGACCATCTTGCCGTCACAGTAGACGCCGTACTCCCCGAACATCGGCCTGGCGGAAACGGCCCCGGCCTTCGACATCTGATCGACGAGGTAGTCCACGGTCTTGCGCTCGGTCGCCATGGCCTATTGTGATCCTTGGATGGCCGGTTGACGAGCCTGGAACGGCGCCCCCTTCCCTCACTCCGGCTACCGAATAGAGCGAATTGAAAGGACGGCGACATGGCTTTGCTCGACGAGCTCAAGGCTCACCAACTCTCGGCGCGCAAGTCGAACGACCGCCTGAAGGCTGACCTGCTCACCACACTGATCGGCGAAGCGACGCAGATCACGACCGAGGAGTTCAAGCGCGGCGTCACGGAAGTCACCGGCGAAAAGGTCGCCGCAACCGTCGCGAAGTTCCTGAAGAACACGAAACTGACGCTGGAGAACCTTGGCAGCGAGCGCGCGCGTCTGGTCGAGGCCGGTGGCGATGCGTCGAAAGTCGACGCGCGCACCAAGGCGGCTGAAACCGAACTGGCGATCCTGTCCTCGTATAGCCCGAAGCAGATGACGGAATCGGAACTGCGCGAGGCCATCGACGATTTCCGCGCCAAGAACCCCGACGCCAACGTCGGGACCATCATGGCCCACCTGAAGACCAACTTCGGCGGCCAGTATGACGGCAAGGCCGCCAGCGCGTTGGCCAAGCGTTGAATGAAGGGCGCTCCCGCCGTCAGGCGCTAAGCCGTTCCAGCGTCCGCAGATGGCCGCGAAATGTCGATCGGTCCTACGTCCACCGTTCCCGGTCGGCGTGGTCCTGGGGGGTGGGTTCGATCCAGCGTTCGCCGTCGGGGCCGTGCTCCTTCTTCCAGAAGGGCGCCTTGGACTTCAGGTAGTCCATCAGGAAGTCGCAGGCCTCGAAGGCGGCGCGGCGGTGGCCGGCGGCGGTGGCCACGAAGACGATGGGTTCCCCAGGGCCGATCTTCCCGACCCGGTGCAGGATGGCCAGGTCGTGCAGGCCGAAGCGTTCGCGGGCCTGATCCGCGATCCGGCCGATCTCCGCCTCGGTGAAGCCGGGATAGGCCTCCAGCTCCAGAACGGTGGTGGCGCCCTGCTCGGCGCGGGCGATGCCGGTGAAGGTGGCCACGGCGCCGGTCTCGCTGCGGTCGCGCGTGAACGCCGAGAGCATCGCCCCCGGATCGAACGGCGTCTCGGCGAGCCGGACGATCATCCGCCGCTCATCGGGGGCAGGAAGGCGACCTCGCTGCCCGCCGACAGCGCCACTTCGCCGCGCACGATGGCCTGGTCGACGGCGATCTGGACGCCCTTGCCGCTCAGGGCCACGCCGAGGTCGGCGTCCTCCCCGGCGAGCAGCGCGCGCAGCGCCGAGATCGAGGCGGCGTCCACGTCCCGCTCCCGCCAGCCGGCGAGGTCGCGCAGGGGTCCGAACAGCAGGACGCGGGCCATGCTCAGCCCCCCGTCGTGGACATGTGCCGCGCCACGGCGGGGGCCTTCCGCGCGATCTCGAAGTCGTGCCCCTTGGGCTTGCCGGCGATGCCGCCCCGGATCGCCTCGACGAGCTCGGCGTCGGTGGCGCCCGCGCGCAGCACCGCACGCAGGTCGGTGGCGTCCTCCTGCCCCAGGCAGGTGTGCAGCGTGCCGGTGCAGGTCAGCCGCACGCGGTTGCAGGCTTCGCAGAAATTGTGGCTCAGCGGGGTGATCAGGCCCAGCCGGCCGCCGGTCTCGGCGATGCGCACATAGCGCGCGGGCCCGCCGGTGTTGAGCGGCAGGTCCTCCAGCGTCCAGAAGCTCTCCAGCTCGCGGCGGACCTCCTTGAGCGACAGGTACTGGTCGGTGCGGTCGGCCTCGACCTCGCCCATCGGCATGGTCTCGATCAGGGTCAGGTCGCAGCCGCGGCCGTGGGCCCAGCGGATCAGGTCGGGGATCTCCGCGGCGTTGTCGTCCCTGAGCGCCACGGCGTTGATCTTCACCGCGAGGCCCGCCTCCTGCGCCGCGGCGACGCCGTCCTGCACCTTGGCGAGGTCGCCACCGCGGGTGAGGCGGCGGAAAAGATCGGGCTTCAGCGTGTCCATCGAGACGTTGACCCGGCGCACGCCGGCCTCGGCCAGCTGGCCGGCGAATTCGCGCAGGCGGGTTCCATTGGTGCTGAGCGTGAGCTCGTCCAGCGCCCCGGTCTTCAGATGCCGGCCCAGGCTCCTGACCAGGTCCATCATCCCCTTGCGCACCAGGGGCTCGCCGCCGGTCAGCCGCAGCTTGCGCGTCCCCAGGCCCACGAAGGCCGTGGCGATCCGGTCCAGCTCCTCCAGGCTCAGCACCTCGGCCTTCGGCAGGAAGGTCATGTGCTCGGCCATGCAGTAGACGCAGCGCAGGTCGCAGCGGTCGGTGACCGACAGGCGCAGGTAGCTCACCGTCCGGCCGAAGCCGTCGACGAGCGGGGCGCCCTTGGTCAAGGGTGTGGCCGCGGGGGCGATGTCGTCGTAGGGCGTCATGCGACGTCCAAGATAGGGGGGAACCGCGCGTGGCGACAGAGGCGAGGTTTGCGGCCCTGGTCCTGGCCGCCGGTTCGGCCTCGCGTTTCGGCGGCGGCAAGCTGCTGACGGCGTTCCAGGGCCGGCCCCTGTTGCACGGCGCCCTGACGGCGGCGCGGGCGGCGGCGCCCGGCGCGGTGACGGTGGTCACGGGCGCCGACGCGGAGGCCGTGGCCGCCTGCGCCCGGGCCTTCGATCCGGAGATCCGGCTGGTCCACGCCCCCGGTCACGCGGAAGGGATGGCGGCCTCGCTGCGGGCCGGAGTCGCCAGCCTGCCGCCCGAAATCCGGGGCGCGTTCGTCTTCCTGGGCGACATGCCGCGCGTGCCGCACGCGATCCTTGGACCCCTGGCCGCCGCCGTGGCCGCAGGTGCGCCGGCCGCAGCCCCGGTGTTCGAGGGACGGCGCGGCAATCCGGTGGTGCTGGACAGAAGGCTGTTCGCGGAGGTCGCGGGGCTCGTCGGAGACGTGGGCGCGCGGCCGATCCTGCAGGCGTTGGGCGGGGATGTGGCCCTCATCGAAGCGCCGGACGACGGGGTGCTGTTCGACGTGGACGAGCGAAGCGACCTGGCGGGCCGCTAGGGTCGATCGGCGTTCAGGGGTGGTGGAAGAGCGAGGGTGCTCGTCCTTCTCCCCTTGTGGGAGAAGGTGGGCCGCGAAGCGGCTCGGATGAGGGGTCGCGTTGGCCGAGGAGCCGCCGTGGCGCGCCAGCGCCGATGAGATCGACCACGAACCACACGAACCACACGAACAATCGGGACCAAAACCGCGGTGCTCAATCCTGGCCGGGCCCGTTCGTGTGGTTCGTGGTCAAATTGAACAGCGCCTGCGGCGCGCGCTGAGCCGGATAAGGGAGCGCGACCCCTCATCCGTCACCCTGCGGGCGACACCTTCTCCCGCAGGGGGAGAAGGACGAAAGGGCTTTCATCGCACGGATTGGTCCTAGACCTGGATGTCGAGCTCCGCGGCCGCGGGCGCGGCCTTCACGGGCGCGGGCATGGCGGCGGCCGGCTGGATGCGCACCTGATCGGCGATGTTCAGGGTCTTCACGGCGCTGGCGATCGTCTGCGCGGCCTGCACCGAGGTGGGCAGGGTGAAAGGGGTCCAAAGACCCGAGCCGGAATTTCGTAGCTGGACGCTGACCATAGCGTTTGCCTCGACATTCTGGCGGCGAACATAGAACGCCAACTCCTAACCGCGGGTTAACCACCGGCTCGCTTGCCGGTCACAGGCCCTTGTGTCGCAGGCGCCGCGCGGGCCCCGCTCTCGGCGCGGGCGCGCGCCGCCTTCGCAGGTCGCCAATCCGCGTTCGCAGGACGCGATATGCCAGATAGCGGCGGGCTTGCGAGGCTCCACGGTGGCGCGCATGCTTGCCGCATGGTTCGACGTCTTGCTTCCCTGGTTCTCGGTTTCACCCTGGCGGCCTTCGCCGGCGCGGCCGCCGCCCGCGACTACATCGTCGTCGCCTCCACCGACCCGGCCATCGCGCGGGGCGCCTCGTATGACGGCGGCGCGAAGATCCCGCTGGCGCCCGGGCGCAGCCTGACCCTGATGCACGCCTCTGGCGACATGATCCGGCTGAAGGGCGCCGCGGCAGGCGTCGTGGCGCCTGCGCGCAAGGCCGGGCAATCCGAGACCGAGCGGCTGGCGGTGCTCCGCGTCATCGTCGCGCCGCCGGAGCGGAGGCTGGCCGGCATGTACGCCACCCGCACGCGCGCCGGCGTCTGTCCGGAAGTCGCCGCCATCACGAGCCTGGACGCCATCGTCCAGGTCCATCAGGGCGGCTGCACCGCCGAGGCGGCGCAGGCGCTGGAGGCCTGGGTCGCCGCGCACCCGGCGAAAGACGCCTAAGCGCCGCGGGGTCGCTAGGGTCGATGCCCGACCAAGTTATTGAAAATAAACAATTCTCGTCATGGCCGGGCTTGTCCCGGCCACCCAGACGCGCTGACGGCGCCTAAGGAATCGCGGCGGCGCGACCGCAGCCGCCCTTGAACCATCGGTGCTTCTGGGTGGCCGGGACAAGCCCGGCCATGACGATCATACGAGAGGTGATAGAGTCCGCGATCTAGCCGCCGCGCGCCACGAACCAGCCGTTGCGGAAACCGTCGCCGGCCTTGCCATAGGCGAAGGGCTGGCCCTCCAGCGTCAGCACCGTGCCGCCCGCCGCTTCCAGCACGGCCTGCCCGGCGGCGATGTCCCATTCCATCGTCGGCCCGTGCCGCGGATAGATGTCCGCCGAGCCCTCGGCGATCCGGCAGAACTTGATCGAGGAATCCATCGGCTCCGGCAGGTCGAAGCCATATTCCTCGGCCAGTTTGCGGGTGGTCTCTTCCTTCATCGTGTGGCTGACCAGGGCCACGGCCTTGCCCTTGGGCCAGTCGCGGATTCGCACCGGCGCGTCAGGACCGCCCCTGGTCCGCTTCATCGCCACGCCGCCCTTCGTGAACCAGGTCTCGCCGCTGGGCGGGGCGGACACGGCGCCGGCCACGGGGCGACCGTCCTGGATCAGGGCGATGTTGACGGTGAAGTTCGGGTCGCCGCGCACGAAGGCCTTGGTGCCGTCCAGCGGGTCCACCAGGAAGAAGCGCGGCCCGATCGCGTCGGGCGTGCCGAACTCGCTGGCGTCCTCCTCCGAGATCACCGGCACGCCGGGGAAACGCCTCGCCAGATGTTCCAGGATCAGCTTCTCGCCCCGCTGGTCGGCCACGGTCACGGGGCTCTCGTCGGCCTTGGTCAGCACCTCGATCCCGGAACGCCACAGCGGCAGGATCAGGGCGGCGGCCGCCTCGCAGATCTCGGCGAGAACCTCGCCGATGTCGTTCTCGTTCTTGGCGTTGTCGCTCAATTCGCCCTCGGCCCACTAGTTTCGGGGATCGTCGGATACGAACACCAGGGTCACGACGGAGGCGTCGATCGTCCGCTTGCCCGCGTTCTCGAAGTTCACGGTCACCTTCCGTCCGGCCACTGACTGGACCTGGCCCAGGCCCCAATCGGTCTCCGTGGGGTGACGCACCAGGACGCCCGGCTCCAGGAAAGGGTCCCAAAACGTCGTCATGGCGGCTTCCTTAGAGAGGCCGGGGCGTTTCCCCAAGACGCAAATCGCGTCAAAGCTGGGCCGCCATGACCGACACCGCCGACCTTGCCGTGCGCCCCGCCGAACTCGCCGCCTATCTGGCCGCGCGCATGTGCCACGACTTCATCAGCCCGGCGAGCGCCATATCGTCCGGCCTGGACCTCCTGGAGGACCCCTCCGCGCAGGACATGCGCGAGGAGGCCATGGGCCTGATCGTCTCCTCGGCGAAGAAGCTGGCGGACCTGCTGTCGTTCTGCCGGGTGGCGTTCGGCGCCTCCGCCTCGGCGGAGACCTTCGACGTCCGCGACCTGGACAAGCTGGCCCGGGGCGTGTTCGCCCACATGCGCGCCGAGTTGCAGTGGGACGTGGACGCCCCGGCCGTGAACAAGCCCGCGGCCCGCACCCTGCTCAACCTCGCCCAGATGGCCGGCGCCGCCCTGCCGACCGGCGGGATCGCCAAGGTCCAGGCGGTGCAGGAGGGCGCGTCGCTGGCCATCGCCATCGAGTCCGCCGGCCCGCGCGCCCGCCTGCGCCCCGAGGTGCTGGCCGGCCTGCAAGGCCAGCCGCTGGGCGAGGGCCTGCACGGCCACTGGGTCCAGGCCTACTACACGCACCTGTTCGTCACCGACGCCGGCGGCCGGGTGTTCGCCGACGTGCAGGAGGAGCGGGTGATCTTCGCCGCGACCCTGCCGGCGTGATTCCGCGGGCCTGACGCGCGCTTCTGCGTCGGCCCATACCCCGCGTTAACCAACTCGGCGCGACATACGCTTCCACACTGCTGGAGCGTCGGAAGCCTTGAAGACCTGTCTCGTCGTCGACGACAGCCGCGTGATCCGCAAGGTCTCGCGCCGGATCCTGGAGGATCTGGGCTTCGAGGTCGCCGAAGCGGCTGACGGCGTCGAAGCCATGGCCTGGTGCACCGCCGTGATGCCCGACGCGATCCTGCTGGACTGGCGTATGCCGGCGATGGACGGGCTGGAGTTCGTCAAGAAGCTGCGCGAGGCGCCCGGCGGCGCTGCGCCCAGGGTGGTCTTCTGCAGCGTCGAGAACGAGATCGAGGCGATCCGCGAGGCGCTGGACGCCGGCGCCGACGAATACATCATGAAGCCCTTCGACGGCGGCATCGTCGCCGGCAAGCTCGACTACCTGGGGCTGCTGGCATGATCCCCATCGCGGACCGCGACTTCGTCTCCGCCCTGTGCCTGGCGCGGGCCGGCCTCAAGGTCGACGCCGAGAAGGCCTATCTGATCGAGAATCGGCTTTCGCCCCTGGCCCGCCGCGAATGCTTCAGCTCGACCGAGGCCTTCATCGACGCGCTCCGCCACGGGGCGGACGACCGCCTGGCCTGGGCCGCGGTCGAGGCCATGGCCCTGCCCGAGAGCGAGTTCTTCCGCGACCACCGCGTCTTCACCCAGTTGGCGGACGAGGTGATCCCCGTCCTGGCCCGCTCGCGCGGGCTGGAGCCGCTGCGGATCTGGAGCGCCGGTTGCGGGACCGGCCAGGAGATCTATTCCCTGGCCATGCTGCTGGCCGACGCCCCGGGGCTGGGCAAGGTCGAGCTGTTCGCCTCCGACCTCTCCGAGCGTAGCCTCGAGAAGGCGCAGAGCGGCCGCTATTCGCAGTTCGAGGTCCAGCGCGGCCTGCCGGCCCGCATGCTCGTGCGGCACTTCGAGAAGGACGGCGAGTCCTTCGCCCTGTCGCCCCGGGTGCGCCAGATGGTGCGCTGGCGGCGCGTGAACCTGATCGACGACCTCTCCCGGGTGGGCCAGTACGATCTGATCCTGTGCCGCAACGCCCTGGGCCAGCTCGATCCCGAGGCCGGCGGCCGGGTGCTGGGCGCGCTTCATGCCGCCCTGGCGCCGGACGGGCTGCTGGTGCTTGGCCAGAACGATTCCGCGGGCAAGGCCTTCGTGCGCGCCGCGGCGGACATCAGCCTCTACGCGGCCAACGACACCGCCCGCTCGGCGGCCTGACCGGACAAAAGAAGACCCGCCGGTTTCCCGGCGGGCCTGGCCGACGGATCTCTTCCGAAACCTACTTCTTGGCGTCTTCGGCGGTATCGGTGACCGCCTCGCCGGCGGACTTCACGTCCTTGCCGGCGCCGGAAACGGTGTTGCAGGCCGTGGCGGCCAAGCTGGCGGCCAGAACGGCCAGCAGAACGATCTTGCGCATGCGGAATCTCCCAGAGGGTTTGAATTGGTCCCCGTGGCAACGCTTCAGGCGGCGGCCTGGTTCCCCTTGGCGACCGGCGCCCGATCGGCCGCGGGCGTCGGGAAGATCAGGCGCGCGGTGATCCCGCCCGCCTCGTTGCGCGTCAGCTCCGCCCGGCCGCGCAGCTGGCGGGCGAAGGCGGTCATCAGGGTGCGTCCCACGCCGGACGACATCAGGGCGTTCTCCTCGGCCTGGCCGTCGTCGCAGATTTCCAGCTCGGCCTCGTCGCCTCGGACGGTGAAGTTCAGCCGCAGAGTCCCGCCCCGCGCCGAGAAGGCGTGCTTCTGGGCGTTTGTGATCGCCTCCACCGCGAACAGGGCCAGGGGCGCCAGCCGGTCCGGGTCGATCACCAGCGGATCGACCTTCAGCTCGGTGCGGATGGCCTGGCCGTGCGACAGTTCGCCGTTGATCAGCTGGGCGGTCAGCTCCTCCAGGAACGGGCGCAGGTCGACGCGCTTGAGGTCCGGGCCCTGGTAGAGTGCGCGGTAGATCAGGGCCAGCGCGGTGATCCGCTGGCGCGTGTCACTCATCGCCGAGCGCGCGGCGGGGTCGACCAGCGAGCGCTGCTGCATGTTCAGCAGGCTGGAGATGACCTGCAGGTTGTTCTTCACCCGGTGATGGATCTCGCGCATCAGCGCGTCCTTCTGGGCCAGGCTGTCGCGCAGGGAGGCGTCGCGGCCAACGATGGCGTCGGCCATGTCCTCCAGGGTCTCGGCCAACTCGCGGATCTCCGGCGGCATCTGCTCGGCCTGCACCGGCCGCACGCTGAGCCGGCCGCGGGCGTAGAGCGCCGCGATCCGCTGGAGGTAGACGATCCAGCGCACCA
>Ga0255338_1000766_pt1 | contig 81752 bp, 73 predicted proteins | sample MeOH1_35cm_T4_19_FD_203715 | JGI IMG/M metagenome (GOLD analysis project Ga0255338, IMG submission 203715) | Sandy soil microbial communities from University of British Columbia, Vancouver, Canada - MeOH1_35cm_T4_195 | ecosystem: Engineered > Artificial ecosystem > Sand microcosm > Unclassified ... | reverse complement strand
GATTCGTGACAGCAAGTCGCTCGATGCGCTGAAGCTCGAAGGCGACCAGAAGATCGGCGTCCAGATCATCCGCCGCGCGATTGAAGAACCGGCGCGCTGGATCGCCACCAACGCCGGCCTCGAAGGCTCGATCATCGTCAACCAGATCAAGGACGGCAAGGGCGACGAAGGCTTCAACGCCGCGACCGAGACGTTCGAAGACCTGGTCAAGGCCGGTGTCATCGATCCCGCGAAGGTCGTCCGCAACGCGCTGCAGAACGCGTCGTCGATTGCTTCACTCCTGCTCACCACGGAAGCGCTGATTTGCGATATTCCGGAAGAGAAGAAGGAAGCGGCGGGCGGCGGTCACGGCATGCCCGGCGGCGGCATGGGCGGAATGTACTAAAGACCTAGAGTTTAAACTTTAAGGTTTAAACTTTGAACTTTGGAAGGCCCGGGAGCGAAAGCTTCCGGGCCTTTTTCTTTCTCGCTCGTCGCGGGTTATTCCGCAAAGGACGGAACGATTCCCCTGCCCTCTTCTCGAACGACGTGAATCGGACCGTATAACACATCAACTCGACTGGCACGATCCTTCCACTGCCTCCGCCAGAGGTTGATTATGTTCAGTCGAATCGCCAGCGCATTCGTTCTCCTCCTGCTTAGCGCCACGATTGCGTCGGCGCAGGCCCACATCTCGAAACGCCCGCACGCCAACCCGAAACAGGCCGTCGCGAGTGCCGCAATCGCCCAGCCGATGAGCATCTCTGGGCTCGCCTCGAGCGGGCGGAACTGCATCGGCAATTCAGGCAGCGGCGTCCATCCGCTTGGCTGGGTTCCCGATCGCAGCCGCGTCAGAATCACATTTTCGTCGGACTTCGATCCGATTGCTTCAGCCACCGTGATCCGGCTCGGTGAAGCGGCACCCGATGGGTTCGCCGAGGGTTATGACATGTCTGATGACGACAGCGGCGGCGGGACCGATCCGCGCATCGACGAGACGGTGCCCTTTGCCGGCATCCTGATGCTGGTCGTCAGCCCGTACTGGTCAGTTGGTCCGGGCGGCTGCTATTTCTACAAGGTCGAAATTACTACGCCCTAGGATCGCGCGATCAGCCGGCGTGAAGGGCGAGGAATTGCACGTCAGGGTTGGTGCGTTGTGCGTATTCGAGGGCCCATTCGGATTCGAACAGCATCACGGGCCGGCCCTGGCGATCGGCCACGAGCCTCGTGCCGGCGCCACTGGACAGCTGCCCCACCTTATCGGGTGGGCCCGCCAGCCAGCGGGCCGAGGTGTAGGACAGTGAATCGACGTCGGCCTCGACGTTGTATTCGTCTTTCAATCGAACCGCCAGCACTTCAAGCTGCAGCGGACCGACGGTACCAAGAATCGGCTCACGGCGTCCGATCGTCGGGAACAGCACCTGCATCAAGCCTTCTTCTTCCAGCTGGCGAATCGCTTCGTCGAACTGCTTGAAGCGCACGTCGCGCAGGCGCGCCACGCCGAAGTGCTCCGCGGGGAACCGCGGGATCGGCGGATACTTCAGCGGCGTGTCCGCATAGAGCGTGTCGCCGATGCCGAATTGACCCGGATTCACGAGACCGACGACGTCACCGGGGTAAGCCCGCTCGATCGTCTCGCGCTTGCCGCCGAAGAATCGATACGGCCGCGCCGCGCGAATCTCCTGCCCTTCGCGCGCGTTGATGATCACCATGTCCTTCTCGAACACACCCGAACAGACGCGCAGGAACGCGATGCGATCGCGATGCCGCTTGTTCATGTTCGCCTGGATCTTGAACACGAAGCCGGTGAAATGCGGCGTCTCGGGCGGAATCACGCCGTGATCGCTGTCGCGGCCCTTCGGGGGCGGCGCCAATTCGGTGAGCGCCTGCAGGAACGGCTCGAGGCCAAAGTTCGACAACGCGCTGCCGAAGAAGACCGGCGTCATGTGGAAATCGAGATACTGCTGATGCGAGAAGGAGGTCCCCGCGCCCGTGACGAGCGAACTCTCGTCGACGAGCGTCTTCCACGGGCCTTCGCCGACGAGCTCCTTGAGCTTGGGATCATCCACGGCGCCGACGTTGACCGGGGCGGGATGCGCGCGTTCCTTGCGATCGTAGAGGTGGACGATGCCGTTCTGCAGATCGTAAACGCCGCGGAAGCGGTCGCCGCTGCCGATCGGCCAGTTCATCGGCACGGCATGGATGCCCAGCACGCGCTCGATCTCGTCGAGCAAGTCGAACGGATCGCGGCTCGGCAGATCGAGCTTGTTGATAAACGTCAGCACCGGCAGGCGCCGCAGCTTGCAGACCTCGAACAGCTTGCGGGTCTGCGACTCGATGCCCTTCGCGGCGTCGATCACCATGACGACGCCGTCGACGGCGAACAGCGTCCGATAGGTGTCTTCGCTGAAGTCCTTGTGGCCGGGCGTGTCGAGCAGCGTCAGGTGATGCTTGCCGAGATCGAACTCCACTGCGGCCGAGGTGACGGAAATGCCGCGCTCACGCTCGATGTCCATCCAGTCGGACACGACATGGCGATCGGTCTTGCGCCCGCGCACGGCGCCGGCCAGCTCGATGGCGCCTGCGTACAGCAGGAGCTTCTCGGTCAGGGTGGTCTTACCGGCGTCGGGGTGGGAAATAATCGCGAACGTGCGTCGACGATCGACTTCGGCCTTCAGGGTCTGCGGCGAAATTGCGGTTTCGATCTACTTAATCTCCTGCAGAAATTTTACCAGTTCTCCGCCCCAGATCGCAGGCAATGAATGGGTGCCGTGGCCGCGCGTTTCGTCGGTGATCGGCAGCAAAACGAAGCGGCCGTGCTTCAGTTTCTTGATCGCCGCCTGCATCATCGGCAATTCGGGCGGGTTCACGAAATCGTCCGCGGAGTTGATGGCCAGGAGCGGCGCCGTGATTTCCGCGAGATGCGGCTCGGGCTTGTAGTCCTCGATCGCCCGGTAGTAGTAGAGCATGTCGTTGGCATCGGTGCCGCGGCCACGCGACGCGAGCTGGTCGGCGAGGAATTTGTCGGCCGCTTCGCGCGTCGGCGCCTGTTTCTGCCACTGCAGCGGCGCGCTGGTCGCGATCACCAGGAATCCCAACGCGCTCTGCAGTCCGCGCGGCTGTTCCGTATAGTCACCGCTCTTCCACGTGGGGTCGGTGATGATGGCGTCGATCAGCATCTTGCGCCACATGCGGTTACGGCCCGCGACTTCGACGGGATTACTCGCCAGCGGCAGCAATCCCGACGCGAAGTCCGGATACATGTAGCCCCAGTTCCACGCGTGCATCGCGCCCATCGACGTGCCCATCACCAGCTTCAGGTGCGTGAGGCCCAGCCCCTTGGTGACGAGCTCGTGCTGCAGCCGGACCATGTCGGCATAGCCGTACTTCGGGAACTTCATGCGCAGGCCGTCGCTCGGCTTGCTCGACTGGCCGTGGCCGATGTTGTCGGGCAGGATGATGAAGTACTTCTCGGCGTCGAGCGGCTGGCCCTTGCCGAACAGGCGGCCGCCGAAGCTCGCGCCGAGGAATCCCGCGCCGGTGCCGCCGGTGCCATGCCCGATCAACACGCCATTGCGGACCACGCCGTCCGCGTCCTTCTGCGGTGTGCCGACGGTCCGATAGTGAATCTTCACTTCGGCCATGCGCTCGCCGCTAGTGAAGACGAAGTCGCGCGCAATGAAGTCCGCTTCGCGCGGCGACGGAAAGGCCGCGGGCTGCGCGTAGGCGGCGGACGTGAATAAGATTGAGAGGGCGACCGCGAGGAGGTTGCGCTTCATCAGCGCATTCTATTACCGGAGCGTGAAAGTCAGCTCGATCGTGATGATGACCGGAACGGGCGCCCCCTGGCGCATGCCGGGGCGGAAGCGCCACATCTTGGCCGCCTTGATGGCTTCCTGGTCGAGACCGAAGATCGGGTCGAGCGAGCGCGTCACTTTCACTTCCCCGACGCTGCCATCGGGCATCACGATGCACTCGAGCCACACCGAGCCCTGCACCTTGGCGCGCATCGCGTCGGCCGTATAGGCCGGTTTCATTTCGCGCAGAACGACTGGAAGGGTGATGCCGGCACCCGGACGATACGCGCCGCCGCCGGTGCCGCCGCCGTTGCCGGGTCCGAGACCCGAGCCCTGGCCCGGTCCAATGCCCTGACCGGCGCCAGTACCGGCGCCGCCTTCCTTGCCCGAACCTTGCGAGCTGGTGACCGGGGCTTCCGGCGCAATGACGCCCGGCGCTTCCACCGGCGCCGCCGCCATCGTCTGGGCGGGAATCACCACTTGTTCGGGCGTGGGTTCGACCTTCGGGGGTTCCGGAGTCGGCTTCGGCGTCTCTTTGACGGGAACGGTGATCTTGTCCTTGCCCGGGACCTCGGCCTTCTTCGGCGGGTCGGGCATCTTGTTGCCGCCACCACCGCCACCACCGCCCGGGCCGGGATCGGCCAGCCAGACAATGTCTTTGGAAGGTGAATCAGGCAGCAGTTGGAGGGCGCTTGGCTGCGGAGCGAATCGAATGGCCAGGAGAATCGCGAGCGCGAACGCGACGTGCGCGGCGACGGACGCACCGACACCCACGCCGGACCGACGGTGCTCGAAGCCGAATCGCAGCTCAACGGGCCGACCGGACAAGCTCAGCGGGGCCGTGCGCGAATCCTCGAGTTTTGGCTGCGTGCTCTGTGCCATCGCGAACCGTTTAACCTTCGGCCATTGTGACCGACGGGTTCAGGCGTGACAAGTGCAAAGCCAGCGCCATGAGTATTTGACGCCCGTGGGCGACATTCGGCTGCCCGACCTGAAGTGTTACAATCAGGCCACGACCGTCACGATCGCGGTCTTTTAAGGAGTCATCATGGGCCCCATCGGTTTGCCGGAAATGCTCATCATTCTGGCGATTGTCATTCTTATCTTCGGCGCGAATCGCCTGCCCGAACTCGGCAAGGGCATCGGCGCGGGCATCAAGAACTTCAAGAGTTCAATGAAGGAAGGCACCGAAGAGAAGTAGGCGCCCCTTTTAGAGGACGAGGCGGACGTCTCCAGTTCGCCTCGTTACCCGTTCGCGATCGAGAAACTCCAGCAGCGGGATCGCATACTTCCTCGAAATCCCGTACCGCTCCTTGAATGCCGCCACGTCCACCGTGGCGCGGCCCGCCGGCGCACTGCCCTTCAACGCACTGACTTCCGCCTTCAACGCCTGCAACGCATCGTTGTGAAACACGATCGTGTCGAGGCGCGCGAGCACCTTCTCCCGCAGCAGCAAGGCCACGACCTTCTCGATCACCGCCTTCGGCGCCTTGATCGAGGTGTCGAGCCCGGAGACATCCGGCGGCTTGAGTCCACCAGCGCGAAACGCCTCCACGATCGCGGCGCGCACCGCATCGTCAGCGCCGGCCACCGTCGCTTTGTGCGTCGGCAGCGCCAGTCGTTCGGTGCCGACCAGGGCTTTCTGCTTCTTGAGATCCTCGAGGACCTTCTCGAACACCGCCGGCGCGACTGTGGCGAAGATCTTCTCGCGCGCCTCTTCGCGCGACAAGCCATCGCTCATCGGATTGGCCTTGTGCGAGGCTGCCACCAGGCCGAGGAGTCGATCAGTGGCGGTCTTGAGATGGCGCGCAGCCACGAGTCGATCGCCCGCCGCCACCACTCCACGTGATGCGAGCGAAGCGGCAACCGCCGCAAGTCTGGCGGGCGCGACCCCGGCGCGCGAAATGAGCGGGGCCGGCGCGATACCCGCGACGCCCGCCGCATCGATCATCGCGACCAAGGCCGCGGTGCCATCCGCGTCGAACTTCAGGCGTTCAAGCGACGCATGCCCTTCGGCGCTGCGAATCCCGGGACGCGTCGGCGCGGCATCGAGCACGATGCCGCCGCCGATGGTGATGGGGGGTGAATAGGCGCGAATGATGAAACGATCGCCGCGCGTCAGCACGGCCGGTGCTTCGAGGCGCAACCGCGCGAGCGCGACGCTACCGGGCGCGATCTCGATCGACGTGCCGGCGATCGAGACACGGCCCAGCACCTCTGAGGTGCCGTTATGAATGCGGACTCGCGCGCCGTGCTTCAGCGTCTTCGCCGACGCCAGCAGATCGATTTCCACGTCGACGCGCCGCGTCACGCTCAGCGTTTGTGCGGCCATCAGCGTCTCGCCGCGAGACACGTCCCCAACGTCAACGCCGCCCAGGTTAATCGCGGTGCGCTGGCCGGCCACTGCCGACGCCGCGGCGCGGCCGTGCACCTGGATGCCACGGACCTTCACTCGGCGATCGCCAGGCTGCACGACCAATTCCTCGTCCACCGACACCTTGCCCGACACGAGGGTGCCGGTCACCACCGTGCCGAAGCCCTTCATCGAGAAGGCACGATCGATCGGCAACCGTGGCGCGCCATCAATCGGCCGGTCCGTGGCGAGCTTCGCCTGCGCCACGATCGCGTCGCGTAATCGATCGAGCCCTTCGCCGCTGGTCGCGGACACCTCGATCACATCCGCCGATTCCAGGAACGATCCTTTGACGAGCTGCGCGACATCCTGCCGGACCAACGCACGCGTGTCGGCATCGGCAAGGTCGGATTTCGTGAGGACGACGATGCCTCGAGGGATGCGAAGCAGGCGGCAGATGTCGAAATGCTCGCGCGTTTGCGGCATCACCGATTCATCCGACGCGACGATCAGCAGCACGCAATCAATGCCGCCGACTCCCGCCAGCATCGTCCGCACGAAACGCTCGTGCCCGGGCACATCCACGAACGCGACCCGCGTGTCGCCGACCGTGGTGTGGGCAAAGCCCAACTCGATGGTAATGCCGCGCGCTTTCTCTTCCTTGAGGCGATCGGGATCGATGCCGGTCAACGCCCGCACCAGCGAGCTCTTGCCATGATCGATATGGCCGGCCGTGCCGACGACGATGTTCATTGGCGGCGCTTGCGGGCGTTCTTGCCGAGGCGTTGCTTGCGGCCGCGCCGCTGTTCGGGCGTGCCCTTGCGCTGCTCTTTCTTCGGCCGCGCCGAACTGCGCACACGTCCCTGACCCGCCGAAGCCTTGGCGAAGGGAGACGATCGCTCGTTGCGGCGGACCTTCTCGAGGACGTCCTCGAGACCGAGATCGATCTGGCGGCGCTCCATGTCGACGCGGACGATCTGCACGCGGACGCGATCGCCGAGCCGATACTGCTTCTTGCTGTGCTCGCCCGACAACGAATGCGACTGCTCGCGGTAGTGATAGTAGTCGTCGGCCATCGTGCTGACGTGCACGAGGCCTTCCACGTAGTGATCGATCAGCTCGACGAACATGCCGAACGGCGCCACGCCGGTGATGTAGCCGTCGAACACATCGCCGACCTTGTCGGCCATGAAGCGGACTTTCTTCCACTGGAGGATCTCGCGCTCGGCTTCGGCGGCGCGGCGCTCCATCTCCGAGGTGTGGCGTCCCACCTCCGGCAGATCCTCATCCAACTCCGCTTTGCGCTCGTCGCTGACCTTGGTGTGGCGCACCTCGCGCAGCAGGCGATGCACGACCAGGTCCGGATACCGCCGGATCGGCGACGTGAAGTGCGTATAGGTCGGCGCGGCCAGGCCGAAGTGACCAACGTTCATCGCGTCGTACCTCGCCTTCTGCATCGTCCGCAACATCAGGAAGGCGATGGGGCGCTCCGCCGGGTTGCCGCGGATCTTCTCCACCAGTTTCTGGAAATGCTTCGGCTTGACGCCGCCGCTTTCGCCGGCGCCGAGGGTGAAGCCGAACGCCGAGACGAACTCCTCGAACTGCAGGACCTTGAGCGGATCCGGCGGCTCGTGGATCCGGTACAACGCGGGCATGCCGCTGTTCTCGAGATGGCCGGCGACGGTTTCGTTCGCCAGCAGCATGAACTCTTCGATCAGCCGGTGCGCCACGTTGCGCTCCGAGGCAATGATGTCCTCGATGAAGCCGTCCTCGTTGAGGACGACTTGCGCCTCAGGCAGATCGAAGTCGACCGACCCGCGCCGATGCCGCCGCTGGTTCAGGATCTCGAACAGCTCGCGCATCAGCTCGAACATCGGCACGAGCTCGCGGTACTTCGCGATCGTCTCCGCATCCTTCTCGGTGAGGATGGCGTTGACCGCCGTGTAGGTCATGCGCGCGTCGCTGCGGATGATGCCGTCGTGCATTTCGTAGCGCACCACGTCGCCCTGCCCCGTCACTTCCATCAGGCAGGTCTGCACCAGCCGATCGACGTGGGGATTGAGGCTGCACAGGCCCGTGGCCAGCTCACTCGGGAACATGTGCACCGCGCGCTCGGGGAAATACACCGAGGTGCCGCGCTCGTAGGCTTCCTGGTCGAGCGGGCCGCCCTCCTGCACATAGTGCGCGACGTCGGCTATGTGCACGCCGAGCCAGTAATGGCCGTTCGTCAGCCGCTCGATCGAAATCGCATCATCGAAGTCGCGCGCATGCTCGCCGTCGATCGTCACGACCCGGCGATCGCGGAAGTCCGTGCGGCCGGCCATGTCCTGGTCGCGGACCGCCGCGCCGATGCGTGTCGCCTCGGCGATCGCCTCGGGACTGTGCTCGTCTGGAATGGCGTGCTTGCGCAGAATAATCTCGGTGTCGACACCCGGGTCGTTGATGTCGCCCAGAATCTCGACGATGCGCCCGGCCGGCCCTCGAGTGGGCGTCGGCCATCGCGTCACTTCGACCGTGACCATCTGCCCCGGCTCGGCGTCGCGCGTCTCGTCGCGAGGGATCTGGATGTCGGTCGTCAGCCGTTTATCGAACGGCGCCACGTAACTCAAGCCCGATCGATCGACCTCGTAGCGGCCAACGACGGTGCTGGCGCCGCGTTCGAGCACCTGGATGATGCGGCCTTCGGCCCGGCCATCTTCCCGATAACGCTCAATCCGCGTGACGACGCGGTCGCCGTGCATCGCTTCGCCCATCGCATGCTCGGGAATATAGATGTCGCGCGTCAGCCCTTCGATCGGCTTCTCGGGCGCGACAAAACCGAATCCGGACGGGTGGCCATCGAGCTTGCCGACCACCAGGTCCATTGCGTCAGGCAGACCGTAGCGGTTGCCCTTGATTTGAATGAGGCTGCCGTCGTTGACGAGATTGCGCAGGTTGCGCTTGAACTCGTTGCGCTCGTCGCGCGGGATCTTGAGTACGCGCAATAACTCGCGCGGCGTGGCCGGGTGCGGAACCTGCTTCCGCATGTGCCGGAGTAAATCTTCCTTAGTCAATCAGTAGTACCTGTAAATCTCCGACATTCGTGTCGGTGCGCCCAAGCCGGACGACATCGTCCAGGGGCGCGAAAAACGCGAACGAATCGTTCGCCGCTAAATACTCGCCTGGCGAGCGGAGGCCGGCGGCCGCCGCCCGCGCGAGCGTCCTTGAGTCAATCATCGCTCCTGCGACACCCGACGATCCATCGATGCCGTCGGTGCCGATGCTGGCCACGGCAGCGCTGGGAAGACCGGCGATCGCCTCCGCTAGTGCGAGCGCGAACTCGAGATTGCGGCCGCCACTGCCGCTGCCGGTCACGCGCACCGTGGTTTCGCCGCTCGAGATCACGCAAGCCGGCCGGGCCGAATGCCCGGCCATTGAACGGGCCCGCGCCAACCAGTCCATTGCGGCATGTTTCGCCTCGCCCGTCACCGCGTCGCTCATGATGACCGCGTGATACCCGCGCGCGATCGCCGCCGCACTGGCCCCGGCCATCGCATCCACCCGGCTGCCGATGACACGCGCGGTGGCGCGACCGAGCGCAGGGTGACCAGCCTTCGGGGTATCAGGAATCCTGCCGTCAACTCCCGCGCGAATGATCGAAAGGACATGCGCGGAATGGGCCGCGCCGCCGAAACGCTCAATCGCCGCCGCGGCATCCGACCACGTGCTCTCGTCCGGCACGCCAGGTCCCGAGCCAATCGCGTGAAGATCGTCGCCGACCACATCTGAAATCGCCAGGGTGATCGTCGTGCCGATGCACGCGGCCGCCAGGCGGCCGCCTTTCACCTTCGAAAGATGCCGACGCACGGTGTTGAGGGCGTGGATGTCGGCGCCGGAGGTCATCATCACCCGCGTCGCGTTGATCTTCTCCTCGAGCGACAACCCCTCGATCGGCGCCGCCATCAACGCCGACGCGCCTCCCGACAACAGGATGACGAGCGCCTCGCCGGAATGCACGCCTTGCGCGAGTGCCAGCGCCCGGTTCCCCGCCAGCTCGCTCCGCGCATCGGGGTACGGGTGGCCCGCCTCGATCCACTCGACGCCTGGCGAGAGACCGGCATGCGGATGCGTGCCCACCGCCATCGCGTGTCGAATCGCGAGATGCGGCAGCGATGTAAACGCCGCCGCCATGGCCGCCGCGGCTTTGCCTGCCGCCACGACGTGCAGCGGCCGGCTGGTGACGATATCGCCGATGGCCGGATCGGCGAGCGCGCGCGCGATCACACGATCCGCGCTCACGGCGTCAACGCCGGCGCGCACGATCGACTGGAGATCTTCTTTGCGTGAAGGAGCGGGAACCGTCAGTGAACCTTACAGGGATCCGACCAACCCGACAGACCAGTCACCACGTCGAATTCCCGTAACAACCGGGCGACGACTTGTTCTGCGTTGGCTTCTTCGGAGAGCCGATCGAGGTCGGCGAGGATTTTCAGGAGGGCTTGTTCTGCGTTCTGGATGGCCTGGGCGCTGTAATGCTCGCGCTGGGCCTGTAAGCACCGGTGGTGCTTGAGAAATTCTTCTCGATAAAATTCAGTGAGCGCCGACTCAGACGGCGGTGCCGCTGTATCTAACAAAAATCCCGGAACGCGGGTTCTTGCTCTCGGCATATTGGATTAACTTCAGTGTAAAAGGGTTTGTCACAGAGTGTCAACTCACCGAACGTTCAATAAATCAGGGGCTTAGCGGACCGCCCGGGAGGCCACGGTTCCAGCAGCCGCCCCCACCCCGACGCCCCCGAGCAGAATGATGGCGAACTCCGCCGGACCGAGAAATCGTAACGGCGCGCTGCCGGTCAGGCCGGCCAGGTTCGGCCCGAGCCATCCGGAGAGCGTCGAATACGAGAACGCAATCACCACCAGGGCGACGGCCGCACCGATGCCCCCCAGCAGCAGGCCTTCGACGATGGCCGGACCGCGGATGTAGCTGAACGGCGCCCCGACCAACTGCATGATCTCAAGCTCATCGCGGCGGGCGTAGAGCGACAGGCGCACCACGGCGGCTACGGTAAAGGCGGCGCCAAGCATCAGGATGGCCGCCACCAACGCCGCGGCATAGCGCGCGGTCTTCACGATCCCGAGCAGCCGCGACAACCACGCGCGGTCGTAGCGGACATCGCCCACGCCGGCGCGGCCGCCGAGTTCTTTCGCCAGCGCGTCGGTCGTGGCATCACCGCCGTTTCGGAGCCGGACCTCGATCGCCGACGGGAACGGATTCTCTCCCACCCCGTCACTCACATCGCGCAGTTCCGGAAAGTCCGCGCGGAACCGTTCGAGGGCCTGCTCTTTGGAGACGTATTCGACGGCCGACACCGCGGGTTGCGCGCGCAGGAATTGCTCGAGCGCGATCCGTTCATCCTCGGAGGCGGTATCCAGCATGTAGACGGACATCTCCGCCGCTTCCATCCACTTATCGAGCGCGCGCTGCACGTTGACCGAGACCAGCAAGAAGCCGCCCAGGGTCAGGAAGGCGATCGCGATCGTGCCGATCGACACGAGCGCCGACCGTCCGGATCGGCGGAGACTCACCCACGCTTCCTCGAACGCGTAGCCGACCACGGTCATGGCTTCGGCTCCGGCGTCCCGGCCAGCCGGCCATGTTCGAGTTGAATCACGCGGCGGCCGACCCACTTGATCAATTCGCGATCGTGCGTGGCGACGAGCACCGTCGTCCCGCGCGCGTTGATGTCGCGGAACAGGTTCATGATTTCGAGCGACAGGTCCGGATCGAGATTGCCGGTCGGCTCGTCCGCGAGCACCAGGTGCGGCTCATTGACCAGCGCGCGCGCGATCGCGATGCGTTGCTGTTCGCCGCCGGACAACTCTTCGGGTAACGCATTGAGCCGGTGCTGCAGGCCGACCCACTTGAGGACCTGGTAGGTGCGCCGGCGCTGCTGCTCGACCGGCTGGCCGAGGACGCGCAACGCGAACGACACGTTCTCGAACACGGTCTTGGTGGCGATCAGCTTGAAGTCCTGGAAGACGAATCCGACGGTGCGGCGATAGGCCTGCACCTCATCGCGCGTCAGGTCGTTGAGGTTTCGGCCGCCGACGATCACCTGGCCTTCGGTCGGGCGCTCTTCGAGCAACAACAAGCGCAGCAACGTGCTCTTGCCGGCGCCGCTCGGGCCCGTGAGGAAGGCAAACTCGCCCTTCTCGATGATGAGATTGAGATCGCGCAGCGCGTACATGCCGCGGCCGTAGGTTTTCGCTACCGACTGCGTTTCGATCACGGACCGTAGTGTAGCGCGTCAGTCGCGCGCCCGCACTCCTACGCGCGCGGGCTCGGCACGACGGTCCGCCGCAGGAACACGTTAAAGGTCGCGCCGGCGCCTTCGTCGCTCACCACGCCGATGACGCCGCCATGGCGGGCGACAATGTCCTGGACCGTGGCGAGGCCGATGCCGGTGCCGGCGCCCTCGGTCTTGGTGGTGAAGAGCGCTTCGAAGATCCGCGACTGGAGTTCGGCGGGGATACCGCAGCCCGTATCGGTCACCGAAAAGCACACGAAGTCCGCCGGCGAGGCGGCGACCTCGGCCGGCATCGGTCCGGAGTCAGCGGTTCGCGTTTCGAACACGATCCGACCGCCGTTCGGCATGGCATCGCGCGCGTTGAGCGTCAAATTCAGGATCACCTGTTCGACCTGCGTCGGATCGGCCACGACATACCGCGCCTCCGGCGCCAGCCGCGTCTCGAGGCGGACACTGGAGCCGACGACCCGCCGCAGCAACTCGACCGACTGCTCGACGGACGCGTTGAGATCCACCCGCTTCATTTCCGTTTCGCGATGACGGCTGAAGGCCAGCAACTGCCGCGACAGGTCCGCGCCGCGGGTCACGGCCTCCTGGATGGCGTCAACGTACGAATGACGCGGGTCATCGTCGTTGGTTCGCAGGCGCATCACGTCGGCGTAACTGCGCACCACCATGAGGATGTTGCCGAAGTCGTGCGCAATGCCCGTCGCCAACCGGCCGATCATTTCCGTCTTTTGCGATTGCCGCAGCCGGTCTTCGAGCCGCCGGCGATCCGTCAGGTCGCGCGCGCTCAGCACTTTGATCACGCCGCCGCCGGCGTCGTGATGCTCCGCGATCGACACCGCCATCGTGACCCAGACGCCGTCGGTGCGGCGCAGGCGGGCCTCGACCGAATAGGCCTGCGGCCCGGAAATCCTCAGAAGCGCGGCCACCGCATCCTGATCGAGCGGATGCACGAGTTCGACGACCGGCAGGCCGCTGCAGGTCTCGGCGCAGTAACCGAGCACGCGCTCGATCGACGGTGACACCTTGGTGAACGCCCCGTCCGCGTCGATGACACCGACGACGTCGTGTGCCTCGGCCACCAGGCCGATGTAGAGCGCATCGTGGCGTGCGAGCTCACGCTCCGCCCGTTGCCGCTCCAACTCCGCGGCGGCGCGATGCGCGATGATGCGGAACAGCATCCGCGTGGTCGACTGATTGACCAGGTTTCCTGCGCCGAAGGCGCAGATCCGGCCGATGGAGCGCCCGTTGGATCCGGTCAATGGGACATCGACACTGGCGCCAGTGGTGTCGACGGCATGCGGTGCCAATGGATATTGGGCAATCACCGAGAAGGAAGTCGCGTCACCGGCCGCGGATTCGCCGACCACCACGAGATCAAACCCGAGGGTGTCAGCGACGTACTCAGCAAGCAGATCGAAGAACTGCTGTCCCTTCGCCGGCGATAAGTCCGACGCGAACTTGGTCAGGGCCGCTTCGACGGTTGCGCCGCGACGGCGCGGATTGATCGAGCGAGGCGCGATGGTCGAAGGCGGATGGCTGCTTACGAGCGAGGCGGCGTGGGCTCTCATCGTGCCCGCACCTTCAGCAAGCGAAACGCCAACGGCTGAACTTCGAATCAGTCTAAAGAATCACCAAACCATCTACATGACGCTAGAGGTCTAAACAGTTCGCTAAAAAAGTGTGCCGGTGTAAGCAACTGACTGACAACTGGGTGCGCTGTTCTCCGACACAAATGGCACCAAACCCGAATGATTGCGCGGTGGACTCGGATCCAGATCGCAACCGTGTCTCCATATGACACACACGATTTAAATTCTAGTATTTGAACGTCTTACCTATGGGCGTGCAGCCGTGGCTGCGCCATATGGGACCACGTGTCGCTTGTGACCTATTCCTGCCTACTCCGGCACTAACGCGCGAACGCTCGTGCCGGGCGGTGCCCCACCATCGCTGGTTCATAGCCCACGCGGCGAGCCTTCTTTGCAACACCGCCGATGAGGGACTCCAGCTCCTTGACCATCGCTGTCGCGGTGGCCGCCAGTGCATTGAGCTCCTCGGATGCCGCCGCGCTCTCTTCCGCCGTCGCGGCCGTGGTCTGCGTCACGTGTTCCATCTGGACTACCGACTGGCGCACCTGCTCGAGGCCATTCGCCTGCTGGCGGGTGGCCTCGCTGACCTCTCCGACCAGGGCGCTCAGGCTCTGCACGCTTGCCGTGATCTGCCCCACGGTCGATGACATTCGATCGAGTTTTGACACGCCGTCCTGGGCACTGGCCGCAGACCGCTCAATCAGCGCGGTCGTGTCGCGCGCGGCGAGCGCCGCTCGTTGCGCGAGGTTTCGGACCTCATCGGCGACGACCGCGAAGCCCATACCGGCCTCCCCGGCGCGTGCCGCTTCCACCGCGGCATTGAGCGCGAGGATGTTCGTCTGAAAGGCGATCTCGTCGATGGTCCTGACGATCTTCGAGACCTGCGCGCTCGACTCGTCGATCGCCGACATCGATTGCGCCATCGACGACAGCGCGCCGTTGGCGTCGCCCACACTGCGCTCGACTGCGCGCACCAACTCCGCCGATTGGCGCGAGCGCTCGGCGTTCTGGCGCGTCGTCGCGGCGAGCTCCTCTGTCGATGCGGACGTCTGCTGCAGCGAGGCGGCCTGCTCGGTGGCCCCCTGTGACAACGATTGCGCCGCCCCGGCCACTTGTTCCGCCGCGGCCACGACCTGCGTTGCGCCGGCCGATAACGCCGTCGTCGTCTGGCGCACGGTCTGGATCGCGCTTCGCGCCAGCCACATTGCCAGCATCATCACGAGGACGCCGACGCCCAGGAACGCGGCGATCGATCGCCACGCCTGCTGACGGACGTCTTCGACGTGAATGCCCGACCCGATGACCCAGTTCCAGCGCGGATAGAGCTTCACGTACGACAGCTTCTGCTTCGGCTGCGTCTCACCGGGCTTCGGCCACATGTAATCGAGCTGCCCGCCGCCGTGAGCCCTGGCCAGGGCCACGGCCTCCACGTAAATGAGCTTGCCGTTTGGATCCGCAAAGGTCGAGACATCCTTGCCGACGAGCGCGGCGTTGACCGGGTGCATGATGACGCGCGGCTGGAAGTCGTTGATCCAGAAATACTCGGTCTTCTCGTATCGCATGCCGCGCACCGCCGCGGCCGCCGCGGCCTGGGCCGCCTCCTCGGACAGCTGGCCGGATTGCGCCAATTGCCCGTAGTAGTCGAGGACGCCGTACGCGACTTCAACGGCATGCCGTGTGGCGGTGGCCTTTTCCTGATAGAGGTTGCGCTGCTCGAGATACGCGCCGGCGGCGCCGAAGGCGAGCGTCGCCGCAACAATCAACACGGTGAGACGCGATGACAACGTAAACCGGCGCCGGGTGTCGAGTTGCTCGTGCATAAGCCTGCCACCATCGCCCCGCGACATCGAACGCAGGGCTCGCTAAGGTTTAGAACTGACCGTATGTGCCGTCCGCGGGGAACACCGCCCGTTCGTCGGCGGTCATCACGTGCCGCCGCGCTGCCCGCGCGGCTGGCGCCACCATGGAAATCCGCGTGCCGCGGCGCACCGGCTCCGGCCGCGGCCCTTCGACCGGGCCGGAGACCTCGTCGTGCCCAACCATTTGCTCGAGGCGCTCGACCAGCCGCATCGTCGTGCCGGCCTGCGCATTCAGCTGCTCGCTCGCCGCGGCGCTTTCCTCCGCGGTAGCGGCGGTGGTTTGCGTCACCTTCTCCATCTGCCGGATGCCCTGCAGGACCTGCTCGATGCCGTGGGCTTGCTGCTCGCTGGCAACGCTGACGCTGTCGACCAGGCGTTTCACCTCGGTCACGCGCTCGGTAATCGCCGCGAACGAGTCGGCCGCCTGCGCGACGCGCTGGCTGCCCTCGCTCGAACTGGCGATCGCCCCCTCGATCAGCGCCGTGGTGTCGCGCGCCGCCTGCGCCGATCGCTGCGCCAGGTTGCGCACTTCGTCGGCCACCACCGCGAAGCCCATGCCGGCCTCGCCGGCGCGGGCCGCTTCGACCGCGGCGTTGAGCGCCAGGATGTTGGTCTGGAAAGCGATCTCGTCGATCGTCTTGATGATCTTCGACACGCGGTTGCTCGATTCCTTGATGCTCGTCATCGCGCCGACCATGTCGGCCAGCGACTGGTTGGATTGATCGAGCACGCGCGCCGCCTCGCCCATCAGCGCGGCGGCCTGCTGCGAGTTATCGGCGTTGGTGCGCGTCATCGCCGCGATCTCCTCCATCGACGCGGAGGTTTCTTCGAGCGAGGCCGCCTGTTCGGCGGCGCCTTGCGACATCGATTGCGCCGACGCCGACATCTGCGCCGACGCCTCGACCACCAACTGGCCGCCTTCGCCCAGCTCGCGGGACATGCCGCGGAGGCTGCTGTTGATCGCCCGAACCAGCCACGCCACCAGCAGGCCGACCAGCAGCGCTATGGTGATGACGATTGCGGTCAGCGTGCCGGAACGCGATTCCGACAGCGACTGCGTCGCGTCGTCGGTGGCCTTGAACATCAGGTCGGCAATCGACCGGGCCGAATCCTCGGCCGATCGAAAGAGCGGCGTCGCCTTCTTGCTGAGCGTCTCCATGGCTTCGGCGACGCGGCCGTTGTCGGCCATGTCAACGATCTGCGCGTGCAGGGTCTTCCACTCATCGAGCTTCTGGCGCAGATCCCCCTTGGAGCCGAGCGACGGGGACAACGCATCCACGCCCTGGCTGGCGACCGTGAATTCCTCGACGCTGGCTTTCTTCGACGCGTCGTAGAGCGCCCGATCGTTGTCGAGGCCCGCCCACAGCATGCTGCGCACGCTGCTCTCGACCTTGAACAATGACGTATAGATTGCGATCGTGCGCTGCAGATCGCTCGAGCGTTGCGTGACCTCGCGAATGTCGGCCTCGACCCGCGCCGAGCTCCACACCGCGACCCCGCCTTCGAGCACGGTCAGCACGAGCAGCACGCCCATGCCCGCGTAGAGTTTGTCGCCGATCGTTCGTCTGCCTAACACCATGGCTGCTCCTCGCTGTCGGTGACGCGCGCTACAGCGCGAACGTCACATGCACCACCATCGTGACGGGCACGGCGACGCCGTTGACGATGGTGGGGCTGTACTTCCACTTGCGGACGGCTTCGACCGCCGCGGCATCCAGCTGCGGGATCGAGCGCACGACTTGCGCCTGTTCGACGTTGCCACCCGCATCGATGACGACCGAGATGTCGACGGTGCCCTGGACCTTGCCGATCTTGGCGATGGCCGGGTAGACGGGCTGTGCCTGGCTGACGCGCTGCGGCATCGCGATGCGGCCGCCCACGGGCAGCGGCGCCGTCGAGGACCCGCCCGACAAGGCATGTTCGGTCTTGCCGCCGACCGCAATCACCTTGACGCCGGTGATGTCTGCGGCCAGCGAGACGTAGCCGATCGCGCCGGGCTTGAGGCGGACGTACGCCAGCACTTCCCGATCCGAGGCCAGTGACGGCGGCGGATTGCCGCCGGCCGCCTGCGACACCTGGCGGATGCGATCGACTGCGGCGGGCACGGATAGCCCGAGCACATCTTTCGAGAAGCCTTCACGGACCGGCGACGCCGGGAGGAGATCGACGGGCGACACCGCCGCACCGTCATCCCACGTGGTCTTCTCGAGAAACAGTTTTGAGACCTGGTTCCTGGAGAGCGACGACACCGGGTTCGACGGATTGACGACGATCCGGTAGCCGTCCTGCGCCACCGCGGGGGCGCTGAAGAACAGGGCCATGACCACCATGGCCGATGCGACTGCGAAATGCTTGTTCCCGTACGACGTCATTCGATCCTCTCCCGATGCCTGCAGAGCAAATTTGGAGCCACTGATTTCAGGCCACAATGCGCATGATCTAGGTCGCCTGTCTGAGGGCTGGACGCGCGCGATCCGTGGTCTGGACGGTGGCCCGCAGACGCGGCGCCAGTGCGTCCGCGATCAGGCGCGGCATCGCCGCCGGCGCGGCCACATGCGTGGCGCCGCCCCGGGCGATTGCCGCCGCCGGCATGCCGAACACCACGCACGATCGTTCGTCTTCGGCAATCGTGACGGCGCCAGCCTCGCGCAGCGCCACCATCCCGTCGGCGCCATCCGACCCCATGCCGGTCAACAGCAGCGCCACGATCGGCACGCCGCGCAGCGCCGCCGCCGAGTCAAACAGCACGTCCACGGACGGACGCTGGTAGTGAATCCGCGGGCCCTGATCGAGCTTGGTGCGCAGTTCGCCACCGCGGGCGGCCACCAACAGGTGCGAATCGCCGGGTGCGATATACGCGACTCCGCGCATCAGCGGTTCGTGATGCGAGGCTTCGACGACCCGCATCGGGCACACCTTGTCGAGCCGCGCGGCAAAGGCGCGCGTAAACACCGCGGGCATGTGTTGCACGATCACGATCGGCGGCGAATCTGCCGGCAGCCTGGTCAGCAGCGCTTCGATGGCCTGCGTGCCGCCGGTCGAGGCGCCCATCAGGATCAAGCCGTTCGCAGCCGCCAGGCTGCGGGGCGCCGGCCGCACCGCCGGTGGCCGCCGCAAGCGCGCGAAGTGTACCGCCCGGCCCGAGCGGAGGGCGCGGATGCGGTACTTCAGTTGATCGGCGATATCGGCGACCGAGTACGGGCCGCCCGGTTTGGCGATCACGTCGATCGCGCCCGCGGCCAGCGCGTCGATGCTTGCCGCGGATCCGGTTTGCGTGACGCTGCTGACGATCACGACGGGCAGCGGATGCTGAGCCATCAACTGCCGGAGAAACGTCAGGCCGTCCATGCGCGGCATCTCGAGATCGAGCGTCACGACGTCGGGCCGCTGCGTCTCGATGAGATCGCGGGCAATGAACGGGTCCGCCGCCAGGCCCACCACCTCGATGTCGGGCTCCCCTTTCAGCGCGTTCGACAAGATGGTCCTGACGATCGCGGAGTCATCGACGATCAGGACGCGGCTCGGGCGGACGGGGCACATGGCGCTACAGACCCGGCCTGGCCGCGGCGTGCTCGGGCCGCCGGGCGATTTCCCAGTCGATGGCGACGGGGCGGTTATTCAACATCAGCCACTCGCGATGGCGGCCCTCATCCGGCTCGCCCGGCTGCATCGTCCGCGTCACGGCGGGCGGGCTGAGCCGGAACACGCGGTGCGCCTCGCAGCGCGTCAACCAGGTGCCGCACACCATGTTCGAGAATTCGCCGATCAAGTCGTCCAGTTGATCGGCGCGCGGCAATTGCGCGGCGGGATCGCGGCCGCTGAACGCGTCAAACAGCGACAGCGCCAGGTCGGCCGGCAGCACACAGGCCAGCGATCCCCACACCGGCCCGTCATCGAAACGAACCGTGGCGGCGAGCCACTCGCCCTGGACGCCCTCGGCGTCCGGGGCGTCGGTGCGATCGACGCAGGCAAAGAAGCTGCGCTCGGCGACCGTGCTCACGGCGCCGGCAATGGCGCCGGCGACGGCGCGTTCAAAGTCTTGCGGTAGCAGCGGCGTCGTTGAGGACATCGCGAAGCACCTCCGGGCGGAACGGTTTTTGGAGATAGCAGCGGACCGACAGGCCGGCCGCCTGATCGCGCCGCGCTTCCGACCCATCGGTCGAAATGATCACGCGGGTCAGGTTGCGCCAGCGATCGTCACCGGCGACCCGGCGCAGCAGGTCGGCGCCGCTCATCACCGGCATGTTGATGTCGGTCAGCAGCAGCTGCACGTCGTGCGATTCGAGCAGCGTCAGGGCCTGCGCGCCGTCGCCGGCCTCGAGGATTTCCTCGACCGGCACCTTGGTGAGCTTGACGACGCGCTTGATCATCGCGCGCATCATCGACGAGTCATCGACAATCAGGATTCGCATGGTCAGAGTTCCTTGTGCGAGCGCCCACTGAACACTTGCAGTCGCCCCGTCCCCACGGACAGGTGCACGGTGCGGGCGCCCGTGCCGCCGACATCCTCCGCCGCCACGAACACGCCGTTGCGCCACAACATGTGCCTGGCGGCGAGCAGGTTGCGATGGCCGGTGTTGAACCAGCCCTTCCCGGTCTGCGGCATTTCCGCGCCGCCGACCAGCTTCACGATCGCGCGATGCTTGACGAGGCCGTGGCTGTACGCCGTCTGGAACAACAGGGGGATGCCGGTGTCGGCGAACGCCGCCGGATGCTCGCTGGCCCGCTGCGGATTGATGCTCGACTCAGGCAGCAGGAAGTGCAGCATCCCGGCCACGCCGGAGTCCGGATCGAACACGCACACCGCGATGCAGCTGCCGACGGCATGCGTGGCGATGGTGCTGTCCGCGATGTTCGACACCACCAATTCGCCGATGCCGACCACTTTCCTCGCCGGCGGGCGTACCCACTCGGGGCCGGCCCACATGATCGCGTCCTTCATGGCAGCCCCCGCCGATAGATCGCCGGCGCGACCCACGTCAGGCCATGCCGCAGCGCATTCAGGCCTTCGGAGTGAGAGACAAACAGGTAGCCGCCGCGGGCGAGGCGGTGCTCGAGCGTATCGATGACGCGCTGCTGCGCGGCCCGATCGAAATAGATCATGACGTTGCGGCAGAAGATGAAATCGAACGGCGGCCCCGGCGGCGCCGGCTGGAGCAGGTTCATCCGCCGGAACTCAATCAGCTGCCGCACCGGCGCGCTAATCTGCAAGTGGCCCGGCGGCGCGCCGATCGCCTTCTGGAAATGCTTCAAGACCAGGTGGCGCGGCAATTCGGCGAGCCGATCCGCGCGGTAAACCCCTGCGCCGGCGCCGGCGATCGCCCGTGACGAAATATCGGAGGCCAGCAAGCGCACGCGCCGGGGCGCCTCCTCGCCAAGGACCTGCGCCGCGGTCAGCGCGATCGAGTAGGGTTCCTCACCGGTCGAACAGGCCGCGCTCCAGCCGAGAATCGGCGTGACCCGGCTGCGATCCCGCAGCGCCGGCAGAATCACCTGCTCGAGGTAGGTGAAATGCTGCGGCTCGCGGAAGAACGACGTGTGATTCGTGGTGATCGCGTCGAGCATCGCCGTCAGCTCGTCGCCGGACACGTCGGCCTGCAACAGCTTGACGTAGTCGCGAAACGTCTCGAGCCCGGTCTGCCGCAAGCGCTTCTGCAGCCGCGCCGTGACCAGCGCGCGCTTGCCGGCGTGCAGCGTGATGCCGCTCTTCTCGTAGACCATGCGCACGATTGCCGCCAGGTCACGGTCCGAGAATTCCGCCTGCGGTGGCGCGGCCGAGGGCAGGGATGCGGCCACGGCTTTAGATCGGTCGGATCGCAATCGGCCCATCGCTTCCGAGCACGCGGTCGAGGTCGAGCAGGATCTTGACGCTGCCCTTCACCTTGGCCAGTCCGAGGATGTAATCCGTGTCGTCGTGCCCGCCGAAATCCGGCGCCCGGTCCACGTCCGACGCGAGGACGTTGACCACTTCCGATACCGCATCCACGACCACGCCCATCATCACGGTCGCCTGCGCCAGTTCCACCTCGGCGACGATGATGCAGGTGCGCTCCGTGTGCTCCTGTGCCGGAAATCCGAACTTCCGCCGCAGATCGATCACCGGGATCACCTTCCCTCGCAGGTTGATCACGCCGAGGACATGCGCGGCCACCTGCGGCACGTGCGTGATGTCCATCACCTTGATGATTTCGCGCACCTTCAGCACCGGCAGGCCGTACTCCTCCCGTCCGAGCATGAAGGTCAAATACTTTCCGCCGCTTCCCGCCGCCGCGGCCGCGCTCATTCGCGTCGCGGCAGTTTCTGTCGTGGCCATGCCCTCTCCTCTACATCGCGCCGGAAGACGCGGTTCGCGCTGCCAGCGCGAGCAATCCGCCGGTATCCAGAATCAAGCCGATCCGTCCGTCCCCCAGGATGGCGCCGCCGGCAATGCCGGACACGCCGCGAAACATCTCACCGAGACTCCTGATCACGACCTCGCGCTTGCCGAGCAGTTCGTCGACGACCAGCGCCACGGGCCGGCCGTTGTCCTCGGCGATCACCACGGTGCCGTCGGAGATGCGCTCGCGCGTACCGCGGATGCCGAACGCGTCGCCGAGATGCAGCAGAGGAATCAGCCGCTCGCGAACCTGGACCATGCACGGCCGCCCGTGGGTGGTATGCACGTCTTCGGGTCGAGGGCGCAGGGATTCCTTCACCGCGGGCGTCGGGATCACGAAGCGGTCCTGGCCGACGCGCAGGACGAGGCCGTCGACGATCGCCAGCGTGAGCGGCAGTTGCAGCGAGAAGGTCGTGCCGCGGCCGCGCTCGGTTTGGATCTCGATGCGGCCGCGCAGCGCCTGGATGTTGCGCCGGACGACGTCCATGCCGACGCCGCGGCCGGACAGTTCCGTGACGCGGTCCGCCGTGGAAAAGCCCGGCCGGAAGATCAACTGGTGGATCTCGGCGGCGGTCAACACGCCGGCGTCGGGAATCAGCCCTAGCGCCACCGCCCGCGCGGCAATGCGTTCGGTGTCGAGGCCGGCGCCGTCATCGGCAATCTCGACGACCACCCCGCCGGCGCGATGAAACGCTTTCAGGCTGATCACCGCCGTCGGCGGCTTGCCCGCCGCCGCCCGGACGTCCGGCGGCTCGATGCCGTGATCGATCGTGTTGCGCACCATGTGCATCAACGGATCGGTCAACTGCTCGACCAGCTTGCGATCGAGCTCGGTTTCTTCGCCCACGATCGCGACGGTCGTCGGCTTATTGAAGGTCTTCGAGAGGTCGCGCGTCAGGCGAACCATCTTCTGGAACGTGCGGCGAATCGGCACCATGCGCATCGACATCGCGTCACGCTGGATGTCGCCGGTAATCCGCTTGACCTGCGCCAGTTGCCGGCTGAGTCGTTCGTCCCCGGACCGCAGCAGTGCCGGATCTTCCGCGAGGATCGCTTGCGCGATGACGAGTTCTCCCACCATGTCGACGAGCGCGTCCAGCTTGCTGGTGCTGACCTTGACGGTGCTGTCCTCCGCGAGCCACGTCGCGCCGCTGTCGGTCGTTTCCTCTCCGGGCCCGGTCGCGGTCACCGCCGCCGTCGCACCACTCGCGATCGCGGCGTCCACGCCCGCCATGACGTGCTGGCAGCGAGAGGCGACGTCCGTCACGACCTCGCCGGCCGCGCGAGCCGGCAGTTCCTTGATCATCAGCCGCAGCAGATCCACGGCATTCAGCACCAGCTCGATCTCGATCGGCCCCATCGGATGCGAGCCGGAGCGCGCCAGGTCGAGCAGCGTCTCGAGTTTGTGGGAAAACGCCTCGACCGACCCGATACCGAGGACGCCCGCGTTGCCCTTAATGGTGTGGAACGGGCGAAACAGATCGTTGACCAGCTCCAGATCCGCCGGCGACGTCTCGAGCTTGAGGACCGTCTGCTCGATCGTGCCGAGATGATCGAGCCCATCGGCCACGAACATCTCCGCCAGTTCCGGATCGGACGCAAACGTCGCGAGCTCGGCGTCGACGGCTGCCCGGGCGGCTTTCGCGGTCTTCTTGCGAGGACTGGGGCTCATGCGGCGCCTCGATCGCCGGCGGCCGCCACACGGGTCGTGCGGCGAATCAGCTCCGGCGCGATCGCCTCGAGCGGCAGCACCGCGTCGGCCAGGCCGGCGCGCGCCACCAATCCGCCCATCTCCCACACCACGCTGGTCGCTTCGTCCTGCACGAGGACCCGGCCTCCCGCGGTGGTGATGTCATGGCAACCTTTCAGCCCGTCCTGTCCCATGCCCGTCAGAACAAGTCCGAGCGCACGCGCGCCGTAGCTGTCCGCCACCGTCTGGAACAGCACGTCCGCGGCGGGGCGATGCGAATGCAGGGGCGGTCCTTGATCGAGCGACAGGAGCGTCGCCCCATTGGCGCGGACGACGGTCAGGTGCGAATCGGCAGGCGCGACGTAGACCGTACCGGGCTGGACGGCCTGATCGTCCGCGGCCTCAACGACGGCCAGCCTGGTTTGCGCGGCAAGACGCTCGGCAAAGAACCGCGTGAACATCTGCGCCATGTGCGGCACGACCACGACGGGCGCGCGAAAATCGGCCGGCAGCTTCGACAGGATCTGTCCGAGCGCCTGCGGGCCGCCGGTCGACAGGCTGATCGCGACGATGTCGGCGGTGATCGCCGGACCGAGGGCCCGCAACGTGAACGAGCCGCCCGATCGCGGAGGGCTGCCTGGTTTGATCGCGGGCGATCCCACTCCCAGCCGGCACAGTGACTTGATTTTTGGGACCAGGTCTTCGCGGATCCGGAGTTGTGCCGTGGCGCGGCCAGCCGCGCTCGTCGGCTTGGTGACGTAATCCGACGCGCCGTAGTGCAGCGCTTCCAGCGTGTCCGCGGCACCGCGTTCGGTGACGGCGCTAAACATGATCACGGGCAGGCGCGGATGGGTCTTGCGGATCTCCTTCAGCGTCTGCAGCCCGTTCATCTCGGGCATTTCGACATCGAGCGTGACGAGATCGGGACTGAGCTGCGCGATCTTCTGCAGCGCGATCCGGCCGTTAGCGGCCTCGCCGACCACGTCGATCACCGGATCGGCCGCCAGGATGTCCGTCACCATCCGGCGAATCAACATCGCGTCGTCAACGACGAGCACCTTCGCTTTTTTCATATATCGGTCGAGCCAAGACAACAGCTCTGTGCCGCAGCGCGGCTGCAACCTTCGTACCGCGTCGATCACCGGGGAATCCGCGCGATCACGCGTACCCGACGTCCAAGAACCGGACGGACGTCTCACTCTCAGACCTCGCGTCTGCGATCGCGCACAGCACGATCGACTGGCGTGGCGCCGCACAACTCACGGCCACAGTGTGAGTTGCGCGCGCGAATCGATTCGCAGAACCGAAGGCACAAACGTTGCACTGCGCCGAACGAAGATGACCACCGCTAACGCTCCATCACCGACGAACCTGATCCTCCGGCAAGGCGTCGTCGCCGCGCAGAACTGCGAGTACGAGCGCGCGCGTGCGCTGTTGCAGCAGGTCACCGAGGAAACACCGAACGACGTGATCGCGTGGTACTGGCTGGCAATTGCGTCGCCCTCGGCAGACACCGCCATCCCCTGCCTCCGCCGGGTGTTGTCGATCGACGACGGCCATGCGGCGGCGCGCGAAGCGCTGATGCGCCTGTTGATTCGAGAAGCACGCGCCGCGGCCTCGCTTGGACAGCACGACGAGGCCACGGCGCTCGTCATGGAAGCGGCGTCGCTGACGCCGGATGTGCCGGAACCGTGGCAGGTCATGGCGGATCTCGCCACGTCCCAGGTCGAACGAATCAATGCGCTGCGCCGGCTCGTCGCGATCATTCCCGGGGACAGCGGGCGCCGCACGCAGCTGCGGCAGGCACTGCTGGCGCGCGCCGTCACGGTGGCGAGCGGCGACCGTGTTGAAGCGCGCAGCCGGTTTCGCGAAGCCGCGATGCTCAATCCGAACGACGTCCGCATCTGGCAGGCACTGGCCAACCTGGCGGACACCACGGACGACCGATTGCAGTCGCTGCGCGATTTAGTGCGGGTCGCGCCCCATCATGAAGAGGGCCGCGCCGCTCTTCGCAAAGCGCTCATCGACGATGCGCGCAGGCTGTCGTCGGCCGGAGAGATCGAGGCTTCCCTCGGTCGCTGGCGCGAGGCGCTCGAACTCACCGGCGGTGATGTGGAAGCGTGGCTGGGCCTCGCCGCCACCACCGAAGACCCCGACGAGTCGACCCGCGCGATTCAGTCTGCCCAGGCGATCGACGCCACCGACCCGCGCATCGCCGCCGCGATTGAATGGCTGCACGGGCCGCAAGTCGATCCATCCGTGCTACCCGCGCCCGGTGACGCCTTCGCGCGGTTCGAGGACGGCGTGGCCGTATCGAGTGCCGTCGATGAGCCAGTGGTCGATGATTCGCTGCTCGATGCGCTCGCGGCGCTGCCGAAGCCCGAGCCGGCGGCCGCGGCGGCCGTCCCTGCGTCGAACGAATCCCCTATCGAATCCGCTGTCGAACCTGCCATCGAAACACCTCTGCCGCCGCAGCCGGAGGCAGAAGCTGAACCCGCGCTCGACGCGGCGCCGGTCGCCGAGGCAGTCGCCGCCAACGCCCACACCGTCATGGTGGTCGACGATAGTCCGACGATTCGGAAGATCCTCGCCCTCACTCTGGAGCGCGCCGGGTACCGGGTCGTCGCCGAAGCCAATGGCACGTCGGCGCTGGAACGGCTGCGCGACGTGGTGCCGCAGGCAATCCTGCTGGACATCGCCATGCCGGACCTCGACGGCTATGAGGTCTGCAAGCGCATCAAGCAGGACCCGCGCACGCAAGCCGTGCCCGTGATCATGCTGTCGGGCAAGGGCGCCTTCTTCGACAAGGTCAAGGGCCACATGGCCGGCGCGACCGAGTATCTGACCAAGCCATTCGAAACGCCCGCGGTGCTCGCCGTCGTTGCGAGCCATTGCCAGGCAGAGGCCCAACATGGTTGAAGGCGACCTCGTCGACCTGACGCTGCCGAGCCTGTTGCAGGTGATGTCGCGGGAGTGCTCGACCGCGATTCTCCGGCTCCACCGCGGCGTCGACAACGGCGCGATGTATTTCGCGGAAGGCGTGCTCGTTCATGCCGTCGCGGGTCCGGTGACCGGCGACGAAGCCGCGTGCGAACTACTGGGATGGCCCGACGGACGCTTCCGCCTCGCGCGCGACGCGGAGCCGCAGCCCCGCACCATCACCGATCGCCTGGCGCGGCTGGTGATCGATGCCGATACGACGCGGCCGCGCAGCGTCGCGCCCGATGGCGAGCGCAGCGGCGATGAACGGCTGCTGCACGATCTGCTGACGCAGTTGACACGCCTCGAGCAAGACACCAACCGCCTGCAGGAAGGCAAGGTCGAAGGCGGCACGGTGGCCGCGCTGCTGCTGGTGACCGCCGTCGTCAACTCGATGGTGGCGCTGGTGACGGCGCGCTGCAGCGATCCCGGCGTCCTGCCGTCGCACGTGCTGCCGCGGCTCGCCGAGGATCATCCGTACACGCAATTGCTCGGCGAAGAGCGCGACCGGATCTCGGTCGCGACGGCGGCCGGCGTGCTCAAGAGCTGGAAGCACAACGCCGACAACCGCGACCAGCTGTATCTCGAACTGTGCCGCGCGTTGATCGACGTGCTCACGTTCTACGGAAACACCGCCAGCACGTTCTTCCGGTCTGGTCGCGAGCGCGAGGAATGGCGCGCGACGTTCACGCTGTTCGTCGACGGACTGACGGAGGCCATCAACAAGAAAGTGGACGAGCCCAAGGTGGATGACGGCCCGGCCCAGCCCAAAGGGAAAAAGCGATGACGCGCGGACACGTCCTGGTGGTTGACGACAGCCCGACCGGCCGCACCGCCGCCAGCAACCTGCTGCAGAAGTGCGGCTATCAGGTCAGCACCGCGGTGGACGGAGAGGACGCGCTCGTGCAAATTGCCGCCGCGCGCCCGCCCGTCGTCGTGCTCGACATCGTGCTTCCGAAAATGAACGGCTACCAGGTGCTCCGGCAACTGAAAGCGTCGGATGCGACGCGGGGCATCAAGGTCATCCTGGTGAGCAGCAAGAGCCAGGAGAGCGATCGCTTCTGGGGCCTGAAGCAGGGCGCAGACGACTACATCGCGAAGCCCTACCTCGATGACACGCTGCTGGCCGCCGTGGCGAGGGCGTTATGACGGACACGCCGATGCCCGCCGCGACGCTACGCGACGCGATCGCGATCGCTGACGACCGGCTCGTCGTGCCGGCCGTGACGCGCGCCATTCCGCACGCGCACGCTACCGGCGCTGCCGCTGGACGTTACGTGCTGCTTACCGTCGCCTCCACGCACTACGCGGTGCCCGAGGCCTACGTCACCGAGCTTGAACGCATTCCGCGGATCACCACGGTACCGCGCGTGCCGGACTGGTTATGCGGCGTGGCCAACCTGCGTGGCGACATCGTGTCGGTGATAGATCTGCGCGCGTACCTGGGGCTGCCGCCCCATACCCCATCAGCGGGACGGCTGTTGGTCGTCCGGTTGCTCGACGAACCCTTTTCCACCGGACTGATCGTCGATACGGTCGACCGGATCGTAACGCTGCAAGCGGAGGACGTGACGGCGCCCGCGTCCCCGCTCGAAGGAGCCCTGGCGCCATTCGTGAGCGGCGTGTGCACCCTCGGCGATCGCCTGGTGGCGGTGCTCGACGTCGACCATCTCCTGCGATCGCCTGACATCCGGCAGTTTGACGAACCTACGAAGGACTCATCATGTTGAGAACGCTGACCATCCGGACTCGTGAATACCTCACGCTCGCTGTTGTCGCGCTGCTGCTGGCTTCCGTCGGCGGCGTCGCCTGGTGGCAACTCGGCGCCTCCCCGCAGAACGTCGAGGTCTATTACCCGATCGGCGCGGCAGTGGCCATCGCCTTTGTGGTGGCGATCATCCTGCTGCGCGTCCTGGCCTTCGGCCCGGTCGTCGCGGAGGCCGAGGCACTGGCCGTCGCGTGCGAATCCGTTGCCGGCGGCGATCTCTCGTCGCGCGTGCCGGCATCCCGGGACACCGAGCTTGGCCGCGTCGGCCGCGCCATCAACACCATGCTCGAGAACACGGTGCCGCTGGTCGATTCGCGCAAGGAACGCGATCAAATGCAGACCGCGGTGATGAAGCTGCTCGCGGAAGTCAGCGGCGTCGCCGAAGGAGACCTGACGGTCGAAGCCGAGGTCACGGAAGACGTCACCGGCGCGGTGGCCGACTCGTTCAACCTGATGATCGGCCAGCTGCGCCAGATCATCGGCCAGGTGCAGTCGGCGTCGCGGCAGATCAGCACCGCCGTGGCGGAGTTGCGTGACGTCACCGCGAGCGTCGCCAGCGGCAGTGACGATCAGGCCGCCCAAGCGGTCGAGGCGTCGGTCGCCATCGAGGAAATGGCCGCTTCGATTCATTACGTGTCGGAGAATGCCTCATCGTCGGCCGCGGTCGCCGAACAGGCGCGCGTCAACGCCGAGCACGGCACCCGCGCCGTGACCCGCACGATCGAGGGCATGAAGGCGGTGCGCGACCAGGTGCAGGAGACCGCCAAGCGCATCAAGCGCCTCGGCGAGAGCTCGCAGGAGATTGGCGAGATCGTCGAGCTGATCGGCGACATCGGCGATCGCACCAGCATCCTGGCATTGAACGCCTCGATCCAGGCGGCGATGGCGGGCGAAGCCGGCCGTGGGTTTGCGATCGTCGCCGACGAAGTCGAGCGATTGGCCGATCGCGCGACCGAGGCGACCAAGCGCGCCGGCATGCTGGTCAAGGCCACGCAGGGCGAAACCGCGGAAGTCATGACGGCCATGGAAGACACCACGCGCGAAGTGATCAACCGCTCGAACATCGCCAACGAAGCGGGCGTCGCCCTCGGCGAGATCCAAGGTGTGTCGAATCGCCTCGCCGAGCTGCTGCAGGCGATCTCCGATGCCGCTCAACAGCAGGCGCGCGGCTCGGAGCAGGTCGCCAAGTCGATGAACGAAATGTCGGCGGTCACGCGCAACACCGCGGCCGGCACCAAGCAGACCGCCGCCGCGATCAACTCGCTCGGCCTGCTGGTCGACAATCTCAATGCCATCGTCACGCGCTTCAAGCTGCCGGCCGCCGGCGCTGAAGCGACACCGTTCACCCAGCCCCGCCTCGTGGCAGCTCGGTGATGTCCAAGCCTGCCGCCGGCGCCGCGCCTCTCGAAGACGTCACGCCGCAAGCGTGGCACGAATTGATCTTGCGCCGCTGCGGGCTGACCTTTCGTCATGTGCGGATGCCCGAGGTGATCAATCTCGTCCACGATCAGATGCGCGCGCGCGGCATCGTGGACGAGACGATCTACTACCAGGCGCTGGCGCGGCAGGTCGGCGCCTCGGCGGAATGGGACGCGTTGATCGAGCGGCTGACCAATCACGAAACCTCGTTCTTCCGTCACCCGCCGTCGTTTGACGCGCTGCGGACCCAGATCCTCCCTGCGCTGCGCGCCGCCAGGCCGCCGGGCAGCCGGATCAGCCTGTGGAGCGCCGGCTGCTCCACTGGCCAGGAGGCGTACTCGATCGCCATGTGCGCGCTGGACGACGACGCCGGTGGCGAATTCACCGTCTGGGGCGGCGACATCAGCCACCAGGCGATCAAGACCGCGCGGCAAGGCCGCTACGGTCCGCGCGCCGTTGCCACGGTGCCCGACGAGTATCGACAGCGATTCATGCGCGCCGTCTCGACACCGGCCGGTACCGAGTACGAAGTCGCCGATGATGTTCGCCGCCGCGTGCGGTTCATGACCGCCAACCTGGTCGAGCCTGACGGGTTTCGTCCGAGCCACGACGTGGTCGTCTGTCACAACGTATTGATCTATTTTTCGCCGGCGGCGGTCACGCGCGCGGTGACGTGGCTCGCGTCGTGCGTGGCCCAGGGCGGGTACCTGCTGCTCGGTCCTGGTGAAGCGCCGAACGATCGGCCGCCCGGACTCGACCCCATCGTGATCAACGGCGTTCGGGCGTTCCAACGGCAGCGTCCCAAAGCAATCGAGGTCCGCGCATGACACCGCTCGATGCCGCCACGGCGGCAGCCTTCACCGACGAGTTTCGTTCGAGCCTGCCGGTCATTGCCGCCGCACTCCACGAGGCGACGCGCGATCGACTCGACCGCACGGCCGCACGTGAAGCACACCGGTTGATCCACGCACTCAAGGGCGCCGCCTCGATGATGGGCCTCGCCGCCTTCGGTTACCTGCTGAACGCGGTTGAAGAGCGGTTCGAGCGCGCCATCGTGAAATCCGGCGAGCTCACGGATGACACCTTGCACGTCACCCAGCAGGCGCTGCCGCTGTTACAGGCGTATATGGACGCGGTGCTGGCCGGCGCGCCGGTCGATGCGGTCGCGCTTGACCTGCTGCGCTCCCAGCGGCCGGATGATGAAGACAGCGCGATTGGCGTCTTGCGCGAGCTGATCGAGATCGAGACGCGCGAAACCGCCGTGGCTTCTCCGGCCGGCGACGACGTCAAGGCGGCGGAGCCGTCGGAAGAACAATCGCCACTCGGACCGCTCGCCGATTTACCGATGCCGGAATCGCGGCCGGTGTCGCGCCCCGAAGTGGCGATCGTGGCCGCGCCGGCGACGCCAGAGACGCACGACATCGAGGTTGTGCCGTCAACGCCGGTGCCGGCGGAGTTGGCCGAGATCTTTGCGCAAGAGGCCCAGGAGCATCTCGAAACGATCGCGCGCACGACGGCGCTGCTCGATCCCGCTCGCGACGATCGAGAGCAGGTCCAGGAATTGCGTCGAGCCGTTCACACGCTCAAGGGCGCCGCCGGCGTGGTCGGCTATGACGGCGCCGCGAAGCTCGCGCACCGCATGGAGGACCTGCTCGATCGCCTCTACGAAGGCGCCGCGGCGTTGAGCGAACCGGTCGTGCGCACGCTGTCATCCTCGTCCGACGCCTTGAACGACATGATTGTCGGCGTTGCCGATGTCCCGCGGCTGCAGGCGCTGGTCGGTCGCTTGTTCAACGAGTTCGATCGGCATCTCGGCGGCGCCGCAATGCCGGACCTACCACAGCCGGAAGTGGTGGCACCGGTCGCGGCGCTCCCCGCCTCGCCTCCCGTCGTCGAGCGTCGCAAGCGGCTGGCTGATCGGCGCAGCAACCAGGTTTTGCGAGTCCCGGTCGATCGCCTCAACGAACTGGTGCGCGTGATCTCCGAGCTGGTCATCAACCGATCGACGTTCGAGCAGCACTACCTGGCGTTGATCGAACAGGTCGACGAACTAAAGCTCAGCACCGCGAGACTGCGACGCGTCACGCACAAGCTCGAGTCCGACTACGAGGTCCGCGCGCTGGCCGGCAAAATGTCCACCTCCGCCGGCGGTCACGGGCGCGACGCGGGCACGTCCGGCGGTCACGGCTTCGATGACCTCGAGTTCGATCGCTACACCGAGTTTCACCTGCTGACGCGCGAGCTCACCGAAATCACCAGCGACATCGCGACGATCGGGAATCGCGTCAGCGGCACGATCGGCGACTTCGACGGCGATCTGACGAGGCTTGGCCGGCTGACGCGAGACGTCCAGGACAAGACGATGGAGTTCCGGATGGTGCCGCTAGGGACGCTGGCGACCCAGATCGAACGCGCCGTCCGCTCGACGGCCGACACCTGCGGCAAGACCGTGGACGTCGTCATCGAGGGAAGCCACGTCGCACTCGACAAGTCACTGCTCGAACAGATGGCCGATCCCCTGCTGCACCTCCTGCGCAATGCCGTCGATCACGGGATCGAGCCGGCCGAGGCGCGCGCCGCCGCCGGCAAAGCGACGCGCGGCCGGGTGGTCGTCCGTGCCTTCCACGAAGGCACCGATGTGTTGATCGAGGTGGAGGACGATGGCGCCGGGCTGTCGGTCGATCGGATCCGGCGCACGGCCATCGCCCGCGGCTACCTTTCCGAAGCCGACTCCGCATCGATGCCGGATGAAGGGGTCTTCAACTACATCTTCGAGCCGGGCTTCAGCACGGCTGACAAGGTCACCGAGGTCTCGGGGCGCGGCGTCGGCATGGACGTCGTCAAGGACAAGGTCTCCCGGGCCGGCGGCCGTGTTTACATCACCTCCCGGCCCGGCGCCGGAACCACGATCTCGGTGCGCGTGCCCATGACCATGGCCATCACACGCATCCTGCTCGTGCGTTCAGGAGGCGAGACGTTCGGCATCCCGCTCGCCGCGGTCGAACAAATCACCCGTCCGCATCCCACGTCGATCGGCCTCGTCGGTTCGGAGCGGGTGTTCACCATGGACGGACAGACATATCCGTTGCGCGATCTCGCCGCATCGCTGGGCCTGCCTCGCGCCGGCGACACGCCGGCGATGCAGCCGGTGCTGATCGCCAACCTGTCACGCCGCCGGGTCGCGCTGGCCGTCGATGAAATTCTCAATAGCCGCGACGTCGTCGTGAAAACGCTCGGCACGCATTTGCGGCGCGTTCCGGGAGTGTGGGGCGCCACCCTGCTCGGCGATGGCACCGTTGTCTTGATCCTCAATCCCGTCGATCTCGCCGGTGCCACGGAAGGACCCGTCGTGATTCGTCAGCCCGCCCCGCGCGTCATCGCCGGGCGCGAGCCATACACGGTGATGGTCGTCGACGATTCACTGAGCATGCGGCACGTGCTGTCCGTGGCGGTGAAGAAAGCCGGGTGGACGGCGGTGCCGGCCCGCGATGGCCTCGAGGCGCTCGATCTCGTGCAGCGCGCCAATCGCTTGCCGGATCTCGTGCTCCTCGACATCGAGATGCCACGCATGGACGGCTTTGAGTTCCTCTCAGCCGCACGCGCGCAGCATGGCCCTGACCTGCCGATCGTGATGCTGACCTCGCGCAGTGGCGACAAGCATCGCGACAAGGCGACGGCCCTCGGCGCCACCGACTACATGGTGAAGCCGTTCCAGGAAGACGTGCTGATCCGGAACATCGAGCGCCTGGTGCAGGCGGCCCGGCGATCCGTCGCGCGAGCCGCGTCATGATCCGCGTCGCCATCGCCGACGACTCGCCGTTCACGTGCCACCTGCTGGCGTCGTATATCGAGGCCGGCGGCGACTGCCGCGTGGTCGGGATGGCGCACGATGCGCGCACGACGCTCGATCTGATTCGTGGCGAGTCTCCGGACGTACTGACGCTGGATCTGCAGATGCCCGGCGGCGACGGCCTCGACCTGTTGAAGGAATTGACGGGCGAACCGTCGACCGCCGTCGTCGTGATCAGCGGCGTGACGCGCCTCGCCGCGGCGACAACGCTGCGCGCGCTCGAACTCGGCGCCGTCGATTTCATTCTCAAGTACACACCCGGCGCCCCCGTGAGCCGCGCGTCGCTGCGTCGGGAGATCGTCAGCAAGGTCAAAATCGCCGCGGCGTCGCGTACCGCCATGCGGCCGGCGATCGCTCCGATTGCGAACGGACCGGCGAGCCAGCCGCTGCGCGCGGCGGCGAAGATTGCGCCGCGCAAGGACCACGGCGGAATCGTGATCATCGGCGCCTCCACGGGCGGACCGCGCGCGATCACTGATGTCATCGCACATCTGCCGCTCGACTTCGCATCGCCGTGCGTTGTCGTGCAGCACCTGCCGGCCACGTTCACGCAGGAATTCTCGCTGCAGTTGTCGCGGCACACGCCACTGCGCGTCGAGGTCGCCGAGTCCGGCGCGCGTCCGGAACCCGGCCTGATCTTGCTGGCGCCGGGATCGATGCACCTCGCCTTCCGCCCGGACGGACGCATCCAGCTGCAGCCACCAACCGAGAAAGAAGTGTACCGGCCGTCGATCAACCTGGCGATGGCGTCGGCGGCAGAGGTCTTCGGCGCCGCCACCGTCGGCATCGTGCTGACCGGCGCCGGCGATGACGGCGCCGACGGGCTGAAGCGGATTCGCGATGCGGGTGGCGACGGCTACGTCCAGGATCCGCTGAGTTGCATCGTGCCCAGCATGCCCGAACGCGCCATCGATCGGGCGGGCGCCGATCACGTCGCGTCGCCGGGTCGAATCGGTCAACTGCTCGCGCTCAGGAAGAAGCCCTGATGCACGCGCCACCATCCACTGACGACGGAATCCTCTGCTGCGAAGTCGGTCGCGAGCGATTCGCCTTCCGCAGCGCCGATGTGCGGCATGTCGAACGCTCCGAGTACCTGCGGCCGGACAACGGCGACGATGGCCGGCTTGGCACACTGAGGCTGGGTGGCCAACAGGTTCCTGTGTTCGGACTCGGTGACGTGCTGGGGATGACCGGCGACGGCCGGATTCACGTTCGCGAGGGACACATCGCCGTGACGGGCGATCGCCAGTCCTTAACGGGATGGTATGTCGACCGGATCGCGCGCGCGGCGCGGCCCGCCCACGGCGACGTCTCGCCGCTGCCATCGATCGTCGGCGCGAAGGCCACGTCCTGGTTCGAAGGGATTGTCTGGCTCGGCGAGGACGAGTCGGCACTGCTGCTGTCGCCGCACGGCCTCGTTTCACCGGTTCCCGTCGACGCGCACGATGACGCACCCACGTTCGCGCAACCGCGGACGGCCGCTGACTCGGAGTCCGTCGCCGTGGTCTTCTCCACGTCGGTCCTACCCGCCTCGGATGCGCTTCGATATGCCCTGAGCGGCCGGCAGATCGCCGCCATCGTCCAGCCGACACCGCCGATCGCCGTACCGGGATGCCACGACTTTGTTGACGGCGTCATGTGGTGGCGCCGGACGGCGGTGCCGGTGCTCGACTTTCGGGCACGGATCGATCGTCACGACACCACGCATCGCCGGCGGCTGATCGTCCAATGCGGAACGCGCCAGCGTGGATCGCTGATCGCGTTCTCAATCGAGCCGGGTGTGTTCATGTGCCGGCCCGAGGCCGATCATCGCCTGCTGCCGGAGGTGCGCTGCCCGGCGTTTGCCTCCGGGGTATTCGATGTGAACGGCCAACCGGTCGCGTTGCTCGATCTCGACGCGCTCCTCGGGGCCGAGGGCGCCGCGGCGTGCGCCTAGGGTTTCCGGATCGCGATGCCGTACTTGCGAATCTTCTGATACAGCGAGCTGCGCGGCACGCCCAGCCGCTGCGCGGCGCGCTCAACCCGGCCGCCTTCCGCGTCTAACGCGCGCGCGATCTCCTGCATCTCGGCGGCCTTCAGCGTCAGGTCGCCGGACGAGGGCGGATCAGCGGACGGCGGTGTGGACGCCTGTGGCCGGCGGCGGCCGGACAACCCCAGCGCCTCGACGTCGATCGTGTCGCCGTCCGTCAGCAGCACCGCGTGTTCGAGCGCGTTACGCAATTCGCGCGCATTGCCCGGCCACGGGTAATCCTGCAGCGCGCTCATCGCCGCGGGCGTCAACGTGCGCTTGCCGTACGGCATGTCACGCGCCAGCGATTCCAGGATCGTCGACGCCAGCAGCGGAATGTCCTCGCGGCGCTCGCGCAGCGCGGGGACGTTCAGGGTGATGGTGTTGATGCGATACAGCAGGTCTTGCCGGAACGTCTTCTCCTCGGCGCGCCTGGCCAGGTCCTGGTTCGCCGCGGCCATGAACCGGACGTCCACGGTCCGCTCGCGGATGTCGCCGAGGCGGCGGAAACGTTTCTCTTCGAGGACTTTCAGTAACTTCGGCTGCACGGCGAGATCCATGTCGCCGATTTCGTCCAGGAACACCGTGCCCCGGTGCGCGACCTCGATGAGCCCGGCCTTCGTCGTGGTTGCGCCGGTGAACGCGCCCTTCTCGTGGCCAAAGAGCTCCGACTCGATCAGTTCGCGCGCCAGGCCGGCGCAGTTCAGGTCGACGTAAGGTTCGCGGGCCCGCGGTCCATTGAAGTGCATCCACCGCGCGAGCACGCCTTTGCCGGCGCCGGTTTCACCGAGGATCAGCACCGGCGCATGACTCTTCACGACGCGCCGGGCCTGGAGCTCGAGGGCGCGAATCGCCGCGCTCGGGCCGAGGAACGGATCGTGCGCCTGCCGCGCCTGGCCGACTTGATCGCCGGCGACCTGCCGGCGATTACGTCCGTTCTCGAGGCATTTGTCGATGACGACGCGTAACGACGCGAGATCAACGGGCTTGGTGAGGAATTGTTCTGCGCCGGCCTGGATGGTGCGCACGGCCAACTCGATCGAGCCGTGGCCGGTCAGCACGATGATCGGCACGTCGCGGTCGAGCGCCTTGAAGGCCGTGACGAGATGAATCGCGTTTCCGTCCGGCAGGTGGTAGTCCATGATCGCAAGGTCGATCCGGACGGTCTGGAACAGGGCCTGGGCCGCCGCGCAGCTGTCCGCTTCACTAATCTCGAAGCCGGACGCCGACAGGTATTCGCTCACGCCGCGGCGGACGGCGGGATCGTCTTCGACCAGCAGAATGTGGGCTTTCGACGACCCCGGCAGATCGGATTTCATGGCCGACCTGTTTATCGGTCGATCGGGCGAAGCTATTCGGAAAGAATTGCGCGCAGAAGCTCGGTGACCATCTTGGGATCGCCCTTCCCTTTGGTCTCCTTCATGACTTGACCGACCAGGAACTGGAACTTTCGGTCTTTACCGGCACGAATTTCTTCGAGAATTTCTGGATGGGCGGCCACAATTTTCCGCGCAACGGGTTCCAGGCTCGCCGAATCCGAGATCTGGGCCAGGCCATCGGCGGTGACGATGTCCGCGGCGGCGCGGCCGGTGTCGTACATCTTCGCGAAGACGTCCTTCGCGACCGTCGAACTGATCGTGCCCTTTTCGACGATCGCAATCAGGCCGGCGAGCGCGGCGGGGGTGATCGGCACGGCGCCAATCTCGATCGCGCGCTCCTTCATGTTGCGCAGCACTTCGCCCATCACCCAGTTGCTGGCTGCCTTGGGATTGCCTGACTGTCTCGCGGTCTCCTCGAAATACTCCGCGACGCCACGCGTCTGCGTCAGCAACGCCGCGTCGTACGCAGGGATCGCGTACTGCTCGATGAACCGGCGGCGCCGCGCATCGGGGAGTTCGGGCAGCGCGGCGGCGACACGCTGGCGACGCGGGGCGTCAAGGACCAGCGCCGGGAGATCGGGATCGGGGAAATATCGATAGTCATGCGCTTCTTCCTTGCTGCGCATCGAATTGGTCTTGCCTTGCGCGGCATCGAACAGGCGCGTTTCCTGGATGACGCGGCCGCCGTGCTCGATGACGTCGATCTGCCGGCCGATCTCGTACTCGATCGCCTTTTCGAGATAGCGGAACGAGTTGACGTTCTTCACTTCGGCCTTGGTGCCGAGCCTGGTCTCACCCTTGCGGCGCACCGACACGTTGGCGTCGCAGCGCAGGCTGCCCTCGTCCATGTTGCCGTCGTTGACGCCGAGCCACACCAGCACCTGCCGCAGCGTTTCAAAGAAGGCCGCCGCTTCCTGTGCGGATCGCATGTCCGGTTCGGAGACGATTTCAATCAACGGCACGCCGCTGCGGTTGTAGTCGAGATACGTCTTGCGATCGGAATCGGCAAAGCCCTCGTGCAGCGACTTGCCCGCGTCCTCTTCCATGTGGATGCGGGTCAGGCGGATGAACCTGCCCTCCTCGGCGCCCGCCTCGCCGGAGCCGTGGCGCAGGCGGGGCAGCGTCACGCCCCCGCCGAGCGCCAGCGGCTGCTCGTACTGCGAGATCTGATAGCCCTTCGGCAGGTCGGGATAGAAATAATTCTTGCGCGCGAAGACCGACGTCTCCTGGAGTTCACACCCCAGTGCGACCGCGGCCGTCATTGCCAGGTCGACGGCATGCCGATTGAGGACCGGCAAGGCGCCGGGCAGCCCGACACACACCGGACAGGTGTGCGCATTGGGCGCCGCGCCGAACGCGGTGGGACAGCCGCAGAAAATTTTGGTGGTGGTGAGGAGCTGGGCGTGGATCTCCAGCCCGATCACGGCTTCGAAGTCGGTACCTGACACCCGCCAATTCTAACGGGTGTCAGGTAACGGTAGCTAGACCTTCGGGCCGGCCGCGGCGACCTTCGGGTCGGCGTCGGCAAAATTCGTCTTGAAGTTTTCGACGAACATCTTCGCGAGCTTGGCGGCCTGCGCGTCGTAGGCGGCCTTGTCGTTCCACGTGCCGCGCGGATCGAGCACGTCGTTCGGCACACCCGGCACGCTGGTCGGGATGTCGATATTGAAGACCGGATGGCGCTGATAGGCAACGTTGTCCAGTTGTCCCGACAAGGCGGCCTTGATCATCGCGCGCGTGTAGGCGATCTTCATGCGGTTGCCGACGCCGTACGGGCCGCCGGTCCAGCCGGTGTTGACGAGCCACACCTTCGATCCGAACTTCGCAATGCGCTCGCCGAGCTGCTTGGCGTAAACGTTGGGATTGAGCGGCAGGAACGGCGCGCCGAAGCAGGTGCTGAACGTGGCGCTCGGTTCGGTCACGCCCTTCTCGGTGCCGGCCACCTTCGCGGTGTAGCCCGAGAGGTAGTGATACATCGCGCCTTCCGCCGACAGCCGCGCGACCGGCGGCAGCACGCCATAGGCGTCGGCCGTCAGCATCACGATCGTCTTGGGGTGGCCGCCGGTGCCCGACGGCACGGCGTTGTCGATGAACTCGATTGGATACGCGCCGCGCGTGTTCTCGGTCAGCGACGCATCATCGAGGTTGAGCTCGCGGGTCGCCGGATCCATCACGACGTTTTCGAGCACGGTGCCGAAGCGGCGCGTGGTCGCGTAGATCTGCGGCTCGGCTTCCGCCGACAGGCGAATCATCTTGGCGTAGCAACCGCCTTCGAAGTTGAACACGCCGCGATCGCTCCAGCCATGTTCGTCATCGCCGATCAACTGGCGTTCCGGATCGCTCGAGAGCGTCGTCTTGCCGGTGCCCGACAGGCCGAAGAAGAGCGCCGTGTCACCGGCCGCGCCGATGTTGGCCGAGCAGTGCATCGACAGCACGCCGCGCAGCGGCAGCATGTAGTTCAACACGCTGAAGATCGACTTCTTGTTCTCGCCGGCGTAGCTGGTGCCGCAGATCAGGACTTCGCGCGACGCCATGTTGATGGCAATGGCCACCTCGGAGCGCGTGCCATGACGGGCCGGATCGGCCTTGAAGGACGGCGCCGTCATCACCGTGAACTGAGGCTCGAAGCCTGACAGGTCGGCGGCCGGCGGGACGATGAACAGGTTGCGGACGAACAGGTTCTGCCACGCCAGCTCGTGAATGAAACGCACCGGCAGGCGATAGTCGGTATCGGCACCCGCGTAGAGATCCTGGACGAAGAGCTCCTGGTTCTTCAGGTGCGCGATGATGTCCTTGCGAAGCACGTCGAAGTGGGCCGGCTCGATCGGGCGGTTGACCTTGCCCCACCAGACGTGCGCGTCGCTCGACGGCTCCTTGACCATGAACTTGTCGTTCGGCGAACGGCCCGTGTGGGCGCCCGTCCGGCAGACCAGCGGACCTTCGAGCGCCAGCATGCCTTCCTCGCGCCGGATCGCATGTTCGTAGAGCGAAGCGGCGGACAGGTTGAAATGGACGGGCTTGGAGCTCTGAACCCCGTGGGCCCCGAGTCCCTGCCCCACCTGTGTCGTACTCATAAACGGGTCACTCCAAACAAAAATGATGGCGTTTTCCGGTGTCCATTGCGGAGCATCGAAACCATTAATGGTACAGATGGCTATCAGGCTAAGTCAATACATCGCTGGGACTTGGCCGGGGCCTGATACAATGTGATTCCTAACACCTACAGGTAAACGGTCACGACCCCGTTCCCGTAAACATGGCAGGACAGCCCAACGTCGACTCCGGCGCGCAGCGGCAGACTCACTCTGGTGAGTCCGCCCATCCGTCTCCAGCCTCCGTGCTGGCGTCGGAGATCAAGGCGCTTGTGGAAGCCGGCGACCGCGACGCCGCCAGGGAACGATTTGGCGCTCTCGTGGCGGTCATGCAGCGGCGGGCAGTCCGAATCGCGTTCCAGTATCTCCGGGACGCGGCGGATGCCGATGAAGCGGTGCAGGATGCGTTTATCAAGGTGTTCCTGCACATCGACCAGTATCGAAGTGAACTGCCCTTCGATGTCTGGTTCACGCGCATCCTCGTCAATGCGGCGCTCGACCGGCTGAAGGCGCGAGGACGGCAACAGCGCTGGATCAGCCATTCGACCGACGAAGACAATGGCCGGCCCGTCGAGCAAGTGCCCGCGGCCGAGGCGTCCCACGAGCGGCGCCTGCTCGCCAAGGAACGCTGGGAGCAAGTCACGAACGCCGTGGCCGCCCTCCCCGATCGTCAGCGGTTGGTGTTCACGCTCTGCCATCTGGACGAGCGGACCCCGGCGGAAATCAGTGCCGCCACCGGTATGAGTCAGGCCACGGTGCGTGTGCACTTGTTCAGGGCCCTGCGGAAGTTACGAGGAGTGTTGGGAGGCCAGCCATGAGCCGACGCGACAACGGCGAGCACACCACAGGCGACGCTCTCGAGGCGTCCCTCACGCAATACCGTGCCGCTGCATGCGCGGAGGCCGACGCGCATTTCGACGATCGCGCCCTCGAAGCCCAACGCCACAAGATTCTCGCGCGACTCGCGCATCTCGGCCATCCCGCCAAGGTGATTCGGTTCCCGAAGGCCGGAGCCGTCGATGCGACCGCCGGCAACCTCAATCGCCGCTGGATCAGCGTCGCCGCGGCGGCGGGCTTGATCATCGGCTTGCTCGGTGGCCAGTTGGTGCATCTCGTGCCCCAGGCGCAGGCGCCTCGCCGCGTCTCGCCCATCGCGTCGGCAATGCCGCCAAGCACCCCGTCCGGCCCCGTCTTTCTGCCGGTCTCGGCCTCGGCAGACGATGGGTTGCTGGGTGAAGTCGAGATCGTGATGCAGGCCCGCACGGCCAGCGAATTGCGCGCCCTCGACGAGCTCACGCTGCTCCCCGACAAGCATTAACAATCAGGTCATCAGGTCATCAGGCCATCAGGTCATCAGGCCGTCAGGTCATCAGGCCGTCAGGCCGTCAGGCCAGCAGGTCACCAGGTCTGGCAGGATTGGCTGTTTTTGTGCTGATTTCCTGGTGGCCGGACTGCCTGATGGCCTGTTTTTCGTAAACACCAGCTTTGGGCCGGTCGTAAGGCTATCTAGAACCATGAAGACCCTACGTAAGTCATTCATTTGTCTGGCCTTGTCTCTGATTGTGCTCGCGGCCGCCAGCCCCGCTTCGGCGCAGGGTTTCAAGTGGTGGCAGACGGAGCGCTTCCAGAAAGAACTGAAGCTCACGCCCGAGCAAATCACCCGCATCGAGGGTGTCTTCCAGGCGAGCGAACCGTTGCTGCGCGCGCAGAAGCAGGCGGTCGATCGCCGCGAAGAAAAACTCTCGAAGGTGATCTCGGATCCGAAGTCGGATGAGCCGGCCGTGATTCAGGCCACCGACCGCCTCGAGCTGGCCCGCAACGAGATGACCCGCACGCGCACGCTGCTGCTGTTCCGCATTCGCCGCGTCCTCAACGACGATCAGCTGCTCAAGTTGAACGCGATGCACGAGCACGATCGCAACGAACGCGACCGCAAGGAACGCGAGCGCAAGGACAAGGGTCAATAGATCTCAGATCTCAGATTTCAGATCTCAGATTGCGGATTTCATATTGCAGATTTCGGATTCCAGATTTTTATGATTATGAAGCGCACGTATTCGTTTGCACTCGCTATCGCCGTCTCCATCAGCTCGCCGGTGTTGGCGCAAAAGGCGGAACCCTCCGATGCGGCCCGCCGCGATTCCGTCGTCCAGGAGGCGTTGCGCACCTACCGGCAGGGCCTGAGCGACCTCAAGGCCAGTGATGTCGCGCAGCCCGGCACCAACAGCGGCGATCTTCGCGAGCTCCGCCTCGAGGAGGCGGTCACGCTGGCGCTCGAGAAGAACCTCGACATCCAGGTGGCGAAGCTCGAACCGCAGTCGGCGGATTTCCTGATTGCCGGCTTCCGCAACACCTATCGCCCGTCGTTCTCGTCGACGGTCGGCTTGCGCGATCAGTACCAGTTGCCGACCTCGAGCCTGAACGGCGGCACCAAGGTCAACAACGGCACGCGCACCTACAATTTCGGCCTCAACCAGAACATGAGCAAATGGGGCGGCAGCTACACGGTCAACTGGACCAACTCGCGCGTCGAAACGTCGAACACCTTTTCGACCTTCAACCCGAGTTTCCAGACGAACCTCGTGGCGGCCTACTCGCAGCCGTTGTTGCGCGGCTTCAAGATCGACAACGTCCGCCAGCAGTTGCTGATCCAGACGATTAACCGCGACGTCTCGGAAGAAACCTCGCGCGCCACCGTCGTGCAGACGCTGGCAAACGTTCGCAATGCCTATTGGGACCTGGTGTTCGCGCTGAGCGCGGTCGACGTGGCACAGCGCGCGACCGACCTCGCCGACAAGCTGGTCGAAGACAACCAGGCGCGCGTCGAAGTCGGCACGCTCGCGCCGCTCGACATCGTGCAGGCGCAGGCGGAAGCGGCCACCCGCCGGCAGAACCTGGCCGCCGCCGAATCGGCGCAGCAAACGGCGGAACTGGCGCTGAAGCGCTACGTCGTCAGCGGCACGGACGATCCGATGTGGCGCCAGACGTTACGGCCCGTGGATCTCCCCTCCCTCGCGCCCGCGCCGACCGACATCGAAGGCGCCGTCCGCAAGGCGCTTGCCGAGCGCACCGACATCACCGCGGCGCGCAAGAACCTCGACTCGAGCGATATCAGCATCCGCTACTTGAAGAACACCTCGATGCCGGCACTCGACCTCAACGCCAGCTACGGCACGCAGGGTCTCGGCGGCACGGCGATCGTCCGCACCGGCCCGCTGGGCAACCAGGTGGTGTCGCAAATCATTCCCGGCGGCTACGGCGATGCGCTCAGCCTGTTGAAGGCGCGCGAATACCCGACGTGGAACCTCAACGTGACGATGACGTATCCGATTGGCGGCAGCCAGGCGGAAGCGCAGCATGCGCGCGCGAAGGTGCAGCGGTCGCAGGCGCAGACCCGGTTGCGCGCGCTGGAAATCACCATCGCCGCGGAAGTAGCGAACGCGGCGCTGACGGTGCAGAGCAACTTGAAGCGCGTCGACGCGGCCACCGCGGCGCGCGAGCTCGCACAGAAGCGTCTCGAAGCCGAACAGAGCAAGTTCGAAGTCGGCATGTCGACCAACTTCTTCGTCGTGCAGGCGCAGCGCGATTTGCGCGACGCGCAGAACAGCGAGCTTCGCGCACTGGCCGACTATCGCAAGTCGCTGGTGAACTTCGAGCGCGCCCAGCAAGCCCCGGCCGGTGGTGGCGGCGGCGGGTTTACGGCGCAGTAACTGAACAGTTCGCAGTTCGCAATTCGCAATTCGCAGTTCGCAGTTCGCAGTTCGCAGTTGATGTAGACGGAAAGGTTTATGCGTAAATTTGTAGTGATCGCGATCGTGGTGGCCGTCGTCGGTGGCGCCGCAGCATATTTCGGCGTTTTCTCGCGCGAAGGTGACGCCGCCGCGGCGGGACCACAGGCCGGTAATTCGCAGGGCGGCGCGGCAGGACGCGGCGGTGCGGCCGGTCGTGGCAACGCGCAGCAAGGTGGCGCCGGTGGATTTGGCGGCGGTGGCGGCTTCCCCGGCGGCCCCGGTGGTGGTGGCGGCGGTCCACGCGCCCCGATGACCGTGGAGCTCGGCACGTTGAAGCGTGGCAACGTCGCGGCCTACCTGACCGTCGTGGGCAACCTGATCGGCCAGCAGACCGTCGACATCGCGCCGCGCACGGCGGGACGCCTCTTGAGCGTCAACGTGCAACTCGGCGATCGCGTGCGCCGCGGCCAGCTCCTGGCCAAGGTTGAAGATCGCGAAATCGTCGAACAGGTCCGCCAGGCGGAAGGCTCCGCGGAAGTCTCGAAGGCCACGATTCGGCAGCGCGAAGCCGATCTCAACGTCGCCAAGGTCAACTTCGAACGTTCCAAGAACCTGTTCGATCGGCAGTTGCTCGCCAAGCAGGCGCTCGACGATGCGGAGTCGCGCTATCTGTCGGCGCTCGCCCAGGTCGATCTGTCGAAGGCGCAGCAGAACCAGGCCGAGTCGCGCCTGCAGGAACTGCGCATCAACCTCCAGAACACGTCGGTGGTTTCGCCGGTCGACGGCTACGTCGCCAAGCGGACCTCCGATCCGGGCGCGATGGTCAACACCAACACCGCGATCGGATCGGTTGTCGACATCTCCCGCGTCCGCCTGATCGTGAACGTCGTCGAAAAGGACCTGCGCATGGTCAACGCCGGCGATCCGGCGGTGATGGAAGTCGACGCGTATCCCGGCGAGAAATTCACCGGCAAGATCGGCCGCGTGGCGCCGGTCCTCGATCCCGCGACGCGCACCGCGCAGATGGAAGTCGAGATTCCCAATCCCGACGCCAAGTTGAAGCCCGGCATGTATGCGCGCATCAACCTGACGGTCGATGAGCACAAGAACGTGCTGCTGCTGCCCAAGACCGCCGTGGTGGACTACTCCAGCGAGCGCGGCGTGTGGATCCCGAACGATCAGGATCGCGCTTCGTTCGTGCCCGTCAAGCTCGGCATCGAAAGCCCGGACAGCGTCGAGGTGCTCGGCGGCCTCGCCGAAGGCGCGCGGTTCGTGAATATCGGCGCGGGCGCGGTGCGCAACAACGATCAACTGGTCTTCGCCGGTGCCGGTGCCGGTGGCGGCGCGGGTCGCGGCGGCCGTGGCGGCCGCGGCGGCAATGGCGCCGGACGCGGACCGGGAGCGAACGGTGCTCCGGGCGCTGCTGGTGCGGCCGGCGCAGGTCCCGGCGGCGCAGGCGCGCCGGCGAATGCCGCCGCGCCGGGTGCCGGTGGGCCGCCCCGCAGGCGGCCGCAATAGATTTCAGATTGCTGAAGTGAGATTGCAGATCAATTTTCGGTTGCAGATTTTCGGATTGAGCCTATGAGCATTCCACGCATCGCCATTGAACGTCCGGTCACGATGTTCATGATTTCCATGGTCATCATCCTGCTGGGCGGCATTTCGCTGAGCCGGCTGCCGGTGGACCTGAATCCCGATACGCAGGTGCCGACCATCACCGTGCGCGTCACCTACACGGGTGTCGGTCCGCTCGAGATGGAAGAACTGGTGACCCGGCCGATCGAACAGGCCGTCAGCGCCGTCGCCGGTCTCGAGCGCGTTGATTCGACGTCGTCCGAAGGCAGCGCCAACGTCCGCCTCAACTTCGCGTGGGGCACGGACCTCAGCGAAGCGGCCGACGAGGTGCGCACGCGCCTCGATCGCGTCCGCGGCCGCATGCCGGAAGACGCCGACCCGCCGACGGTCTTCAAGTTCGACTCGAACGCGATGCCGATCATGGGCATCGGCGTGCAGGGCGACTTCGACCCGGTGACGCTCCGCGAAATCGCGCAGAACGACCTGTCGCCGCGCCTCGAGCGCGCGGTGGGCGTCGCGGCCGTGACCATCAACGGCGGCCTGCGCCGCCAGATTCACGTCGACCTGTCGCGCGAGAAGATCCAGGCGCTGAACCTGTCGCCGGATCGCGTGGTGCAGATCCTCCGCACCGAGAACCAGAACCTGCCGCTCGGCGAAGTCAACGACGCCGATCGCACCCTTTTGCTGCGCAGCCCCGGACAGTTCAAGGGCCTCGACGAGATCAAGAACATCGTCGTGATGATGCGCGACGGCGTGCCGGTCTACATGCGCGACATCGCCAACGTCAGCGACGCCACCGAAGACCGCCGCTCGTTCATGCGCATCAACGGCATCAACGGCATCCGCATGCAGGTCACCAAGCAGTCAGGCACCAACACCATCCAGGTCGCCGACGCGGTCAAGGCGGAAGTCGACAAGATCAACAAGGAAGTCCAGGGCATGAAGCTGCAGGTCCTGGACGACCAGTCGCGCTTCATCCGCCGCGCCATCGGCAGCGTGCAGGAGCACGCCCTGCTCGGCGGCATCCTCGTCATCGCCATCATCTACCTGTTCCTGCGCGACTTTAAGTCGACGATGATCATCTGCACGTCGATTCCGATCTCGGTGATCGGCACCTTCGCGCTGCTCTACTTCGGCGGCTACACGCTCAACACGCTGACCTTCGGAGGGTTGGCGCTTGGCATCGGCATGATCGTCGATGCCGCGATCGTCGTGCTCGAGAACACCTACCGCCACCTCGAGATGGGCAAGGACCGCATCACGGCCGCCATCGACGGGTCCGAAGAAGTGTGGTCCGCGATTCTGGCCTCGACCCTCACCCACATCGCGGTGTTCGTGCCGATGCTGTTCCTGACCGGCGTCTCGAGCATCATGTTCGGCCAGCTCGCCGCGGTCGTGTCGTTCTCGCTGGCCATGTCGCTGCTCGTCGCCGTGACGATCGTCCCGGTGCTGTGCTCGCGCCTGCTCGATCCGCCGGCGGTGATTCACGGCCGCCCCGGCATGATGGCGAAGTTCAACCGCACGGTGGACGGCTGGCTGAACGCGGTCGACGATTTCTACGCGAAGTCGCTGCGCCTCGCGCTGGCGCATCGCCCGACCGTGTTCGCGACCGGCTTCGGCCTGTTCGTCGTGGCGATCCTGCTCCTGCCGCGCATCGGATTCGAGTTCCAGCCACAGACCGACGAAGGTGAACTGACGGTCGATGTCGAGCTCGGCCTGGGCTCGCGCATCGAGAAGACCGAAGCGGTCATCATCGGCCTCGAAGACAAGATCAAGGGCCTCGTCCCCGAAGCGACGATGCTGATCAGCCAGGCCAACGGCGGTGGCGGCGGCGGCGGCTTCGGCGGCGGCCAGACCAATCGCGGCAACATCAACGTCCGCCTGGTGCCGCGCGACCAGCGCCAGCGCAGCAACGATCAGATCGCGGTGCAGCTGCGTCGCGAGCTCTCGGGCATCCCGGGCGTGATCGTCCGCGCCCGTCCGTCGGGCGGGCAGCAGAACATGATCCGCGGCAATAACGGGGACGGCCGCCTGTCGATCCAGATCCTCGGCCACGACCTCAACACGGCCAACCAGATCGCCACGGACCTGAAGACGATGCTGGATTCGACGCCCGGCATTGCGGACTCGCGCCTGGCGCAGGATCAAGGCCGCCCCGAACTGTCGGTGCGGGTCGATCGCGACAAGGCCGCGATGATGGGCCTGACGGTAACCGGCGTCGCCAACACCATCCGCACCAACGTCGCCGGCACCCAGGCCGCGATGTTCCGCGATGCGGGCAACGAATACCCGATCGTCGTGCGACTGCAGCAATCGGATCGCGAAGAGATCTCCGAAGTCGGCGACGTGCTGCTCAGCTCGACGTCCGGCCAGGTGCTGCCGGCAAAGAACGTGATGGTCATCGACCGCAGCACGGGCCCGACCTCGATCGAGCGCACCAACCAGGAGCGCGTGCAGCGCGTCAGCGCCGAAACCGAAGTGACGTTGTCCGAGGCGGTCAAGAACGTCCAGGCGCGCATGGGCGAGATTCACGTGCCCAAGGATTTCGCGGTCGGCTTCGGCACCGAGGTCGAGGAGCAGGCGAAGTCGTTCCGCGAGCTGCAGATGGTGCTGATCCTGGCCATCGTGCTGGTCTACACCGTGATGGCGTCGCAGTATGAATCGCTGCGCGATCCGTTCATCATCATCTTCTCGATCCCGCTCGCGGCAATCGGCGTGATCGGCGCGTTGATGATCACCCGCACCCCGTTCAGCATGCAGGCCTACATCGGCGTGATCATGCTGGCCGGCATCGTCGTCAGCAACGCGATCCTGCTGGTCGACTACACCAACACGCTGCGCCACCGCGACAAGATGCCGCTGCGCCAGGCCATCGAAGTGGCGGGCCGGCACCGCCTGCGGCCGATTCTGATGACGTCGTTGTGCACCGGCCTCGGCCTGGTGCCGATGGCGATCGGCATCGGCGAAGGCGCGGAAATGCAGGCGCCGCTGGCGCGCGTCGTGATCGGCGGGTTGCTGACCTCGACGATGATCACGCTGGTGTTCGTGCCGGCGATGTATACGTTGTTCGAAGAAGGCTGGAGCGGACTGTTCAAGAAGGGTGCTGCCGCGCCGCCTGCTCCCGAAGCAGCGCACTAAGCAGTTCCGTCACACGGCTGCCGGTCACCGGGTCGATCCACCCCGGCGCCACGTCAGCGAGCGGTTCAAGCACGAAGCGCCGCTCACGAAATCTCGGATGAGGAACCACTAACCCTGGTTCCTCAATTTTTTTGTCCCCATACAAGATCAAGTCGAGATCCAGGGTGCGCGGCGCCATCGGCGCTTCGCGCGTCCGGCCGGCCTCGGCCTCAATGGCCAGCAGACGCTCGAGCAACTCGCGCGCGGACAGCGCCGTCTCCCCCACGACCACGCCGTTCAGGTAGCGCGGCTGGTCAGGAGACACGCCGAGCGGCGTGGTGTCGTACCAGCGGGATTGTTTGAGGTTGGTGATGAAACCGGGCAGCGCCGACAGGCCGAAGGCCAGATGGGCTTCGCGATCGCCCAGGTTGCTGCCCAGCGCGATCGCGACCGGGGTGTGTCGACTAGTCGATATCACCGACGAAGCGGACCGACATGACGTCGCCGCTGTGATCGTTGATGGCGAGCGAGGTGCCGATCAGGTTCTTGTTGCCGCTCGCGGCCTGATCGAACAGGCGTTTGTGCTCCATCATCTCGCCGAGCACGACCTTGAGCATGCTCTTCTGACGGGCGTTGCTGACCGATTCCACCCTGGCGCGCCACTTCTCGACGAACTGGGCGTTGGCCTTCGCATCGTCGGCGGCGAATGATTTCCAGGCATCGCCCTTGGCGGTCAGCGTGGCGCCGCGCGCCGGGTCGTTGACGAGCGCCGCGCCGAGGTCGAGCAGCGCGTGCTGCAGCCACGACAAGTGCGTCTGCTCGCGCGCGATGATGTACTGATAGGCGTTGTTGATGTCGTAGTCGGTGATGACCTGGGCGACGTCTTCGTGGCGCATCAGCAGGCTGACGCGCTCGAGGTAGAAATCGCGAATCAGTTCGGCGAGAGTCGGTTCGCTCACGGGGCCTTCTGCTTTTCTTTGCAGGTGATGCAGACGCGGGTCCAGGGAATGGCGTTCAACCGCGCTTCGGCGATCGGCTCGCCGCAATCGCGGCACAATCCGAAGGTCCCTTTTTCGATACGCATCAGCGCTTCGTCGATCGCCTGGAGAATCTTGGCGTCGGTCTGCTTCAACCGCAGATGGATGTGGACTTCGTTGTTGCCGGAGGCCTGGTCGGCCATGTCGCCCTGGCGGCCGTTATTGTGCTCCATCGAGTTCTGGAGCGAATTGGGGCTCGCCGTGTCTTCGAGCTCTGCCCGCTTCCGCAGCAAGGCGTCCTTGTGGACCGAGACATTCATGAAGCTATGACTCCCACTTCTCTAAACCTTGATAATAACACTCCCCGGTCGGGCCGGCGCAATCAGCGACCTATTCGCCGCGAAGCGTCGCCAGGGGCTTGCGCTGCAGCACGTCCCAACTGGAGACGACACCGATCAGCGCGACCAGGAGCGCCGTGGCGATGACGCCGGCGGCGCTCGTCCCGATCAACGGCGTAAAGGGAATGTCGAGCGCGTATTTGCTGATCGCCCAGGTCAGCGCCATGGCGCCGCCGGCGCCGATGCTGCCGGCCAGCACGCCGAGAATGCCGTACTCGAGCACGAGGACCGTGGCAATCAATCGCCGCGTCGCCCCGAGGGTCTTGAAGATCGCGGACTCGTAGACGCGGCGGTACTTCGTCATGGCGACGGCGCCGACCAGGATCAACAGACCGCTCAAGACCACCAGCGTGCCGACCACCGTGACCGCCAGCGTGACGTTATCCACCACCGACTTGACGGCGTCGAGGATCTCGCGGCCGTCGATCACCGAGACGTTCGGCGCCGCCGTGACGAGCGCGGATTGCAGTCGCCCGCGTGCGTCGGTGTCCTGGGGGCCGCGGAGGAAGCCGATAAAACTGTGCGGCGCCTTGTCGATCACGCCGGGCCGGAACACGAACATGAACCCGCCGGCGCGGCTGTCGGCCCATTCAACCAGGCGGATGCTGGTCACCTTGGCGGCGACCGGGCGGCCGAGAATATCGAAGCGGACGGTATCGCCGACGTTGATCTTGAACTGTTCGCTGATGAACTGCTCGACCGACACTTCCGGCTGGTCGGATGGCGTCGCGTCCCACATCGTGCCGGCCACCACCTTTTCGTTGGGCTCGAGCGCCGGGCGATACGTGACGGTGTACTCGCGGCCGAGCGAGCCACGACCGCGCACGTCCTCGTAGTTGTCGAGGTTCAATTCGCGACCCGACACGCCAACCACGCGCGCACGCAACACCGGCAACAACCGTGGCGCCGGCGAACCCGCGGGTTCGTTGGCGACGATCGCCGCGCGGACCGCATCCACCTGATCGCGCTGGATATCCAGCATGAACATGTCCGGCGATTCCGGATTCACGTTCACCGCAAACTGCGAGATGAGGTTTTCCTGCAGCGAACGCACGCCGATAATGAAGAAGCTGCCGAGCCCGACGGCCAGCAACACGATCCGCATCTGGCTCCCCGGCCGGCTCAACTGCAGCACGGCGTGGCGCAGCGCGAACGATTTCGACCGGGCCAGCGGCCGGACCGCGCGAATCAACAGGCTGCCGGCGAAGTGCAGGACCAGCGCGGTCGCGGCAAAACCGGCGGCCACCACCGACCCGATTCGCAGTGACCCAGCCTGCCACACCGTCAGGCCGACCAGGCCTGCGACCACGACGATCGTGACGATGACCTGCGTGGCATCCGGGCGATGCGACCGCGACTCGTCGCGCAACAGCAGCGATGGCTTGACGTGACGCACGTCGAGCAACGGCACGACGGAAAACAGCAATGACACCAGCACGCCGATGCCCAGCCCCTGCAACACCGACGGACCGGTCAGCGCGTAGTGGATGTCGACGCCCGGCGTCGCGCCGGCCAGCAGCGACGGAATCGCGCGCATCGCCAACTCCGCGAGCAGCACGCCGAGCAGGCTGCCCGCCAGCCCCAGGAGGGCGACCTGCGCGACATAGATCGCCAGCAACTGCGAGGACCGCGCGCCGACGCACTTCAACACCGCGATGCTCTTCATCTTCTGCTGCACGAACACGCGCGTGACGCTCGACACGCCGATGCCGCCAAGGATGACGATCACCAGCCCGACGAGGCTCAGGTAGTTCTCCGCGCGCGTGAAGTTCTCACCGATGTCGTCTTCGGTGGCCTTGTACGAACGCACCCGGGCGAACTCGTTCTTGAAGTCGCCGCGCAGGTCGACGATCAGCTGGTCGAACGCCGCATCCGGCACCTTCAACAGCCGCTGCAACGCGACGCGGCTGCCGAATCCCATCAGGCCGGTCTTCTCGAGATCGGCCAGGTCCACGAACACGCGCGGGCCGATGCTGAAGGCGCCCAACCGGCGGCCCGGCTCCGTGAGAATCACACCGCGAATGGTGAAGCGCTTCGAGCCAATGGTGAGGCCATCGCCGACGGCGAGGTTCAGCTGCGCGAGCAGTTCTGGCCGCACCAGCACGCCGAAGTTCTCGAGCAGCGCATGATCGTAGGTGACGCCATCGGCGAGGGTCATGGCGCCGTAGTACGGAAAGCCGCGCTCGACGGCGCGCAACTCCACCATCCGCGCGCGTCCCTGCGGTTGATCGGCGGCGCGGGCCATCGTGGCGAGCTCCACCGAGCGAATGCTGTCGGCACCCGCCGCCTTGAGCCGTTCGTCGATCCGGGCGTTCAGCTCGGGCTTGAGCGCCTGGTTGCTGCTGATGATCGCGTCGGAGGCGATGAGCGTTCGCGCTTCACCCGCGAAAGTGTTGCGGACGCTCTGGATGACGGAACGCAGCGCCACGATCGCGCCGACGCCGATCGCGATGCAGACGAAGAAGAACAACAGGCGCTGCCAGGACGCGCGCATTTCGCGCCACGCCATCAGGCCAACAAACCTCACACCGGCCTCCCGTCGCGCAGTTCCAGCCGGTCATCTGCCACGGCGGCGACATTGAGATCGTGCGTGACGAGCACCAGCGTGACGCCGCGGGTCTTGCGGACCTGCAGCAGCAACTCCAGCACGTGCCGGCCGTTCGAGCTATCGAGATTCCCCGTCGGCTCGTCGGCGAGAATCAACGGCGGATCGTTCGCCAGCGCGCGCGCGATCGCAATGCGCTGCTGCTCACCGCCGGATAGCTGCGAGGGATAGTGATGGCCGCGATCGTGCAGGCCCACTTCGTCGAGCAGCGCCTGCGCCCGCTCGGCGGCGTCCCGCCGGCCGGCAATCTCCATCGGGACTTGAATGTTCTCCTTCGCGGTCAGCGACGGCACGAGATGGAAGAACTGAAACACGAAGCCGATTTTTTCGCCGCGCAGGCGCGCCAGGCTGTCTTCGTCAAGCGTCGTGATCTCCTGTCCGCCGATCGAGATCGTGCCGGTCGACGCCGAGTCGAGCCCGGCGATCAACCCGAGCAGCGTCGACTTGCCGCTGCCCGATGGCCCGATGATCGCGAGGCAGCGCCCTTCGGCGACATCGAGATCGAGCGGATGCAGGATGGTCAGCGGCTGGCCGCCGCTGAGGACTGTCTTGCTGACGCCGCGAAGGTGAATCATGGAGGTCTTAGGGGCTTAGGGGCTTAGGGGCTTAGGGGCTTAGGGTCTTAACTAATTCGGCCCAGACATGGTCCGCCACGATCTGCGCGCCGCGGACGTTCGGATGGATGCCGTCGGATTGATTGAGCGACGGATCGCCGGCAACGCCCTCCAGCAGGAACGGAATCAGCTTCACCTGGTATTGCTTCGCCACGTCGGTATACACACTGCGGAATGCCCTGGTGTAGTCGTCGCCGAAGTTCGGCGGCGCTTCCATGCCGGCCACGATCACCGTGATGCCCTTCGCCTTCGCGCCTTTGACGATCGTCGCCAGGTTGTCCTTCAAGTCTTTCGGCGGCAGTCCGCGCAGGCCATCATTGCCGCCAAGCGCGACGATCAGCACGCGCACGTCGCCTTCGAGCGACCAGTCGAGACGGCGCAGCCCGCCCGCAGACGTATCGCCCGAGACGCCGGCGTTCACGACTTCGTAATCGAGGCCCTGGTCGGTGAGCTTCTTCGCGATCAGCGACGGAAAACTCTGGTCCGGGGACAGGCCTAATCCCGCCGTCAGACTATCTCCCAGGAAAACAATCCGCGGCTTCGCTGCCGGGGCTGGTGGGGCTGGTTGGGCTGGTTGGGCTGGTTGGGCTGGTTGGGCAGGTTGGCCTGGTGGGGCAGGTGGGGTCGATGCGGCACGCCCAGATTGTTGCTGCCCTCCACAGGCGACGAGCGTCAGCGCCAGAACGAAGACGAACGCAGTGCGCATCACGAAACGTTAATCACCATCGCGGTGGCGTTGTCAGTGGTCCCGCGCGTGATCGCCTCGTGCACGATCTGCGACGCGCCGGCATCGGCAGACGTGGCGCCGGCCAGCAGGCTCGTCAACGCGGCGCTGTCCAACTTGCCATGCACACCGTCGCTGCACAGCAGGAAACGATCGCCGGCCTCGAGGATCTCTTCACGCGCACCCGGCTTCACATCGTCCTTGGTGCCGACGACGCTCGTCAACACGTGACGGAGTGGATGTTGCGGGTCGGCGTCCTCGGCTTGTTTCTCGCCGAGCACGGACGCGAGCCAGGTGTCGTCCTTCGTCAACTGTTCGAGCGCGCCATGACGGAATCGATAGATGCGGCTGTCACCAACGCTGACCAGGTTGATGCGGCCCTCGGCAACCAGCGCCGCCACCACCGTGGTACCCATTCCGCTCAACTCCGGACTCTTGGAGCCTTCGCTGTAGATCTTCCGATTGGCGAGGCGAACCGCCGTGGTCAACCGGTTCAGGTCGATGGAATTCTTGACCTCGATACCGAACGGCCAGGTGATGTCGGCGTTCGCGGCGCTCTCTTCGATGAATCCGCGAATGGTCTCGACGGCCATATGCGAGGCCACTTCACCGGCGTTGTGCCCGCCCATGCCGTCGGCGACGATGAACAAGCCGAGGTCAGGCCACCACCCGTGATGGTCCTGGTTCATTTTTCGCGGACCCACATCGGTCCGGCTTCCTACGGTCAAGTCCATATCGCTGAGAGGATTATGCGGGTTGGATACCTTGTATACTACGCCGAGTGGCCAACGCTGCGCTGCAACCGGTCATCGCCCGCGCCGGCACCGCCCTCGAGCGCGGACAAGCGTCGACGACCATCGAGCTTCTCGCGCCGCTCCTGCGAACGCCCTCGTCGCTGACCCGGGAGGACGAACTCAGTGTGCGCGTCATGCTCGCTGAATCGTACCTCTTGCAGGGGGATCTTGCACAGGCCGGAACGGTGCTCGGCCGCTCCCCCGATACGCTCCGCGACAACCTGCCGCAAACGCTGCACTCAAATCTCTGGCGGCTGCACGGCCGCGTCGCCTTTGCGCGCGGCGAGCAGTCCCGCGCGATCGCCCTGCACAACCGCGCGTTGAAGCAGGCGGAGATCGCCCACGACTCGCGCGCCATCGGCCTCGCCCACTTCTATCTCGGCCAGTGTTACCGCCAGGTCGGCGACATGGCGATCGTCCGCGAGCACATCGCCGAGGCCGCCGCCGCGTTGCATGCCGCCGGCGACAAGCGCCACCTCGCCATGGTCCATTCGCTGTCGGCGGTCATGCTCGCGCAGACCGGCCGCTACGACGAGGCGAATGCGGCGTTGCGCCAGGCCGAACGCATGGCGTCGATCCTCCAGGCGGACGATGTGCTGGCCACCGTCTACGGGAACCAGGCCAACGTCGCGCTGATTCGCCATCGCTACGAACAGGCGCTGACGCTCGCGGAACGCGCGGTCAACCTTCACGAGGGTCTCGGGCAAGGCCCTGGCCTCTCCGTCGCACTCGCCACGCTCGGACAGATCTGCGTGCGCGTCGGCAACCTCGATCGCGCCGACACCGTGCTGCACCGCGCGCTCGATGTCCGCAGCGCGATGCAGTTCCACGAGACGACCGGCGCCGTCTACGACACGCTCGCGCAAATGTCGCTGATGCGCGGCGACTACGAGAATGCGGCCGAGTATCTGCGACGCGCGGCGGAGGCCTATGGCGCCTACGGCCGAAACACCAGCCGTTGGTACGAATGGTCGCTGCGCGTCATCAGCGCGCGGCTCGCGACGCGCCGCGGCAAGCCGGACGAAGCACTGGCCATCGCCGACGAAATCGCCAAGTCCACCAACGCACCGCCGGCGGAAACCATCGAAGCGGAGCTCATCGCCGCCGAAGCGCTCCTGTCGGCGGGCCGTGTTGATGAAGCCGAACATCGATTGACGCAGGTCGAGTCGCGACTCGATCCGCGAACCACGCCCGGTGCCTGGGGCGAGTTCCTGCGCCTGCGAGGCGACCTGCGCGCGCGGCAGACGCGCACCACCGAGGCGTACCACGACATTGCCCAGAGCTCGAGCGTGTTCGAACTCGTCGGCGAACGCTATCAGGCGGCGGTGAGCCAGCTCGCGCTCGCGCGGCTGGCGGCCAAGGCCGGCGCCAAGTCCACGGCCGATCGCCACTATCAATACGCCGCGCAGGTGTTCCAGGCGCTTGGCGCGACGCGCGATCTCGAAGAAGTACAGATCGCCATGGCCGCGGCACAATCGCCGGGCACCGGCGAATACGTCGGCTCTCCCGCGGACGCCGACGACGCGCTGGTGCGCCGCCTGGTGGATGCGGCCGTGATGCCGGATCTGCTGGCGAGGGAATTGGCGGCCACGCTCCTCGAGGCGGTCACCGCGGATGCCACCGCGGTCTTCGCGGAGTTACCGGGCGGCGACGTTCGCGTGATCGCCTGGGCCGGCACCGATGCGGACGGCGCGCGCAACGTGGCGCGGCTGGCGGTCCAGGGCGGCGCGTACGGGGCGGGCACGTTGATCGTCGAGCCGATTGGCCGCGAGCCAGACGGACCGCGTCACGCGGTGCTGGCGGTGCCTCGCCCACTCGGCCATCCCCAGGCGCGGCGCGTGCGCATGATGGCCGCGGTCGCGCGACAAGGATTCGATCTCTGCGGCGTGCGCGATCGGCCGACGGCCCCGGTGGATTCCACCACGGAGCGCCCGCTCGAGCCGCTGCTGCCGGGATTCCTCTGCGCCAGCGCCGCGATGACCCGCGTCGTCGATCAGATTCAACGGCTGCAGGGCAACGACCTGACGGTGTTGATCACGGGCGAAAGTGGCACGGGCAAAGAACTCGTCGCTCGCGCGATCCACGTGGGCTCGTCGCGAAGCGCCGCCACCTTCCTGCCGTACAACTGCACGACGACGACGCGCGAGTTGGCGGACAGCCAGTTGTTCGGTCATCGCCGCGGATCGTTTACCGGCGCCGTGTCCGATCAGCCCGGCTTGATCCGTACCGCCGCCGGCGGCACGTTGTTCCTCGACGAGGTCGGCGACTTGCCGCTCGACGTCCAGCCCAAGCTGCTCCGCTTCCTCGAGCAGGGTGAGATCATGCCGGTCGGCGAGAACCGCCCGCAGGCGGTCGATGTGCGCGTCATTGCCGCGACCAACGCCGATCTCGAGCAGCGCGTCGCCGAAGGCAAGTTCCGTGAAGACCTGTATTACCGCTTGAGCGTGATTCGCATTCACGTGCCACCGCTGCGCCAGCGCCGCGAAGAAATCCCGCACCTGGCGACGTATTTCCTGCGCGAGGCGTCCGATCGCCTCAGCAAGCCGGACATGCAGCTGGGCTCCGACGTGCTCGATCTGTTCGCGCAGTATTGGTGGCCCGGCAATGTCCGTCAGCTGCGCAACGAGCTGCAGCGCTCGGTGGCGATGGCGCCGCCGGGCGGCACGATTGGTCCGGAACACCTGTCCGCGGACCTGACCGCCGCGGCGCCAAACACATCGCCGTCCAGCGGGCAGTCGCGCGTCGCGCTGCGCGGCGGCCAAACGCTGGCCTCCGTGGTCGATGAAATCGAGCGCGATCTAATCCGCGAGATGATGCAGCGGCATCGAGGAAATATCTCCGAGACCGCGCGCGCGCTCGGCCTCACGCGCCGTGGTCTCTACCTGAAGCTGCGCCGGCTCGGCCTCGAAAACAGTCCGGACGTGAATACTAAGTAATCAGTTGTACGGATAGTCGGATACCAACTATCCACCCGCCCCCTAGCCACGATAGTCACACAAGTCCCACAAAGCCCGTTCGATAACCACTACTGTCGTTTGAAACGGTACTTTCGTATCACTGCACAAGTTCGGCGCGGAACTTGGAGTATCTGTGCATGTTGAAAGTCTCTGATCGACCGTGCAGGCGTTCTAACCCTGGAGTGAGCCGTGGCTGACAAACGACATCATGGGACAACCGTGAAGCGATCGTCCGAACGCATGACGATTACCGTTCCCGCGCGGATCACGTGGAAGGACGCCTCGGGGGCGGTGCGCTTTGCCTCGGTCGTGACCCGCGACATCAGCGAAGCCGGGGTGTTCGTCGAATGCGAAGCCGGCGCCGCGATTCCGCTCTATCGCCTGGTCCACTTGCAGCTCGAACGCTCCGCCGGGGTGAATCAGCAGTTGCCGTCGAAGCTTCGTGAAGGGCGCGTGCTGTCCGCGGTGTGGCGCGTGGCGCCGTGCCGTCGATCGACCGGCACGCCGTCGGGATACGCGCTGCGCTTCCTGGTGGATCCGCAGGTCGCCGCCGTGGCGGTCCCCATTCTCGAGGCCGTCGCCGTTTAGGCCACTTCGGATTTCTTCTGCCAGTATCTGGCCAGGCCCTGCCACAACTGGTCGAAGGGCGCGGCGAGTTCAGCGGCGCGGGCCGCCTGCTCGGGTAATTCCTTCCTCACGTCACGGCGCATCTGCTCCGCAAATCGATGCGCGAGCTCGTCATCAGTGCCCGGCGTCTTCATCAATTCACGCACCGCGCTTGCCGCCGTCGCCACCGTGGTCCTGAATCGCGCGAGGTGCGCGCGGGCGGGCGTCACTTCGCCGAAGTGCGTCAGGAATAATGACACCGGCTGCCAGGCGTCGATGATGTCCAGGCTGTCCTGCCACGCTTCGAGATCGATATCCGGCGGCGGCGTCGGCGCGATCAGGTAGTCGCCGCTGACTTTGACGCCGGCGGTATCGCCGACATACGCGATTCCCGATTGCTCGTCGAAGTAACTGACGTGATGCTTGGCATGGCCCGGCGTGTAAGCCACGCGAATGCCGGTGCCGGCGAGGGACAGCTGTTCGCCCCCCTTCAGCGCCGTCACGCGGTCGGCCGGCACGGGTTGAAAGGCGCCCCACAGCGTGTCCATGCGATCGCCGTATAAACGGGTTGCGCTGGCCAGCAGCCTGGCGGGATCGATCATGTGCGGCGCGCCGCGCTCGTGCACATAGACGTTGATGCCGGGCACGCGCTCGACGATCGTGCCGGTGGCGCCGGCGTGATCGAGGTGAATGTGCGTGAGGAGGAGGGTCCGGACGTCGCGAAGCGTGAGGCCGCGGTCGCGCAGGCCCTGCTCCAGGGCGGGCAGGCATGACGTCGGGCCGGGGTCGATCAGCGTGACCCCGTCGGAGCCGCTCAACACCGCCGTGGCGATGACGCGCGTGCTGCCGCGGAAGTGGAGATCAATGAAGTCAGTCAACGATCTGCGCTTTCCGTGCCTGTTGCGGCCTCATTCGGTGAACGACAACATCCTGGTCGTCTCTTCGTAACGGCCATCCGGCGTGGCCGGCAGGAACACCTTGCAGTCGTCGAGATCGCCGCCGTAGACATGCAGCGTAACGGATGCCTTGGACGGCCGCGCGTTGGCGAGCACATGATGATCGGTTGGCGGAATCAGGCAGCCCGCCGAGCCCGTGCCGGCGAGCAGCGATCCGATGGGCGTGACGCGATAGAAGCCGTCCGTTTCCTGCTCCACGAGATACTGCGTCACGGCAATGTCGCCGTCGACGACGCCTTCCACGCACCAGAGGCCGCCATGATCGTGGACCGCGGTGCCCTGTCCGGGCCCCCAGGTCATGACGATCGCCGAGTAACGCCCTTTCGGATCGCGATGCAGCAGCCGCCGCGCGTAGTGATCGGGATGCGGGACGACAAACTCTTCCGGCAGCGCGAGCTTGCGGCCTTCCAGCAGGTATTCGAGATCGGCCTTCACCGCGGAGGTGATCGCCTTGGCGGAGCCGGCCTCCACCGATCGATCGAGGCGCGCAATCAGTTCAGTGAGGCCCGGACAGCCAGATTCGGTCGTCTTCATTTCTTGAGGTTCGTTTCGAACAGTTTCAGGATGCGCTTGTACTCGTCGGCCCAGCTCGTCGCCTCGACGAAGCCGTGGTCCTCGACGGGGTACGGCGCGATCTCCCAGTTCTCTTTCCGCAATTCTATCAGCCGCTGCACCAGGCGGACCGAATCCTGGAAATGCACGTTGGTGTCCACCATGCCGTGCGCAATCAGGAGCGGCGCCTTCAAGCCTTCGGCGAAATAGATCGGCGAGCTCTTCCGGTAGGCCTCGGCATCGGTCTGCGGTTCGTTGAGGATGTTCGAGGTGTAGCCATGGTTGTAATGCGTCCAGTCAGTGACCGGCCGCAGCGCCGCGCCGGCCGCGAACGTATCCGGCGAGGTGAAGAGCGCCATCAGCGTGATGAAGCCGCCGTAGCTGCCGCCATACACGCCGATCCGGCCGGCATTCACTCTCTGGTTCTTCACCAGGTAAGCGGCGCCGTCCACGACATCGTTCAGATCGTGGCCACCCATCCAGCGATAGATCGCGGTGCGCCACTCACGGCCGTAGCCCGCGCTGGCGCGGTAATCGGGATCGAGCACCACGTAGCCCTTCGACGCGAGCAGGTGATGAAACATGTACTCGCGGTAATACGTGGACCAGAACTTGTGCGCATTCTGCAGGTAACCCGCGCCGTGGACGAAGACCACCGCCGGCGCCTTCGGGTCGCGCTTCGCGCCGACCATCTCGGGCGTGAACAGCCGCGCGTAGACGTCCTTGCCGTCGCGCGACTTGTAGGTGATGAGCTGCGGCTCGACCCACGCATACGTGGACCATTCCGGCGACGGGCTGGTCGTGACCTTGACCGCCGGCGCATTGGCGCGATTCGGCATCACGAACACTTCCGGCGGACGACTCGCGAACGACGACACCAATCCGAACGTGGTGTTGTCGGGCGAGATCGTGCCCTGGTGGCCACCCACCTGCGACGTGATCTTCGTACGCGGCCCACCATCGACGCTCACGGAATACAGGTGCCGCTCGCCCGGATGCGCTTCGCTCGAGGTGATGTAGAACGTGCGGCCATCGGCCGACAGCTCGGCGGCATCGATCTCGAACTTTCCGGTGGTGATGGCCTTGCGCGCGGGCGCGGCCGCGGTCGCATCGACGGTATACAGCTGCATCCAGCCGTCGTGTTCGGCGAGGAACCACACGCGCGTGTTGTCCGTGAGCCAGCCCTGGCCGCCGTCACGCACCCAGGCCTCGTCGGTGATGTGATCGAGCACCGTGGATTTCCCGGTCGCCGGATCGATCTTCACCAGCCAGCGTTCGGTGTTGTCGGCGCTGCGAACCGACGACACGGCAACCCGCCCGTCGGCGGACAGCATCGGCGATCCCCATCGCACCTCCCGCTTCGGCGCGGGATCGGGCTTCGCTGCGGGGCGCGGATCATCCGCAAACGGGGGCTTCGGAATCGCAATCGGATCGCTCACGCCCTCGAGGCCGGCCCACACGCCTTCGCCCGTGGTGAGATCGAGCACCGCGATGCGGCGGCGATCCTGCGCGTCGCCAACAAAGGTCCGGCCGTTGATCTCTTCGACAAAAGACGACTCGCTGACGAAGCGCGGCACTTGCGCCGCGCGCGACTGCGCGCGATCGTTGACGACGAGGAAGACGAACTTGCCGTCGCCCGACACGGCCGCGTCCGCGATGTTCTGCCGGTCGGCCAGTTCGAACTTCGGCAGCGCGCGAGCGCGGTCGAGATCCTCACGCCGCTTGCGCCGTGCCGCTTCCTGCTCGACCCAGTCGAGAATCTTCGGCTCTTCTTCCTTGAGGTATTTCTGGCTGTCGGTCAGGCGCGGATCGGTCCGGCGCGCCGACACATCCGTCAATTGCACCACACCGCCACCGGTGACGTTTTCGACCGGGACGATGAACAGGTTGTTGTCGCGCACGAAGGTCACGTGCGATTCATTGCGCGCCCAGCGCGGGCTCGATTCATTCCCGGTCGTGCGCGTCACGTCGAGGCGCGTGTGCGCGACGGTATCGATGATGACGATGTCGCCGCGGTCGACGCCGAGGATCCGCCGGCGCTTCGCGTCCCATTGCCCGTTCGCCAGCGGCGCCAGCCTCCGCTCCGCGTCACTCAGCCGGCGCGGCGCGCCGCCGTCGCGGCCGACCACCCACGTCGACGGCTGATCGTCTTTCGGCATCAGCCATTCGAAGAACAGCTCGTTCGAGTCGCCGGACCAGCGCAGGTTGCTCGGCGGATTCCCCACCAGCTCCGGGCCGCGCATGATGCTGTCGACCGTCAACGCGAAGCCGGCGGCTTGCTTGTCCACCGAAGCCTTGGCGGAGGTGGAGGACTTGGGAGCTGGGGCTTGTTCAGCCGAAATCGCCGCCGTCAGGCCAATGACACACAGGAGCAGGGAAAGTTTCTTCATAAGTGTCGATACGCCGCAAACAACTGGTGATCTCGAATCACACCATTCTTGATCGCGTTACGGCGTCGGATTCCGCCCACGGGCGAATGTGGCAGCAAGAGCGATGAAGCCGCAGGTTATGGCCTTGTGACGAGTTCCGGCGCACCGGCCGTGCCGAGGTTGGCACGCAGCACGCGGTTGCCGCCGGTCGCCCTCGCCTCGCGCAGCGCATGACGCGCGGCCTTGATCAGGTCGAGCTCTTCCCACGCGGATTCGCGCTGCGGCACGGCCGTGGCGGTGGCCACTGATGCCGTCACCACGCCCGCCGGGGCGTCTTTCGCGGCAGGCAACTGTAACTGCTCGATGGATTGCCGCACGTGTTCGGAGATATTGAAGGCCCCGGGGCCATCGGTCGAGGCCAGGACCAGCGCGAACTCATCGCGGTGATAGCGCGCCACCAGGTCGCCCGGCCGGCCCACGACGGCGGTGAGCGAGCGGCCCACATGCTTCAACACTTCATCGCCGGCCTTGCGGCCGAACTCGCGGTTGTAGGCGCGGAAGTGATCGATGTCGATGAAGATGAGTGTCAGCGGCAGGCCGTCGCGACGGGCGCGGCGCCACTCGCGTTCGAGGAATTCGAGAAACTGCTCGTGATTCGCAACCGCGGTCAGGGGATCTTCGGTGCTGAGCCGCTGCAGCTGGATGCGCGCCGACTCCAGTTCGGTCGTCCGCAGTTCCAGCGTACGCGCCAGTTCCGCGACTCGAACCGCGAGCCGCTGGCGGCTGATATACGCCCACACGCCGAAGGTCGCCAACGCGCCGATCAACGCGGCGATGATCGGCATCCACTCTGAAGTCACGGTAGTGACGGCATTCTACCTCGGCCGTCAGGTCCGCAGGAGGACGATCTCTGGGGGTCCTAGAACGTGGTCGAGCGGAAGGTGTCGCAGCTGTTAATGTCGCCGGTGCTGAGGCCCTGGCGCAACCAGTGCGCGCGTTGTTCCGATGTGCCGTGGGTGAAGCTTTCCGGCGAGACGCGGCCGCCGGTCAGGCGATCGTCACCGATCGCCGCCGCGGCCTTCAGCCCTTCATCCACATCGCCGGGATCGAGGAGCTGTTTCTTGTTGGCATGATGTCCCCAGACGCCGGCGAAGCAGTCGGCCTGGAGCTCGAGTTTCACGGACATCGCATTCGCCTGCGCGCCGCCTGACCCCTGCTGCGATTCCTGCACCTGGCGGTTGATCCCCAGCAGCGTCTGCACGTGGTGCCCGACTTCGTGAGCGACGACATACGCCTGCGCAAAGTCACCGGGCGCGCCAAACCGGCGGTCCAATTCACGGAAGAACGACAGATCGAGGTAGACCTTCTGGTCGCTCGGGCAATAGAAGGGTCCGCTGGCCGCCGACGCCGCCCCGCACCCCGAACGCACCTGGTCTTCGAACAGCACCAGCACCGGCTCCCGATACTGCTTGCCGGCTGCCGAGAAAATGCGGCTCCAGGTTTCCTCGGTATCGCCGAGGACCACCGACACGAACTCGGCCGCCGGGTCGTTGGCAGGCGCGCCGGTCGGCACCGCCTGGGTCTGCTGTTGCGGCGCGGCCTGCTCGACGATGTTGAGCAAGGCGAGCGGATTCGTTCCGGTCACACAGGAAACGGCGAGCACCAGCAGCAGCATCCCGATGCCACCGCCGCCGATCGTCCCGACGCCAATACCGCGCCGGTCCTCAATGTTGGTACTGCGACGACCACCTTCCCATCTCATAGCGCCACCTTATGCCAGAACCGGGCCAAGCTTCAGTTAATGGCCCTGATGGGTCAAATTTCAGATCGGTGTCCGTCAGATAGCTTTAGATGACACCCCCCACTTTCACGCCACGAGAGACCGAGATCATCCGCGCACTGCTGGCGGCGCAGTCCAACAAGGCCATCGCCGCCCAGCTCGGGATCTCCGAACAAAGCGTCAAGAACCGGCTGTCCCAGCTCTATCGCAAGCTCGGAATTCACAGCCGGCTGGAACTGATGAAGATCCTCCTGAAGGAGCCGAAGCCCTGAGCTGGCTAGAATAGCTAGCGCGCATGGGAAGTTTCGTCCTCGCCGGCATTGTCCTCACCGGCGCGTGGACTCAACTGGACGTCATCGGCTGGCCTGCCTGGATCCTTCCGGCGCTGATCTTCGTTCTTGATTCTGATCGCTTTCGTCTTCCCGGCCTCCCCCTTCGAAAGCCCGTGGGCGCTGACTCGGCGACGGCAATCGCTCTCGCCGCGCTGCTCTGCGCCATGCACCTCGCGCACGTGGTCCTGACCGCGCGCGAGGAATTCGGTTTCGGTGGCGATGAGGGCTATCACTTGAGCGCCACGCGCGCCTTTGCCATCTATTTCATGAAGGCCGGGCCCTACCTCGCGGGGGTCGTCGCGCTCTTCGCCGTGATCCGATTCGCCGCACCGCGTTGGGCAGCGACCGCCGCCACCATCGGTCTAATCGGCGCGAGTTACCTTCTGCCACAAGATGCGCTCTTTGGCCGGTATCCCACCGGGTTCTACCTGCTCGCGCTGCCGCTCAATGTCGCGATGGACGTGGCGAAGATTCCTTACCCATTCACCGCCAACCACATCGTCAACATGCTGTCGCTGCCGGCGTGGCTGTTTGTGCTGCGTCCCCTGGTTCTCGGCCGGTGGCCGGACTGGCGCGTGCTGCCGATCGCGCTGCTGATCTACTTCCAGGGCGCGTCGATCGTCTATGTGAGCAGCGGCCTTCTCGAGCCGTGGTCGTTTGTGTTCGTGCTGCTCGCGTTGGAAGGCGTGGTCGTCCTTGACGCCGATCGACGCTGGATCGCGGTGCTGCTCGCCGGCGCGGCGACCTTCTTCAAGGACACCACCATCCTGTTCGTGCCGCCGATCTGGTTCCTCGCGATGGTGGACTGGCAGGCGTGGCGGCCGGCGCTCCGCCGCCATGCGTTCGTCATTGGCCTGAGCGCGGTCGCGCCATTCCTCGTCTACTTCGCCGCTCGCCGCGGCCTGCACATCGTCCGGGGTTACGAGGTCGCCGCCTCCGCCGGCGTCTGGACCGTCGCGCGTGCAACGGAGTGGATCGCCAACGCGCGCGTTCAATTAGGGATTGGCGGATCGATTGTCATCAGCGCGGTCACGGCCTGGTGTGCGTTCGGATGGATCGCTAATCGGCAGACGATGCGTGCGCATGTGATCTGGTTCCTCACCGCAGTGGCACTCGTGATCTTTTTCGCGGCCGATGTCGCATCGATTCCGTTTACGGGATACGGGCGCTTCCTGGCCTATCCGCTCCTCGCCGTCTGCGGCGCGTTATTCATGACGACGCATGCGCTGGCTAATCGCCGGATGCTGATCGGCCTGAGTGCGACGATCGCGCTGCTGCAGCTCAGTAACACCGCGAGCGTGTTCGCGCTCGACTTCAAGCCGGACTACGAGCGTAATTCGCTCGAATGGGCGCAGGGACTGGTGCGGTTCCCGATTCGCTCGCTCGCCGATCGCCTTCCAGGATTCCCCGGCGGCGCAGTGAGGCGCGTGCGCGTCATCGCGTTTGGGATCGATTTAATCAGTCTTCGCGTGGCCTATCCGGATCTCGCGCGGCGATACGACCTGGCGGGAGAAATGCAGCCGCCAACCGCCCCGGACTGCGGATGCACGGTCGCCACCGACGCGGTGCTGGCAGGGTTCGAATGGCCGGCGCATTTCGCGGACACGCTTGAGGGCCGCAATCGATACGAGCAGCAGCAGTCCGCATGTGTGGCGCAGATCCGCGCGACATGCGCGGCGACGGCGTTCGAGCAACGGCCGTCCGGGGAGATCATCGGCGCGGTCGGCGCCGGTGTCCGGGCGCGCTGAGCCTGCCTCGCCAGAGCTTAGCGAATGCGGGAGCGCAGCACGATCAACGCTCGTAACGCCAGCAGCTGCGGCATCCACTCAGCGATCGAATCGATACCGCGCATCAGCGGATACATCGCCGCCGGATAAAGCTGCGGCTTGCTGTATCCGCCCGTCAGCGCATAGGCCCAGGCGCCGACCCGTTCGCGCGCGATGACGTCCCAGCCATCGAGAATATCCGGCGCGTCACCTTGCCAGAACACGCGCGTCGCATTGCCCTGGGCGGCGTAATAGGCGTGCTGCTTCGGATCGAATGACGCCGGCGCGCTCGACACGATCGATCGCTCGAAGCCGATCGGCTCGTGATGCAACGGCCCGTAGACGAGCCGCCCGATCAGGCTGACGTAAGGATCGAAAATGATCACGCGGCCGCCAGGCGCCAGCACCCGCTGGCATTCGTCCAACGCGGTGCGCGGATGCTCGAGGTGATGAAAGACGTCGAACAGGATCAGGTGCGACACTTCCCCGTCGGCAAAAGTCAGGTCGTAGGCGTTTTCAACCTGGTCGAGCCAGGGATTGGGAAACAGATCCGTCCGCACGCACGCGGGAATGACGTCGCGAATGTTGCCGATGCCCGAGCCGAGCTCGACGATCTTCCCCGGGATCGATGGATCGACGTGGCCGGCGATGCGCCGATGGAAGTCACGATACGCCCGCTGCAGCACCGGCTTGCGCTGCCACGCCTGCAGGTTCTGTTCGATCTCGACGTTGTGCTGATCGATGGGAACTTCCCGGCTCATCGCAGGATGTCCCCGGCCTTGATGCGAAACAGGCCGATCAAGGTCATCCGGAGCAGCATCAGGCCGTGACGGAAGCGGTGAATCTGGGTGGCGCCGTAACTGCGGGCGCGGTAGTAGACCGGCACGTCGACGATCCCGAGACCAAGAATCGACGCGGGAAACAACAGCTCGAAGTCGCCGAACGGATCGACGTCGCCGAAGTCGCCGCGCCACCGGATCATGCGCGCGTAGTCGTCGCGCCGCAGCAGCTTCGTGCCGCAGAGCGAGTCGTTCAACTTGCAGTCGAGCACGTAACTCAGCGCCTTGGCGAAGAACACGTTGCCGAGGTGATTGAGGAAGCGCATCGCCTCGCCTTCCATCGGATAGACGAGGCGCGTGCCGTTGATGAAGTCCGCGAGGCCCGAGCAATACGCGTTGTAAAAACGCGGCAGCATTTCGGGCGGCATCGTCAAATCCGCATCGAGGATCGTGATCAGGTCGTGCGTCGCCTTCGAGAATCCGAGCCTGACCGCATCCGACTTGCCCTTGCCGGTTTGCTGATAGCCCGACACCTTCATGCGCAGCCCGTATTCGCGGACGACGCGCTGCACTTCTTCCCAGGTTGCATCGGACGAGTGACCTTCGATGTAGATCACTTCCACCGGACCCGGAAAAGACGGCAGCCGCTTCAGGGCCGCTTCGATGTTGCCCTTCTCGTTGCGGCAGGGAATCACGATGCTCAGGCTTGGGGCTTCGGCGACGGCGGCAATCGGCCGCAGGACCATGACCGCGGCGAAACCCAGCCAGCGCAGTAGCGGAATCATCGGCATCGCCCAGTTGATCGCATCGCCGAGGCCGAACATTTCAAACGGCGAATAGCCAACCGGCCTGACCTGGACGATCTCGTAGCCGCTCAACTTCGCCAGCGCGGCCATCGATTCACGCGTCACGAACGTCGACGGCACCGGTCCGGTCCGCAGCCCCATGCGGTTGGCCAACCAGAAGATCCCGCGGAAGTACGGGTTGTAGAGCACGACGACGACGCGCGACAGCCGGGTCAGCCGGGGCTTGATCGAGGCAAGCGTCGCTTCGATGTCGAGGTCGTCGTTGAGGTTCCCGTTCAGCAAGACGGCGTGGCGCTCCACAGGCGACGGCGCCGCGATCTCGTCAACCGTCCTGGCGACGCTCTTCGACAGGCTATCCACATGTCGCAGCAACGAGCCGTCGTCATTGGGCCGCGGCGCCAATTGCACGACCGCGTCGTAATACCGCGTCAACCGGGAAATCTGTCCGGCAAGAAGCCGCGTGAGATAGGGATGAGGCACCGCTAGATCCGCCCCATCGTCAGGTCGCTCGACATCTCTCCATTGTAGGTACGTTCGGCGGCACCGGTGAGAATCCTCTCAACCGCTTCCACGCCCTGCATCAGCGAATGATCCTGGTTCGAGACTTCGTATTTCCACGCGCCAAACCGCCCCCGGCTGAAGATGTTCGCGGCCTGCAGTGCCTGCTCCACCTCGTCAAGCACGTCGTCTCGTTCCAACCACGGCGTTGGATACCCGTGTTCGAGGCGGCGATGCCATCGGCTGGTCACGTTCGCGCGTTCGATGAATCCGCACCGCTCGAACGCGGTCACGACATCGTCAACGATGGTCTCCATCGACACCGGCTTCTCGCCGGATTCGCTCACTTCGGCCATCAGCGACCAATGCCCCGCCGGCGCGTTATTCGGCGAATAGTTGCTGAACACGGTGGCGCGGTAGAACGGCACATCGGGTTCCGGGAAATAGATCCAGCACTTCGTCTTGAGCGCCTCTGGGACCGTGCCCTTGAGGCCGACGCCAACGATGTGACTCGACGAATGCACGAACAACGGTGCGGCCGCTTTGATCGGCTCGTAGCCATCGATCATCGTCAGCAGCGTGTCCAGGGGAATCGTGGAGATCAGCGCATCGTAGGCGATGGTTTCGCCTCGCGCGGTTTCGATTCGACGATTACGCGAATCGATCTTCATCACCGCGCAATTGAAGTGCAGGCGCTCGGCCGGAAGCCGTTGCTGGACGGCCCTCCAGATCGCGCCGGTGCCGCCATGCAGCGGAAACCGGAACGTCGAGTTCGGCCCCCAACTCACCTCGTCTCGCTCGAGCGCAATGTTCTCGAGGATGCGCGGCAGGTTGACCGTCGCGACGCGCTCGCCCATCCAGGCCACGTTCAACGCGGATGGATCGTACGCCCAGACTTTTCGATTGTAGGGAAACAGGAAGGTGTCGCAGATGCCCTGCCCGAACGAGCGCAGCAGCCACTCGCGAAAGGTGGCGGGCTTCGAGGCGTCGGCGTGTTCGAGCGCGCGCAGTCCGTCGACACAGGCCTGCCGTTCCGCGTCGGGCAGGCGCCAGATATTGTTTTGAAACGGATACGGGATCCAGCGGTCGCGCATCCATACCCAGGCTTCACGGACGTGCTCGACCCACGCATCGCCGAGCGCCGCGGCCATCACGTCATCGAAATAGCGATAGTGCGAGAACAGGACGTGCCCGCCGAGATCCCAGGTGAATCCCTGCGCGTCGATCACCGATGACGCGAGTCCGCCGGCTTCCGGCGCCGCCTCGATCAGCGTCCAGTTGGTGTGACCGCGTTCCTGCAGCCGCCACGCCGCGCCCAACCCGGTGGGACCGGCGCCGATTATGACGATCTGATCAGCGGACACGGCGCAGCAGCCTGATCAATTGCAGTGATGCGCGCGCGCAGAATTTCATCAGCCTGAAATGACGAAGCGTGACTTCACCGGTATCGCGCTCCCGGTGCGTCACGTCCAACTCGACAATATTGTAGCCGTGCGCCTTGGCGACGACGGCGAGAAACAGCGACGGCGCCAGCGTGTCTTCGGGCACGCACTCGCGCGCGTCGTTCCAGATCGCACGCCGGAACAACTTGAAGGGCGCGTTGGGATCCTGCAGGTGCACGCGGAACAGCACATTCACCGACTCGCGAATCAGCCGCGACAAGTAGAGCCGGAATGCGGGATCGAAGCGCCGCCGGCGAACGCCGAAGACCGCATCGCGCCCCGCCATGACGAGCGACCAGGCTTTCGAAAAGTCGTCGAGCGGAATCTGGCGATCGCTGTCGATCAGGAACAGGTATTCGCCGCTCGCGGCATTCAATCCGGTGAGAAGCGCGCTGCCGTGCCCGCCATTGGGCTGATGAATCACCTTGATCCGCGAATCGACCGCTGCCACCTTGTCGAGCAACTCCGGCGTCCGATCGCGCGAGCCGTCGTTGACGACGACCAATTGCGAACCGGGGACGAGATTCAGCACGTGCCGCTGCACTTCTTCGACCGCCGGCACGATCGCGCCCTCCTCGTTGTAGACGGGCATGATCACACTGAGCTGGGGAGCGTCAGTTGTGGACATGTGGCTCCTTCAACCACTGCCATGCCGCGAGAATCGGAAACACCAGCGGCACCAGGAGACTGATTAAGACCGGCACCCCGACGAGGGTGCCAAGGTTGTCGGCGAAACGGTGATCACCCAGACGAACGAGGTAGAACGACTGCAAGGGTGTGAGGACATCTCCCGGCGGATCGATCGCGATCGCCGTGACGCCCAGCATCACCACCATCGAGATCACCGCGAGGATCAGGCCGGGCTCCGGCCATCGCTTGATGCCGTAGGCAGCGGCCAGGCCGATGAACGGGAGGGCCGGCGACAGGTAGCGCGGACCGATCGAGTTCCCGCCGAAGGCGCTGTAGAACGCGCCGACCTGCAGCAGGATCAATACCGTCGCGGCTGCGACCATCACGCCGATCGCGCGATCCTTGCGAAACAGTTCGACGAAGCCCGCGAGGCACATCAACAGAACCGGGCACCAGAAGAACAGGCCACGGTATTCCCCGAACAACTGGCCGAACATCACGACCGGACTCGGCAACGTGAACCCCATCGCATTCGCGGTCGACATCTCCGGAAAGTTGGCGTTCGAGCCATAGGTCAGCGACAACGCCGCGCCCGTCGTCAGGAGGTTGTTCGCAAGGATCAGCAGCGCAGCAGGAATGGTGGCGATACCGAACCGCCACATACGCGGCAAACCGGTGGCCCCAAGGTAGAGGCCGATGACCGCGCATGGAATCGCCCCGGGATATTCCGACGCCACCGCAAATCCGGCCGCGAGTCCGGCGATGTAATCGCGCCTGGGCGATGGCTTGCTCAGTGCCGCCCATAACGCGATGGACAGCAGGCCAATGGTCCCGGCGTGCGCGAACAGCGAGGTCGCGTAGGGAAACGTGATCGATCCAAGGAACAGGCCGAACGTGCCGATCACCGCGGTCAGCGGATCGAATCGCTGCAGCAACAACGCGAAGAACGCCACGCCGCCCAGCGCCGCCAGCAGGCCGATCGATCCCGCCGTCGCGATCCATTCCGAGGCGCGCGAGGCGGACGGTGAATCCGGATCGATCCCCATCGCCTGTTGGATCCAGACCGTCAGCGCGAACGACGGCAACGCCAGCGTCACCATTGCCGGCGCCTTCTCGCTGTAGTAGTGGCCGTTGATCAGCGCTTTGTCACCGGTCCGCTGGTGATAGGCATCGATCTGAATGGTGTGCTCGAGGACGATGGAGTGGAGTTCGGCGATGCGGACGCCCTGGTTCCACCCATCGCTGTGATTGAAATAGCTGAACGGCACGAAGAGCGCGAGGAACAGCAGCGCGTATCGTGTGCGGGGGGTGGTCAAGCGCGAACGAATTATGCTCTACGGCTGAGCCGGTACTCAATCAGAATTCCGGCTAGGCTAACGAGGATGAAGGCCGACGATTCCCACCTGGTGACCTGTCCGTATTGCGGAGAGGAAGTCGAAATCTACGTGGAACCCGATGTTCGGGGGAGCTACGTCCAGGACTGCGAGGTCTGCTGCAATCCCTGGCTGGTGCGTGTCGCGCGAGACGGGCACGAGTTGTACGTCGAGGTCGGCCGGGCCGACGGATCCGAGTAGGCGTCAGCGGCCGCGCATGAACAGGCCGATCGTCAGCAGGATGCCGATCGCGATCACGCCCATCCGCAACACGCGCTCGTTGACCCGCGGCAGCGCCCAGACGCCAATCAGTCCTCCGAGAATGCCGCCGATGCCCAGCACGAGCGCCTGCAGCCAGTGCACGTCGGGTGAGATGGCGAAGATCACGAACGCGGACGCGTTCATCGCCGCGGCCAGCGCGTTCTTGGTTGCCGACGCGCTTCGCACCGGCAGACCGGCGACGGTCAGGACCGCCAGCATCAGGAAGCCGATACCGCCGCCGAAGTAGCCGCCGTAAATCGCGATCGCGAATTGCGCCGCGCCTGCCGCCAACGAGCCCATCCGCCTGCCGCCTTCGGTGGGCTTGCGAATGAACGATCCCCAGAAGAACACCGCGGTGGCAAACAGCACGAGCCACGGCACCAGGCCCGCGAAGAAGGTGGGCGGCGTCGCGAGCAGCAACAACGCGCCGACGGCTCCGCCGGCGAGGCTGATGATGAACAGGCGCTGGAACGAGAGGCCCTCGGCCCCCGACGCCAGGCGGCGGCCGGCGTATCCCGTCGTCACCTGTCCGGTGAAGAGCGCAATGGTCGAGGTGATATTTGCGGAGCGGGGGTCAAGGCCTGCCAGCACCAGCGTGCCGAGCGTCACGAACGACCCGCCGCCGGCCAGTGCGTTTTGAGCGCCGGCGACAATGCCGGCGAGGAAGACAAGCGGAACCCACTGCATCGTCAAGAGGTGCAACGATTTTAGTTCGTAACGGAGCGATGGCGGACTTACTTTACATTGCAAAGTTCTTTATGTATTATGTTCCTCGAGGTTGTGATGCATCGTTACCTGCTTCTGGTTGGACTCGCCGCCCTGCTCATGGCGGGCTGCACCGAACGTCCGGACACGCCGCTGACCCAGGCCGCCGCCGCCAATGATGCCGGCGCCATTCGTCAGCTCCTCGACCAGGGGCACAAGGCCGACGAGGGTGGCGACTCGTGGACGCCGCTCATCTGGGCGTCGCGATCCGGATCGCTTGACGCGATCAAGGTCCTGCTCGATGCCGGCGCTGACATCAACCGCGCCGGTCCCACCGGCGACGACTGGGACGCCACGCCGCTGCAGCACGCGATTCTCGAGCGCCAGCCGGGCGCCGTTCAGCTCCTGCTCGAGCGCGGCGCTGACGTGAATCGCGGGGACTCGAAGAGCCTGACGCCGCTGTTCCTGGCGGCCGGCGACACCGATCCCACGCTCGTCAAGCTGCTGCTCGCCCACGGAGCGGATCCGAAGGTTGAGGATGAGAACGGCGGGACGCCGCTATCGCACGCGGTGTCCGCGGGTCCGCTCCACGGCCCGGACCGCCCGATGTTTGGCGGCTGTCGCGTGGAAACGGTGCGCGTGTTTGTGACGCACGATCAAGCGCTGCGCTTGAAGCACAACTCCGCGGGAAGCGACGCGCTCTGGTGGGCGCGTTTTCAGCGATGCAGCGAAGTCTTGAAATTGATCGGCGAGTAACAGCGAGCACCGTTGCAGGGGTATATGACGGCGATCATGGCCGCAAGCCGGCCCTTGGGGCGATAATGTCTTATACACGCCCGTTCGAGTCGCCAACAAAGACGTTCGAAGGGCGCTCCGCAGGTGCAGCCATGAAGATCGTGCAGAACCCGGTCCACCCTGAACGTGTCTGCTGGGGATGTGACAAGGTCTGCCCCGCCGACGATCTGCGCTGCGGCAACGGCACGGTCCGGACGATGCACCCCTGCGAGCTGTTTGGAGAGGACTGGCTGGCCTGGTCAGAGGGACCAGAGCGGCCGGCCAGCAAGCCACCAAGCGCGCCGTCCTGAGTCGAATGGTGCCGGGGGCGGGAATCGGTGCCGCTGGCGCGAGCCGAAGGCTCGCGACGCAAACAGGAGTCGCGCCGTCGGCATACCAACGAGCGAATGGAATGAGCGAGTGGTGTGCCGGGGGCGGGAATCGAACCCGCACGACCCTTGCGGATCTCAGGATTTTAAGTCCTGTGCGTCTGCCAGTTTCGCCACCCCGGCGACTGATGACTGTGGGAGCCTACGGGAGTCTACAGTCAAGAGTCGACAGTTAAGAGTTTAGGTCGGCAGTTGTAAGTTCAGTCAACAGTCTTCAAGCAGTTACCCGGGAACTGCACACTGCCGACTCACACTGCCGACTGAACTGAAAACTGACGACCTCAACTCTTAACTGCCGATTCTTGATTGCAGACTGAGTCATCAATGCACGAGCGTCGATACCTTCGGTCCGCCGATGACGCGCGAAATCATATCGGTCAGCCGATACTCATCGATCGTGAACGGGCCGGCGCTGACGGTGCCCAACTGCATCTCGACGTGCACCAGCACGCCGGTATCGGTGGGGCTGACGATCCAGCTGAAGCCGCGCAGCGTCACCGCGGGCGGCTCGGCGGCGGGATCGTTGGTGCGCTGCAGGGCGAGCAGCATCCCCTCGAGCAGGATCTTGACGTCCTCATCGGTCCAACTCGACGCATCCCGCTCGATGCCGGCAATTCGCTCGGTCGTCGCATCCTGCCGCCCCCTCACCCACACGTCGACGTCAATCATTCGATCTCCCTAATCCCCAATCCCCAATCCCTAATCCCTAATTCCTAATCCCTGCTACTGATTCTTCCAGTTCGGCGGCCGCTTTTCCAGCCACGCCTGCACGCCCTCGGTGGCATCGGCGGTCTTGAGCAATCCCCCAAGGTAATCACGCTCCGCCGCATCGAGCGCCGGCTCGGCCTGCGCGCGCGTGGTCAGGCGCGCGGCTAACACCGCATGCGATAACGCCGCGGCAGAGTGCGGCGCGAGATGCGTGTCGAACCAGGCGCCGGCGGCATCGATCAAACTCGATTGCGGCGCGACCATCGACAGCAGCCCGGCATCGTGCCAATACTGCGCGCCTTGAATCTGGCCGGTGACGATCGCGCGCGTCGCCCGCGAGGCTCCGACGCGCAGCGGCAACAATGCCGCCGCCGCCGGCGCAAATGCCGCCAGCCGGATCTCCGGCAACCCAAACGTCGCATTGTCGGTGGCGATGATGTCGTCGCAGGCAAGCGCCAGCTCGAAGCCGCCGCCAAAGCACCGGCCTTCCACCAGCGAGGCGGTCGGCGCCGGCAGCGCGAGCAGCCGCTTGATGATGCGATGCGTTTCCGGCAGCACCGTCTGCATCAGCTCCGGCGTGTGCTCCTGGATGCGCGCGCCGTACGAAAACTCGCCGCCGGTGCCTTCGAGCGTCACCCACTTGATGCCGGGCTCGGACTCGAGGCCGTGAATCGCCTCGCCCAGCGCGCGAATCAGTTCCAGCGACAGCAGGTTGCCTCGCCCGCCACCGAGCACGATGCGCCGCCACGCGCCGCCGCGCGTACTGATGACTGCCACGACTGCGCTCATGCCCCACCCTCCGCGCCATCGGCGCTACGGGGGGCAAGCGCCCCCGGGTCCGTCGACGGCGCATCGCAGGCAAAGCCCCGACACACAAACACCGTCGCCTGGTTATCAATCATCTTCATTGGCGCGATCCACGGCATGTGTTCGGCCACCGCCGCCTGCTGGGACGGATCGACCAGTGTCACCACCGCAAACGGCCGGTACTTCTTGTGCGCCGCGATCCACATCGCCCGCGTGTCGGCCGCCTCACGCCGGCCGAGAATCACAATCTGCTCGCCGCCGGCCAGCGATGTCGACAGCGCCGCCGCCATGAACGGCACCGCGCGGCCCATTTCATGCAGCCGGCCGCCGAACGACGCGATCGCATCCGCGGCGCGATTCGCATACGCGCTCGCGCCGGTGAGGTGGGCCAGCGTCAACAGGTTCATCGCCGACACCGCGGTCGGCGACGGCTCCGCGCCATCGTAGTCCTCTTTCATCCGCACCAGCACGGACGGATCGCTGCCGGTGGTGCTGAACCAGCCGCCATTCTCGCCGTCCCAGAACAGCTCGTCCTGGCGTTCCTGGAGCGTGCGCGCCCACGACAGCCACTTCGGATCGCCGCTCGCCTGGAACAGCTCGAGGACGCCGAAGATGAGGTACGCATAGTCCTCGGCATAGGCTTCGATGGCGGCATCGCCGCCACGATAGCGGCGCAGCAGCGTCCGGGTGCCGTCGTTCCACATCACGTCCTGCATGAACGACGCGGCCGTGACGGCACTCCGCAGATGCGCCTCGGTGGGATTCTCATCGTTCTCCGCACCGAGCGCGCCCCCGCTGAGCACGCGCGAGGCGCGCGCGAAGGCCGCGATCATCAAGCCGTTCCACGCGGTCAGGACCTTGTCGTCCAACAGCGGACGCGGCCGCAATTCACGCGTGTCGAACAGGATCTTGCGCGACTGCAGGAGCGACTCCGCCACCTCGATCGGCGTCTTGTTGAGCGCCTTGGCGATGTCGGCGATCGACAGCGCCGTATACAGCAGGTTCTTGTTGACGAACTCATGCTGCGGATCGAACGGCGCATTGCCGTTCGGCAACACGCCATACCGGCCGACGAATTCCGGAGCGCGGTCGCCGAGATGCGTGCGGATTTCCTCAGCGGTCCAAACGTAGAAAGCGCCTTCGATTTTATGGGGCGTGGGGCCTGGGACTTGGGGCGTGGGGTCGGCCGGATAGCTGTCCGCATCTTCCGCCGAATAAAAGCCGCCGCGCTCGTCGGTCATGTCGCGGCGGACGTACTGCAGCGTGTCCTCCGCGATCTGCGCAAAGAACGGATCGTCGCCGGCCTGCGACGCCTCGAGGCAGGCCAGGACGATCTGCGCCTGGTCGTACAACATCTTCTCGAAGTGCGGCACGCGCCAGTCGCCGTCCACCGAATAGCGATGGAAGCCGCCGCCAATGTGATCGCGCATGCCGCCGAGCGCCATCGCCCGCAACGTCTGCACCACCATCGCGAGAGCGGCATCCGAGGCCTGTCTCGCCGTAGCGTCTTCGCGAAGGCGGATGCGCGCGTATTCGCGCAGCAGGAACAACAACTCGCTGGGCCGCGGAAATTTCGGCGCGTCGCCAAATCCGCCGCGACGCGTATCGAAGGATTGCTGGAACTGCTGGAAGGTCCTGGTGAGCGCGTCTTCGCCGGCGTCACGGCGCTCATCCTGCCCCCGCGCCATCACCGCCAGCCGCTCGACGATCTCGGCGGCGGACTTGACGACCTTGATGCGGTCGTCGCGCCAGGCCCGGTTGATCTCGGCCAGGACATCGACGAAGCCCGGACGCCCCCACTGCGCCGCCGGCGGGAAATACGTGCCGCCAAAAAACGGCTGCAGATCCGGCGTCAGCCACACGCTCATCGGCCACCCGCCGGAACCGGTGGTGGCCTGCACGAACGTCATGTAGACGCGATCCACGTCGGGCCGCTCTTCGCGATCCACCTTGACGGGAATGAAGTGCTCGTTGAGCACGCGCGCGACGCCGTCGTTCTCGAAGGACTCGCGCTCCATCACGTGACACCAATGGCACGTCGCGTAGCCGATCGACAAGAAGATGGGCTTGCCCGATGTGCGCGAGGCCTCGAACGCTTCGGCGCCCCACGGATACCAGTCAACGGGATTGTTCGCGTGCTGCAGCAGATAGGGACTCTGCTCGCGAGCAAGGCGATTGGACATTACGTGATCATAAGGTCTTAGGGTCTTAGAGTCCTAAGGTCTTAGGGTCTTAGGGTCTTAGGGTCTTAGGGTCTTAGAGTCCTAAGGTCTTAAGTTTTTTAAGACCCTAGGTCCCTAGGACTTTAGGACTTCTGTAGCTCTTTGCTCATCGTTCGATGGCGGATCGACGCGTCCTGCAGGCGGGCGTAGCTGGCCGTCATCTCCACGCCGTAGATCAAGATCACGGCGCTCACGTAGATCCACAGCAGGAACACCACCACCGCGGCGATCGATCCGTGGATCACGTTCCAGGTCGCCAGGTCGGCCGCGTACCAGGAGAACAACCACAGCGCGATGCGCCACAGCACGCCGACCAGGATCGCGCCGGGCCACACGTCGCGGAAGCGCACCGTGGTATTGGGGATGTACTTGTAGACCAGCGCAACGCACGCAATCAGCAGGACCGTGGCGAGATAGCTCGCAAACCCGCCCGAGAAGCTGTCGAGCCACGGCGACTCGACAATCGACGCCCGCAGCCGTGTTTCCGCCAGCCTCACGAGACTGGCAATCAGCAGGCCGAGGATCAGCACCAGGCCGGCGGATACCATCATCAGGAATCCGTAGAGGCGATGCTTCAGGAAGCTGCGGCGGCGCTCGACCGCCCACGCATGATTGACGGCCGAGGTGATGGCGTTGAAGACGCCGAGCGCGCCCCACATCAGCGCGACCGTACCCCAGAAACCGAACGTCACCGGCGAGCTCTGAAAGGCATCGAGCTGGCCGGAGATGAACGCAAACTGGCGCGGGAAATACCGGAAGACGAAGCGCACCACCTCGTCGCGTTGAGATGAGTTGGACGTCATCTCGCCCAGCGTGTAGAGGGCGAGCAACAACAGCGGGAACAGCGACAGCAGCGCGTAGTAGGCGATTGACGCGGCGTGCGTGAGGCCCTCGCTGTTATAGAGCTCCCCCACGCCCCGCCACGCCGCCAGCAGGATCAGGCGAACGGGCCCGGCCGGCCTGGGTGCGGCCTCGTCACGACTCGTCGGCGACGCGCCCTCCGGCGCGCGGGTCCTTGATGTGGTGCTTTTTGATCTTGCTGTAGAGCGTCGGCCGGTAGAGTCCAAGGATCTGCGCCGCCTCCTGCTTGTTCCAGTTGGTCCGCTGCAGCGTCTGCACCACCGCCATCCGCTCGATTTCCGCCAGCGTGTGATGCGGCGGCACGGTGAACGCGTCTTCGGCGATCGCGTCCCCGCCAATCGAATCCGGCAGGTCCGACGGCTGCACATCGGTGGACTTGGTGACCAGCACCGCGCGCTCAATGGCGTTCTCGAGCTCGCGCACGTTGCCGGGCCAGCGGAACCGGATGAGCAGATGATACGCCGCCGGCGAGATCCCCCTGACGTTCTTTTGATAGCGGCCGTTGAACTTCTCGAGGAAATGCGCGCAGAGCAGCGGCAGGTCCTCGCTGCGCTCGCGCAGCGGCGGCACCCGCAGCGTCACGGTATTGATGCGGAAGAACAGGTCTTCGCGCAACCGCCCATCCCGGATCGCCGCCTCCGAATCGACGTTGGTCGCGCAGATCAGGCGGAAATCCACCTTGACCAGGCGGTCGCTGCCGATCGGGCGGTACTCGCGCTCCTGCAGCACGCGCAGCAGCTTGGTCTGCAGCAGCAGCGGCATCTCGCCGATTTCGTCGAGCAGCAAGGAGCCGCCGGCCGCGAGCTCGAGCAGGCCGACCTTGTCGGTGGTGGCGCCGGTGAACGCCCCTTTCTTGTAGCCGAACAGCTCCGACTCGATCAGTTCCTTGGGCAGCGCCGCGCAGTTGATCTTGATGAACGGCCCGCCCGCGCGGCCGCTCCGCACGTGAATCGCATTCGCGATCAGTTCCTTGCCGACCCCGTTCTCGCCCTGGATCAGGATGTTGGCGTCGCTTTCCGCCACCGCTTCGACGAGCTCGAACAGGTCGCGCATCTTCTTGCTCTTGCCGATGATGTTCGAGAACGCGTATTGATCGCGGACCTGATCCTTGAGCCGCTGGTGCTGCGCGCGTTCCCCCTGCAACTCGCTGGCGCGATCGAGGATCGAGACAATGCCGGCGGGATCGAGATTCGATTTTTCGATGAAGTAGAAGGCGCCGGCCTGCCCGGCTTCGAGCGCGCGGGTGATGGTGCCGACGCCGCTAATCACGATCATCTCCGGCGAATCGTCGATCGCCTTGAGCTGCCGCAACAACGCGATGCCATCGATGTCGGGAAGCACCAGGTCCAGCAAGACCAGCTCGGGCCGCCACGAGCGGAAGATCTCGACCGCGCGCGTGCCGACCGCCGCGGCGCGCACTTCGTAGCGAGACGCGCCGGCGCCCTGCTCGATGACCATCTTCAGCCAGTCGGTCACCATCGGCTCGTCGTCAACGACGAGCACGCGGCGACGGTGTGCAGACTTCGAAGCCGTCATATCTGCAGGGCCAACCTTACGGAAATGTGGTTATGGATGCGGGCAAGCGCCTCCACCTCCCGGCGACGGGAGGCGGAGGCACATTAGATTCAGACGAAGTCGGCCGTCAGACAGGCCGGCGGCCCTGGATGATGCGGATCAACACGACCGCCACCGCCAGCACCAGCAGGATATGGATGAACCCGCCGAGCGTGTACGAGCTCACCATTCCGAGCAGCCACAGCACGATCAGCAAGACGAGAATCGTTGTCAGCATGGCAGGCCCCTAAGCGCGCGGAAATTCGCTGCGCGCATCGGCGGCAGCGGTCCTCGCCGCATCCACGGCGGCGCCGGCCGTCGACGAAGCGCGATTCGCGTACTGATCGACCTTCTGTTCGAGCTCGCCGAGCTTCGCGTTGGCGCGATCGGCGAGGTCGCGATAGCGGCGCGCCGCCACGTCACGAACCGAGTTGTAGCCCGAGCTGAGATCCTGGCGCGTCTCCGCGCCGGACTTCGGCGCCATCAACAGCGCCACGCCCGCACCGACGAGCGCGCCGGCCAATGCGCCCAGTAAAAACGTCCCGCTACCCATTGCTTCCTGATCGTTGAACCTTGCCATTGCTTTCTCCTTTGAAAGTCTCTTATTGACCGAGCCGGTTCTCGGCGCGGTGTTTCCGCAATACTTGAATGCCGTGCAGTAATCCCATGGCAAGTGCGGTGCCCGGCGATTTCACCGCCGATGCGACCGAACCCACGGAGCTTCGGACGCTCCCCATCGCATCCCGCATGTCGGTCATCACGTCGTCCACGGCCTCGGTGCCGCGACGCAGCGCGCCGGCGGTTTCATCAACCGTGTCCGACATGTGCGCGAGATGCGCCCTGAGTTCCGCCATTTCCGCGTCGACCGCGGTCTTCGCCTCGCGTACGGCCGCGGTGGTCCTGCGCCAGGCCACCATGCCGCCAACCGCCGCCGCGATGAACATCACCGTCTGGACGGCCATGCAGATGGCCATCACGATCAGGGCGCGCTCAAGCACGACCGTGTCTGTAGTCATTTGCTCCACCGCTGGGTAATGCGTTACCCATTGTTATGACCGTGCTCCTCAGCGATATGGCTGTGCTGGCCGGGAATCTGGGGGACGCCGTGCAGGAGATGCTCGATCTCTTCAACGAGCAGATCCGGGTCGCACGGCTTGACGACAATCCGATCGAACCCCGCCTCGCGAGCGCGATCGAGTTGGCGAAGATGCGAGTAACCCGTCGCGGCAATCAGCGGGATGTTCCGAGTCTCGGGATTTGCTCGCAATTGTCTGGCTACATCGAAGCCGGAGATGCGAGGCAGCTCGAGGTCGAGAACGATGAGATCAGGCAGCAATTGCTCAGCCTGGGTCAGCGCCTCGGCGCCGTCGCTGGCCGTCGAGACGCGATACCCCATCGAACCGAGGTAAAGCACCCAGATATCGAGGGCATCCGGGTAGTCGTCGACGATCAGAATGTGCTTGCCGTTCATCATCACTACACGTCCGTCCACGTCCCATACTTCAAGCTGCATGCCAAACAGATGAGTGCTACGCTTTCCGGCATGCAGCCGAACTTGGCGCAAGTCTTGAATACTCTGGCCCACGAAATCCGGACGCCATTGGCGGTGTCGCAGGGTTACATCAAGCTGTTTCTCGATGGGCGATTGACCAATGCT
>Ga0255338_1000765_pt1 | contig 81876 bp, 75 predicted proteins | sample MeOH1_35cm_T4_19_FD_203715 | JGI IMG/M metagenome (GOLD analysis project Ga0255338, IMG submission 203715) | Sandy soil microbial communities from University of British Columbia, Vancouver, Canada - MeOH1_35cm_T4_195 | ecosystem: Engineered > Artificial ecosystem > Sand microcosm > Unclassified ... | reverse complement strand
CGATGCGGAACATCTTGGCCTTGGTCCTGCCGTCGATCTTCTTGAACCACTTCGTCGCCTCGGCGTGGCTGGCGCCGGTGCTCCACGGGCGGTTGCGGTCGTGGAGGGCGGCGGGCCCGTCGATGGACGTGCAGAAGTTGACGCCCTGGGCCAGGAGCCACTTCATCTTCGCGTCGTCCATGAGGCTGAGGTTGGTGACGAGGTTGAGCCACAGGCTCTTGCCGGCGGTCTTGTTCTTCTCGGTGGCGTACTCGACGATGAACTTGACGATGGGCCAGTTCGCCAGCGGCTCGCCGCCCTGGAACTCGATGGTGATGGCGGAGCTGGGGCTCTCGAAGATCCGGTCGACGACCTTGCGGGCCGTCTCCTCGGTCATGTCGGTCGCGGCGTCGGCCATGCCGAGCGCGCTGGCGTGGCAGTACAGGCACCGGTGGTTGCAGCGCAAGGTCGTCACGATCACGTGCAAGGTCGGCCCTTGCCAGAGGAACTTGTTGCGCTTGGCCCAGACGGCGGCGATGGCGTCGAAGTCCATCTGGTCGCGGATGAAGCCGTCGACCTTGAGCTTCTCGTACGTCGCGTCGCCCGCCTTCAGCGAGCCGGTCACGAAATCGTGGAACTGCTTCTCGTCGAGCAGCTGATGGCGTCCCAGGTCGTTGGTGACGAGGATCCTGCCCGCGACCTTCCGGAAGCGGAAGGGCCCCGTCTTGACCGGGTCGAGGACGGGGATGGCGGCCGCCGCGGGCGCGCTCATTTGCGCTTCGCCTTGGACGCCTTCGCCTTCGGGGCCTTGACCTTGGGCTCGGACTTCGCCTCCGTCTTCCCCTTCGCGCCGAACGCCTCCTCCCACGGGACCGACACGCCGAGAGGGTCGGCCGCCCCGTCGCCGCTCTCGATCTCGGCCAGCAGGCGGTCGATCTCCTTCTCCAGCGCCGCGTCGATCTGCGGCGCGGCGGGAGGCGGGCCGGCCGTCTCGACGCACTCGGGGCAGGGCTCGGCGGACGCGGCCGGGGCCGGCGCCCCCGCGGCCACGAGCGCGGAGGGCTGCGCCGAGACCAGGGCCTTGGTCACGATGAACTCGCGGATCTTCTGGTTGGAGGCCGAGATGCGCTGGCGGAGGACCTGATGGATGAGCTCGTTGTCGAACTCCCCCTTCAGCTCGACGCGCGCCGACGGGGCCGCGCCCGCCTTGACCGTCAGGAAGACCTTGAGCCGCTCAGGCTGGGAGCGCTCGACGCGCACGTACGCGCGGTCGGTGAAGACGTAGACGGCGTTCTGGACCGCCTCGAGGGGATAGACCGTCTCATCGAGCTCGAAGGCGATTTCGTCTTGGTCGCAGGTGGGCATGGGTTCCTCTAAGATGGGGGTCGAAAGGGATCGGGCTATCCGTTATGGTAACCGCTTCCATTCGGCCGGGCCATTCTATTTTGTGCCTCGGATGAGAATCACGCCGCCGCCTGGGCGCGCGCGGCGCCGATGACCCGATACACGGTCTTCGGGGAGACGCCCAGGCGTTTGGCGATGTTGGCGATGCTCACGCCCTGCTTGCGCCAGGAGCGGATGCAGTCGTCGCGGAAGCGGCAGACGGAGCAGCGCAGGTTGCTGCCGGCCTTGGGGATCCAGAGCCGGCGGCCGCCGAACGCGGTCTGGAGGGCCGACAGGCGGCGGCTCCCCAGGATCTTCAGCAGGCGCGCGGCGTCGCTGTCGATGGGTTGGAGCGAGTTCTGGCAGCGGGTCCTGGTCACATGCCAGGCAAATGCAACAGAACGGCCGCGCCTCGTTTTCCGCCCGAAGAACGCTTACTCGTCCGCGGGAACCGGCGTCGGCTTGGGCTTGGGCTTCGGCTGGGGGATCGGGCGGCCTTCCTCGACCGCCTTCATGAGCTCCAGGACCTCGGGAGACTCCCTCTGCATCGGCTCGCCCTTGCGGAACTGGGGCTTCCCCTTCTTCTCGACCTTGGCCTTGGCCTCGGCCGCCTTCTTCGCCTCGATGTCGGCCTTGGCCTTCACGGCGGCCTCGGCCGCGGCCTTTTTCGCGGCCTCCGCCGCGGCCTTCCTCGCGACCTTCTCCTCGGCGGCGGCCGCCTCGGCCTTGGAACGGGCGAGCGCGGCCTCGGCCTTGGCCCTCAGCGCGGCGGCGGCCGCGGCCTGGGCGTCGCTCTTCTCCTTGGCCCGCTGGATCAGCAGCTGCTGCTCCTTCGCCAGGCGGTTCTTCTCGGCGGCGAGGTCCTTGGCGACCCGGCCGCAGAGGGAGCGGGAGAACTTGGCGCGCAGCGGGTCGCAGGCGCCCGGCCACTTGGTCGCCAGCGCCTGGCAGAAAGGGGACGCCGCGCACTGCGCGGGGTTGCGCAGCCCGGCCACCAGGGCCGCCCGCGCGCGGCAGAAGCGCTTACCGGTCGCGTCCTTGAAGAACGCGTCGCAATCCTGGGCCGAGCCGGACCAGGAGACCCGGGTGTCCTCGCACGACTCCGGCGGTCCTATCCGCGCGCGCTTGATGCTCTCGCAGGACAGGGCGGGGCCCTCGGCGCGGACCATGGCGGTGAGCGCGGCGCACTCCCTGTCGACGGCGGGGCCCGTCCTGTTGTCGAGCGCGAGCATGCTCCGGCAGGCCGGGATCGAGTCGCCTCCGCGCAGGACCATGAACGCGAACCGGTCCTCGGCCACGGTGGTCTGGCACCGCTCCGCGGACCCGGCGGCCGACCGGCCCGGGTTCTCGAGGAGCGCGCAGCCGGAGAAGGCGCCCTGCAGGGTCCGGCAGGCGGCGTAATCCGCCAGGTCGAGCCTCTCCTCGCCCGCGGCGTACTCCATGTCCGAGCGGAAGGCCGCGTCGTTCAGGAGCTGGTCGACCGGCATCGGCTCCTGGGCGCAGCGGGCGGCGAAGCGCTGGTTGGCGGCGGCGACGGCGGCGTTGGCCGCCGCGTCGGCCGGGGCGGCGGCGGAGGTGGAGACGGCGACGCCCGGCGCGGGGCTCGCCGCGGAGGCGGCCGCCGAGAACACCACGGACAGGAGAAGTTGGGCGATCATGGCCTAGTTTAGTCGCCCCCGGTCACCGCGTCTATGACGTCTGTCATGGCGGGACGGGCGACAGCTCGCCGGCGCCGAACAAGGCGAGGTACGACGACCAGGTGCGCGGGCAGGCGTCGCGGACGGCGCAGCCGCGGCAGGCCGGCGCCTCGGGCCGCGAGCCCGCCCGGCGCGGGTCGAGGGACTCCTCGAGGCGGTGGAGGTCGTCGACCCGGAAGCGCGCCCAATCCTGGGCGGAGTCGGGCCCCGCGCGCTGGTCCGCGTCGAGCTGGCAGAAGGGAACGCCCTCGGTGGAGGCCGCGACGCCGGCCGACGCGGCCGCGCGCAGCGCCTCGCGGATGCGCGGCGCGGCGTCGCCCAGGCGCGCCAGCGCCGACACGCGCAGGCCGTCCGCCGTCTCCACCGGGCGCGGGAAAAGGAACCGGACGCGCTCCGCTCCGAGCAGGGCGGCCATGGTCCCGACCGGCGTCAGGCGCGCCAGGTTGCCCCGGACCACCGGCACGACGAGCTCGACGGCGCGCCCCGCCGTCACGGCGGCCCGCGCCCCCGCGAGCGCCTCGCGCAGCGATCCGGGGCGGCCGGTCAGCGCGTCGTGCGTCGCCTCGTCCGCGGCGAAGACGAGTATCTCGAAGGCGTCCGCGCGGCCCATCAAGCCCGCGCGGGTCCCGGCGCGCGACAGGCTCCGGCCGCTCGTCTGGAGCTGGATGAAGCGATAGCCCATCGCGCGCGCCCGGACCAGCAGGCCGGGCAGGTCCGGGCGCAGCGTGGCCTCGCCGCGCATGATCACGAGCTCCGAGCAGCCGGCCTTGCGCCCGGCGGCCAGGGCCCGGACGGCGTCCTCGCCCGAGCGGTCGGGAAGACGCTCGAGGTCCGCGGTCGGCGCGTGGGCGAGGTCGCAGTCGTCGCGGACGGTCAGCCGCAGCATGAGGCGGCGTCCGCCGGGCAGCCCCGCCAGCGCCTCGTCGCCCGCCTCGGCGCGCGCGCGCTCGCGCCGCGCCACGAAGGGGCCCAGGACCAGAGCGCCGGCCCCGGGCATGTCGAGGTACGCCGCCACCGCGTCCGCCGGGGTGAGGACGATGGGCTCGCCCCGGCGGTTGAAGGAGGTGTTGAGCACCATCGGCACGCCGGTCAGCCCGTCGAACGCCTCGATCAGCGCGCGGTACAGGGGGCTCGCCTCGGCGTGGACGGACTGCGGACGGCTCGTGCCGTCGACGTGGGCCACGGCCGGGACGCGCGCGGCCTTCCCGCGCCTGAGCCGGCGAGCGAAGAGCATGAAGCGGGAGTCGAAGCCGTCCTCGAACCACTCGTCCTCGCGGCCCGCGAGGATGGAGGGGCCGAAGGGCCGCCAGGGCTCCCGGTCCTTGAGCCGGTTGACGCGCGCGTGCATGTCGGCGCGCCGCGGATCGGCGAGGATGCTGCGCGAGCCCAGCGCGCGCGGCCCGAACTCCGCGCGGCCCTGGAACCAGCACACGACCTCCCCCCCCGCCAGCAGCGCGGCCGCGTCCGCCGCGACCGACGAGGAACGCTCGTAGGCGAGTCCCGCGCGCTCGAGCGCGGCGCGGGCGTCGGCCTCCGGGAACGACGGCCCGAGCGCGGCGTCCCCGAGAGCCTTGGCCGGGGGCGCGCCCAGCAGGGCCGCGGCTTCGAGAGCCGCCCCGAGCGCCGTGCCCGCGTCGTTGGCCGCCGGCTGTACGAACATCGCGCGGGGCTTGAACGTCTTCCGGATCAGTTCGTTGAGACGGCAGTTGAGCGCGACGCCTCCGGCCAGGCACAGGGAGGCGCCGCGCGGCACGCCGGCGTCCTCGAGCACGCCCAGGACGGTCCTCTCGAGGGCGGCCTGCAGGGACGCGGCCAGGTCCTTGTGGCCGCGCTTCAGCGGCGCGCCCGGCGCGCGGGCCAGGGCCTTGAAGCGCTCGGCCAGGCCGCGCTCGTGGATGGAGTATTCCCCGCGCGCGGGGCGCGACAGGAAGCGCCCGAGGTCGAACGCGGGCCGGCCGAAGGAGGCCAGGGCCATGACGCTCCCCTGCCCGTGCGCCCCGAACCCCAGGAGCCGGGTCACGGTCTCGTAGACCCCGCCGATGGACCGGTCGGTGAGGCTGAGTATCTCGGCGACCCGGCGCAGCTTCCCGCGCGCGCCGCGGAACACCGCGGCGGTCTCGCGGTCGCCGCGCCCGTCGACGGTCAGGACCCACGAGTCCTTCTGGCCCGAGGCGCGCCACGCGGACGCGGCGTGGCTGAGATGGTGGGGCACGAAGACGAGCCGGCCCGCGCGCAGGACGGGGATCGACGCCCCGTCCTCGTGGGCGCGGTAGGCGCGGCGGTAGCGCGCGGGGATGCCGTTGACCGCGATGACGTCCATGTCGTCGAGCGTGAGCCCCCGCTCCGAGAGCAGCGCCCCGGCCGCGCGGCGGCACAGGACCTCCTCGAGGCACGCGGTGGGATCCGACGCGAGGCTCGGGCCGGAGCTCCCGTGATGCCGCGCGCGGGAGAGCCGCTCCTCCTCCACCGCGCCGGCGACCTGGCCGTCCTCGAGCAGGGCCGCCGCGTGCTCCTGCATGGTGGTCACCGCCAGGCCCAGCACCCATCGCGGCCCCGTCTTCGGGCCCGGCTTGGGCAGAAGGTAGGACGGAGGGAAGAGCGCGGGCAGGACGGGCCCCGGCGCGCCGCGCAGCCGGGACAGCCAGCCCGGACGGGCGGCGGCCGCCCTCCCCGTCATCGCGCTCGACGCCCCGTACCGCGGGCGCAGCGCGTCCTGAGGGCAGGCTTCGACGCAGTCGAAGCAGTTCAGGCAGCTCTCGGCGCCGCCCGGGGCGAAGACTCCCTTCCCCTCGAGGCTCCGAGTCGGGCATATCTCCGCGCACAGGCCGCAGGCGTCGCAGCGGTCCGGGTCGACGACGACGGGGACCGGCTCGCCGGAGACGGGCGAGGCCGCGATGGTCGGCCGCCGCGCGACGCCCCACTCGAGGCCGTCGAGCAGGATCTCGGCCTCGGGAAGGGACGCCGGCGCGTCGTCGGACATCGCGGCCTTCAGCCAGGCCAACGCCTTGGGCTCGCTCGACGCCGCCACGATGCGCGCGGGCCGCACGCCGCGCTCCCCGCCGGGGCGCAGCCACGTGATCAGGCTCGCGCCCCCGCCGGCCCGGGCGAGCGCGTCGGCCTCCACGCGCGCGGCGTCGGCCTCCTCGTCGAAGACCTCGCCCAGCGCGACGGTCCAGGTCGGCTTTCGGCGCCGGTCCGCGAACGCGCCGCCCGGCTTCGCGGCGCCGCGCTCCAGCCGGCACGGCGTGAGCGGCGACAGCCTGCCCCGCAGCCAGGTCATCGCGCGCGCGGCCGCGTCCCCGTCGATGTCGTCGTCCGTCCGGAGGACCGCGCCGCCGTCGGCGACGGCGAGGACGAAGGCGCGCAGGCCCTGGGCCGCGAGCCCCGCGACGAGTTCGCGCGGGTCGAGCCGCGTGCCGAAATGATCCGTCACCGGCCGTGAAGTCCTCATCATCGCGCCGCGTATTGTATACAATGCGCCGGGAAACACAACCGACGATGGCTAACCTCGGCTACATCCAGGTCGTACGGCGCTGCAACCAGCGCTGCCGCTTCTGCTCGAACCCGGTCAACGAGCGCGCCCTCACGCTCGCCGCGGGCAAGCGCCTCATCGACCGCTACAAGCGCCGCGGCTACGACGGCGTCATCCTCACCGGAGGCGAGCCCACGCTGTACAAGGCGCTGCCGAAGCTCATCGCCTACGCGAAGAGGAAGGGCATGCCCTGCCGCCTGATCACCAACGCCCAGCTCACCGCCGACCCGGCCTTCCTCGACGGCCTGATCGCGGCGGGGCTCGGCCACGTCCACGTGAGCGTGCACAGCCACCGCAAGGCCGTGCAGGCCGACCTGACGGGCAACCCCGATTCTCTGGCGAACATCGTGCGCACCTTGGCGCGGCTGGGCCGGAGCGAGGTGAGCGTCGACATCAACCAGACCATCTGCGCGCAGAACGCGGATCACGTCCACGAGACCGCGCGCTGGCTCTGCGCCCGCTTCCCCTACTTGAAGCACTTCTCCTGGACCTACCTGGACCCGCTGGTCGAGCGCGTGGCCTCGGACCGGGGGACCATCCCCACGCTCCGGAGCACCAAGCGTTCGCTGCTGCTCGCGATGCGCTTCCTCGACCGCGCCGGACGCACCTTCCGCCTGGAGAAGGTGCCGCTGTGCTACATGGGAGAGTTCGGCCACTGCTCGACCGAGACCCGCGCGATCGTCAGGAAGGAGCAGCGCGCCGTTGATTTCCTCGACGACCGGGTCCACTACCGCGAGCACGTCTGGCGTTATGGGAAATCGGCCGCCTGCGGCCGATGCTCGCTGACCTCGATCTGCGCCGGGCTATGGGACATGGGCGGAGCCTACGATCCGGCCGAGCTCGTCGCCCAGACGAGCGACCCGCGCCGGATCATCCGGCGCGTCCTCGCGCGCTAGCGCGGGCAGCACCAGATGCGCGTGACGGAGTCGTCCTTCTTCAGCGTCATCCAGCCCTCGGAGCCCGTCGCGGGGTTGAGGCCTCGGACCTGCGTGCTGGTCTGCCCGGCGCCGGCCTCGACGATCACCGCGCCGCCGCGGTTCTGATACGACCAACCCTCGATGTAGAAGCCGGGCGTGAAGGTCGCGTACTGCGCGCCGTTGCAGACGACGCCCGCCGTCACGTCGGCCACGGCGCAGCCGACGGAGCTGATCTTCAGGCTGCCGGCGACCTCCAAGGTCTGGAGAGGATTGCTCACCCCGACGCCGAGGCGCCCGCTGACGATGAGCGAGTTGGCGGGCGGGACGGTGGCCGCGTAGGCCGTGCCCACCGACATGCTGCCCGAGACCGCGAGCTTGCCGCCGGGGTTCGTGACGCCGATGCCGACCTTCGTGGCGGCGCCGCCGTCGCGGGCGAGGAAGGTGTTGCCCGTCGTGATCATGTTGGTGTACACTCCGGAAGGCGCGGGGTAATAGGTGCTCAAGGTGACGCTCTCCGAATTGAGGTCGCCGACCGCGCACAGCAGCATCACGGCCGCCATCGGCAGGCGCCAGGTGCGCGGGCCGTAGACGAAGCTCACGTCGAAATTCAAGCGGATGGTGCGTTGTTCCACGGGTCCTCCCCTGCTCCTTCGAGTGTAGCCCCCCGCCCCCGGGAGGACTATGACCGATAGCATAGTCCGGGAGCCCCGGCGGCGCAAGTGTTGCATGCGAAGCCTTGGCGTTTTTATAGGAGAGCGATGCGGATGATGCGGGCCTACGGATGGGTGTTCCTGGCGACGGGAGCCGTCTTCGTCGCCGCCCCCCTCCCGCTGACCTCCTTGCTCGGCCTGCCCAACGGCGGCCACGGGCTGTGGCTGGGGCTGGCCGGCTCCTTGATGGCCGTCATCTCCCTCCTCTCCTTCCAGATCGCGAGGGACCCTTTCCCCGGCTCGCGCTGGGACCTCCTGCTCCTCTCCAAGGCCGTGTCGTCGCTCCTGTTCGCGGCCTTCGCCGCCGCGGACCGGAACCCCGCCTTCCTCGTCGGAACGGCCGTGGACTCCGCCATCTTCGTCCACCTCGCCTTCCTGCGCGCCGGACTGAGCCGGCCCTACCGCTCCCGCGCCGGGGACGGCTCCGGCGTCTCCCAGGAGGCCTGGTTCGTGATGGCGAGCGACCCCGCCGCGCGACGCGGCTTCTGGGCGCGCTACGCCGTCTCGCGCGGTCGCGCGCAGTGCCGCGCCGTGCTGTTCGACAAGGCGGCCGGGCGCGCGGCGATCGAGACGTGGGAGCGCCCCGCCGAGGAGATCGAGTCGGGCCCCGCGACGGCCTACCGCCTGGGAGATCTCTCCCTCGCGCGGGGGCGCGCCGCCGGCCCCTCCTGGGACCTGGCCTGGCCCGCGGCCGAGGCCGGGCCCGCGTCCTTCGCTCCGCCCTTCCTCTCCGGCGCGGGGCTCGTGCGCGCCGGCTACGAATCGGCCGAGGGCCTGGTGCGCGTCACCGGCGAGGCGCGCGTCGGGGGCCTCGCCGTCCGCTTCGAGGGCGCGCCGGCCGGCGTCGGCCACCTGTGGAGCCCGCGCGGGGCGCGGAGCTGGCGCTGGGCGCGGGCCGTGTTCGCGCGTCCCGAGGGCGAGACCGTCTTCGAGTTGCTCACCGCCGAAGCGCCTCTGGCCGGCTCCCTGAGCGTCCCGATGACGGCGGCCCGCCTCGTCCATCAGGGGCGGGACCTCTCCTCCGCCGGCGTCCTCGCCTCGCTGGGCGCCCGCTCCGAGCTGCGCGGCGGGACCTGGTCCTTCCGCGTCCGCTTCGGCGGCGTCGTCGCCGAGGGCGAGTGCCGCCTCGACGGGCCGCTGGCCGCCGAGTTCCCCTACGACTCGCCCTCCGGCGCGGGCGTCTGCCGCACCTCGATGACCGGCGCGATGCGCCTGACCTTGCGCGAGGGCGGCTTCCTCCTCGCCGAGCTCGACAGCCCCGAGGGCGCGATCGTCGAGCTCGCGGCGCCGGAGTCATGATCAGCCTCTCCTGCCTGCTCCCCCTCGCCCGCGCCTACGCGCGCCACGCGGGCCTCGACGACGGGCGAGAGGCCCTGGCCGCGCGCCTGCGCTCGCGCCTGTCGCTCGCCCCGTGGTGGGCGCGCGCCTACTTCGGCGCGGGCGCGCTGTTCGTGCGCTTCGCCGCCCCTTTCCTCTACCTGGGCCGAGCGCGGAGCTTCGCGGGCCTGACGGACGAGGAGCGCGAGGACCTGCTCGGCCGGCTCCAGCGCGACGGCCGCCCCGTCGCGCGCGCCGCGTTCCTCGGCGTCAAGACGATGCTCGCCGTCACGGTGTACGGCCCGCGAGGGACGCATGGGCGCTGAGCGCTGGGACTTCGTCGTCGCGGGCAGCGGCGCCGGCGGGGCCGCCGCGGCGGCGCGCCTCGTGTCGGGCGGCGCGCGCGTCCTGCTCGTCGAGGAAGGCCCCGTCGCCCGCCCCGCGGGCGACGCCTTCGAGGCCGTGCAGCGCTACTACTCCGACGGCGGCCTGAGGGCCGCGCTCGGCGACGGGCTCCTCCCGATCCCCACCGGGCGCACCGTCGGCGGCACGACGACCATCAACTCCGGGACCTGCCTGCGCACGCCCGCGGACGCCCTGGCGCGCTGGGAAGCCGCGTCGGACGGAGCCTTCTCCGCGACCGCCTTCGGACGCCTCGTCGAGGACGCCTGGCGCGCCCTCAAGGCGAAGACCGCGCCGCCGGAGACGATGACCGCCTCGTCGCGCCTTTTCCTCAAGGGCCTCGGGCGCCTGGGGATCCCCGGCGGCCACAACCTCGACCGCGCCGAGGACGGCTGCGTCGGCAGCGGCCTGTGCTGCTTCGTCTGCCCGAAGGACGCGAAGATGACGTCGTTCAAGGCGTTCCTGGCGGGTTTGGAAGGGAACGCGCGGTTCGAGCTCAGGAGCGGGACCGCTCTCGTCGACGTCGAAGCGGGGACCGGCGGCGTGCGCGCGCGGCTGCGCGGCGGCGGAGAGATCCGAGCCGAAGGGCTGGTCCTCGCCTGCGGGACCATGGCCACGCCGTACTTCGTGCGCAAGTTCCGCCTCGGCCCGGACTGGCGCGGGGCGGGCGCGGGATTGTCCGTGCACCCGGCCGCCAAGGTGTTCGCCGAATTCGACGAGGAGGTCGAGGGCTGGAAGGGCGTGCCGCAGGGCGCCGGCGTCGTCGACCCGGAGGACCCCGCCATCCGCTACGAGGGAGTCTACGTCCCCCCCGAGATGTCGGCGATGACCGTTCCGCTCGAGGGCCGCGGCCTGAAGCGCTGGATGGACGCGAAGCCGCGAGTCGCGACGTTCGGGTTCATGATCCGCGACGAGAGCCGCGGCCGGGTGGACCATCCCCTCGGCGCCGCTCATCCCGTCGCGCGCTACCGGATGAGCCCCCGCGACTACGCCCGCATGGTCCGCGGCGCGCGCTTCACCGCCCGCGCCCTGCTCGCCGCGGGCGCCCGGCGCGTCCTCCTGCCCTTCAACATCGAGGCCAACGAGGCGTCCGACGAGCGCTCGCTGGCCGCGCTCCCTCTCGAATCGGCCGGCCCCGCGGCCCTGCAGATGATGGCCTTCCACCCGCTGGGGACCTGCGGCCTCGGGCGGGTCGCGGGCTGGGACCAGAGCGCCGGGCCGGGCGTCACGATCGCCGACGGCTCGGTCGTGCCGGAGAGCCTGGGCGTGAACCCGCAGGTGACCATCGCCGCCTTCGGCCTGCGCGCGGCCGAGTCCCTGCTGGGGGTCCGCGCGTGAGGCCCGACGACAAGCGCCCGACGACCTGGCGCGAATACCTCGTCGGCGGCACGGCGCTCGCCGCGGCGCTCGTCGTCAACCAGCACGCGGGCCGCCTCGCCGACGCCAACGGCGAGAACGCCCACACCTCGCCCGACCTCCTGCTCGCCTGGTTGCCGCACTGGGACACCTCGGTCCTCTTCATCTACGGCTTCACCTTCCTCCTCTTATGGCTCATCTACGCCGCCGTCCGCTACGAGCGCCGCCGCATCCCGCGCATCCTCTGGGCGTACGCCATCCTCGTCGTCGTGCGCTCCTTCTTCATCATCCTGACGCCGATGCGCACGCCCCCCGACCACGCCGTCGTGGCCGGCGACCCGCTGTTCGCGGTCTTCGGCCGCTTCCTGACCTTCAAGCACGACCTGTTCTTCTCCTCGCACACCGCCACGCCCTTCCTCGCCTTCCTGCTCTTCCGCGGGCCCTGGGTCAGCCTGAGCTTCCTCGCCATCTCCATCCTGATGGCCGCGACGGTGCTCATCGGCCGCTTCCACTACTCCATCGACGTGTTCGCCGCCTTCTTCATCACCTACGCCGTCCACAAGCTCGAGGCGCATCACATCCAGTACGTATATGAGAGACTGACCGGGATACGAAGAGACTGACCCCCAGGAGACCCCCATGAGAATCCCGGCCGCCGTAATGATGACGCTCGCCGCCTGCCTTCCCGCGTTCGCCGGCGACGAGAAGCTCCTCCCTCCCTACCCCGGCTCCTCCGAGACCCGCAACGAGGCCGTCGAATACGAGGCCTTCGCCGTCCCGCTGGGGCCGACCAAGGACGGCAAGCTGACGAAGTCCCGTTCGCTGGAAGGGAAGCGCACGGCGCTGGAATACCGGACCCCGGAAGGCCGCACCCCCCTCGAGGTCTACCGGAACTACGAGGCCGCCCTCAAGAAAGCCGGCTTTCAGACCGTCTTCGCCTGCCGCGGAGCCTCGCTGCCGGTCAAGGGCCTGCCCGAATGCGGCGGCGAGATCGGCGACGCCGGCGGCTTCCGCTACTGGCCTTCCGGGGAGAACCTGTACCTGGCCGCCCGGAAGGTCCACGAGGGCGCGGAGGTCTGGGTCGCCCTCGACGTCTCGGGCCCCTACCAGAAGATCTTCGTCCTGCGCCCCAAGCCCATGGAGATGGACAAGGTCACGGTCGACGCCGCGGCGCTCAAGAACACGATCGAGGAGGAGGGCCACGCCGCCGTGTACGGGATCCTCTTCGACACGAACAAGGCCGACCTCAAGCCCGCCTCAGCCGCCGCGCTGACCGAGATCTCCAAGCTCTTGAAGGCCTCCCCCGCGCTGTCCATCTACGTCGTCGGCCACACCGACGGCGTCGGCGGCCTCGAGGCCAACCTCGACCTGTCCCGGCGCCGCGCCGAGTCCGTGGTCAAGGAGCTCGTCGAGCGATACGGCGTCGCGGCCAAGCGCCTGTCGCCTCAAGGCGTGGGGCCGCTGGTCCCTCTCGCCTCGAACGGCGCCGAGGCGGGCCGGGCCAAGAACCGCCGCGTGGATCTCGTGAAGAAATAGAACACCCTTGCCCGTCTACGATCTCGCCGTCATAGGAGGAGGCATCGCGGGGCTCGGCGTCTTCGAGAGCGCCGGGCGCGCGGGGCTCAAGGCCGTCCTGCTCGAGCGCGGCGCGCCGGGCCGCGCGACCACCGCCGTCACCAGCGGGCTTTTACACGGGGGCTTGCGTTATCTCCCATATGACGTCGGGACCTCCTGGCTCATGTGCCGGGAGATCGAGCGCCTGCGGGGCGAGCGCCCGGATCTCCTGACGCGCCGGTCCTTCCTCTGGCCCGTCTATCGCGGCGAGGGCGTCCGCCTGCGCCTCGTCGAGGCCCTCCACGACGAGTACGACCTGTTCGCCGGGATGCGCGGCGCGAGCCGCCACGCGCGCCTCTCGCCGGAGGAAGCCGCCGCGTTCCTGCCCGGGCTGAGGAAGGAAGGGCTTGTCGGCGCCGTGGCCTTCGACGAGTGGAGCGTGGACGTGCCCGGCCTCGTCGGCGCCCTCGCGCGCGCCGGCGCCGAGGCGGGAGGCGAGATCGTCGAGGGCCGCAGGGTCGCGCGCCTCCGCGCCGAGGGCGGGCGGATCGCCGCGGCGGGCCTCGACGACGGCCGCGAGATCGCGGCCCGGGTCTTCGTCAACGCCGCCGGGCCCTGGGCCGAGGAGGTCGCGCGGCTGGCGGGCGCGTCGATGGTGCGGCTGCGCCTGCGCAAGGGCGTCCATCTCGTGATCCCCGGCGAGCCGCCTCCCCACGGCCTCATCTTCCGCGGCCCCGGCGGCCGCCGCATCGGCGTCTATCCGCGCGCGGGCGAGACCTGGGTCGGCCCCACCGACGAGGCGCACGACGGCTCCCCCGACGCGGCCTCGGTCTCGGAGCGGGAGAAGGAGGACATCCGGGTCGCGCTCGCGCGCGTCCTCCCGGAGCTGGCGGCGCGGCCCTGCCGCGCGGCGGTCGGCCTCCGCCCGATCCCGCGGCAGGCCGGCGCCGCCTTCCTCCTCTCGCGCGAGCATCACGTCTTCGACCACGCCGCCGAGGGCCTGGAGAACCTCCTCACGCTCGCCGGAGGCAAGCTCACCACCTACCGGCCCATGGGCGAGGACGTGGTCGCCGCGGTCCTGAAAAAGCTGGGGCGGCCGGCCGCCGCGCCGGCCCCCGCGAAGGAGCAGCGCGGCATGCCCTGGCCCGTGATCCGGAGAGGAGGCCTCGCCGCCTCCGCGGGCCTGCTTTCGTACTACGTCCTGCGCCGCGCGCTGACGGGGAATCGATGAGCGCCGGCCTTCCCCTCGACGAGCTGTACGACGCCCTCGGCGCCGGAGGCATCGTCACCGGCCCGGGCCTGCGCGCCTACGCCCGCGACTCCTGGCCCCAGGCCCTGGGCTGGAGCGACGGCGAGGTCTCGGCGCGCGTCCCGGCCGCCGTCCTGCGCCCGGCGACGGAGGAGGCCGCGGCCGCGGCGCTCGCCTGGGCGGCCGCGCGCGGCGTCGCCGTCGTGCCCCGCGGCGCGGGCTCGGGCGTGCTGGGCGGGGCGATCCCCGCGCGCGAGGGCTCGGTCGTGCTCGACGCCTCGCGCCTGACGGGATTCGAGCTGCGAGCCGACGCGCCGCAGCCGGTCGTGCGCGCCGGCGCGGGCTGGCTCGGCGGCGCGCTCGAGCGGCGCCTCGACGCGCTCGGCTGGTCCCTGATGAACTTCCCGCAGTCGATGGAGGACTCCACGGCCGGCGGCTGGATCGCGACCGACGCCTTCGGCCAGCTCTCCACGCGCTACGGAGGAGTGCGCGCCCAGGTCCGCGGCGTGCGCGTCGCCGGCCTCGACGGCCTCGTGCGCGCGGAGGACGGCGCCGCGCAGCTCGGCGCGGAGGGGACGCTCGGCGCGCTGACCGAGGTGACCTTGCGCGTGCGCCCGCGTCCCGCCTCGCGCCGCCACTTCGCCTGGGAGTTCCCCGCGCTCGAGCCGGCGCTCGACTGGGCGCGCGCGGCGATGAAGGGCGACGGCCCCCCGTCCGTCCTGCGCCTGTACGGCCCGGTCGACGCCTTCTTCAACGGCCTCAAGCGCTCCGGCGGCGCCTCGTCCGCCGGCCCCCTGCGCTCCCGGATCGAGGCCCTCCTGCTCAAGCGCACCGGCTGGCTCAACGCGCTGACGCCTCTGCTCGGCCGGAAATGGGTGGCCGTCGCCGTCTACGAGGACGAGGCGCCGTTTCTGTTCGCCGCGCCCCCCGCCGCGCGGGAGGCGGCCGACCTGGGCGAGGGTCCGTCGCGGCGCTGGTGGTCCCGGCGCTACCATCTCTCCAAGGAGCGCCTGGAGCGGACCTTCGCCGCGGGCGGCTTCGTCGACACCGCCGACTTCTGGGCGCCGCTGCCGCTGATCCCGAAGCTCGACGCCGCGGTGCGCGCGGCCGTGCGCCCTCACGCCCTGACCTTCTCCCACCTCTCCCACTTCGACGGTACCGGCGCCTGCCTGTACGTCACCTTCGCCGGCTCGGGCGGCGGCGAGCGCCACGCGCGCGCCTGGGACGCGGCGCTCGAGGCGGGCGCCTCCGCCGGGGCCAACGTCAACCACCACCACGGCGTCGGCCTCGGCAAGATCAAATGGATCGCCAACGCCTGGAGCGGCGAGCGGATCGCGGCCTGGAAGCAGGAGAAGCGCGTCCGCGACCCGCGCGGGCTGCTCAACCCGGGGAAGATATGCCCATAGGAAAGACCAAGGTCTACGCCCATCGCGGCGCCATGCTCACCTCGCCGGAGAACACGCTCGAGGCGCTGCAGCGCGCCAAGACCGAGGGCGTCGACGGCATCGAGCTCGACGTGCAGCTCAGCGCGGACGGGGAGCTGTTCATCTTCCACGACGACAACGCCCTGCGCGTGTGCGGCAAGGACGCGCCCGTCGCGAGGATGAAGTGGCGCGAGCTCAAGGACCTCAGGGTGTTCGGCAAGTACGCCATCCCCCACCTCGACGACGCCCTCGAGGACATGCACGCCTGGCCCGGGGCCGAATTGTTCCTCGACCTGCACCAGCCGAGCGTGCCCCTGGCCGAGGCGACGGCGCGGCGCGTGGCCTCGTCGCCCGTCCGCGACCGGACCTTCCTCCTCGACTTCTACAAGAGCCGCCGTCTCCTGTTCGCGGCCAAGAAGGCCGCTCCGTCGGTCCGCATCGCCGTGATGCCCGGCCCGCCCTGGGACACCAAGGCCTCCTGCGACATGGGCGCCGAGGCCATCTCTCTGGGCTGGGACGGCAAGCTCACGCGCGTCCTCTATCGCGCGGCCTGCGCGGTGTACGACCTTCCCGGCGAAGTGAAGAAGGCCAAGGAACGCGGGGTGTCGGTCAGCGGCGGCGTGGCCAACGAGCCGGACGCGGTGCGCTTCTTCCTCGGCCAGGGCATGGACGGGATCTGGACCGACGACCTGGCCATGACCCGCGGCGTCCTCGAAGCGACCGCGCCCGGCGTCTAAATTGTTCCCTCAACCCGCCAAAATGGCAGGTAAAAAATGTGAGGCTCAAGTTATCCACGGGATTCCACCGTTTGAAATCCGTGGGTGACTCGAAGACCCTGCCTAGCCGGAATGTTGCAAGGGCACTAGCACCATGGCTACCCCCTCCCTCCGCCTCCTGCCCGAGCCGTACCGCATCAAGATGATCGAGCCGATCCGCATCCTCCCCGAGGCGGAGCGGCGCAAGCGCCTGGCCGAGGCCGGCTACAACACCTTCCTCCTGCGCAGCGCCGACGTGTACATCGACCTGCTCACCGACTCGGGCACGAACGCGATGAGCGCGGCGCAGTGGGGCGCGATGATGATCGGCGACGAGGCCTACGCGGGCAGCGAGAGCTTCGAGCGCCTGCAGTCCGCCATCCAGGACGTTTACGGCTTTCCTCATTTGGTCCCCACCCACCAGGGCCGCGGCGCGGAGAACCTGCTCTCCAAGGCCTGGATCAAGCCCGGCCAGTCCGTGGCCGGCAACATGTACTTCACGACGACCCGCGCCCACATCGAGCTCAACGGCGGCATCTTCCACGACGTCATCGTCGACGAGGCGCACGACCCGGTCGCGAACATCCCCTTCAAGGGCAACGTGGACCTCAAGAAGCTCGAGGCGCTGATCAAGAAGGTCGGCCGCGCGGGCATGGCCTACGTCGCCGTCGGCGCGCCGGTCAACCTGGCCGGCGGCCAGCCGGTGAGCCTCGACAACCTGCGCCGGGTCTCGGCGCTGTGCAAGGCCAACGAGGTCCGCCTCGTCCTCGACGGCGCCCGCCTGGTGGAGAACGCCTACATGATCTCCCAGCGCGAGCCGGCCCAGAAGGGGCGGCCCGTGGCGGACATCCTCAAGGAGATGTGCGCCGTCGTCGACGCGATCGCGGTCAGCGCCAAGAAGGACGCCTACGTCAACATCGGCGGCTTCCTCGCGACGCGCGACAAGGGGCTCTACGACGAGGCGAGCAACCTGTGCGTCCTCTATGAGGGCCTGCACACCTACGGCGGCATGGCCGGACGCGACCTGGAGGCGCTGGCCGTCGGCGTGCGCGAGATGGTGCAGGACGAATGGATCGCCCACCGCGTCGCGCAGGTCGAATACCTCGGCGAGCGCCTGGCCGACGGCGGCGTGCCGATCGTGCGCCCCATCGGCGGCCACGCGGTGTTCGTCGACGCCCGCGCCTTCCTGCCGCACCTGACGCAGGACGACCTCCCCGCCCAGGCGCTGGCCGCCTGGATCTACCAGGCCACGGGCGTGCGCGCGATGGAGCGCGGCATCGTCTCCGCGGGCCGCGACGAGAAGGGCCACAACCACCGGCCGTCGCTCGAGCTGGTGCGCCTGACCATGCCGCGGCGCGCCTACACGCAGACGCACCTCGACTACGTCGCCGACGGCATCGCCCGCCTGTACGAGAAGAGGGCGACCTTGCCGGGCCTCCGATTCTCCTACGAGCCGCCGCGCCTGCGCTTCTTCCAGTCGCGCTTCGAGGTCGCGCCCGTGAAGGTGAACGCCTGAGCCTGACGGACACGGACGACCTGTCCTGGTACGCCCGCAAGGCCGCGCGGGCGTCCACGCCTCTGCCCGGCGCCGAGCCCGAGCCGGGGCGCGTCGCCGACCTGCGCGGGCGCCTCGAGCGCCTGCGCGCCGCCGGCGTCAAGGGCGACTTCGAGAGCATGACCTTGTACACGCGGCGCCTCCCCCCGGGCTGCGCCTCCTGCCTCGAGGGGCAGGGCAGCAACCTGTACGTGACCGGGCTGTGCACGCGGGACTGCTTCTTCTGCTTCAACCAGAAGCCGCGCAAGGACGAGACCGTCGTGCACGGCATCCCGATCGACCGGCCGGACGAGGCGGCGGAGATCATCGCGCGCTACGGCCTGCGCAGCGTCGGCCTGTCCGGCGGCGAGCCGCTGCTGCGTCCGGAGCGCGTGCTGGCCCTGCTCGCCGTGCTCAAGGCCATGCCCGACCCGCCCCGCGTGGACCTTTACACCAACGGCGACCTGGCGACCGACGAGCTGCTGGGGCGGCTGAAGAAGGCCGGCCTCGACGCGATCCGCTTCGACCTGGCCGCGCGCGATTACGACACGGAGCCCGTCCGCCGCGCCCGAGGGTGCTTCGACGAGGTCGCCGTGGAGATCCCCGTGGTGCCCGCCGACAAGGAGAAGCTCGAGCGGATGGTCCTCGAGCTCGACGCGCTGGGCGTGCCCTTCCTGAACATCCACGAGCTGTTCCTCTGCGCGGAGAACCGCGACCGCGTCGTCGCCGACGGACAGGTCCCCCTTAATAAGGACAGCGCCCACCTTCTCTGGCGCCCCACGGCCGAGAGCGGCCTCGCCGCCCTGGACCTTCTGCAGTTCGCGCTGGAGAGGACGAAGACCCTCTCCGTCTATTACTGCTCCTGCGGCACCCAGGAGGTCATCGCCGCGCGCGGCCTCGAGCGCCGGCGCGCGGGCCGTTCCGTCGCGCCGTAGCGTCATAGTCGTTCCGTTGCACCGGAACCACTATGGCCGCCGACTTCCTGGACGCCCTACGGCCTCTGTTCGACTGCCTGACCGACGGCTTCTGCATCGCCGACGCCGATGGGCGCCTCCTCTATGCCAACGCCGCCGCGGGACGCCTTCTCGGCCCCTCCGCCCACGACGCCGGCGAGGCCACGATCTGCCGCCTCCTGTGCGCGGAGCTCGAGGGCCGGCGCGACGCGGAGTCGGACTGTCCGCTCAAGGTCCCCCGCGGCGCGCAGGACGCCGTGACCTTCGCCGGGAAGTACCGCCCGACGGACCGGGACCTGCGCGTGCGCTGCCTGCGCGTGCGCCTGCCCAGCCTCGAGAGGCACTTCCTCATCGTCGAGGACGTCACCGCCCTGGCCGAGCGCGGGCGCAAGCAGGAGGAGTGGCGGCAGATGCTGGCGCACGATTTCCGCGCGCCTCTGACCATCATGTACGGCGTGCTGCGCGCCGTCGAGGACCTCGGCGAAGGGCACACGCTCGACGCGGGCGACATCGGCCTCGTGCGCAGCGGCGTGCGCAACTCGCGCCGGCTCAACGACCTCATCGAATCCTACCTCGAGACCACGCGCCTGGAGGACGGGGCGATGCCCGTCCGCCTGACCGCCGTGGACGCCGACCTGCTCGTCGCGGGGATCGTCGACGAGGAGGCCGAGACGGCCCGCTCGCTCGGGCTGACTTTGCGCGCCGGCCCCCCCACCGGGCTCTTCGCGAAGGCCGATCCGGAGCTGCTGCGCCGGGCGGTGACCAACCTCGTCGGGAACGCGCTGAAGTTCACGCTCGCCGGCGGTCATATCGAGGCGGGCGCGTCGCGGGACGGCGCCTCGGTCCTGATCCGCGTCGCGGACGACGGGGCGGGCATCCCCGCCCGCGAGCTTCCCTTCATCTTCGACCGCTTCTATCAGGGCTCCAACCACAGGCGCGGGACCGGGCTCGGCCTGGGGCTCACCTTCTGCCGCGCGGCGCTGAGCGCGATGGGAGGAGGCATCACCGCCGCGTCGGAGGAAGGCAAGGGGAGCATCTTCACCTTGCGGCTTCCGGAGGCGTCCAAGCCGGAGGCCAAGCCATGAGCGTCTTCGATTCGCTGTCCGGGGAGCACGCCCTTCTCCTCAAGCTCGTCGGGCGCCTGGAGCGCGCCGCCGCCGAGACCGACGACCGCGCGGCCGCCCACGAGATGCGCAACATACTCCTCGTCCTGTTCAAGGCCCTCGAGGCGCACCAGACCCTCGAGCACCTGATCTACGACGAGTCCCCGGGGCCGCCGACGCCCGCCGCCTACCGCGCGCTGGCCCAGGTCCGCAAGCAGCACAAGGCCGTGGCCGAGGTCCGCGAGGAGGCGGCCTCCTTGCTGAACACGCTCACGCCGGAGGGCGGGGCCACCATCCGCGAGCTGTCCTTGCGGCTGGGCGCGATGCTGCGCCGCCTGATCGACGAGGAGGAGCGGAAGGTGTGGCCGGCGTTCAACGCCTACGCGGGGCGCTCGACCTTGCACCGCCTCTCCCGGCAGGCCCACGAGCAGCTCCGCGCGATGGAGCGCGACGTCAACCGCTACTGGGCCGAGGTCGAGGCCTACATGACCGGCGACCGCTGAGTTGGCCGGTTCGTTGCATGAATTCCGGAGTAGACAGTCCGGATAAGCCCTGACGAGGAACCAAGATGCCCAATATCGGATTCACGGAACTGGCCGTCCTGCTCGGAGTCGCCGTGGTGATCTTCGGGTCCAAGCGCCTCCCCGAGGCGGCGCGCGGGCTCGGCAGGTCCTTCAGCGCCTTCAAGGAGGGGCTCAAGACCGTTTCCGACGACAAGAACGCCTGAGCCGCCGCTCCGAGCCGGACGGTCTAACGCTGACGCAGAGCCATGACCCCCCGGCCGCGGGGCGAAGCCGAAAGGCCTCGCCCTCTCGATGCCCGCCGCGCCGGGGCTGAATCAAAAAGGAGACCATGATCGCGCCTGACGACGCCTTACGCCTGATCTTCGAGCACGCCCCCGTCCTGGGCGCCGAGAAGGTCCCCCTCGCCCGCTCCGTGGACCGCGTCCTCGCCGCGGACGTCCGCGCGGCGGTCGCGCTGCCCCCCTTCGACAACTCGGCGATGGACGGCTTCGCCGTGCGCGCGGCAGACCTCCGGGACGCCACGCCGCTCTCTCCCGTCGAGCTGACCGTGCTCGAGACCGTCCGCGCGGGCGACGCCGGGCGCGCCGAGGTGAGGCCCGGAGAGGCCGTGCGCATCATGACGGGGGCTCCGATGCCCCGCGGCGCGGACAGCGTCGTCATGGTGGAGCGGACCGAGCCCGGCGCCGCGGGGAAGGTCCGCCTGGCCGCCGCCACCCTCGCGCGCAGCCACGTGCGCGCCCGCGGGGAGGACGTCGCCGAGGGGAGCCTCCTGCTCGAGAAGGGAGCGCTCCTGCGCCCCTACGACGTCGCGCTCCTCGCCGCCCAGGGCATCACGGAGGTCGCGGCCGTGCGCCTGCCGCGCGTCGCCGTGCTGGCCACCGGAGACGAACTGGTGGACGCCAAGGAACCCTTGGCTCCGGGCAAGATCCGCAACTCGAACGGGCCGGCCCTGCTCGCCGGGCTGTCGCGCTGGGGCGTGCCCGCCGAGGACCTCGGCATCGCCCCGGACGAGCCCGCGGCGCTGCGCGCCGTCCTCGCCTCCGCGCTGGAGCGCTCCGACGTCCTCCTGGCGACGGGCGGGGTCTCGGTCGGGGACTTCGACTGCACCCGCGCCGTCTTCGCCGCGCTCGGCGCGCGCGAGGTGTTCTGGAAGGTCGCGATCAAGCCCGGCAAGCCCCTGTTCTTCGGGGCGCTCGAGGCGCCGGGAGCCCCGACGAAGCTCGCCTTCGGGCTTCCCGGCAACCCCATCGCCGCCTTGGTCTGCCTGGAGGAGTTCGTGCGCCCCGCCTTGGAGAAGCTCCAAGGCTACGCGCCGAAGCACCCCAGCTACCACCTCGCGGGCGTCGCCCTCGACGACTACCCCGCCCCCCCGGACCGCCGGCAATACCTGTTCTGCCGCGCCCGCCCCGCGTCCGGAGGTCACGAGCTCGAGATCATCCGCCCGCAGGGCTCGGCGATGCTGGGCATGGCGTCCCGGGCCAACGCCCTGGCCGTCGCGCCAGGCGGCCGCGTCCGGCGCGGCGACGTCCTCGGCTTCCGGTGGCTGAAATGATCGACGAGATGACGGGCGTCGTCCTGGCGGGCGGCCGGAGCAGCCGCTTCGGCGCCAACAAGGCGCTGGCCGACTGGAAGGGCGCGACCTTGATCGAGACGGTGGTGCGATCCCTGCTCGAGGTCCTGCCCAAGGTCCTCGTCGTGACGAAGAACGCCGCGGAGCTCGCGTTCCTGAGCAGCGAGCGCGTGCGGGTCATCGAGGACCTGTGCCGCGACGGCCACCCGATGGGCGGGCTGTTCACCGCGCTCTCCGGGCTCGAGACCCGCCACGCCTTCGTCGCCGCCTGCGACATGCCCTTCGTCGAGCCCCGGCTCATCGAGGCGATGTGGCACTCGCGCGCCGACTACGACGCGGTGATCCCCGTCTGGCGCGACCGGCGCCAGCCGCTGTGCGGCGTCTACTCGCGCGGCTGCGTCGGCCTGATCCGCTCCTCGATCGACGCCGACGCCCTCGGCCTCTCGCGCCTGTTCGACACGATGCGCACGCGCTTCATGCTCGAGCCGGAGGTCGCGGGCGTCGACCCCGAGGGGCTGTCCTTCATGGACATCGACACCCGCGAGGACTACGAGCGGGCCAAGGGGCTGCGGCCGTGATGCGCGACGGCTTCGGCCGGACCATCGACTACCTGCGCCTCTCGGTCACCGACCGCTGCAACCTGCGCTGCGTCTACTGCCTGCCCGAGGCGGCGCCCCGCTTCGTCCCCGGCGCGGACCTGCTCGGCGACGACGAGGTCGTGGAGCTGGCCGGCGCGTTCGCCCGGCTCGGGGTGTCCAAGATCCGCGTCACCGGCGGCGAGCCGCTGGTGCGCCCCGGCCTGCCGGCGCTGCTGCGCCGCCTGCGCGCGCTGCCCGGCATCGAGGACCTCTCGCTGAGCACGAACGGAGTCCTGCTGGCCGGCCTCGCCGGCGAGCTGAAGGCCGCGGGCCTCGACCGCGTCAATGTCAGTCTCGACACCCTGCGGCCGGAGCGCTTCGCCCGGATCGCGCGCTTCGGAGCCCTGGCCTCCGTCCTCGAGGGCGTGGAGGCCGCGCTGGAAGCCGGGCTGGCCCCGGTCAAGCTCAACGTGGTCACGGCCAAAGGGATGAACGACGACGAGATCGAGGCCTTCGTCGCGTTGACCGACGGGAAGCCGCTGCATGTCCGCTTCATCGAGCTGATGCCCATGGGCGAGACCGGCTTCTTCAGCCCCGAGCGGCGGGTCCCCCTCGCGGAGATGATGGCCGCGGCCGGCCCCCTGGAGCCGCTGCCCCGGGAAGGGAGCCCCCTCGGCCACGGCCCGGCCCGCTACTACCGCCGCCCCGGCGCCGCCGGGACCGTCGGCTTCATCAGCGCGCTCAGCTGCGGCTTCTGCGGGGCCTGCAACCGCGTGCGCCTGTCGTCGACGGGGACCTTGATCCCCTGCCTTGACGGGGAGGACGGGGCGGACCTGAGGACCCCGCTGAGGGCGGGCGCCGGACCCGCCGAGCTCGCGGATCTGATCCGCGGCGCCGTGCGGGGCAAGCCCGAGAGCCACGGCATGACGGCCCGGGCCGGGTCGCCGGGCTCGGGCCCGCGCCTGATGTGCCAGATCGGCGGATAAACGGAGATGAAGGTTGGCTAATTCGTTGCATCTCCATTCCGGACAAATGAATCCGGATTCGCGGCTCCTCCATCTGCCCCAGTCGTCCCGCTACGCCGTCACCGCGATGTTCTATCTCGCCTCGAGGACGGGCGACGCCTACCACATGGTCGGGAAGATCGCCCGGGCCGGCGACCTGTCCCCCAGCTACCTCTCCAAGATCCTCCAGCGCCTGGCCCAGCACCGCATACTCGACAGCCGCCGCGGCGCGAAGGGCGGCTACCGCCTCAGCCGTCCGGCCGCGGAGATCACCCTCTTCGACATCGTCGCCGCCTCCCGGCGCGCCGAGAACGACCCGATGCCCTGCATGATCGAGGCCCGGGACTGCGACTGCGCGACCCCCTGCGCGATGCACGACTTCGTCGCCCAGACCGAGGAAGCGATGTTGCGGCGCCTGAGCCGGACCACCTTGGCCGATTTCAAGCACCCGACCCTGAACCCCGGAGAGAGACCATGACCGCGCTGACCCCGCTGTTCCTTATTGTCGCATCCGCCGCCTCCGCCGCGATCGAGCCCCCCAAGCTCGCCTTCAGCGGCCAGGTCCGGGCCCGCGCGGAGACCACGAACGTCGAGGCCTACTCGACGCCGCTCAAGCGCCGCGGGTACGACCTGACCACCTTGCGCACCCGACTCGGGGTCGCCGTCGAGACGAACCAGAAGGTCAACGGCTTCATCCAGGTCCAGGACTCCCGCAACTGGGGCTCGGAGACCACGGTGGCGACGAACATGAACCTCGTGGACCTCCACCAAGGCTACGCCGACGTCCTCGACCTCTTCGCGCAGCCGCTCGACCTGCGCGTCGGCCGCATGGAGCTGCAGTACGGCGACCAACGCCTCGTCAGCCCGCTCGACTGGAGCAACGTCGGCCGCGCCTGGGACGGCGCGCGCCTGCGGCTCCGCGGGACGAGCTACACCGTGGACCTGTTCGAGACCGTCGTCAAGGAAGTGAGCACCGCCAAGCGCAACGGCAACTTCTGGGGCCTGTACGCCTCCTGCAAGGCGGTGCCCAAGCACGAGTTCGACGCCTTCGTCTTCGGCCGGGACCAGCGCGACGGGACCTTCACCAACGAGCACGGCACGAACGGGAACCTGAGCGACCGCACGGTCGGCGCCCGAGCGAAGGGCGCCGCGGGCGGATTCGACTACACCGGAGAGGCGGACTGGCAGTTCGGCCGCAAGGCCGGCCAGCGCGTGCGCGCCTGGGCGCTGGCCGCGACCGGCGGCTACACCTTCGAGCACTCCCTCAAGCCCCGCGTCGGCGTCGAGTACGACTTCGCCAGCGGCGACTCGAACCCCTCGGACAACAAGGTCTCGACCTTCGACCCGCTCTACCCTTTCGGCCACGCCTATCAGGGCTATCAGGACGTCTTCTCCTGGAAGAACGGGCATGACTTCAAGGGCAGCGTCTCCCTCGACCCCAAGCCCGACTGGCGCGTGCAGGCCGATTACCACCACTTCCGCCTGCATCACGCCTTCGACGCCTGGTACGACTCGACGGGCACGGCGATCGTCGCGCGCTCGGCCACCGGGGTGCCGGGCAAGGACATCGGCAACGAGCTCGATCTTCATGTGAAGGGCAAGTTCCGCGAGGTCATCTCCCTCTGGTTCGGCTACTCCCGCTTCTTCGCGGGCTCGTACGTGAAGGCGACCACCACCCGCGGCGACCGCGACTGGGGATTCGCGCAGGCGGCTTTCAACTTTTAGATCCGGGGGATCCATGGACAAGAAGAACGAAGAGCAGACGGACCTGACGCGGCGGGACTTCCTCAAGGCGAGCGGCGCCGCCGCCGCGGCCCTGGGCGCCTCCCAGCTGCCGGGCGAGCTGGCCACCGCGGCCGACGTGACCAAGGTGATGGGCGGCAAGTTCCGCAAGGAGCTCCAGAGCCAGTGCCCCTACTGCGGCGTCGGCTGCGGGACCTTGATCCAGGTCGAGGGAGACACCATCGTCGGGATGGTCCCCGACAAGCTCCACCCCACGAACAAGGGCGTGATGTGCATCAAGGGGCTCAACGCGCAGGAACCGATCTATCGGGACCGCCTCGAGAAGTGCCTGATCCGCAAGGACATGAGCGACCCTCTCCGCGGCCACGTCTCCGAGACGAAGGGCCGCTACGACGAGTCGGTCTACCGGGAGGCGTCCTACGAGGAAGCCGAGGAGCTCGTCACCAAGCGCATCGCCGAGATCGCAAAGGCCGAGGGCGGCGGCGCCATCGGCCTCAACGGCTCCGGCCAGCTGACCATGGAGGCGCAGTGGATCGAGAACGTCCTCATGAAGGGCGTGCTCGGCTCCAACTCCATCGAGGCCAACGCCCGCATGTGCATGACCTCGGCCGCCACCGGCTACTTCGCCTCCTACGGCTCCGACGCCCCGCCCACCTCCTACGACGACATCGAGGCTGCGGACTTCATCTCCTTCTGGGGCCACAACGCCCGGGAGGCTCACCCGATCCTGTTCTGGCGCGTCGCCGACCACAAGCGCGAGAAGGGCATCCCGACCTTGGTGTCGGACCCGCGCCGGACCGGCACGGTGCAGGGCCTCGAGGAGATCGACCCGCGCAACTCGTTCCACTTCCAGACCATCAACGGCGACATCTCCTACCTCAACGCGATCGCCCACGTGATCATCACCAAGTACCCCGAGGCCGTCATGCCTCCGGAGTGGCTCGACAAGAACGTCGACGGCTGGCGCGAGTACGTCGAGGGCATCAAGGCCCGCTACTCCCCCGCTCAGGTCGTCGCCAGCCTCAAGCCCATCGACCGCGGCCGCGTCACCGTCGAGCAGATCGAGAACATCGGCAGGCTCTTCGCCGAGGCCTCGATCAAGGGCCGCAAGCGCGGCAAGGGCGGCTGCCTCACCTTCTGGGGCATCGGCTACAACCAGCACATCCACGGCCAGCACAACACCATCTCGATCATCAACCTGCACCTGCTCACCGGCAACCTCGGACGCCCCGGCTGCGGCTCGCACTCGCAGACGGGCCAGCCGAACGCGATGGCCGAACGCCTGATGGGCGGCTTGACCGGACGCCTGCCGTTCAACAAGGGCCTCGACAACCCGGGCTGGCGCACGCACATGAACCAGGCCTGGCGCCTGCCGGAAGGCCGGCTCGACCTCACCTTCAAGCAGAAGCCGACGATGGTCATCCCCATGATGGAGCGCGCGCTCAAGGGCGACCTCAAGGCCATGTTCTGGATGTACACGACGCACGTGCACATGCCCGACCTGAACACCTTGGTGCGTCCGGCGCTGACGAAGATGTTCATCGTCGTGCAGGACATCTACCGCCACGCCCCTAACCTGCTCTACGCCGACGTCGTGTTCCCCGCGATCACGTGGGGCGAGTGGACCGGCGGGACCTACATCCAGAGCGAGCGGCGCCTGTACGTCTGCGACGGCGTCTCCGTCGGCAAGAACGAGAAGGGCCAGCCGCTGACGGAGGCCCTGCCCGACATGGACCTGGCCATCGACAAGTCGAAGTCGCTGGCCAAGGCGCTGGGCCTCGACGCGGACAAGATCTTCCCTTATAAGAAGACCCTCAAGAACCGCTACGGCCAGAAGTTCTACAACCCCGAGGACATCTTCCGCGACATCGTGAAGGCGTCGAAGGGCTCGGACGCGGACCTCACCGGCATGCTCGAAGTGGAGAAGCGCGACGGCATCGGCCTGTACGAGCAGATGCGCCGCCTGCGCGGCATCCAGTGGCCCGCGCCGACCTACGAGATCGCCAAGAAGGGCGGCACGCCCAGGCGCTACGCGGGGCAGGAAGGCTGGGCCGGACAGCCGTACGGGGCCTTCGCCCACGCCAACGGCAAGGCGAAGCTCAAGCTCTGCGAGCAGGACTACTCGTCGCTCAAGGAGACCTGCGGCAAGCTGATGGCCTTCGGAGAGTCGGTGGGCATGAAGAAGCGCGAGGGCGCGACGAACGCGGAGATGCTCGCCGCGGCGGAGAAGCAGCCGTTCCTGATGGACAACATGGACCTGCTGACCAAGGCCCGCGACAACGCCCTGCCCCCGGAGCTGCCGGACCTCGACTTCTACGACGACGCGAGCAAGACGCTGGAGGACGCCGCCAAGGAGAACAAGTACCCGTTCTGGCTCGGCCTGGGCATCGTCTACGAGCACTTCCACTCCGCCAAGACCATCCAGGGCCCGACGACCCTCAAGCTCGTGCCCGAGCAGTACGTCGAGGTCAGCGCCGAGGACGCCAAGCGCTGGGGCCTCGAGGACGGCGAGAAGGTCCGCATCGTCACGCGCCGCGGCTCCTACGAGGGGCGCGTCTCGGTCGGGACGGACTCGATGGTCAAGCCGGCCCGCTCGCAGGTGCCCGCCGGCTACATGTTCAGCCCGTGGAACCTCTCGGTGGCCGACAGCTCCGACCCCGCGAAGAACCGCTGGCTGGTCAACGCGTGCAGCGCCCGCGCCTGGGACCCCGTCTCCGGCCAGGCCGACTACAAGAAGCTGGCGATGAGATTGGAACGCATCGCGTAGAGGACCATGAAAGAAGTAAGCCGGCGGGAATTCCTCAAGAACGCGGCGGCGACCGGGGCGGCGTTGGCCGCCTCGGCCGCGCTGCTGCGTCCCGCCGCGGCCGAGACGGGCGTCATCCGCCCCCCCGGGGCCTTGGAGAAGGACGAGTTCCTGTCGCGCTGCATCCGCTGCGGCCGCTGCGGGGACGCGTGCCCCAGCCAGGCGATCATGATGTTCACCGAGGCCAACGGCGAGAAGTTCTCCCTCAAGCCCGGGCCGGGGGACGACGGCACGCCCATCATCTTCCCCCGCCAGAAAGCCTGCAACCTGTGCCAGAAGGTGGACGGAGAGTATCTGCGCTGCACCGAAGCCTGCCCGACCGGGGCGCTCACCAAGCTCCTCAAGTCCGAGGTGACGACCAAGGTGAAGATGGGGGTGGCCAGGCTCGACAAGAACCTCTGCTACTCGTACAACGACCGGTGCTGCGGCGTCTGCCTGCGGGCCTGCCCCTTCCCGGGCAAGGCGCTCAAGTCCTCCATGCACGAGATGCCGGTGGTCGACCCCGCTCTCTGCGTGGGCTGCGGCCTGTGCGAACGGTCCTGCATCCGCTATCCGCAGGCCATCGTGGTGGTGGCCGATGTCTGAGCCCCGGCTGACCCGCCGCCAGATGCTCGCCCGCTCCGCGGCCGCGGCCGCGGGCGGCGGCTTCCTGCTGGGCCTGCTGCGCTGCGGCGAGAGCGTCCCCGCGTCCTTGGTCCCGCCCGACCTCGTCCGCCGCGGGCTGTTGAGGCCGCCGGGGGCCATGGCGGAGCGGGAGTTCCTCGCCCGCTGCATCCGCTGCCAGCGCTGCGCCCAGGCCTGCGAGACGGACGCCATCCTGCTCGCGCCCCGCGCGGCGGGGCGCGCGGCCCACACGCCCTACATCGTCCCCGAGACCTCGGCCTGCGACCTGTGCCTGGCCTGCGGCAAGGCCTGCCCGACGGGCGCCCTGCGGCCGCTGGAGAAGATGGCCGACGCCCGCATGGGCACGGCCGTCGTCGACAAGCGCCTGTGCGTCAGCCACAACGGCACCGGGGTCTGCGGCGCCTGCTTCACGATCTGCCCGCTCAAGGGCAAGGCCATCACCCAGGGCAAGCACAACGCGCCCACGGTCGACGACGCGCACTGCGTCGGTTGCGGCCTGTGCGAGGAAGCCTGCATCGTCACCGACCGGAACGACGGCCGCGCCATCCGCGTGCGCAGCGAGAGGGCCTGGTCATGAAAGGCCTGATCTGGCCCCGCCGCCGCCTGGTCCAGTCCGTCGTGCTGGCCTCGATGATCCTCTTCCCGTTCATCTCCCGATACGGGCACTACATGTGGGCGCGTCAGACGGAGAAGATGCTCGAGCTCTGGGGGAACAGCACCGCGGGGCTGATCCTGCGCGGCACCGACGCGCTGATGCGCGTGGGCCTTCCGATGGAGGAGAGCGGCGTCAAGGGACGCCGCCCGCGCAAGGCCGTCCTCGTCCGCGTGAGCGATTATGTCGGGTCGGTCCCCTGGTCTTCGCGCCTGTTCGGGTTCTCGCTGACGGACCTGCTCGCCGCGGCGGAGAGCACGCTCGCCACGAGGAGCCTGCTCTCCGTGCTCGCCGCCGGCGCCATCCTTCCCCTGCTCGCGACCCTGCTCCTGGGCCGGGTGTACTGCGGGTGGATATGCCCGGTCGGCCTGCTCATGCCGCTGGTCCGCCGCCTGCGCTCCGTGCTCGCCTTCCTCGAGCTGCCGCCGCTCGACGTCCGGCTCTGGAAAGGGAACAAGTACGCCTTGCTCGGCGCGGCCGCGGTGATCGCCTTGATCGGCGGCCTCCCCCTCCTCCATTACATCTATCCGCCGGCCATCCTCAGCCGCGAGGCCCACTCCTTCGCCACCGTGCTCTTCGACCGCGCCGAGTCCGGGATGTTCGCCTTCCCCTGGGGCTTCCTCTCCGGGGGGATGATCTTCCTCGGCCTCGTGGCGCTCGTCGAGGTCGCCGTCGCTCCCGGCTTCTGGTGCGCCACCCTCTGCCCCGGCGGCGCGCTCTACAGCGCCCTCTCGCGCTGGAAGCTCCTCCGAGTCAAGCGCGTGAAGTCCGCCTGCATCGACTGCGTGCTCTGCGACAAGGCCTGCCCGATGCAGCTCCAGCCGATGACGGACAAGACCGGCGCCGAGTGCGACGCCTGCGGCGTCTGCGTCGACGCCTGCCCGACCAAGGCCCTGTCCTTCCGCTTCTCCCGCACCGACGCGGCGCTGATGGCGCTCCTGTGCCTGGGGCTGGCGGCGCCGGCGCGCGCGCACCACATCATCGGCATACCGCACTACGCCTACGACAAGTCCTACCCGCAGGCGCCGGTGCTGCGCCTTCGCGACAAGATCGGGCCCTACCAGGTGACCTTGACCGCCTACCCCGGCAGCCCCAAGCCCGGGGAGAAATCCGAGATCCACGTCTACGTGACCGACCCGGCCCTCAACGCCCCGTACGAGAAGCCGGTCCTGCTCGAGGCGTACCGCCTGAAGGTCTTCGGGTTCCAGGAGAAGATCGCGGACGCGGGAGAGGGCCTCGTGGACATGGGCCTGCACAAGTTCCAGGTGTTCTACCCCGCCGTCGCCAACTACGAGGTCGTCCTCGTCCTGCCCGAGCTGGACGGCCGCTCGACGCTGCGCTTCCCGATCGTCGTCGGAGAGCCGAGCTCGCCCTGGCGCGACCTCGCGCTGTTCGGCGGGAGCTTCCTCGCGCTCATCGTCGTGGTCCGCGCGGTGAAGATCAAGCGCGCGCGCGCCGCCCTGAAGGAGAAGGCCGCGTGAACCCCCTCCTCTCCCCCTCCCGGCCCGCCGCGCCGGAGCTCGCGACGGCGAAGCACGGCTGGGCCGGCACCGCCGCTTTGCTCCTGCCCTACGCGCTCGGCCTCCTCGTCGCGGGCCTCATCGTCCAGGACCTCGGGAAGACCGGCTCGACCGTCTATGTGGACGCCAACGAGATGGCCCGCACCGCTATGACGGAAAAGGGAGACGTCGGCGCCGGAGGCGCCGACGTCGACCCGGTGTGCGGGATGAGCGTGCGCTCCTCGAACGCCGAGAAAGCGGTGTTCGGCGGCGAGGTGTTCCATTTCTGCAGCACCTACTGCCGGACCGCGTTCCTCGAGAAGCCCGCGGAGTTCGCCAAGGCGTCGCTGGCCCCGCGGGCGAGCCACACGATGCGCGGCCTGCCGACGCGGATGTACCAATGGGCTCTCGTCCTGATCCTGCTCCTGTCCTTCGGGGTGATCGAGCTCCTGGCCGGAGACGGCAAGACGCAGGGAGCGATGGCCGCGCGCTGGGATCTGACCTCGTGGGCTCCGCTGCGGCGGCTGCTGTCCTCGAGCCTGTTCCCCCTCGTCCCGCGCGTCTTCACCGCGGTCCTGTTCCTCGTCGTCATCGCCGCGGGACTGTTCGGGAACCAGAGCCCGGCGATGAACGTCGCCCCTCTGCTGACCTGGACGGTGTGGTGGACGGGGCTGATCTTCGCGGTGCTCTACCTCGGCAAGGGCTGGTGCACGGTGTGCCCGTGGGACGCGCTGGCGGGGTGGGCGGCGCGCTTCGACACGCGCCTGGACCTCCCCTGGCCCAAGGCCCTGCGCAGCATCTGGCCCGCGGTCGGGCTCTTCCTCGCCCTGACCTGGGTGGAGCTCGGCATGGGCATCACCTTAATCCCGCGCGCCACGGCCTGGGTCGCCCTCGGCATGCTCGGCATGGCCCTGGCTTCCGCCTTCCTGTTCGAGCGCAAGTCCTTCTGCCGCTACGCCTGCCTCGTCGGCCGCGTGTCCGGCCTCTACGCGATGTTCTCGAGCGTGGAGATCCGCGCGACGAAGTCGGCCTGCTCCGGCTGCGGCACGCTCGACTGCTGGAAGGGCAACGCCGCGGGCGACGGCTGCCCCACTTTCGAGTATCCGCGGGCGATGACGCTCAACACCTACTGCACGATGTGCGCGGAGTGCTTCAAGACGTGTCCTTCCGGAAGCATGTCCTTGAACCTTAGACCGTGGGCGTCGGATCTGGTCGTCGAAGGAAAGCCTCGCGCGGATGAAGCGACCTTGGCCCTGATCCTCCTCTCGATGACCGCCTTCCACGGCCTGACCATGACGCCGACCTGGGTGGCTCTGCTCGAGGCGACGAAGTCATCGACGGGGCTCTCGTTCATGGGCGCCTTCTCGCTGCTGATGGCGGTCTTCCTCATCCTGCCCGTCCTCGCTTACGCGGCGCTGGCGGCCGTTTCCGCCGCCTGGTCCCGCGTCGGCTACCGCGACGTCGCCCTGCGCTTCGCCTACGCCCTGCTGCCCATCGCGCTGTTCTACCACCTCGCCCACAACGCCGAGCACTTCCTGATGGAAGGCCCCAAGCTCCTGGCGCTCGTCTCCGACCCGTTCGGCTGGGGCTGGAACCTGTTCGGCACCGCGCGCTGGACCGTGCCGCCCCTGGTCTCGCTCGAAGGCCTGTGGCGCATCCAGGTCCTCTTCGTCCTCGTCGGACATCTGTACAGCCTGTGGATCACCGCGCGCACCGCCCGCCGCCTCGCGACCGGGCGCGGCGCGCTCGCCGTGCAGGTCCCGATGCTGGTCGCGATGGTCGCCTTCAGCTGGGCCAGCCTGTGGCTGCTCAAGCAGCCGATGGAGATGCGCCTCTCGGGCATGTGATGAGCGACCTCAACAACGCCTGCTCGCGACGGGACTTCTTCTCGGCCATGTTCAAGGAGCTGGCGGGAGCCGCCGGGAACGTCGCCGCGACCTTCACGGACAAAGTGGGATTGTTCGAAGAGGCCCCGGTCGCCCCCGCCAAACCCTTCGTGCGCCCCCCCGGCGCCGTGTCCGAGGCCTCGTTCCTCTCCCTCTGCACGAAGTGCGACGACTGCGTCAAGGCGTGCCCCGAGTGGGTCGTGCGCAAGACCGGCCCGGAGTTCGGCGCGCGCCTGGAAGGCTACCCGATGCTGCTGCCCGCGCAGAACCCGTGCGTGTTCTGCACGGGCCTTCCGTGCATCGCCGCCTGCAAGACCGGCGCCCTCGTCCCGCCCGCCCCCGGCGCGAGCGCGCGCATCGGCACGGCCGTCGTCGACAACTCGCGCTGCTACATGGGCCAGGGCCAGCCCTGCGACTACTGCGTCAAGGACTGCCCCGTGAAGCCCAAGGCCATCTCCGTGACCGCCCGCGGCCTGTCCGCCGGCGTGAACGCCGACCTGTGCACCGGGTGCGGCGAGTGCGCCCAGATCTGTCCCGCCAACGCGATCTCAATCGAGGCCCTGCGATGATCAAGCTCCTGCTCCTGTCGGCCCTGTTCTCACACGCGGCCGAAGCCCCCTCCCAGTTCCAGAAGGACGCGGCCCTGTTCCAGGCCAAGTGCGCCAAGTGCCACACCGTCGGGCGCGGCGACCGCGTCGGCCCCGACCTCAAGGGGCTCGCCGAGCGGCGCGAGAAGGCGTGGATCATCGGCTTCATCACCCAGACCCAGTCCTACCTCGACAACGACCCCGAGGCCAAGAAGCTGCTGGCGAAGTTCAACGGCGTGCGCATGGAGACCACGAACATGAGCGCGGCGCAGGCGGAAGGCCTGCTCGCCTACGTCACCGCCGCGTCCAAGGGGCCCGTCGGCCCCGAGGAGGAGCCGGAGCCCGAGGCCGAGGACCCCGCGTCCAAGGTGCGCATGCCCGCCGAAGGCCGGGGCGCGTGGCTCCCCGGCGTCGCCGCCGGGCTGGTCCTCCTGGCCCTGGCCGTCGGGGTCTGGCAGCTGGGGTTCGCCGTCCCCGCCGCGGTCCTGCTCGCGCTGGCCGCGGGCGCCGGCTACTGGAGCCTCGGCGGCCGCCAGTACCACCGCCTGCTGGGCGACCAGCAGGGCTTCTCCCCCGCGCAGCCGATCGCCTACTCCCACGCGACCCACGCCGGGAAGCTCAAGATCGACTGCCAGTACTGCCACTACGGCGCCTCGCGCAGCGACGTCGCCGGGGTGCCGCCCGTGTCGGTGTGCATGAACTGCCACAACGCGGTGCGCAAGGCCGCCGGCGCGGCCGAGCCCTCCCCGGAGATCGCCAAGGTCGTCGCCGCGTGGGAGACCCGTCTGAGCAGCGCGCCGAGGGCGGTCGAGTGGACGCGGATCCACGACCTCCCCGACTTCGTGCACTTCTCGCATCGAGTCCACGTGGCCAATGACATCCGCTGCCAGGAATGCCACGGGCCGGTGCAGGACATGGCCCGGGTCCGCCAGGCTTCCTCTCTCTCGATGGGCTGGTGCGTCAACTGCCACCGCCAGCAGAAGGCCGTCGCGCCGTCGCACTGGAAGCGCACCGGGGGGCCGCTCGACTGCGCGGCCTGCCACTGGTGAGGATCGATATCATGAACGAAGAAGAAGCCAAGACGCAGGCCGCCGAAGACGCGAAGGACGGCATCAGGCGCCGGGATTTCCTGCAGCTGATGGCGGGGAGCTTCGCGGCGCTGGCCGCCGGCGGCTGCCAGTTCAAGAAGCCCGCGGAGAAGGTCGTCCCGGCCCTCGTCGCTCCCGAGGAGGCCGCGCCCGGCCAGGCCGTCTGGTACGCCACCACCTGCTCGGCCTGCCCCGCCGCGTGCGGCGCGCTGGCGAAGGTCCGCGACGGCCGTCCGATCAAGCTCGAGGGCAACCCCGAGCATCCCGTCTCGCGCGGCGGCCTGTGCGCCCGCGGCCAGGCGTCGCTGCTCGACCTGTACGACTCCCAGCGCTACTCGTCGCCGCGGCTGAACGGCGCGGAAACCGATTGGGACACGGTCGACCTAGAGGTCATCCGCTCCCTCGAGCGCGCCCGCGCCTCCGGCAAGGCGGCGCGCCTGCTGACCTCCACCTGGGCCAGCCCCTCCGCCCGCGCCGAGATCGCGCGCCTGCGCGCGCGCTTCCCCAACCTCCGCCACGTCGTCTACGACGAGCCCTCGCTCGCCGCCTCCGCGGAGGCCCACCGCCTCACGCACGGCCGCGCCGTCCTGCCGTCCTACCATCTGGAGAAGGCCAAGATCCTCGTCTCCTTCGACGCCGACTTCCTCGGGACCTGGGGCTCGCCGGTGCAGTACACGAAGGACTGGGCGGCCCGGCGCAAGCCGGACGCCGAGCTGAACCTCATGTCCTGGCACGCCCAGTTCGAGGCGCGCATGTCGCCGACCGGCGCCAACGCCGACCTGCGCGTCCCGGTCAAGCCGTCCGAGCGCTACGGGACGATGGTCGCCCTCGGCCGCCTGATCGCCCAGAAGACAGGCTGGAGCGGCGCCATGCCCGCCTCCGGGCCGACCACGGTCTCGCGCTCGATCCTGCTCCAGACCGCCGACGCGCTCGTCGCGGAGCGACGCAAGGCTCTCGTGCTGTGCGGCGCCTCCGACGTCGCCTCTCAGGTCGCCGCCAACTGGATCAACCAGATGCTCGGCGCCTACGAGGCCGTCGCCGACCTGTCCCATCCCGCCCGCCTGGCCGAGGCCGGGTCCGGCGCGTTCGACGCGCTGCTCGGCGAGCTGAGCCGCGGCGAGGTCGCGGTGCTGATCGTGCGCGGCTGCAACCCGGCGCAGGACCACCCGCGCTCCGGGGAGTTCCGCAAGGCCGCGGCGAAGGCCGGCCTGGTCGTCAGCCTCGCGGGACGCCCGGACGAGACCTCCAAGCTGGCGAAGGTCGTCTGCCCGGAGCATCACGCGCTCGAGTCCTGGGCCGACCATGACGCCCATGGAGGATTGATCAGCCTTTCCCAACCGACGATCTCTCCGCTGCGGGACACGCGCGACGCCCTGGAGACGTTCGCTCGCTGGGATGGCCGCCGCGCGACGGCCCACGAGCTGATCCGAGCCCACTTCCGTTCGTCGGTCCATCCTCGACAGAAAAAACCTTCTTCTTTCGAATCGTTCTGGGAGAACGCCGTGCGCGTCGGGGTCGTTCTCGTCGACGACGGCGCCGGCAAGGGCTCCTTCGACCCGTCGGCGCTGTCGGGGCTGAGAGCCCCCAAGGCCCCGGGCGGCGGCTTCGAATTCGTCGCCTACCAGGGCGTCGCCCTCGGCGACGGGCGCCAGGCCAACAACCCCTGGCTCCAGGAACTCCCGGATCCCGTCGCCAAGACGACCTGGGGCAACTTCGCCTCCTTCTCCCCCGCCGACGCCAAGCAGCTGGGCCTCGTCGAGGGGCGCGTGGTCAAGCTCGCCGCCGGAGGCGAGTCCGTCGAGCTCCCCGCCAAGATACAGCCCGGCCAGGCCCCGGGCACCGTCGCCGCCGCGCTCGGCTACGGCCGCTCCGGCGTCGGCGTGATGGCCGGGAACTTCCCGACCGAGAAGATGCTCCCCATCGACTTCGAGCCCGCGAGCGGCGCCGACGTCATGCCGCTGTCGGCGGCCTCCGCCGTCGAGGTGACTTTGCTCGGGCGCGTCGAGCGCCTGGCCAAGACCCAGACCTACGACCACCTCGTGGACCCGCTGATGGGCGAGCGCCGCGACCACGTGCGCGAGACCGTCCTGGCGGACTACGCCCTGAACCCGCGCGCCGGCAACCCCGAGGAGGAGAAGGACAAGAGCCTCTGGAAGGAGCACGAGTACGCGGGCCCCCGCTGGGGCATGGCCATCGACCTCAACTCCTGCACCGGCTGCTCGTCGTGCGTGCTCTCCTGCAACCTGGAGAACAACGTTCCCGTCGTGGGCAAGGCCGAGGTGGCCAAGAGCCGCGACATGCACTGGCTGCGCCTGGACCGCTATTACTCCGGGCCGCCGGACGCGATCGATGGCAGCCCGGACGTGGCCTTCCAACCGATGCTGTGCCAGCATTGCGGCAACGCGCCCTGCGAGACGGTGTGCCCGGTGCTCGCCACGGTCCACTCGACCGAGGGCCTCAACATGCAGGTGTACAACCGCTGCGTGGGGACCCGGTACTGCGCCAACAACTGCCCCTTCAAGGTGCGGCGCTTCAACTGGTTCGACTACGCGCACGCGGACCTGACCGCGAACCTGGCGCTCAACCCCGACGTGACCGTGCGCTCGCGCGGAGTGATGGAGAAGTGCTCCTTCTGCGTGCAGCGCATCTACACCGCCAAGGCCGACGCCAAGGTGGAGGGCCGCGTCGTGCGCGACGGGGACATCAAGCCCGCCTGCGCGCAGAGCTGCCCGTCGGAGGCGATCGTCTTCGGCGACCTCAACGACCCGAAGAGCAAGGTCGCCAAGCTCGCCAAGAGCGAGCGGTCCTACCGCGTGCTGTCCGAGCTGGGCGTGCAGCCCTCGGTGCACTACCTGACGAAGGTCCGCAACAAGAGGATCTAAGATATGTCCACCAGCCACGTCTCACCGCTCCGCGAGCCGCTCGTCGACGGCGTCAAGGACCTCGGGCAGATCACCCGCGACGTCTGCGACCCGCTCGACGCCGCCCCGACGACCGCCTGGTACGCGGCCTTCGCCGCCGCGCTGTGCGCGCTGTCCTACGGCGCGGTGATGGTCATCCACCAGGTCTGGACCGGCATCGGGGCCTGGGGCCTAAACAAGACCGTGGGCTGGTCCTGGGACATCACGAACTTCGTGTTCTGGGTCGGCATCGGCCACGCCGGGACTTTGATCTCGGCGATCCTGTTCCTGTTCCGCCAGAAGTGGCGGACCTCGATCAACCGCTCCGCCGAGGCGATGACCATCTTCGCGGTCATGTGCGCGGGCATCTTCCCCCTCATCCACATGGGCCGGCCGTGGCTCGCCTACTGGGTCATGCCCTACCCGAACCCGATGGGCCCGCTGTGGGTGAACTTCCGCTCCCCGCTCCTCTGGGACGTCTTCGCCATCAGCACCTACTTCATCATCTCGGCGACCTTCTGGTTCGTCGGCCTGATCCCCGACCTGGCGACGATGCGCGACCGCCTGCCCGAGGGCTGGCGCAAGAAGGCGTTCGGCTTCGCCAGCCTGGGCTGGAGCGGCTCGCATCGCACCTGGAGCCACTACGAGATGGTGTACCTGCTCCTCGCCGGGCTCGCCACGCCGCTGGTGTTCTCGGTCCACACCATCGTCTCCTTCGACTTCGCGACCTCGGTGATCCCGGGCTGGCACGCGACGATCTTCCCGCCCTACTTCGTCTGCGGCGCGATCTTCTCCGGCTTCGCGATGGTGCTGACTTTGATGATCATCGCGCGCAAAGTCATGAACTTCGAGGGCTACATCACCTTGCGCCACATCGACGCCATCTGCAAGGTGATCCTGCTGACCTCCATGATCGTCGGGCTCGCCTACTCGACCGAGCTGATCACCGCGTACTACAGCGGGAACCATTACGAGCGCTTCGCGTTCGTCAACCGCATCAAGGGCCCGTTCGCGGGCTTCTATTGGATGATGGTGTTCTGCAACGTGCTCGTGCCGCAGACCCTGTGGTTCGAGCGGATCCGCCGCGACGTGCGGGTCCTCTTCGTCATCTCGATCCTCATCAACGTGGGCATGTGGCTCGAGCGGTTCGTGATCATCACGATCTCCCTTCACCGGGACTTCCTGCCCTCGAGCTGGACCTCGTACTCGCCGACCTACGTCGAGATCGGGACCTACATCGGGAGCTTCGGGCTGTTCTTCACCTGCTTCCTGCTGTTCTGCCGCGTCCTGCCGATGATCGCCATCAGCGAGGTCAAGGGCGTGCTGAGCTACGCCCGGGACGACAAACATAAGGAGAGCCGCCATGGCCGCTAAGACCTTCGTCGGAGTCTTCGATTCGGATCAAGCGATCCTCGCCGCCGCCCGCGCGGCGCGCGAGAAGGGCCTGGAGGTCCGGGACGCCTACACTCCGTTCCCGGTCCACGGCATGGACGACGCCCTCGGCCTGCCCCCGTCGTGGCTCAGCCGCGCCTGCTTCGCCCTCGGCGCCTCCGGCCTCGCCTTCGCGCTCTCCTTCCAATATTGGGTCTCGCTGTTCAACTGGCCGATGAACATCGGAGGAAAGACCTTCGACGCCTCGCCCGCCCTGATCCCCATCGCCTTCGAGATCACCGTCCTCGTCGCCGGGGTCGGGACGGTCGTGACCTTGCTCGTCTTCCGGGGCCTCCTGCCCGGCAAGCCCGCGGAGCTCGCGGGCCTCGGCGCCACCGACGACAAGTTCCTGCTCGTCATCGACGGCGGCACCGAGGACTCCCTGCGGTCCTTCTACCGGGAACACGGCGCCGTCCGCGTCGAAGAGCTCGCGGGAGGCGCTCGATGAAACGCCTCGTCATCCCCGCCGCGCTGGTCCTGGGCGCCGCGTCGGCCCTCGTCCTCGCCACCCGCCGCAACCTCGCCGAGCCGCATCTGCGCCTGTTCAACGAGATGGTCAAGTCCCCCGCCTCGAAGACTCAGACCGTCAACGAGCTCCTGCCGGCCGGGCTCACCCAGCAGGCCGCGCCCGCCGGCACCTTCGCCCGCGGGGGGACGCGCCTCGCCTACGGCCCTTCGGTCGAGGAGCGCGCCCGCGCCGCTCGCGAGCTGAAGAACCCGCTTCCCGTCTCGCTCGCCGGCCTCGAGCGCGGCCGCCTGGCCTACCAGAGCTACTGCCTCCATTGCCACGGCCCCAAGGGCCGCGGCGACGGCGGCGTCGCCAAGTCCTTCCCCGCCCTGTCGTTCTCCCTGGCGGGGAAATCTTCCTTTGATCTCCCCGACGGCGAGCTGTTCCACATCGTCACGTTCGGCCGGAACAACATGCCCGCGCACGCCGCCCAGGTCCCCGTCGACGACCGCTGGCGCGTCGTGCAGTACCTGCGCGAGCTGCAGAAGACGGAGATCGCCCGCCTCGGCCCGCTCGCGGAAGTCCCCGAGGACCCGCGCCGCCTGAGCCTCGTCTCCGCGGACTACGGCAAGGAGCTGTTCGCCGCGAACTGCGCCTCGTGCCACGGCCCCGACGGCCGCCCTCTCCTGCCCGGCGTGCCGACCTTGCACCTGCCCTCCGTCCTGTCCATGGTCGACGACGGCTACTACATCGACATCATCACGCACGGCCGCAAGGGCACGCAGATGCCCGCCTGGGACAAGAGCCTGACCCGCACCCAGATGCTCAGCATCATCCGGCACCTGCGCACCTGGGACACCGCGGCGCCGGACCGGAGCGCCGTCCTCTCCTCCGCCTCGGACCCGAAGCGCGGCGAGGCCATCTACCGCGGACGCTGCGCTGCCTGCCACGGCCGCCGCGGCGAGGGCGGCATCGGCAACACGCTCAACAGCCCCACCTTCCTGTCGATCGCGTCGCCCCAGTTCTTCCGCGACATGGTCATCAGCGGCCGCAAGCACACCGCCATGCCCGCCACCTACAACCTCTCGACCGGGGAGATCGGGGACCTCGTCTCGTACCTGAGGAGCTGGGCCCGGCCGAAGCACTCCCTGGCGGAGGTCCAAGCGCTCCTGCCTCGGGCCTCGGCGGAGATGGGCGCGAAGGTCTTCAACGCGCGCTGCGCCTCGTGCCACGGCGCGAAAGGCGAGGGCGGGATCGGCTCTCGCCTCAACAGCGAGTCGTTCCTCCGGATGGCGGACGACGAGTTCATGTTCCGAGCCGTCTCTGAAGGCCGCCCGGGCACGGCCATGCCCTCCTGGTACTTCCTCTCCTCGCGCGACACGGCGGACGTGCTCAAGTTCATCCGTTCCTGGCAGAAGGAGGCGCCCATCGCGCTCGACCGGCCTTCCCGGCGAGGAGAGCCCGAGTTCGGCAAGCTCATCTACGACAAGGCGTGCGTCTCCTGCCACGGCCCCGAAGGGCGCGGCGGCGTGGGCGGACAGATCGGCAACCCGGTCTTCCTCTCCTCGGCCAAGGACGAGTTCCTCTGGCGGACGATCGCCTACGGCAAGCAGGGCAGCGGGATGCGCGGCTTCATGGAGGGCCGCGCGCTGGGGACCCTGATGTCGCTGAACTCGTCGGACATCGACCACGTCGTCTCCTATCTGCGGACGCTCGCGGCCAAGCCTCGCGTCGACCTCCTCGACCGGGAGTTCCCCGGAACGTCGGCGGACATGGGCCGGGAAGTCTACCTCGGCAAGGGCGGCTGCTCGAAGTGCCACGGACTCGAGGGCGAGGGCTCCAGCGGCCCCTCCCTCAACTCGCTCGGCTTCCTCAAGGCGGCCTCCAACGGCTACCTCGCCGCGACCATCATGATGGGCCGGCAGGGCACGGAGATGTGCTCGTTCTCGCAGCAGGGGAACGTGGTGAACCTCAGCCAGAAGGAGGTCATGGACCTCGTCGCCTTCATCCGCTCGTGGGAGAAGAACCCGCCGGGCGTGGTCCGCGTGATCGACCGCACCGGCAGCGCCGCGGCCGAGGGCGGGCTCCTGTTCAACCGCTACTGCCTCGCCTGCCACGGCGTGGAAGGGCGCGGCCAGGCCTCGGCCGGGACGAAGGGCTACGCGCCCTCGCTCAACACGCCGGAGTTCCTGCGCGCCGCCGACGACGGCCTCCTGATGGCGACCATCGCCATCGGCCGGCCGAACACGCCGATGCGTCCCTTCGGCGCGGGCGCCGGAGGCGTCGCGGACCTGTCCGCCGCCGAGATCCGCAAGATCGTCGCCTACATGCGCTCCTGGGAGAACATGAAATGAACAGCCGAAGACTACTCCCCCCCGGAGCGAGGGCCGCGTGCGCGGCGCTCGCCGTGCTGGGCACCGCGTTCTTCCTCGTCGGCCTCAAGTTCGCCCCGCAGCGCGCCCTGGCCGTCCTCCTGCTGGGCAACACCTACTTCCTGATGCTGGCGATCACTGCGCTCGTCTTCATCGCCATCCAGAACCTGGTCGGGGCGGGCTGGCCGGTGCTGTTCCGCCGCGTCCCGGAGGCGATGACCGCCTACCTCCCCGCCGGCGCCCTGGGCCTGCTGGTCGTGCTGCTCGGCTCGCACTCGCTGTACCACTGGGCGCACGAGGCCGCCGCCGTCCACGACCCCGTGCTCCACGCGAAGGCGGGATACCTGAACCTCCCCTTCTGGTCGCTTCGCGCCGTGGTCATCCTCGTCCTCTGGTGGGTGTTCGCGCGCGCCATCCTGCTGAACTCCCGCCTGCAGGACTCCGACGGCGACGTCGAGCGCACGCACCGGAACAAGCGCCTGTCCGCCGCGTTCATGGTCGTCTTCGGCGTGACCTTCACCCTCGCCTCCATCGACTGGGTCATGTCGCTCGAGCCGCACTGGTACAGCACGATGTTCCCCTGGTACATGTTCGGAGGCGCCTTCGTGCACGCGCTCGCCTCCGTCACCCTGCTCACTTTGCTGCTCAACCGCCAAGGGCTGTTCCCCCAGCTAAACGAGCACCACCGCCACGACCTGGGCAAGTACGTGTTCGGCTTCGGCGTGTTCTGGGCCTACCTCTGGTTCTGCCAGTTCCTCCTGATCTGGTACGCGAACATCCCCGAGGAGACCGCCTACTACGCCGTGCGCTCCTCGCCGAGCTGGCTGGCCGTGCAGGCGCTGAGCCTCCTCGCCAACTTCCTCGTCCCCGGCGCCCTCCTGCTGCGCGTACGCGCCAAGAAGGACGACCGCTTCCTCCTCGCGGCCTGCGCCTCGGTGTGCGTCGGGCGCGGGCTCGACCTGTTCGTGATGATCATGCCCTCGGTCAGCGGCGCGTCGGCCCGCCCCCACTGGGTCGATCTGCCGGTGTTCCTCGGCCTGGCGGGCCTCTTCCTCCTCCTCTTCGACAGGGCCTTCGCCTCGGCCCCCGCGGTGCCTGAGAAAGACCCGTACCTCGTCGAGAGCCTCCATCACCACGGCTGAACGCGCGGCGTCCGTCCTGCTCGCGCTGTGCTCGCTGGCGAGCGCGGCCGAGGCGCCTCGCGCCAGCCGCCTCTCGACCGAGAAGAGCCCCTATCTCCTCCAGCACGCCTCCGACCTCGTGGACTGGCGGCCCTGGGGCACGGAGGCCTTCGCCGAGTCGAAGCGCGGGAACAAGCCGGTCTTCCTCTCCATCGGCTTCTCGACCTGCCTCTGGTGCCATGTGATGCGCCGCGAGTCGTTCTCGGACCCCGCGATCGCGGCCCTGCTCAACGAGAAGTTCATCCCCGTCCTCGTCGACCGCGAGGAGCGCCCCGACGTGGACCGCGTGTACATGAAAGCCGCCCAGGCCGCCGGTTGGAGCGCCGGGTGGCCGCTGAACATGTGGCTGACGCCGGAGCGCAAGCCCTTCTTCGGCGGCTCGTATCTCCCTCCCGAGGCGAAAGGCGGCCTCCCCGGGCTCAGGCCGCTGCTGGCGCGCGTCGACGAGCTGTGGCGCACGCGCCGCGAGGACGCGGTCCGGGACGCCGAGGACGTCGCCCGCGCGCTCGAGGCCTACGCGCGCGTCGAGGCGAGCACGCGCCCGCTCGCCGCCTCGACGCTCGACGCGGCCTTCCGCGCCTATCGCTCCGCCTTCGACGCGGAGCACGGAGGCTTCGGCCCCCCGCCGAGGTTCCCGGAGCCGTCGGCCCTGTCCTTCCTGCTCCGCTATCACGCCCGCACCGGGAACAAGGAAGCCCTGGCCATGGCCGTGAAGACCTTGCGCGCGATCGGAGAGGGCGGCCTCCACGACAAGGTCGGAGGCGGCTTCCACCGCTACGCGAGCGACGCCGCCTGGGCCAAGCCGCACTACGAGAAGATGCTCAGCGACAACGCCCAGCTCGCCTCCGTCTTCCTCGACGCGCACCGCGCGACCGGGGACCCGGAGTTCGCGCGGACGGCCCGCGAGACCCTCGACTATCTCCTGCGCGACCTGGCCCGCCCCGGCGGCGGATTCATCACCGCCGAGGACGCCGACGAGGAGTATTACGCCCTGACGAGCGCCGAGGCCCGGGCCGGGCGCCGCCGCCCGGCCAAGGACGACAAGGTCCTCGCCGGCCACAACGGCCTGGCGATCTCGGCGCTGGCCGAGGGCGCGGTCCTCCTCCGCGAGCCGCGCTACCTGGAGGCGGCGCGCGGGACCGCCCGCTTCCTGCGCGACGAGCTGTACGACGCGAAGGAGGACCGCCTCTACCGCCGCTGGCGCGAGGGCGAGCGCGCGATCCCCGGCTTCGCCGACGACTACGCGCTGACGACGGCCGGCCTGCTCGACCTGCACGAGGCGACCACGGAGCCCGAGTGGCTCGCGCTGGCCGCGCGCCTGGCGCGGGCCGAGCCGGCGCGCGACCCCGACCTCCCGGCCCCGGACCTCGACGCCGAGGACGGCCCCCTTCCCGCGGCCGCGTCGGTCGCGGCGATGAACGGACTGCGCCTGCGCGCGCTCACCGGCCGCCCGGAGTTCGGCGACGCGGCCGAGAAGACCCTGGAGCGTTTCGCCGGCCGCATGGCGAACGACCCGCGATCCCTGCCCGCGATGCTGTGCGCCCTCGACTTCAAGCTCTCTCGCGCGCGCAAGAGCGGTCGCAAAGAACCCGCTCGGAAATAAAGAGCCGCCATACGCTCGGTCCTATGGCCACCTTGGAATGAAGGTGGCCATAGGGAGCGAACGATGGGTCAGCGGGCGGAGGCCTTGCGGCGCGCGGGCGCCGGGCGCTTGGCCAAAGCGATCAGGGCGCGCATCATGTCCATCGTCGTCACGATGCCGGCTAGCTTGTCGCCGCGGGTGATCAGGACGCGATGGATGTGGCTGTCGATCATGACCTTCGCCACCTTCTCCACCGGGGTGCTCTCGTCGAGGGCGATCGCGCCGGGGGTCATGATCTGCTCCACGCGGGTACGGTCCATCTCCTCGATGTGAAGGCCGGCGGAGCGGACGGTGTCGTCGAAATCGCGATGGTAGGACGGCACGCCGACGGGGGCCTCCCGGCGGGTGCGCACGAGGTCGGTCTGGGACACGACCCCGAGGATGGCGCCGACCTCGTCGACGACCGGGGCGCCGCTGATGCTCTTCTCCTCGAAGACCTTCGTCAGCTCGGGAACGGTGAGCCAGCTCTCCACCGTGACGACCTTCTTATGCATGATGTCCTTGGCCAGCATAAAGTCCTCCCGGGCGGAGGTGTCCGCCTCGTCATAACTAATGCAACATTCCGACTAAAAACCGACGGAAGCGCAGACGATCAGGGTTTCCAGCCTTTCGGCTGATACCCGCAGGACGGGTCCTCGGCGAAGATGTCCCCGGTGATGGCCCAGGACCGGGCGCGGGAGCCGCCGCACACCTCGCGGTACTCGCACACGCCGCAGCGGCCCTTGAGCTTGCTGTGGTCGCGCAGGTCGCGGAACATCTCGTCCTGGCGGTACACCGTCGCCAGGTCGTCGAAGCGCACGTTGCCGCGGCGCACCGGCAGGAACCCCGAGGGGCAGATGTCGCCGACGTGGTCGACGAACATGAACCCGTCGGCGGCGTTGACGGCGCGCTTGGGCAGGCGCAAGCCCGCGCGCAGGCTCGCGGGTCGGGCGACGGTGTGCTCGACGCGGGCGGCGACGCCCTCTCCGGCGTGGACCTCCTGCTGCAGCGCGTAGCGGCGGAAGTGCTGGCCCTCGGTGAGCTTGACGACGAAGGACTGCTCCTGCGTCATCTTGCGCAGCTTGGCGAAGCCCTCCTCGAACTGCTCCGGGGTCAGCCCCCCGAGCTTGGCGCCGCGGCCGACGGGGATCAGGAAGAACACCTCCCAGAAGGCGATGTCGAGCGTGGTGACGAGCTTGGCCACCGCGTCGAACTCGTGCCAGTTCCAGGCGCCGAAGCAGGAGTTGATCTGGATCGGGATGTCGAGCTCGCGCGCCTGCCTGCACGCCTTGAGGACCGTGTCGAAGGCCCCGGGGGTGCGGCGGAAGGTGTCGTGGGAGGCGGCGGTGGCGCCGTCGATGCTGAAGGCGAGCTGGTCCACGCCGGCTTCCTTTAAAGAGGCCAGTCGCTCGCGCGTCAGGTTCGGGGTCGCCGCCGGGATGGTGCCCATGCGCAGCCCCACGGACTTGCCGTGGCGGATCAACTCCTCGAGGTCGGTCCGGTTCAAGGGGTCGCCGCCGGACAGGATCATGATCGGGGTCCCCATCGCCTTGACCGAGTCGATGAGCTTCTTGCCCTCGGCCGTGGTCAGCTCGTCGGGATTGACGGTGGTGTCGGCGTTGGCCCGGCAATGGTCGCAGGCCAGGGCGCAGGAGCGGGTGGACTCCCAGATGACCAGGAGCGGCGCTTGGGAGAAGTCGAAAGGAGCGGGAAGGGTGCCGGGGTGAGTGCCGGGATGCGCCCCGGGATGCTGGGAGGTGTCGGTCATGACCTGTTCCCTAGCAACACAACGGCCAAAGACATCCGTGCCGTCAATAAGAACGAAAATTACACCATTGGCAGCAATGTTGCTTGGCTGTGGGTCATGGAATCGTCACAGCGGATCTTCGTCGTCGGGCTCAACCACCTGAACGCGTCCGTTTCCTCCCGCGAGATGGCGGTCGTATCCTCCCAGAACCTCCCCGACGTGCTCGCCGAGCTCAAGGCCCTCGTTCCACTCGATGAGGTCGTCGTGCTCTCCACCTGCAGCCGCGTGGACGTCTTCGCGGTGTGCGACGACGCGCGCCGCGGCGGCGAGCTGGTCCGCGAGTGGTTCATGAAGCGCGCCGGCGCCGAGATCGCTCCCTCCCTTTATCAGCGCGAGGGCCACGACGCCCTCCTCCATCTCTTCCGCGTCGCCGCGGGGCTCGACTCCTGGATCATCGGCGAGACCGAGATCCTCGCCCAGACCAAGAAGGCCTACCAGGCCGCCCTCGCCCTCGGATCCACCCGCCGCGTCCTCAACCGCGCGTTCCAGTCCGCGATCGCGGCGGGCAAGGACGTCCGCTCCGCCACCGGCATCCAGAACGGCATCCATTCCATCGGCGGCGCCACCGCCTTGATGGCCAAGCGCATCTTCGGGGACAAGGAAGGCGGCGGCATCCTCGTGTTCGGCGCCGGCCAGACGGCCGAGGCGGTCGTCCGCCACCTCGCCGCGAAGAAGTTCGACAAGATCGTCGTCGCCAACCGCACCGTGGAGAACGCGCGCCTCATCGCCGAGAAGCTCGGCGGAGAGGCCGTCTCCCTCGAGGTCGGGCTCGACCTCCTGGCGCACGTCGAGGTCGCCGTCTTCTCCGCCTCCGTGAGCGAGCACCTGCTCACGGCCGGCCTGATGGCCCGCGTCCTCGCCAAGCGCCGCAAGCCCCTGTTCCTCGTCGACCTCGGGGTGCCGCGGAACGTGGACCCGGCCTGCGCCAAGCTCGACTCGGTCTACCTGTACGACCTCGACGACCTCAAGCGCATGATCTCCGACAGCATGGAAGGCAAGCTCGCCGAGAAGGACCGGGCCGAGGAGCAGGCGGCCGCCGCCGCGCTCGACTGCATCCTCGAGCTGAACAAGGCTCCGCGCCTCGCGCCGGCGGGGGTCGCGTGACCGCCTCGCTCCAGACCTTGCAGGCCATCCCCCTCCTCAAGCACGTGACGCGGGAGGAGTGGCGGCGGTTCCTGGAGCTGGCGCCGGCGCACGACTACCGCGCCGGGAACGTCCTCTTCTACCAGGGCAACCTCCCCCTCGGCCTGCATTTCATCAGCGGCGGCCGGGTCAAGCTCATCAAGGAGGACCGCGCCGGTCGCCGCCAGATCGTGCGCCTCGTGCAGGGCCCCGACCTCCTCGGCGACCGCGCTTTCTTCGCCGACAAGCCCTACCGCTGCACCGGCGAGGTCATGGAGGACGCCACCGTCAGCTTCCTCCAGCCCCATCACTTCTGGGCCATCTTCGGGCGCAACCCCGACACCTTGCGCCTCCTCGCCCAGCGCTTCGCCGACGAGCTGGGCCGCGCCGAGGACTACATGCACTGCATCTCGGTGTGCACGATCAACGCGCGCATGGCGACCCGCCTGCTCAACTCCTCGAAGCGCCCCGACCAGGCCCGCTCGCCCAAGGGCGAGTTCCTCCTGACCGAGACCCGCACCGAGCTCGCCCAGGTCCTGGGCACGACCCCGGAAGCGGTCAGCCGCTCGCTCGCCAAGCTCTGTTCCAAAGGCCTCATCGCCGTGTCGGGCCGCCGCGTGCGCGTCCTCAACGAGGAGCGCCTGCGCCTGTCCGCTTGCCTCCACGATTCGTTGAATTAGTAAGATTCTCGTCTTGACGTTTATCAAGCGTTCGTTTGACCTTGTTCATGTCGTAAAATGCTCAAGATTTGTTCACATGGGCGTCAGTAGACGTCCTCATATAAAGAAGCGAGGAGATCCAATGGATACTCGAAGCAGTGGAAGGATCCGCCGGGCTTGTCTTACGCTCGCCGCGATGATCGCGATGTTCAGCCTCTCACGGACGGCGGCCATCGCCGCCGACGCGGAGGCCGTCGGAGCGACCACCTGCCTGGGCTGCCACGCCACGCATGAGTCGTTCAAGAAGAACATCCATGCGAAGGCCCTGGTCAACGCCAAGGGAATCGAGTTCGAGAAGAGCTGCGAGACCTGCCACGGCAACGGATCCCTCCACGCCGCCGCGGGCGGGAACAAGGAAGACGCCGGGTTCGCGACCATCAAGAATCCCGCGAACCTCAAGGGCTCGGCGGCCTCCGCCGTCTGCCTGCAGTGTCACGAAGGCGGCAAGCGGATGCACTGGCAGGGCTCGACCCACGACATGAAGAACGTCTCCTGCGTGGACTGCCACGGCATGCACGCCGAGAAGGCCAACGGGGGCAAGGCGCCCCTTCTCAAGACGGCCTCCGCGGCGGCCTCGTGCTACCAGTGCCACGCCGAGAAGAAGGCCCAGATCCGCAAGTCCGGGCACATGCCCCTCGTCGAGGGCAAGATGGGCTGCACGGGCTGCCACAACCCTCACGGCTCCCCGGTCGACAAGCTCCTCGCCAAGAACACCATCCCGGAGACCTGCTACCAGTGCCACCAGGACAAGCGCGGGCCGTTCATGTGGGACCACGCTCCGGCGCGCGAGAACTGCGCGACCTGCCACGACCCGCACGGCTCGCACAACGAGAAGATGCTCGTGACCCGCTCCCCCCAGCTGTGCCAGGGCTGCCACGTCGGCGGCCGCCACCCGGCCACGGCTTACGGGAACTCCGTCGGCGACCTCACCTCGAACCGCCTCGCTTACAAAGGCTGCGTGAACTGCCACTTCGCCGTCCATGGGTCGAACAACCCGTCGGGCAAGTGGCTTAACCGGTAATCCTGGAGAAAGATATGAAAAAATATCTAAGCCTGTTCCTCGCTTCAGCCTTGTCCCTCGGCGGATTCCCGGCCTGGGCCGAGGTCAGCCAAGAGATCGACATGAAGGTCCAGAACCGCAGCCAGAAGACCTTCCTCGGAGCCCGGAGCGCGAGCCCGGAGGAGTACGGGGAGATTCCCAACGGGTTCATCCTCGAGAAATACATCGTGGAGTTCGACAAGGAGAGCTACCTGTTCGACTTCGAGGCCACGAACGTCGGCCTCAACAACCAGAGCATCAAAGCGGAGGGCGGCAAGCCCGGCAGCATGATGTGGAAGGCCGGCTACGACATGATGCCGCACCTCTTCTCCAACGAGGCGCGCTCGCCCTACACCCACGTGGGCGGAGGCACGATGCTGCTCCAAGGGGCCTGGCGCAACGCGGGGCTGACGAGCCACAACAACAGCTTCAACGCGGGCGTTTCCACGGCGCTGGCGAACGCGCCGTACGTCCCCCTGGGCTTCGACGTCGAGACCGCGAACCTCGACCTGAAGTTCCACCCGGCCAAGGACTTCACGATGGAGCTCGGGACGATGCGGCAGACGAAGCGCGGGACGAAGGCCCAGCCGGCTTCCTTCGGCTTCTCGAACGCCATCGAGCTCGCCGCCCCCATCGACTGGGAGACCAACGAGGCCTACCTGGACATGCAGTTGGCCAAGAAGGAGTACCAGCTCGCGTTCAGCTACAGGCTCTCCGACTTCAACAACAAGATCCCGAACCTGTTCTGGAACAACCCGAAGCGCCTCACCGACCAGTACATCAACTCCAGCCACTACTCGGCCGGAGACGGGACTTCCGTCGGCCAGCTGTCCAACGCCCCGGACAACCGGGCCCACGCCGCCAAGCTCGAAGGCGGCGTCGCGCTGCCGATGAACAGCCGCTTCAGCTTCGAAGGCGGCTATCAGGTCTGGACGGCGAAGAACGACATGCTGACCTACACGGGCAACAGCCAGATGTGGCAGGGCAACGCCACCGCCGCCGCGGCAGGCCTGACCTTCGCGGCCTTCGACCCCGCCAACCGCCCGTCGGCGGAGGTGGACGGCAACATCGAGGTCTACACCTACCTGTTCAGGCTGACCTCCCGCCCGCTGACCTGGCTGAAGGGCACGCTCTCCCATGACGCCTACATCATGGAGAACAAGTCCACGCGGTACAACGTGCCCGGCTGGGCCGTGTTCGACAACGTCTGGCATTCGGAGAACGTGACCACCCCCGCCGAGCAGTTCCGCGAGGACAAGACCAGCCTGAAGATCGACTACGACGTCACGTCCTGGCTGTCCGGCGACGTCGGAGTGTCCCACAAATACGAGAAGAAGACCCGCGAGATCCCGAAGGGCAAGACGGACGAGGCCACGGCCGGCTTCCAGCTGCGGCCGGTCAAGGACCTCTTCGTCAACCTGTCCGGCCTGTTCAGCGCGCGGCGCGGCAACGGGATGGACCTGCAGCACTACCCGACGACCATCTCGGCCGCGACCGGCCGGACGTATTTCACCGAGTCGCCGGGGCTGCGTCGGATCGACGTGGCGGACCGCAACCGCACCGTGGCCCGCGCTCAGGTCCAGTGGACGCCCGGCGAGGCCAGCGTCGGCCTCAGCGCCCGCGTGAGCGAGGACAAATACCGTCTCGGGAAGGGCGACCCGACCGGCGCAGACGCGATCATCTACCCCGAACACATGGGCATGACGTCGGACATCAATAAGTCCGTGGGCGTGGACTTCGCCATGCCGGTCGTCGGCACCGTCGAGGTCGACGGCTACTACACGTTCGACACGAACCGCCGCTACCTGAAGTCGAGCCAGACGGCCTGCGCCGGAAATTCCGCGACCGGGTACTCTCTTCCCGGCGAGAACAACTGCAGCGGCGCCGGCGCGTCGCCGAACATCATGACGAACGATCCGCGCAGCAGGTGGGAGACCCGCGTCATGGACCGCTCCCACATCGCCGGCTTCTCCGTCACCGTCAGGCCGATGGCCAAGCTGAAGACGGTGCTCGGCTACGACATCAGCTCGACCATCCAGAACCTCGACACGATGTACGCCGGAAGCCTCGCGAGCACGACGACCGACCCGTACAACTCGTTCCCGACGAGCAAGCGCATGCTGCAGACGGCGCGCGCCCGCGGCGAGTACAAGCTGACGGAGAACCTGACGGTGGCGGCGAACTACCAGTTCGAGAAGTTCGACGCCACGGACTTCGCCTACGGGAACGTCCCCCTGCGCGACGCCAGCAACGCGTCGATCTTCCTGGGAGTCAACCCCATCCGCAACTACGTCGCGCACACCATCGGAACGGGAGTGAACTACAAGTTCTAACCGCCGGAACGGAAAGGGAGCCGGGGCCAAAAGCCCCGGCTCTTTTTTTGTCATGAGGGCTTTACCCCTCCGGTTGGGCAACAGTCCGGCCATTTCCGGGTTTCTGTGCTAGAATACGGCCCCGATGAGCGCCAAACACAGCGAACGCCCCTCCAAGATCCCCTCCGAGCTCTGGCTCCAGGCGCTCCTGTTCCTCGGCATCATCGCCTTGCCCATCCTCCTCGCCGGATTGACCGGCGCCGTCGCCTTCGAGCGCAGCAAGTCCGTCAAGTTCTGCTCCTCCTGCCACGTCATGGAGCCCTTCGTCCAAGGGGTCGAGAACTCGAAGAGCGAGCTCCTCTCCGCGAAACACTTCCAGCGCCACTGGATCAACCACAACACCTGCTACACCTGCCACACCGACTACGACTTCCTGGGCCCGATGACCGCGAAGGTCCGCGGCCTGCGCCATCTGTACGCCAACGCCCTCGGCGCCAAGAAGGCCCCCAAGCTGTACAAGCCCTTCCCCAACGGCAACTGCCTGCAGTGCCACGGGAACACCTTCAAGTACCTGGAGCAGGAGGTGCACGCGCCGATGCTCGAGCAGCTGAAGAACGACGAGACCTCGTGCATCGAGTGCCACGGCCCGGTGCACCCTCCCCGGGACGCCCCATGATGACCCGTCACGCGAAGTACGCCGTCGCCTGCGTCGCGTTCATGCTCGCCACCGCGATCCCGTGCCTGATCAAGACCACGCCGGTGACGATGTCGGTGTTCTTCTTCCTCGGCCTGCCGGTGCTGGCGCTGGGGATGTTCTTCTACCTGTCCTCGCTGTTCCAATTCCTCAAGAGCCACTGGGTCTGAGGCGTCCCGGCGTCTTGACTTAGGTCAAAAATGGCGCGGATGGGAAAATGTTACAATGGCCCCATGAGAACTGAGCTCTCCTCCCTCGTCGTGTTTTCCTCCGTTTTCCTGATGGCCGCCTGCGGCGACGAATCCATCACCCGCGCCCGCGTTCCTAAAGAAGAGACGCCCGCCGCCGCCGCCCACGGCCCCGGCGACGGCCACGATCATGAGGACCACACGGGCCACGATCACGCCGCCCAGGCCCCGGGCCTGAGGTGGACGATGCCCTCCGGCTGGAAGGAGACCCCCGGCACCGGCATGCGACTGGCGACCTTCACGCCCCCCGGCGGGCTCAAGACGGAAGGCACCGTCGTCTCCCTTCCGGGCGACTCGGGCGGCGAGCTGGCCAACGCCAACCGCTGGCGCGGACAGATCGGGCTTCCCCCCACCGACGAGGCGGGCATGGCGGCCTCGCGCACCAAGCTGACCACGAAGGCCGGCCCCGTGTCGGTGTACGACTTCACCAGCGAGGGCGCGTCCAAGACGCGCCTGATCGCCGCCGTCGTCAAGACGGGGGAGACGACCTGGTTCTTCAAGCTCATGGGCGACGCGGCGGCGACGGAGTCCGCGCGCCCCGGGTTCATGACGATCATCAAGGGGCTCCAGCCCTGATGAGGCGCAACGACCCTCTGAGCCGGATCGTCGACGGGCTCAGCTCGCTGAAGCTGACCCTCGTCTGCCTCGCCCTGCTGATGGTCCTCGTCGTCGCCTGCACCTTGGCGCAGGTCAACCTCGGCATCCATCTCGCCGTGGACCGCTACATCCGCTCCTTCCTGGTCTGGTACGTCCCCGAGGGGACCTCGCTGCGCGTCCCGGTCTTCCCCGGCGGCGGCCTCGCCGGCGGGCTGCTGCTGCTGAACCTGATCCTCGCGCAGTTCCGCCGCCTGGAGCTGTCCTGGCGCAAGGCCGGGCTGTGGGTCGTGCACATCGGTCTGGCCCTGCTGTTCGTCGGAGAGTTCGCGACCGCCGTCCTCCAGGTGGAGAGCAACATGGCCATCGAGGAAGGCCAGACGAAGAGCGTCAGCGAGGACTACCGCCGCATGGAGGTCGTCGTCACCGACGCGACCGACAAGGAGTTCGACGAGGAGTTCGCCATCCCCGACGCGCTCCTAAAGTCGCGCGCCGAGATAGCCGACCCGGCGCTCCCCTTCAAGCTGGTCGTGCGCGCCTACCACGAGAACGCGGAGCTGTCCATGGGCGGAGCCCCCTCCGGCGCCACCATGGGGGTCGGCGCGGGCATGTCGGTGACCCCGCGGCACCCGGTGACCGCCGACGGCGAGCAGAACACCGCCGTGGCCCTCGTCGAGCCCGTGCTCAAGGACGGGAAGAGCCTCGGCGTGTACCTGCTCTCCAACGGCCTCGGGGCGCCGCAGGGCTTCATCCACGAGGGCCGGAGCTGGAAGCTGGCCCTGCGCCTGCGCCAGTACCGTCATCCGTTCTCCCTGACGCTGAAGGATTTCAAACACGACCGCTACCCGGGCACCAACATCCCCAAGAACTTCTCGAGCCTCGTGCGCCTGAAGGACCCCGCCGCGGGCGACGACCGCGACGTGCTCATCTACATGAACTCCCCCCTTCGCCACGGCGGCCTGACCTTCTATCAGGCGAGCTTCGGCAAGGACGACACTTTGTCGGTCCTGCAGGTCGTGCGCAACCCGGCGTGGACGCTTCCTTATGTGTCCTGCGTGCTCGTGGCGCTCGGCCTGCTCTGGCACTTCGGCCTGATGCTGAAGAAATCTCTCGGCGCGAGGAACTCATGAAGCTGAACCGTCTCCAGACCGCCGTCTTCGCCCTCGCCCTGGCGCTGGCCGCCTGGCCCCTCGTCGCCCCCGCGCCCCGCTCCGAGTTCGACCTCGCGGCGTTCGCGCGCCTGCCCATCCTCGAGGGCGGCCGGGTCAAGCCGATGGACAGCTTCGCGCGCAGCGCCATGCTCTCGATGCGGAGCAAGCAGACGGTGCGGGTGGACGGCAAGTCCCTCCCGCCGGCGCGCTGGCTCCTCGACGCGATGTTCAAGCCCGAGGCCGCCGACACCTACCCCGCCTTCGTCGTGGACGACCCCGAGGTCCTGGGCCTGCTCGGCCTCGACCAGGGCAAGACGCGCTACTTCGCCTACTGGCAGATCGAGGGCAAGCGCGACGAGATCACGAACCAGGCCATGGCCGCCGACAAGGTCGAGAGCGGGCGCCGCACCCGCTTCCAGAAGGCCGTGCTCGCCCTCAGCAGCCGCCTGAGCCTGTACGAGAGCGTCAAGAACACCTTCATGGTCTCCGGCCAGAGCGACCCCGTCATGGAGATGGCGGCGTTCAGCTCCCTGCTCCCCGTCGCGATGAAGGCCTTCCACGGCAAGAAGCCCACGGACAAGGACCGCCGCGTCATGGCCGCCCTGTCGGAGATGCTCCAGCGCTACAATTTCCTCGCCCAGTCGGCCGCCTTCAAGGCGATCCCCCCGAAGGAAGGCGCGCCCGCCGACGGCTGGACCAACATCGGCGAGGCCCTGGCCAACCCGACCGGAGGGCACGATCTGCACCCGAGCCTGGCGTCCTTCGCCCTCATGGGCCGCGCCTACCGCGCCGGCGACGCCGCCGGCTTCAACGCCGCGCTCGCCGAGCACGCCGCCTGGGTCGCCCGCTACCGCCCCGAGGCCGCGCGCTCCGCCCGCGCCGAGACGCTCTTCAACAGATCCTCCCCGTTCGTCTCCGGCATGGCCCTGTACCTGACCGCGCTCCTGCTGGTGTTCGCCGCCTGGGCGACCCGGCGCGAGGACGTCGCCGCCGCCGCCCGCGCGCTGGCCCTGGCCGCCTTCGTCGTGCACTCCCTGGGCCTGCTGGCGCACAGCGTCCTGCAGGGCCGGCCGCCGGTGACCAACCTCTACTCGTCGGCCGTGTTCGTGGGCTGGGCGGCCGCGGCGCTCGGGCTGTTCGCGGAGCGCATCCACAAGAAGGGCTTCGCCGTCGCCGGCGCCTGCGCCATCGGCTTCACCACTTTGATCATCGCCCATCACCTGAAATCGAGCGGCGACACGATGGAGATGATGCGCGCGGTCCTCGACTCCAACTTCTGGCTCGCCACGCACGTCGTCACGATCACCATCGGCTACAGCTCGACCTACCTGGCGGGCATGCTCGGCGTCGCCTGGGTCGCGCGCCGCCACCTCCTCGCCAAGCCGGACCCGGCGGCCTCCAAGGCCCTCTCGGACCTGGCCTACGGCGTCATCGCCTTCAGCCTGTTCTTCAGCTTCATCGGCACCGTCCTCGGCGGCATCTGGGCCGACCAGAGCTGGGGCCGGTTCTGGGGGTGGGACCCCAAGGAGAACGGCGCCCTGCTGATCGTCCTCTGGAACGCGATCATCCTGCACGCCCGCTGGGGCGGCTACGCCCGCGAGCGCGGCATCATGCTGATGGCCATCTTCGGGAACATCATCGTCAGCCTGTCCTGGTTCGGAGTCAACATGCTCGGCATCGGCCTGCACTCCTACGGCTTCATGGACTCGGCCTTCCTGTGGCTGTCGGCGTTCTGCGCCTTGCAGCTGGCCCTCATGTTCCTCGGCGCGCTCCCCCCGCGCTTCTGGGCCGAGCACCGCAAAGAAGCTTAAGCGCCGCGTCCCGGTCGCGCCTCGCTCGGTCTCGCGCAGTCGCGTCCGGCGAGACGAGAAGCTCGTCCACGGGATTCCACCGGTGGAAATGCGGGGATAACCGCCGCGACTATCCTTGAGGATAGTTCGAGGACTGGCGGTCGTCCCGTTGCAGGGTTATTATTCACCTATGAACCCCGATAAATGGACGAATAAGACCCAGGAAGCCTTCCGGGACGCCCAGACGGCCGCCGAGCGGCGCGGCCATCCCGAACTGACGCCCGAGCACCTGCTCGCGGCCTTATTGGCCCAGGACGGGGGCGTCGTCCCCGAGACGCTGAAGAAGGCCGGGATCGACCCGCGGGCCGCCGCGGCCGAGGTCGAGAAACACCTCGCCAAGAAGCCGCAGGTCCAGGGCGGCAAGCTCCACGCCTCCGCGTCGCTCGACGCCGTGATGCGCAAGGCCGAGGACCGGATGACGCTCCTGAAGGACGAGTTCGTCTCGGCGGAGCACGTCCTGCTCGGACTCCTCGACGCCGGCGGCGACGGCGCGCGCCTGCTCGCCAAACTGGGCCTGACCCCGGACAAGTTCCTGGCCGCGCTGACGCAGACGCGCGGCTCGCAGAGGGTCACCTCCCAGGAGCCCGAGGCCACCTACCAGGCGCTCGAGAAGTACGGGCGGGACCTCACCGCCGCCGCCCGCCGCGGCAAGCTCGATCCCGTCATCGGCCGGGACGGCGAGATCCGCCGCGTGATCCAGGTGCTCTCGCGCCGCACGAAGAACAACCCCGTCCTCATCGGCGAGCCGGGCGTGGGCAAGACCGCGATCGTCGAGGGGCTGGCCCAGCGCGTCGCCTCCGGCGACGTGCCCGAGGGCATCAAGGACAAATCCGTGATCTCGCTCGACCTCGGCGCGCTGATCGCGGGCGCCAAGTTCCGCGGCGAGTTCGAGGAGCGCCTGAAGGCCGTGCTCAAGGAGATCGCCGCCCAGGAAGGCCGCGTCATCCTCTTCATCGACGAGCTCCACACGCTCGTCGGAGCCGGCGCCGCCGAGGGCGCGATGGACGCGGCCAACCTGCTCAAGCCGATGCTCGCGCGCGGCGAGCTGCGCTGCGTGGGCGCGACCACGCTCGACGAGTACAAGAAAGGCATCGAGAAGGACGCCGCCCTCGAGCGCCGCTTCCAGACCGTGCTGGTGGACGAGCCGTCGATCGAGGACACCATCGCCATCCTGCGCGGCCTCAAGGAGAAGTACGAGGTCCACCATGGCGTGCGCATCCGCGACGCGGCGCTCGTCGCCGCCGCGACCTTGTCCTCGCGCTACATCCCCGACCGGCAGCTCCCCGACAAGGCCATCGACCTCGTCGACGAGGCCGCCAGCCGCCTGCGCATGGAGATCGACTCCCTTCCGCAGGAGCTCGACCAGGCCGAGCGCGACATCCGCCGCCTCGAGATCGAGGCCACCGCCCTCAAGAAGGAGACCGACACCGGCTCCGCCGAGCGCCTGAAGGCCATCGAGAAGGACCTCAAGCGCCTGAAGTCGGAGTCCGCCGACCTGCGCGAGCATTGGAAGAAGGAGAAGGACCTGATCGGGGAGCTGAGGGGCTTCCAGAAGCAGGTCGAGGAGCTCAAGGCCGACGAGCAGAAGGCGGAGCGCAGCGGCGACCTCGCCCGCGCCGCCGAGGTGCGCTTCGGCAAGGTCCCGGAGCTCGAGAAGCGCGCGGAGAAGCTGCGCAAGGACCTCGCGGCCCTGCAGAAGGAGAGATCCCTGCTCAAGGAGGAGGTCGGCGAGGAGGACATCGCCGGCGTGGTCGCGCGCTGGACCGGCGTGCCCGTCGAGCGCCTGCTCGAGGGCCAGGCGGCGAAGCTCCTGCGCATGGAGGAGCAGCTCCACAAGCGGGTCATCGGGCAGGAGGCTCCGGTCAAGGCCGTCTGCGAGGCCGTGCGGCGCGCGCGGTCGGGCCTGTCCGATCCGAACCGGCCCACGGGCGTGTTCCTCCTGATGGGACCGACCGGCGTGGGGAAAACGGAGCTCGCGCGGGCGCTGGCCGAGTTCCTGTTCGACTCGGACAAGGCGATGATCCGCATCGACATGTCGGAGTACATGGAGAAGCACGCCGTCGCCCGTCTCATCGGGGCGCCCCCCGGCTACGTCGGGTACGAGGAAGGCGGCCAGCTCACGGAAGCGGTGCGGCGCAAGCCCTACTCGGTCGTCCTCCTCGACGAGATCGAGAAGGCGCATCCCGACGCTTTCAACGTCCTCCTGCAGGTGATGGACGACGGGCGGCTCACCGACGGGCAGGGGCGCACGGTGAACTTCACGAACACGGTGATCATGATGACCTCGAACGCGTCCAAGGACGAGCTCAAGGCTCGCTTCCGCCCGGAGTTCCTGAACCGGCTCGACGACACCCTCGAGTTCGCGAGCCTCGACCAGGCGCACCTGCGCCGCATCGTCGAGGTCCAGCTCGAGTCGGTGCGCAAGCGCCTCGCCGAGCGGCGCATCGAGCTGACGCTCACCGACGCCGCGAAGGACCTGCTGGCCAAGGAGGGCTACGACCCCGCCTACGGCGCGCGCCCGCTCAAGCGCGCGATCTCCCGCCTCGTCGTCGACCCGGTGGCCCGCATGCTGCTGACCGGCGAGATCAAGGACGGCCAGCAGGTCGAGGCCGACGCCGGCAAGGACGGCCTGGCCTTCCGGACCGCCGGGCGGAAGAAGGCGGCTCCCGCGCCGTAATATTTCCGTAACAAAATCCGGGCGATACTGTTTTCGCAGCCGGGCAAGGCCGTTCCCTCCTCGCGGCGCCTTCGGGCGCCGCCAGCCGGACCCCCCCACGGACGCACGCCTATGGCTCAGGAGGCCGCAACGCATTGATCAAATCCAACGACAGCAACGCCATCGGTCAGTACCTCGCCGAGATGGGGAAGGTCCCCCTTCTCACCCGTCAGGAAGAGACGCATCTCGCCCGTGAGATCGAGACCGCGGGCGCGGAGCTGCGCCGCGTCGTCCTCGGCTCCCCTTACGCCCTGCGCCAGGTCCGGAACTGGGCCGAGCTGCTGAAGGCCGGGCACATGGACGCCAAGGAGCTGATGCCGCGGGGCACCCCCACGCGCGCGCAGATCGGCGCGATGCGCCGGAAGGTCCTGGCGCTGTCGCGGACCATCGGCCGCGGCGCGAAGGGCGAGACGGTCGTCGACCGGGTCGTCGCCCTCGGCCTCCACGACGAGAAGGTGCGCCGGCTGACGAACCGGGTCCGCGACCAGGCGCGCCGCCTGCGCGACGGGCGCCCGACCGACCCGCTGCCGATGACGCCGGCCGCCCTCGTCGAGCTCGACGAGAGGATCGCCGCGCTCGAGGACCGCGTCGAGGCGGCCAAGGCCGGCCTGCTGCGCGCCAACCTTCGCCTCGTGATCTCCATCGCCAAGACCTTCAACTCGGACAAGCTCGAGATGTCGGACCTGATCCAGGAAGGGAGCCTCGGCCTGATCCGCGCGGTGGAGAAGTTCCGCTGGGCGATGGGCTACAAGTTCTCGACCTACGCGACCTGGTGGGTCCGTCAGGCCATCCAGCGCGCCATCGTGGACAAGGAGAAGACCATCCGCATCCCCGTCCACATCCGCGAGGACTACTCGCGCCTCAAGAGGGCGCTGCGCGCCGGGGACCGCGACCCGCGCGGCCCCGAGGCGCGCAAGGTCCAGGAGATCCAGGCCGCCATGCAGGAGCCCGTCTCGCTGGCCCATCAGGTCGGAGAGGACGGGGACGGGAGCCTGGAGTCGCTGCTCGAGGACAAGGCGATGCCCACGCCGCACGCGACGGCCGCCGTCTCGATCCGCCGCGACGAGATCTGGAAGTGGATGTCCCACCTCGACAAGCGCGAGGCGGGCGTGATCACCATGCGCTTCGGGCTGGACGGCTCGTCCCCGCGCTCGCTCGACGAGGTCGGGCGGGCCCTGCGCGTGACCCGCGAGCGGGCGCGCCAGATCCAGCTGCAGGCGATCAGCAAGCTGCGGGAATCCCCGAACAGCGAGCGGATGAAGGACTACTGGACCTCCTGAGCCGGGCCTGGTCGCATCGTTGCGGCTGACCCCTCCGGCGCCCCCTCCGCCGGAGGAACCATGAAGCTGACCCTCAGCGTGATCAAGGCCGACGTCGGGTCGATCGGCGGCCACATCCAGCCCTCGTCGCTGCTCCTCGGCGCCGTCAAGGAGCACGTGCGCCAGGACGCGAAGAAGCTCGTCAAGGACTTCAACATCAGCTTCACCGGCGACGACATCGCCATCCTGATGACGCACGACCGCGGGGTCTCCGACCCGGACATCCATCGGCTGGCCTGGGACGCGTTCACGGCCGGCACCGCGATCGCCAAGTCGCAGGGGCTGTACGGCGCGGGCCAGGACCTGCTCAAGGACTCCTTCTCCGGCAACGTCCGGGGCATGGGCCCCGCGGTCGCCGAGATGGAGATCGAGGAGCGCCCGAGCGAGGCCTTCCTGTTCTTCGCGGCCGACAAGACCGATCCGGGCGCCTACAACCTCCCCATCTACCTCGCCTTCGCCGACCCGATGAACACGCCGGGGCTCGTGCTCGCGCCGGCGATGACGAAGGGCTTCCGCTTCGTGATCATGGACGTCGGGTTCGTCAAGGGCGACCGGGTCATCGAGCTCAACGCCCCGGAGGACCTGCACGACATCGCGGCGCTGCTGCGCGACCCGGAGCGCTTCGTCGTCGAATCCGTCTGGTCCCGCGCCACCGGCGCCCAGGCCGCGGCCGTCTCCACCTCGCGCCTGCACAACATCGCCGGCAAATACACGGGCAAGGACGACCCCGTCCTGCTGGTGAGGGTCCAGATGGACTTCCCGGCCACCGGGGAGGTCATCGCGCCGTATTCGATCGGCCACTTCGTCGCCGGGGGCATGCGCGGCTCCCACAACATGCCCTTGATGCCGGTGCGCCTGAACTCGCCGATCAGCTTCTTCGACGGCCCCCCCATCGTCAGCTGCGCGGCCTTCTCGGCGCACGAATCGAAGCTGACCGGGCCCGTCGACGTCTTCAACCACCCCTTCTGGGACGCCGTCCGTCAGCAGGTCTCGATGAAGGCCATGGACATGCGCCGCCAGGGCTTCTTCGGGGCGGCGATGCTGCCGATGTCGGAGCTGGAGTACACCGGCATCAAGGACAAGATGCGCAAGCTGGACTCGCGGTTCTCCGTGCGCAAGGCCGAGCGCGCCCACGCCCACGCCCACTCCCGCTGAGGCGAGGCAAGGTCGGTTCGTTGCGGCGGAGATATCAGGGATCGGATCCTCCCGGGAGGACCGTGCCATGAGATCAGAGAAGCGTGAGCTCTACTTCGTCGCGACCGTCCTTGCGGCCACCCTCGCCGCCGGGGGATATTTCGCCTGGGTCCACCGGGCTCCCTCTCCGGAGCGCGTCGCGGCGCACACCGCGGCCTGGCTCGACGGGCCGCGCGCCACGGCCAAGCTGATGATGGAGCGCTACGGCCCCCCCAACGCGTTGGGCGAGGGCACCGCGACCTGGTACGAGCGCGGGCCGTGGAAGCGGATCACCATCCACGGCGGCGAGCACTTCGACTACCTCGAGCAGACGGTGGGCTATTTCATCCCCGTCGACGCCGTCGAGCCGCTGCGCGCGTTCGGCCACGGCCTGCGCTTCGACCGGATCGACGACGAGCTGACCGCGACGAGCAATTCCGAGGCGCTGAACATCCTCGCGCTCAACATGGCCGACGACGTCGCCTCCGCGAGACGCGCCGCGTCGGAGGCGTCGGAGCTGTACGTCCGGACGGCGAGGCTCGCGGCGGCCGGCAAGTCGTCGCCGAGCCTGGACCGCCTGCAGTTCGAGCCGTACCGGCCGGCGACCGAGTCGCCCTGGAACCGGGAGATCGCCTACTAATCCTCCCGGGTCCAGTCGGCGCGCACGAAATAGGCGCCGCGGTCGTACTTCAGGCCGAGCTCGCCCTTGAAGGACCGGACGAGCGCGTGCCCGATGCGGCCCGGCAGGTGGATGTCCGTCGTCTTGATGACGACCCGGTCCCGCCGCTGCTCGATGTCCATGATCCGGTGCATCGGGCGCAAGGAGTTCTCCGCCTTCTCCGCGTTGCGCGCCAGGGCGAGTATCTCCGGAAGGTGCGCGCGGACGTACCTCCCCCGCAAGGTCATGATCCCCGCGGGGTAGTCGTCCTCGATCCGGCGGCAGGCCTGGCAGATCTCGCGGGCCGCGCGCGCGGGGACGCGCGTAGCCCATTGCCAGCGCCCCTTCAGGAAGACCGCGCGGCACCGGGGGCAGGCGGCGGGCTGGACGGGCTTCGCCCTCCTCATGTAGGGGTCGGCGACGCGGTCGTGCGTCAGGCGCGAACTGCGGGCCGGCACGGCGATATCGGCTCTCATGGCGATCCTCCCCCGCTGCGGCGGGCGCCCGTCTCCGTTCCCGGCGCAACGTTCGGACCATCCGGCCGCGATGTTGCGGGCGAAGAGGAGACGGAGGGACCATGACCAACGCGGAGGTCGAAGCGCTGCTGTCGGAGATGGCCACGCTCCTCGAGCTGTCGGGGGGCGACCCCTTCCGCGTCCGCGCCTATCAGCGCGCGGCGCGCGCGGCGGGCGCGTGGAGCGCGCCGCTCGAGGGCCTCTCCGAGGAGGGCCTGAGGGAGATCCCCGGAGTCGGCCGGAGCCTCTCGGCCCACATCCGGGAGGCGTGCCGAGCCGGGACCTTCCCCGAGCTCGAGGCCCTGCGCCGCCGCGTCCCCGCGGGCCTGCGCGAGCTGCTGCGGCTCCCCGGGCTGGGCCCCGTGCGCGCCCGGAGGCTGTTCGAGACGGCCGGCGTGACGGGGCTCGAGGACCTTCGCCGCGCCCTCGAGGAGGGCAAGGTCCGCGGGCTGCGCGGCTTCGGCCCGACGCTGGCGCGCAAGCTCGCCGAAGGCTTGAAGGCCGCCGCGGCCCCCGTCCGCTTCCTGCGGCGCGAGGTCATCCTCCAGGCCGAGCCCCTGCTCGCGCGGCTGCGCGGCATGAGCGGCGTCTCGCGCGCCGAGCTCGCGGGCTCGGTGCGCCGCGGCCGGGAGACCGCGGCCGACGCCGACCTGCTCGCCGCCGCGGACGACGGGGCGGCGGTCGTCGCCGCGTTCATCAGGCTCCCGGGCGTCGCCGGCGTCCTCTCCAGCGGCCCGGAGAAGGCCTCGGTGCGCCTCTCCGGCGGGCTGCAGTGCGACCTGCGCGTGGTCCCCGCCTCGTGCTTCGGCGCCGCGCTCCAGTACTTCACCGGGTCCAAGGACCACAACGTCGCCCTGCGGGCGCTGGCGCGGCGCCGGGGCCTGAGCGTCAGCGAATACGGGGTCTTCCGGCTCTCGGACGAGAGGCGGCTGCGCCCCCTGGCGGGGCGCACGGAGGAGGAGGTGTACGCCGCCCTCGGCATGGCCTACATCGAGCCCGAGCTGCGCGAGAACCGCGGCGAGCTCGAGGCGGCCGCGAAGGGCCGCCTTCCGCGCCTGGTGCGCGCGTCGGACGTCCGGGGCGACTTCCACAACCACTCCGAGCACACCGACGGGATCCACAGCCTCGCGCGCATGGCGCGGGCCGCGCGCGACCGGGGCTGGGATTGGGTCGCCCTCGGCGACCACTCCCGCTCGCTGCGCGTCGCCCGGGGCTTGAGCGTCGCCGAGCTGAGGGCCACTTTGGCCGAGCTCGAGCGCGTCCGCGGCGAGGTCCGGGGCATCGAGCTGCTCCGCTCGATGGAGGTCGACGTCCTCGAGGACGGGCGCCTCGACTACCCCGACGAGGTCCTCGACGAGCTCGACGTCGTCGTCGCCGCCGTCCACTCGCGCTTCTCGATGCCGTCCGGGGAGATGACCGCGCGCCTGATCCGGGCCGTCTCCAGCCCCCGGACCCACATCCTGGCCCACCCGACCGGACGCCTCCTCAACCGGCGTCCGCCGTACGAGTTCGACGCGGAGGCGGTCATGCGCGCCGCGGCGCGGGCCGGCACCGCGATCGAGCTCAACGGCCAGCCCGAGCGGCAGGACGCCGACGACGCCGCCGCCCGGCGGGCCAAGGAGCTCGGCGCGGCTCTGGCGCTCGGCTCCGACGCCCATTCCGCGGGCCAGCTCGCCCTCATCGACGACGCGGTCGTCATCGCCCGGCGGGCCTGGCTCGAGCCCGGCGACGTCCTGAACTGCCTGACCTACGCCGAGCTGCGCGAGCGGCTCGAGGAGAAACGACATGAAAGGCTTCCCGCCCAGGCGCATCGTCGTCGCGGTGGATCTCTCCGCTCCGTCGCTGGCGGCGCTCGACGCCGCCAAGGCGCTGGCCCGCCGCTGGGGCTCGGCGCTCAAGGTCGTCCGCGTCCAGGCGCCGGCGCTCGCCGCGGCCGTGATCGGCCCCGGGTCCCTGCCGGTCCCGCTGCCCGAGCCCGCCCCCGAGGATGAGCGCCGCTTCGAGAGGCGCCTGCGCGACGCCGCCTCCGGCTTCCCGCCCGAGCGGCTGACCGTGCGCACTTTGCACGGCTGGCCGATCGGCGCGGCGCTGGAGAGGGCCGCGGCCTCCGCGGACCTGCTCGTCCTCGGCACGCACGGGTACTCCGGCCTCGACCGGCTCCTGCTCGGCTCGGTCGCCGAGGCCGTCGTGCGCTCCTCGCCCGTCCCCGTGCTGACGGTCCACGCCTCCCGGTCCCCCCTTCGGGCCGCGCGGGTGCTCGCGCCCTGGAACGGCCTTCCCCACGCGACGCGCGCGCTGCGCTACGCCTCGGCCCTGGCGCGCGGGCTGGGCGCGGAGCTCCGGGTCCTGAGGGTCGTGCCGAAGGGGAAGCCCGTCGCGTCCGCGGCCCCCGGCCTGGGACGGACGCTGGAGGACGTCCTCGGCCCGGCGGGGCCCGGCCGCTGGAGCCTGCGGGTCAGGACCGGGGACGCCCGGGAGCACATCGTCCGCGAGGCCAACTCGGGCCGCTACGGCCTGGTCGTCCTGTCCGCGCACCGCCGGCCGTTCTCGACGGACGCGGTGCTCGGCTCGGCGGTGGAACGGACCATGCGCCACTCGCGCATCCCCGTGCTCGCCGTGCCCTCGGGGCGGCCGTCAAAAATTCATCGGCCGGCGGTCTAGCTTCTCGAAGATGAGCTTGAACGCCTCGCGCTCGCGCACGAGCCGGTGGCGCGCCGCGTCGGCGTCCGCCGGCAGCGGCATGACCAGCTCGTAGCGCCGCGTCTCGCCCGGTTGGACGGCCAGGCAGGTGATGGTCACCAAGGCCCCCTCGACCGCGACGCTCAGGGATTCCGCCTGGAGCCCCGGGACGCGGACGGCCACGATGATCTCCCTGTCCGTCGCGGTGAGCATCGAGCGGATGCCCACGGCCGCGGGGACCTCCGCGGCCGCCGGCGTCGGGACCCAGCGCGCGCTCCGCGCGCCGAGATAGTAGCCCTCGGCGAGGAACGCCGCGCCGAAGACGGCCACGGTGAACTTCGCGACGCCGCTCATCGCGCCCTCCCGCCCGTCAGGCCGGCGGCCTCCCGGTCCAGGCGCCGCGTCAGCTCCTGCAGCGCCGGAGAGACCTCGACCCGGTAAGGCTCGGCCTTCGCCAGGCCGCGCAGGGGATCGGGGAGGCTCTCGACCTGCGCGCGGGCCCTCTCGCGCGCGTCGAGCAGAGAGGGGGCGGGCCGCACCCGTTCGCCCGCGCGCATGACGAGCTCCAGCAGAGGCTCGCCCTCCTGCGGGTCGCCGTCCACCGTGAGGACGTCGAACGCGGAGCGCGCCGACGAGCCGGCGCGGCGGAAGACCTGCTTGCGCCCAGGCCAGGTCGTCTTCCCCTCCGAGCGCTTGCGCCTCGGGGTCCCGCCGTACTCCTCGAGCTTGTAGGCGCAGTCCAGGCTCGGCGCGTCGGCGGAGGTCGACATCCGCGTGCCGACGCCGTAGCCGTCGATCGGCGCGCCCTCGTCGGTGAGCCTGCGCAGAGCGTGCTCGTCGAGGTCGCCGCTGGCGAAGATCGCCACGTCCCGCAGGCCCGCGCCGTCGAGGATGGCGCGGACGCGGCGCGCGTGCAGGCCCAGGTTGCCGCTGTCCAGGCGCACGCTGCGCACGCCGATGCCCTCGCGAGCGAGCGTCTTCACCGCCGCCGCCGCCTTCACGGCGCCGGCCTCCGTGTCGTACGTGTCGAGCAGCAAGGTCACGTTCCCGGGGTTGGCGCGGGCGAAGGCCACGAACGCGGCGGCCTCGTCGTCGAAGACCTGCACGAAGGAGTGGGCCATCGTGCCGAACACCGGGACGCCGAACGCCGGGGCGGCCAGCGCCGCCGAGGTGCCGGCGAAGCCCGCGAGGAAGCTGGCGCGCGCCGCCAGCAGGCCGGCCTCCGCGCCGTGGGCGCGGCGCAGGCCGAAATCCACCAGCTTCTTGCCCGGCGCGGCGAGCACGCAGCGGACGGCCTTGCTCGCGACCATCGTCTGGAACTGCAGCAGGTTGATCAGGCGCGTCTCGACGAGCTGGGCCTCGGGCAGCGGCGCCGTGACGCGCAGGATCGGCTCGTCGGCGAAGAACACCGTGCCCTCCGGCATCGCGTGAACGTCCCCCGTGAAGCGCAGGCGCTCCAGATAGTCCGCGAACCCGGGCCGGAAGCGGCCGCAGCCCTCGATCCACGCCAGGTCCTCCGGGGAGAAGCGGAGCCCCTCGAGGAACTCCAGGGCCTGCTCGAGGCCCGCCGCCACGAGGAAGTTGCGGGACGCGGGCAGGCGGCGCACGAAGAACTCGAACACCGCGGTCTTCGTCAGCCCGCGGCAGCAGTAGGCCTGCACCATGGTCAGCTCGTACAGGTCCGTCAGCAGCGGGCTCTCGCGGGGCATCATGCCGCGGCCTCCGCCAGTCGCGCGGGGACCGCGCCGAGGCCGCGCATCCTCTCCAGCGCCCTTCGCCCGTCGCCCGGCGCGGCCTCGATGGGACGGATCGAGTCCTCGAGCAGCACGACCTCGAAGCCCTTCGCCAGCGCGTCCTCGACGGTGCGCAGCACGCAGTACTCCGTCGCCAGGCCGCCGACGAACACCCTTCGGACGCCGCGCGCCCGCAGCAGCTCCTCGAGCCCCGTCGCCGCGAAGACGGAGTAGTCCTCCCGCTCGGGCGCGTCCGCCTTCGAGACGACGACCGTCCCGGGCGGGAGCCTCAGGCCGGGGGCGAAGGCCGCGCCCGCGGTCCCGGCCACGCAGTGGACGGGCCACGGGCCGCCCCGCGCCCGGAACGAGCAATGGTCCGGCGGATGCCAGTCGCGGGACGCGAACACGGGGAGGCCGGCCGCCGCGAAGGCCTCCAGCCACCGGTTCAGCGGCGGCACGACCTCGTCGCCGCGGGGGACGGGCAGGCTGCCCCCGGGCAGGAAGTCGACCTGCGGGTCGACCGCGATCATCGCGTCCGTGCCGCGGAGCTCGACCATGCGCCCTCCTTCCTCAGGATCGCCACCGCTTCCTCGTCCGACACCTGCGAGAAGTCCCCGTAGAACTCGCCGATCGCCATGAAGCTCGACGGGACCTCGAGGCAGACCACCTCGTCGGCCGCGTCCTCCAGCAGCGCGACGGCGTCGGGCGGCGCGACGGGGATGGCGACGACGATGCGCGCGGCTCCCTCGCGGCGGAGGAGGTCGACGGCCACGATCAAGGTCCGCCCCGTCGCGGCCCCGTCGTCGGTGAGGATCACGGTCTTGCCCGCGACGGGCAGGGGCTTGCCCTTCCCGTGGTACATCCGGTAGCGCTCGCGCAGCTTCTCCCGGATGCGGACGACCTCTCCGGCGATCCATTCCCGGGAGATCCCCTCGCGCCGGGCCAGCTCCTCGTCGTGCGTCTCGCCGGTCAGGCTCACCGCCCCGATCGCGAACTCCGGGTTGTACGGGTGCCCGATCTTCTTCGTCAGGATCACGTCGAGCGGCAGGCTCAGCTCCGCGGCGAGGACCCCGCCGATGGGCAGGCCCCCGCGAGGGACCGCCAGGACCAAGGCGTCGGTCCGGCCCTTGAAGCGCCGCAGCTCGCGCGCCAGACGCACCGCCGCGTCATGCCGATCGTGGAACATGGTTCCTCCGTGCGCTCCGCCGTCCGTTTCGGACGCAACACTCGGGCCTTGCGGCCGGGGCCGGAGCGTTGCGTCCGATGAAGACGAGCCGCGTGCGGCCCGGGGAGGATCGCTTATGGAGATTCGAGCCGTGAAGTTCCGCGTCGGGCACGAGTGGCGGGTGGGCGGCCTGTATCTCCCCTCCCGCGCCGCGCGCTCCCCCGCGGTCCTCCTGCTGCACGGCTTTCCCGGGATCCAGAAGAACGACGACGTCGCCGCCGAGCTGAGCCGCCGCGGGTTGACCGCTTTCACGCCGTACTTCCGCGGCTGCTGGGGCAGCGGCGGGCGCTTCAGCCTCCACGGCCTCCTCGACGACGCGCGGACGGCCCTGCGGCTCCTGTCGCGCTACCGCCACGTGGACGCCGGGCGCGTCGCGGTGCTGGGCGTCAGCGTCGGCGGCTGGATCGCGCTGAAGCTGGCCGCCGAGACGCGCCTGGCGGCCGCGGCCGTCATGGCGCCGGCCCTGCCGCGCCTGGACGAGCCCGCCGACGCCGCCTATCTGCGCCGCAACGGGAAGGTCGTCAACATCCCCGACTTCGGCGCGGTCTGGCGGGAATACACGGACATCGCCCGCCACGAGCGTCCCGACATCTACGTCCGGGACATCGCTCCGACCCCGCTGCTCGTCATGCAGGGGCTCCAGGACCGCCTGGTGCCTCCGGCGTCCGCGCGGCGCCTGTGGGCGCTGGCGGGCTGGCCGAAGGAGCTGCTCGAGCTCCGCGACGAGGGCCACGAGTTCGAGACCGACCGCCCCGCGGTGGTCTCCGCCGTGTGCGACTGGCTCCAGGAGCGGCTGGCGTCGCGGCCGGCCGCCGAGTTCCCCGAGCTCGTCGACGTCGGGGGCGGCGATTAGCCCGCCGCGCCCGGCCGCCACCTCGTTCTGGACCCGCCTCGAGGACGGGCGCGCCCAGTGCGACGTCTGCCCCCACCGCTGCAAGCTGCGCGAGGGGCAGCGCGGCCTCTGCGCCGTCCGCGCCAACGAGGCCGGCAGGATCGTCCTGACCGCTTACGGGCGCGCGAGCGGCTTCTGCGTGGACCCGATCGAGAAGAAGCCCCTGAACCATTTCCTCCCCGGGACCTCGGTGCTCTCCTTCGGCACGGCCGGCTGCAACCTCGCCTGCCGCTTCTGCCAGAACTGGGCGATCAGCAAGACGCGGCGCGACGAGGTCCTCTCCGAGGAGGCGTCTCCGTCCGCCGTCGCGCGGGCGGCGAAGGCCCTGGGCTGCCGCAGCGTGGCGTTCACCTACAACGACCCCGTGATCTTCCTGGAGTACGCCGCCGACACGGCGCAGGAATGCCGCGCCCTCGGAGTGAGGTCCGTGGCCGTCACCGGAGGCTTCGTCGAGGACGGTCCGCGCCGACAGCTCTTCCGCCACATGGACGCCGCCAACGTCGACCTCAAGTCCTTCTCGGACGATTTCTACGTCCGCGTCTGCGGCGGACGCCTCGAGCCCGTGCTCGACACCTTGGTCTACCTCAAGCGCCGCACGGACGTCTGGCTCGAGGTCACGACCCTGCTCATCCCGGGGCAGAACGACTCGGACGAGGAGGTCGCGGCGATGACGCGCTGGGCGGTCGCCGAGCTCGGGCCGGACGTGCCCTGGCACTTCTCGGCCTTCCACCCCGACTGGAAGATGGTCCACATCCGGCCCACCCCGGCCGCGACCCTGCGCCGGGCGCGGGACATCGCGAGGCGCAGCGGCCTGCGCCACGTCTACACCGGCAACGTCCGGGACTACTCGGGGTCCTGCACGTATTGCGCCGCCTGCGGCGTCATGCTGATCGGCCGGGAGGACTACCGCGTCGTCTCCTGGGGGCTCGCCGAAGGCGGCCGCTGCGGGAACTGCGGCGCGCCGTGCCCCGGCGTCTTCGAATCCCATCCCGGCCGCGCGCCCTCCGAGCCCCGGCCGGTGACGCTGGCCGGCGCGGCGCCATGACGGCCCGCTGGGAGCATTTCCCCCATCCCGCCGACGTGGGCGTCAGGGGCCTCGGCGACTCGAAGGCGGCGGCCTTCGAGCAGGCCGCGCTGGCCGTGACGGCGGCGGTCTGCCCGCCGGAGGCGGTGCGGGCCCTCGCCGCGGTGGACATCCGCTGCCGGGCGGCCGACGACGAGCTGCTGCTGGCCGCGTGGCTCAACGCGCTCGTCTACGAGATGGCGACGCGGAGGATGCTGTTCAGCCGCTTCGAGGTGCGCCTCGACGGCGGCGCGCTGACGGCGCGCGCCTGGGGCGAGCCGGTCGACCCCGCGCGTCACAGGCCCGCCGTCGAGGTCAAGGGCGCGACCTTGACGGAGCTGAGCGTGCGGCGCTCGCCGGAGGGCCGCTGGCTGGCCCAATGCGTGGTCGACGTCTAGGAGGCGGCATGACGACTCTGGAGATCCCCGGGCTGGCGCGGCGGGCCGAGAACATCTGGGAGGTCCACCCGCGGGGGGCGATGAAGGTCCCCGTCGTCCTCTTCGCGACCGAGGCGCTGATGCGGACCATGGACGCCAAGGTCTTCGAGCAGGCCGCCAACGTGGCGTCGCTCCCGGGGATCGTCGACGCCTGCTACGTCATGCCCGACGCCCACTGGGGCTACGGCTTCCCCATCGGCGGCGTCGCGGCGTTCGACGCCGCGCGCGGCGGCGTCGTCTCCGCCGGGGGCGTGGGCTTCGACGTCTCCTGCGGCGTGCGCGCCCTGCGCACGGGCCTTCCCGCGGCGGCGGTCGCCGCCGTCGCGGAGAGCCTCGCCGCGGAGCTCGCCCGCGTCATCCCCGCCGGCGTCGGCAGCGAGGGACGGCTGCGCCTGACCGACGCGGAGATGGAGGCGATGCTCCTCGGCGGCGCCGCCTGGGCCGTCGAGCGGGGCTACGGACGGCCCGGCGACCTCGAGTTCGCCGAGGAGCGCGGGCGCATGGCCGGCGCGCGTCCGGCGGAGGTCTCGCTCCAGGCCAAGCGGCGCCAGCGCGCGGAGATGGGCACCCTCGGCTCGGGCAACCACTACCTCGAGGTCCAGCGCGTGGCCTACGTCCTCGACGAGGCCGCCGCCGCGGCCTACGGCCTCGTCGCGGGCGAGGCGGTGGTCGGCATCCACTGCGGCTCGCGCGGCCTGGGGCATCAGATCGGCACGGACTTCCTGATGAGCATGGCCGCCGAGGCCTCCCGCCACGGCCTGCGCCCTCCGGACCGGGAGCTCGCCTGCGCCCCCATCGCCTCCGAGCTCGGCCGGTCCTATCTCGGGGCGATGCGCGCCGCGGTCAACTGCGCGCTCGCCAACCGCCAGATCCTGACCCACCTGGCGCGACAGGCCTTCGCCGCGGTCCTGCCCGAGGCCGACCTGTCCCTGATCTACGACGTCTCGCACAACACCTGCAAGGTCGAGACGCACGGCGGCCGCGAGCTCCACGTCCACCGCAAGGGGGCCACGCGCGCCTTCGGACCGGGCCACCCGGACCTGCCCGCGCCCTACCGCGCCGTCGGACAGCCCGTGCTCATCGGAGGGACGATGGGCACGGCCTCCTACATCCTGGCGGGCACGAAGAGGAGCGAGGACCTGGCGTGGAGCTCCGCCTGCCACGGCGCGGGGCGCGCGATGAGCCGGCACGAGGCGGCGCGGCGCTGGTCGGGGCGGCGCGTCGTCGCGGACCTCGCCGCGCGCGGCATCCTCGTGCGCAGCCCGTCCCTGCGCGGCGTGGCCGAGGAGGCGCCCGGCGCCTACAAGGACGTGACCGCCGTCGTCGAGGCCGCCGACCGCGCGGGCCTGGCGCGCGCCGTCGCGCGCCTGGAGCCGATGGTCTGCGTGAAGGGCTGACATGACGCGCCTGCTCCTCGCCGGCGACGTGATGCTCGGGCGCGGGGTCGACGAGGCGCTGGCGTCGATGCGCCCGTCGGAGGTCTGGGGCGACCTGCTGCCGCATTTCCGGCGCGCCGACGCCCGGATCGTGAACCTCGAGTGCGCGCTGACCCGCTCCGGGAGGGAGTGGGAGCGCGCCCCGAAGGTCTTCCATTTCCGCGCCGACCCCTCCGCGGCCGCCGTGCTGAAGGCCGCGGGGATAGACGCCGTGTCGCTGGCCAACAACCACGTGCTCGACTTCGAGGAGGAAGGCCTGCTCGAGACCCTGGAGGTCCTCGACCGCGCCGGCGTGCGCCGCGCCGGGGCGGGACGGGACCTCGCCTCCGCCCGCCGCCCGGCGCCGGCCGCCGGCGGCAAGGTCGCGCTGCTGTCGATCACCGACAACGAGCCCCTGTTCGCGGCGGGGCCCGGCAAGCCGGGCGTGAACTTCTTCCCCGACGGCGGGCCCGCGACGCTGGACTGGATCGGGAAGGCCGCCGCGGCCGCGCGCCGCGCCGGGGCGGAGGTCGTCGTGCTCGCGAGCCACTGGGGCCCGAACATGGTCGCGCGGCCGTCGCCGGAGATCCGGGCCCTGGCCCGCGGCGCGGTCGAGCGCGGCGTGGACGTCTACTTCGGCCACAGCGCCCACGTCGTCCAGGGCGTCGAGCTGCACGAGGGCAAGCCCATCCTCTACGACACGGGGGACTTCGTCGACGACTACGCGGTCGACCCGGAGATGCGCAACGACTGGTCCTTCCTGTTCCTGCTCGACTTCGACGGGAGCCGGTTCCGGGGGCTGGAGCTGGTCCCCGCGCGCCTGTCCTACGCGCGCACGGCCGCCGCCTCCGGCGCGGAGGCCGCGCTCATCCGGCGGCGCATGGCGGCGCGATGCGCCGAGCTCGGCACGCGCGCGGACGAGCGGGACGGGCGGCTCGTCGTCGCGTCCGCGTCCGATTCCCCGTCGCCGCGGCGCTGAGCGGAGGCCTTCATCAAACCTTGACCGGCCGGAGATCGGGCCGAAACGCGTTAGATCGTATGATCCCGGCAGACCTCAAGGAGGACCTCATGGAAACGATGATCGCGGAAATCAGGCCTGAGATCGAATACCCGCTGCAGGACGAGACGATAGGCTCGCCGCAATACACCTTCCGCATCGGAGCGCCCGCCGCCGCGACGGGCGTCGACGTCTCCATCGATCAAGGCCCTTGGCTCGCCTGCCGCAACGCGGCGGGCTATTGGTGGTACGACTGGGCCGGCTACGACGACGGCGAGCACGAGATCATCGCCCGGACACGCGGCGAGGACGGCCGCTGGCGCCTGTCCATGCCGCACGAGTTCATCGTCGCCAGGAAGACCTGACGCGCGGCGACCCGCTCAGACCTCCCGCGACCTCCGGAGCCCCTCGAGCTCCACGAGCGGGCGCAGGCGCTCCAGGTCGCGGCGCATCCGCTCCAGCTCGTCGAGGAGGTCGAGGATGAGCTCCCCCGCGAAGTCGTCCACCTCGAGGCTGAGCTGGAGCCGCCGCAGCCGCCTGTCCCTGATCCGATCCGCGCTCTTCATGCGCCCGCCTCCTGCATCTCCCGGTACAGGCGCTCCATGCGCCCGTTCATCCGCTCCGGTATGTCGATGCGCGCCACGGCATAGAGGTCTCCCCGGACGCCGCCTTCCTTCGACAAGCCTCTTCCCGAGACGCGGAAGGGACGGCCGGCGTGAGTCCCCGCGGGGATGCGGATGCGGATCGGCCCCTCCAGCGAGGCGACCACGGCTTCCCCTCCCAGCGCCGCGACCCAGGGCATCACGGTCACTTTGGTCTCCAGGTCGCTCCCCGAGACCTTGAACGCCGGATGCGGCATGAACTTGACCCTCAGGAACAGGTCGCCCGGCGGCTTGCCCTCCCTTCCGGCCGAGCCCTGGCCGCGCAGCCTCAGCTTCGCCCCGTCGCGGACGTACCTCGGCAGGTTGACCGTGACGCGCCTCTCGCGCCGCGTCTCGCCCGCGCCGCCGCAGCGAGGGCAGAAGCCGCGTCCGCGCCGGCCCATGCCGCCGCACGCCGCGCACAGCGCGGGGACCGCGAGGGTCAGGGTCTTCTCGCCGCCGCGGAAGACGTCCTCGAGCGACAGCGGCAGCTCCGCTTCCACGTCCTGCCCCCCGCCGGTCTCCTCCGCTTCGGCGTCCCCGACCCCGAACCCGCGCGCTCCCGCGCCGCCGAACAGCTCGTCGAAGAAGTCGCTGAAGCCGGAGGTCTCCGGGCGCGCCGGGCCGGGGCGCGGCTCGCGCGCGGACTCCCAGCCGGGGCCGAGACGGTCGTATTTCTCCCGGCTCTCCGGATCGGACAGCACCTGATAGGCCTCGTTGATCTCCTTGAACCTCGTCGAGGCCGCGGCCTTCCCCTGCTCGGGGTGGAGGTCGGGATGGTGCTTGCGCGCGAGGAGGCGGTAGGCGCGCTTGATCTCCTCGGCGGAGGCGCCCTTTTCGACCCCCAGGACGGCGTAGTAATCCTTGTATTCCATGGCCCGGCGGCGCGGCGCCGTCGGCTCCCACTCTAGCCTAGACGCGCCCGCGTTCCCATGGACGCCGAGGGAACCTTTCATGCCGGTCCCGTGACCACGCGCGCCGGCCGTGCCGGCGGGCCGTCGCAATTGCTTTACGCGCGGTCCATGGGCGTCGCCCGCCGGGGAAGCTACACTTCGATCGAAGGCGGTCCCGCGTCTTCGGAGGTCCTATGAACATTCCATCGGCGTTGGCACTGGCGTTGTCGCTCGTCCTGGGGGGCGGCGCGGCGTGGGCGCAGACGGCGCGGCCCGCCCAGAAGAGGTCCCAGGTGAGGCTCGCGAGCGCGTCCTGGTATCACAGCGGCACCGTCGCGGCGGTGGACGCGGCCAAGGGCACGCTGAGGGTCAAGTGCGTCGACGGGAAGGTGCGGACCTTCTCGGCCAAGAGGGCGCGGATCGACTCCATCGAGGGCAAGACCATCGCCCTGGCCGACCTCGGCGTCGGCGACGAGGTCTCACTCGCCTTCGACTACTCGATCAGGGGCAAGGAGGCGATCGACGTCCTCCGCCTGCGCCGGGCCGTGAAGAGATAGCGGCCGCTCACGCCAGGCCCAAGGCCTGAGGCTCCGCCGCCCGGGGCGCCGGCGCGCGCTTGGCCGACCGCACCTGCTTGAAGATCGGCGCGAGCTCCGCCTCCGAGAGCGTCTCCTTGGCCAGCAAGGTGCCCGCCGCCTCGAGCAGGACCTTCCGGTTCTCCTCCAGGACGGAGACCGCCGCGCGATAAGCCGCCTCGACGACGGCCTGGACGGCGGCGTCGATGCGGGCCGCCGTCGCCTCGCTGTACTGGCGGAACTCCGGGCCGGCCACGCCGAGGTAGGCCGAAGGCTCGCGGTCGTAGGTGACCTGCCCGAGCTCGGGGATCATCCCGTAGCGCGCCGCCATGTGCCGCGCGATCTGCGTGACCTTGCCCAGGTCGTCGTGCGCCCCGGTGGAGAGATGGCCGAAGACGATCTGCTCGGCGGCGCGGCCGCCCAGGAGGACGGACATCTTGTTCTCCAGCTCCTCCTTGGTCATCAGGAAGCGGTCCTCGGTGGGGCGCTGGATCGTGTAGCCCAGCGCCGCGACGCCGCGCGGGATGATGGACACCTTGTGGACCGGGTCCGACCCCGGCAGGGCGGCCGCGACGAGCGCGTGCCCCATCTCGTGATGGGCGACGATCTCCCTCTCCTTGGGGTTGAGCAGCCGGTTCTTCTTCTCGAGGCCGGCGACGATGCGCTCGACCGCGGCGGTGAAGTCCTCCATCGCGATCCGCGGCGCCTTGCGCCGGGTGGCGACGAGCGCGGCCTCGTTGGCGAGGTTGGCCAGGTCGGCGCCGGTGAAGCCCGGGGTCAGCGCGGCGATCTTCCCGGCGTCGACGCCGTGGTGCAGGGAGACCTTCTTGAGATAGAGGCCGAGGATCGCCGCGCGGCCGTTCTTGTCGGGGCGGTCCACCAGGACCTGCCGGTCGAAGCGCCCCGCGCGCAGCAGCGCGGGGTCGAGGATCTCGGGCCGGTTGGTGGCCGACAGGATGACGATGCCCGCGCTCGAGTCGAACCCGTCGAGCTCGACGAGGAGCTGGTTGAGCGTCTGCTCCTTCTCGTCGTGGCCGCCGATCATCGGATAGGCGCCGCGGGCGCGGCCCAGCGCGTCGAGCTCGTCGATGAAGATGATGCACGGCGCGGTCTTGCGGGCCTGCTCGAAGAGGTCGCGCACCCGGGCGGCGCCGACGCCGACGAACATCTCCACGAACTCGGAGCCGTTGATCGAGAAGAACGGCACGCCCGCCTCCCCGGCGACGGCCTTGGCCAGCAAGGTCTTCCCGGTCCCGGGCGGGCCGACGAGCAGGACGCCCTTGGGCATCCGTCCCCCCAGGCGCCCGTAGTCCTTGGGGTTCTTCAGGAAGTCGACGATCTCCTTGAGCTCGTCGACGGCCTCGTCGACGCCCGCGACGTCGCGGAAGGTCGTCTTCGTGTCCGTCTCGACGTAGACCTTGGCCTTGCTCTTGCCGATGCCCATGAGCCCGCCCGGGTCCATCTTCGCGCCCAGCCGCTTCATGACCCACAGCCAGAAGACCAGGAGCAGCGCCGCGGGCACGACCCAGGAGAGGAGCGAGGTCAGCAAGGTGCTCTGGACCCGGCTCGAGTACGCGACGCCCGCCTTCTCCAGCTGCCGCGCGAGCTCCAGGTCCACGCGCACCGTCGTGAACAGGGGCTTGCCGCCGGGCGCGGGCTCGTTGAAGCGGCCGGAGATCGCGTCCGGCGACACGACGACCTCCTTGATGCGCTTGCCGTCGAGCAGCTTCTGGAACTCGCTGTAGGGCAGCACCTCCACGCCGCGCACCTGCCTCCAGACGTCGTGCAGGGCGAGCGCGGAGAAGACGGCCAGGACGAGGTAGGCCGCGGGGAAGCGACGCGGCGGGACGGGGGGCGCCGGCTCCGTCACGGCGGCCCCCGGCGGAAGCAGATCTGCGCGAAGCGGTCGAACAGGCAGCTGCGCGCGCAGCCGAGCGCCTCGAAGCGGCGGCGCCCGAACAGGCGGATCATGCGCTCCCGGCCCTCGGCCGACGCGGGGGCGTCGATGGCGGCGAGGCCGCCCGGACGCAGCACGCGGGCGGTCTCGCCGGCGAGCGCGTCGATCTCGCCCGCGCTGAAGTTCAGCGCGAGGGCGCCGCAGCAGTTGACCACGTCCACGCTCGCGCCGGGGACGCGCGCCCCCGCGGGGTCGCGGAAGGTCTCGAGCACGGACTGGGCCCGGAACGCGACCTTGGCGGGGCGGCCGGCGGCGTCCCGGTAGGTCCGGGCCCGGGCCCGGCGGACGAACTCCGGGTTGAACTCGAGCCCCAGGACCTCCGAGCCCTCGGGAAGCCAGCAGGCGAGGACCTCCGTCGAGTCGCCGACGCCCGAGCACAGGTCCACGGCGCGGCACGGACGGTCCGGCAGGCGGCCGTGGAGGCTGCGCGGGATGATCCGCCAGTTCGCCCACCGCTGGCGTGCGTTGACCCCCTCGAACTCCGCCACCGTCATGCCGCAGTAGGCCCGGACGGCCCGCGCGTTCTCGGGCTCGCGGAAGCGGAGCCGGCCTCCCACGGAGACGACGAACTCCGCCCACGCCTGCCGCAGGAGCAGGCGCGGCAGCCCTTCCGGAAGGCGCTCGCGCGCGACCCGGCGGATGCGGACGGCGTCCGCCCTCTCTAGGCGGAGAGCCCCGTTCTCCACGAGAGCACCTCCGGCTCCCGCCTCCCCGTGGCGGGCGTCTCCGCCGACGGCTCGCCGACGATGATCGGCGCGTAGGCGGTCAGCCCCGCGGGGACCTTCAGCTCGGCCTTCCACTCCGGGGAGTCGAGCGCCGCCGCCGCCAGGCCGATGACGCAGCTTCCCAGGCCCATCGCGCGCGCGGCCAGCATCAGGTTCTCCGCCGCCAGCCAGCAGTCGGCCGCGACGAACGGCCCCAGCGGCTTGCCGTAGATCACGATCAAGGTTCCGGCGTCGTAGAACACGTTCTCCGGCAAAGTGAAGCCCTGAGAGCCGCGCGGCAGATGGAGGCCGGTCTCCCGGTCCCGGAGCGACTTCAACGCCGCCTCCGACAGGCGCCGCAAGGTGTCCCTGTCTTGGATGACGACGAATGCCCAAGGCTCCTCGTGCATGGCCGTGGGCGCCTGGACGGCGGCGTCGAGCAGGGCGGTGACGACGCGCCGGTCGACCGTCTTCGCCCGGTACGAGCGCACGGAACGCCTTTCGTAGATCGCGTCGACGGCGCTCATCGCGGCGGCGGTCGCTGTGGATTCGAGCTTGAGCATGGCTTCCTCTCCCCGCGGGAACGAGGGCGGGACGAACCGTGGTCCGTCCCGCCCGGAGTCTCCGCGGCCCGGCCTCAGTCCACCTTGATGCTGATCCCGCGGGGCTTGGCCTGCACGGGCTTATGCATGGACAAGGTCAGCACCCCGTCCTTGTAGTTCGCCTTGATGTCCTCGCTGTGCAGGCCCTCGGGCAAGGTGAAGCTGCGCAGGAAGGAGCCGTAGGAGGATTCCCGGCGGAGCCAGTTCTTCCCCTTCTCCTCCTTGTCGCTCTTGCGCTCGCCGCTGACGGTCAGGACGTCGTCCTTGACCTCCACCTTCACGTCCTCCTTGCGGATGCCCGGGAGGGAGAGGTCGATGATGTACTCCTTCTCCGTCTCGCGCACGTCCGCGCGGGGCATCCAGGCCGCGGGGATGGAGGGGACGTCCGCTCGCAGCGGCGCGAACACGTCCTCGAAGAGCCCGCCGAACGGGCGCAGGCGGAATTCCCGGAACGGGTCCAGCGCCTGGAACGGATCGAACCTCTCGAGCTCGCGCGCCATCTCTCTTTCCATCACCGCCATGTTCTTGTCAGCCATGCCTTTAAGCCTCCTGTGGATCGGGTTCCCTTCGCCGCACTGTAGGAAACGGGCGGGCGCGGCGCCACGGAGGCGCCGTGACATTATTCTCTCGGCGAGGTGAACGCCTTTCGGGGCCGCCCGAAAAGCCAGCCCTGGGCCAGCGCGCAGCCGCACTCCCGCGCCAGGCGGGCCTGCTCCTCGGTCTCGACGCCCTCGGCGAGGGCCGTCGCGCCGGCGCTGCGGATCCCGGCGACCGTCCGGCGCACGAGCGCCGCGGTCCCGGGGGCCGCCCCGATCCGGCGGGTGAGGGTGATGCACAGCTTGACGATGTCCGGCCGCAGGAGGCGGACGAGCTCCATGTTCAGGAAGCCGCAGCCCGCGTCATCGAGCGCGATCTTCGCCCCCCTCCTCCGAAGGTGGCTCAGGTCCCGGTTCAAGCGGGAGGGCGACGGGATGGGAACATGCTCGGTGATCTCGAAGATGAGCCTCCCGGGCAGGCCGGGCTCCTCGGCGACGCGCCGCAGCGCGGGCGCGCCGAACAGGCCCGGGGACAGGTTGACCGCCAGGCGCAGCGCCGGCGGAAGGCGGCGCGCCGCGGGAAGAGCGGCGTCGAGGGCGGCCAGCTCCAGCTCGTCGCGCAGGCCGCAGCGGGAAGCCTCGGCGAGGAGGCGCTCGGGGCCGCGGAGCGCGCCGCCGGACGGTCCCCTGAGGAGGGCTTCGTACGCCGCGGTCTCCCCGGTGTCGAGCGCGACGATCCTCTGCCGGTAGATGGCGAGCTTCCCGCGCACGATCCTCCGCATGACGGCGCGCTCCCCCGCGGCGGCGCCGGCGCGCGCCGGCGGCGCGCCGCGAAGGTGCGCCAGCAGCCTCGCCGTCCGGCGCCGGGGGCCTTCCCCCCTCTCGACGGGCAAAGTCGCGACCTCCAGCTCCGCGTTGAGGGCGACGGCGGTGCCGAGCTCGTCGGCCAACGCCGAGAGAGCGAGCTCGCGGCCGGCGGCCGCGATCGAATCCAGCTGCTCCCGCTCGTCGGCCTCGATCTCGAGCCGCTTCAGCGCGAAAGCGACCGCCCAGACCCCCGGCCGCGGCTCCTCCAGCGGGGAGAGGACCTCGTGCTGGCGCAGAAGGGAGCGCGCCGCCGCGCCGAATCGGCGCGTCACGTCGGCGAGCGCGAGCCGCGCGATCCGCTCGCCGTGGATGGCGCCGAAGCGTTCGGCTCCGGCGTAGCGGAAATACAGAAGGTGTTCGCTCATGTCCGAGAGGACGCAACGAGGCGGCCTGAGCCTCCTCCTCGAAAGGCCTAATCGTTGCTCCGTCAAGGTCATGGAACGAGCGACCAACGGAAAGAAGCTCGTCGGCAAGGACCGCTGGCTGGTGACGGCGTGGCCCGGCATGGGCACCGTCGCGGTCACGGCCGTCGTCTACCTCCTCTCGAAGCTCAAGATGAAGCAGATCGGCGAGTTCGACGCGCACGAGCTCTTCGAGGTGGAGGAGGCCGAGGTGGAAGGCGGCCTGCTCCACCCGGCGCGCCTGCCGCGCAGCCGCCTGTTCCTGGCCGAGGACGCCGCCCCGGGCCTCGACATCGTCGTCTTCCTCGGAGAGGCCCAGCCGCCGACCGGGAAGTTCGCGCTGTCCCGGCGGCTGCTCGCGGCGGCCCGCGACCTCGGCGTCACCCGGGTCTTCTGCTTCGCCGGCTGGGTGTCCGACATGGAGCCGAAGCAGACCTCCGTCGTGCACGGCGTCTCGACCGACGAGGCGGGGCTGCGCGACCTGCGCCGCCAGGGCGTCTCGGTGGTGGGCAGCGGCCGCATCACGGGGCTCAACGGCGTGCTCCTGGCCGCCGCGGCCGAGCAGGGCCTTCCCGGCGTCGGCCTGCTCGGAGAGATGCCCGGCCTCGCCTACCAGCTCCCCTATCCGTCGGCGTCGGCCGCGGTGCTGCGCACCTTCACCGCGATGGCCGGGATGAAGCTCGATCTGGAGGAGCTCGAGAGCTACGGGAGGCAGACGCAGGAGCAGCTGACCGCGGCGTACCGCCAGGCCCTGAAGTCCCTCGCCGAAGGCGAGGGCGAGACGGCCGAGAAAGAAGGCGAGGGCCCCGCCGCGCCGGCCGAGGCTCCGGAGGGAAAGGACCCCGCCCGCATCGAGGCGCTGTTCGCCGAGGCGGCCAAGGACCGTTCCAAGGCCTTCGCCCTCAAGACCGAGCTCGACCGGCAGGGCGTGTTCCGCCAGTACGAGGACCGCTTCCTCTCGCTGTTCAGCGGGAAAGAGCCTCCCTCGCCCGCGCCTTGAGGCGCCGCTTGCGCCGCTCCGGCGGCGGCTCGAGGCGGACGGCCGCGACGGTCCTCGCCTGAGGCCCCTTGTCCCCCTGCTCCTCGACGAAGCGGACGCGGCTGCCGAGGGTCAGCCGGTGGAACAGCCCCTTCAGCACGCTGTTCTGATGGAAATAGACGCGGCGCTCGTCCGGGGTCTCGAGGAAGCCGTAGCCCGCGTCCGGGTACTTCTCGACGACGCGCGCCTCCGCGGGAGGCTCGTGGACCTTCACGTAGTGCCGCGCCACGCGCACGCTCTCCTCGAGGCGCCTCTCGGCGGCGTCGAAGGCCATGTCGATGGCCGCGTTGAGGGTGGGCTCGGCCTCGCGGTCGATCACGATGACCCGTCCCGGGATCGAGATGTCGATGCGCACGTTGTACATCCGCTTCTTATGGGAATGCTTGTGACGGGACTCGACGACGACGCGGCAATGGGTGATCCAGCCGCAGAACTCCATCAGCTTCTCCGACCTCCTGAGTATCTTCTCCCGCCACCAGCTGAGCATAACGAAGCCGCGCGCGACGATCTGGATCGGAGCCTGCATCATGGGACCTCCTTGACGCCCGTCCTTCCTGAGGACGCAACCAAGCGGCCAGCGGCCCTTGGCCGGTTGGTTGCGACGTGGAGTATGGAGCCGCGAGGAGGCTGCGTTTATGCCGTGCGGCTCCACGACGGGCCCCACGGCGAGTAGGGCCCGACCAGGGCCGGAGCGTCGAGGGCCCCGACCGCATCGGCGCCGCGCGACGCTCCGTGTGGACGGCAGGACGGATCGCAGCCTCCGTCCTGCCCCTTTCATCGGGAGGGGGCCATGAGCAGGAGGATCTTTTTCCGACCGCCGCTGCTCTCGCCTCTCGCGTCGCGGCTCTCCGACAACCGCAAGCTCGCCGTCGTCCACTCCCTGCTCCGCAGGCGCTTCCCGGCCATCGCCCGCGTGGCGGTCGC
>Ga0255338_1000764_pt1 | contig 81969 bp, 81 predicted proteins | sample MeOH1_35cm_T4_19_FD_203715 | JGI IMG/M metagenome (GOLD analysis project Ga0255338, IMG submission 203715) | Sandy soil microbial communities from University of British Columbia, Vancouver, Canada - MeOH1_35cm_T4_195 | ecosystem: Engineered > Artificial ecosystem > Sand microcosm > Unclassified ... | reverse complement strand
CGTCTATGAAATTTTTTAGTAATGTTCGTGCACTCAGTATCACAAGCGGAGCTCTCATTGTTGCGTTGATGGTTGTTGTCGCCGTTACAGTAAAAATCGAAATTATGATGAATGAAGCTCATGACAATAAATTTATCTCGTTCGGCTTGGCTAATGACCTACGTCAAAGCTCGCAAAGTCTCACTCGCCTAGCAAGAACGTATGTCGTTACCGGCGATTCCAAATACAAAGATCAATATTGGGACGTCATTAAAATCCGCTCTGGTGAAAAGGTTCGTCCCGACGGCAGAAAAATTTCTGCCACGGACCTGTTTAAGCAACAGGGTTTCACTGAAGAAGAACTTGGTAAACTTACTGAAGCCGAAAAGAAGTCCAACACTTTGGTAGGACTTGAAGAGAAAGCCATGAAGGCCGTCGAAGACAAAGACTTCGAAACAGCTCGTAATCTCATGCACGATGAGAACTATCACAAACAAGTCGAGATTATCATGGGCCCTATCAATGAGTTTGAGCACCTTATGGCTGCGCGTACTGATAAGGCGGTGGCTGACTTTGTTTTCTATGGCAAAGTTTTGCATGCGGGAATCCTGGCGCTGACTCTGCTCTTAGGGGCGACCTTCTTCTTGATGAGCCGTGCTCTTAAGGCCAACATCAAAGTCATCGTCAATAGCCTGCGCATGGTTTCAACTTCTGTGACCGAGGCTTTGACTCAGTTAAACGAATCCGGCATGAGCTTATCATCTTCTTCAACAGAAAGTGCGGCTTCCATGGAAGAGACCGTCGCTTCCCTCGAGGAAATTGCGAGTTTGATTAAAACTAACACCGACAACGCTCATGTCGCTGCGACCTTGGCGCAGGATTCACAAAGTGTCGTGACCTTCGGTCAAAAAGACATCTCGGGACTCGTCACATCGATGACAGAGATCTCTGCAAGCTCCACAAAAATGAAAGATATCATTCAAGTGATTGACGATATCGCCTTCCAAACAAATTTGCTGGCATTGAATGCCTCTGTCGAGGCAGCACGCGCCGGTGAACAAGGAAAAGGTTTCGCCGTCGTCGCTGATGCGGTTCGTGCTCTGGCGCAAAGAAGCGCCACTTCCGCGAAAGAAATTGGCTCGCTGATTACAGATGTGAATTCGAAGATCGACACAGGAACCGACAAGGTCACTGCAAGCGGTGAAGTCTTTAATAAGATTCTCGGCTCCGTTGGCAAAGTATCGAACTTAAGCCAAGAAATCTCTCAGGCGGCTCAACAACAACAAACAGGAATTGGTCAGATCTCCACAGCGATGAATCAGCTGGATCAAACTTCACAGGCTAACGCTGCTGCAGCCGAGCAAATCTCCGCCACCGTGACGGAGCTTAAAGAGCAAGGTGCTGAACTCAACAATCTTGTGCTTCAACTCTCATCTATGGTGAGCAACGAAAAATCCGCTTAAAACGTTTTCCCCTCAGGAGCACTTCGACACCGCGCCCTTGGCGCGGAAATTGAAGTGCGTTTTTTTGCCGATAGAAAACGGCACCACCAACCAGAGGGGAATTCATGAAACACTTGGTTTTTAGTTTTATTATAATTATGGCCTGTCTTCAAACAGCTCAGGCCACTACAAAAAAATACGTAAGTGCTGTCGGCGTCGACTTCGAAGACTGCCTTCAAACCGCCGTTGAACAATCCGCGCAACTGGATAGCAAAGCGATGAATGAGTGTGAGTCCGATGTGCGCATCCCCGGCACGAAGTGTGTGATCACAGCCCGGCCGGTGTCCCAATATCCTGACATCGTTGGCAAAATTCCCGGTTACAAAAGATATGACCTGGTAAATACCCAGGAATCGGAGCAGGCTCTTCGTGCAGCAGCCATCACATGGTCGGAATGGCAATCAATCATCGAATGTGAAGCAAAGTATCCTTCAGCAAAGTGCGAAGTTGTAGAGCGCGGAGAAGTCACTGATTTCCATGTTGAAACTCGTCGCCGCTTTCCTATTTTCGGCAAAAAAGAAGTGCACACGATCGTTGCGGGCCGAGCTGTGGCAAAGCCACTTCCTCAATACAAAGTGGCGTGCTGGGCTGGGGTTGAGGCTGAGCCAAACCCAGAACGCCCTGGCAGATATTAATTTCGTTTTAAGAGGGCTGCATAAAAACCATCGTAGCCCTCGACATCTGGACGGAGATGGATTTCTTTTAACAGAGTCCAATCTCCGTTTTTTTCTTTCAAGAACTTAGCGATTTGTTTTTCATTCTCTGACGGCAGAATGCTGCACGTAGAGTACACCATCAGCCCGCCTTTTTTGGTCATCGCTGAATAGCTTGTCAGGATTTGATATTGTTCCTTGTTAATTTCTGCGACGTCTTCTTCGTTCAAGCGCCATTTTGCATCGGGGTTACGGCGAAGAACGCCAAGCCCCGTACATGGCACATCCAAGAGTACGCGATCGGCCTGCTCTTTCAGGCGCTTGATCGTTTTTGAAGACTCAATCACGCGAGTCTCTATGTTGGTAGCACCGGCACGACGCGCACGCAATTTCAGCTCGTGGAGTTTCCAATCTTTGATATCCATCGAAATCAAGCGGCCCTTGTTCTGCATGTAGGCGGCAATATGCAAGCTCTTCCCGCCGGAGCCGGCGCAGGCGTCGATCACGCGATGGCCGGGTTGAACATCCAAAAGCGGCACAATCATCTGCGAACCCGCGTCCTGCACCTCAAAGAGGCCGTTGCGGAAAGCTTCGGATTTGAAAAGGTCTTTGCGGTCTTTTACTTTCAGGGCATTCGGAAGATCGTCAGAAACTTTGTCTGCCGTAATTTCACTAGCGGCAAGGGCTGCGATCACCTCTTCGCGTGTAGATTTTAGTGCGTTCACACGGAGGTAAAGCTCCGCGGGCTGATTCATGGCGATCACGATTTTTTCCCACACATCGCCGAGCTCTTTGCGACCGAGGTCATCCATCCAGTCTGGAATGGATTGCTTCGTCGGGAAATGGGCGCCTGCTTTTTTCTCTTGGCGCTTGATAAAATCGTAGTCAAGGCCTTCGAACTCGTCCCAGGGTGGAAGATCGTGACCCATACGCAACCATTGCGTGCCTATAAGCCTCGCAAGGCTCTCGTTTCCGGCGATAAAAATTAATAATCTCTCCCAGCGAAGGACCCCATACACCGTTTCGGCATAGAACTTACGCTCGGGCATCGACCAATTGCCATTGTGTTTGAGGCAGGCTTCGATCACTTTGTCGGCATACTTGCCGTCAAAAAAAACTTCCTCAAGAGAGGTCATAAGTTCACTAAGAAGATGGCGATTGATTTTCACGGAAGTCACCTGGCCGGAGGGGCTTTTTGAGTTGAAATTGAGACCTAGATTTTTATCCCGTCGGGACCGATTTAGCCAGACTTTTAGGGAGGTTGTGAGTTTTTTACCGCTTCTCCAGGTCTTTACTCTTGGCCCATTTATACCGATCTAAAATGAGAACCTAAGGAGCCACCTTATGAGTAAAAATCCAGGATCCCTCTCAGAAGCGATCGCCAATCTAGAAAACGCCGGCCACTCCAAGGCCCAAGAACTGCGCGATCATCTGGAAAAGGATTACCAAGAAATCCAGAAGGCTCTCGAGAACTTAAAGCCGCTCATGGACGATATTAAATCCCGCGCGGAGGACGAAGCCCGTGCTACCAAAGGGCAAATTGAAACCCGCGTGAAAGAAAGTCCCTGGGTCGCTTTGGGTGTCGTCGGTTTAGTGGCCTTTATCATCGGCTGGATCCTCGGTAGCAATCGGAAGTAATTTTATGACTTTTCTGAAGGACCTTTTGTTTACACTCGCCCGCAACTTCTTGTATGAGAAGGCTGTGCGTGGCGTGCGTAAAAAAGGAGTCTTGGCTTATTTGAAAGCATTGCAGGTAATTCGCGCGGGGCTGGCTGGGTCTTTGTTTTTGTTTCTGTTCTTGCAACTGATGGTGGTTGGCTTTGTGGGCTCTGTGGTGGTGGGTGTGTTCTTGTTGCCGCAGGATCTCGAAGTGCGCCTGTGGATTTTGTTCGGCGTGTTCGCGACGTTCTTTGTCTTGCCTTTGATTATTCTGCTCGTCGTTTTCTCTGAGCGTGTTTGGTACAAAATGTCCGGCGCCGAGAAAATGGTCTCCGAACTACGCGAGTAAAATGCGCCACGGCCATGCCCGTGTGATCTATATCACCTTCGCTTTTACCACTCCGGCTTTACCCTGAAGCTACGCAACAATTGTGAATATTTTTAAAATTGTTCTGTCAATTGTTCTTGCCATGGATTTTCACTCTCAGAATTAGCTTGTGTTGCATTTAGATTCTGAACTCGCGAAGCGTCTCGTTTGTGATTTTCTTTCCTCTTGATGAGGCTAATAAGCATGTCTAAAGCGTTCATATGAGTACATCTGCAATGCAAATTGCAGAATGAAAAACCGTAAAATTCCACTATAAAAAATCATGTTATAAGAATCTCAAATTACAAAAGCTTAGAGGGAAGTGATTGTAATTTGTAAACCTATAACAGTCCAATCAAGGACAGAAATGTAATGGAGTCGTTATGCAAAAAGAGACACCACAAAATAATGCACTTGGTGCTTTGCCATATTATTGAAGTAGAAAAGAGAAAGCTCTTTCTGACTCTTGGCTATGAGTCCATGTACAAATATCTCACTCATGAGCTTGGGTATGCTGAGGACGCAGCCTACGATCGAATGCAAGCCGCTCGAGTTTTAAAATCGGTTCCTAGCTTGACTGAGAAACTTCAAGAAGGAAGCATTAACCTCACTCAGCTCGTAAAAGTAAACCAGTGCCTAAAACTGGAAAAGAAGCTTGGGCATGTGGTGACTTCAAGGCAAACAGAAGAACTCATTGCAAAGATTGAAAACAAAACCAACTTTGAAACTGAAAAAGTTCTCGCAAAAGAATTAGGTCACACACCAAAGCAATATCAAAAAATAAAGCCTCAAGCTGATGACTCAGTCAGAGCAGATATTGCTTTTTCAAAAGAAGACTTTGAAATTATCAAAGAAGCTCAAAGTTTGTATTCCCATGTCATCGTTGAAAATGATTTAGGCAAGGCGCTAGCTTATTTTGCCCGGAAGGCTGTCGAGCATAAGAAAGGTAAAACTCAGAAGCCAGAAGAAAAGGTGATGTCAAAAGCTCAGGCGCAAACAACGCAAAGCTTCAGCTTAAAACCGGAAATTTCATCGATTGAGAAATCTGAAACTCAAAGAAAGTATCTTTCAGTCCATGTTAAAAGAGCTGTCCTAGCGAAAGCCAATTACTGCTGTGAACATATTCATCCTGAAACCAAAAGGAAATGCAATTCGAAGTTTCAATTACAGATAGACCACATAAAGCCACTGGCAAAAGGCGGGACCGATGCGATTGAAAACTTAAGAGTTCTTTGCGGAGTTCATAATAGATTCGAGGCTCTTCGCTGGGGACTTTGGGGGCCTCATTAAGAGACAGCCTACTTATAGGTTTAAATTATTAATCCGCTTATTTCATTGGGAATAAGCGGGTTTCAGAAATGCTTGTGATGCCTGTTAGGGCCATGAAGAGCCGTTCGACTCCTAAGGCGATGCCCGCAGAGGGTGGCATCCCTGCTTCGAGGCATTGCATGAATTCTGGGTCTAAAGGAATACTCTCTTTGCCCATGACTTTTTTCTTGGCGAGATCTTCTGTGAAACGTTGTTTTTGGATTGCGGGGTCGTTCAATTCGTGGAAAGCGTTGGCCAGTTCCAAGCCATGCCAATAAACTTCGAAGCGATCTCCCCACCCATCCGGTGTTAAGCGCGCTAAAGCTGCTTGGTAGGGCGGATAATTTTCAACAAACACCAGCTTGCCAGCAGCAAACTGTGTTTCAATTTTCTCCATGAAGATGAGAAAGAAATAATCATCGATCGTAGTCGCCGACGAAGCATCGACTTTCAACTGAGCCGCCAACGCTTTCATTTGTTCCAACGTAGTCTCGGGACGTAAATCAAAACCGCAATAGCGTTTAAACAATTCCGCGATCGATGCCTTCTCAACTCCAACCGGCGCGCGCATCGCTGGAATCTTTTCCATCAAGTAATGTACCAGCGCTGCGACGTCTCGTTGAATGCTCGCGAGATTTTCGTAAGCTCGGTACCACTCGATCATTGTGAACTCGGGCTGATGATGATCCGTCACTTCGCCATTGCGAAAGACATTTTTGACTTCAAAAATCTTTTCAGCACCAAGAGCCAACGCTTTCTTCAAATGCAACTCGGGACTTGTCGGTAAAAATAATTTCTCGCGACGGGAGCCATGAACAAACTCCGTGCTAAAAACATCGAGGGAAGGTTCTGTCCCGGGGCAAACCACCAATGAAGGCGTGCGAATTTCGGTAAATCCTTGCTCGCGAAAAAATTCCCGCAACCAAAAAATATATTCCTGCCACAAACGCAGAGTATCCATCTTTAGAATGCGGCCCGATGGCAGTTTCCCCGAAAAAGGCGCCAGCAAAGTCACAACACCCTGCTCGTTAATGGCGACCAAATCTCCGGCCATCAAAAGGCGATCTGCTTTTTCACCAGCGACCTCTGACAAAATCAGCTGTGGAAAAGCCTGCTGAAAAGCTTTGCCTTCACGCTCGACTGTCACATCCCAACCACCCTCACGGGATTGGATTTCCATCAGACGGCCAAAAAAAGAAACCCCCTTTGGAAGAAGGGGGTAGCGATTCCATTTATTTGTCAGAAACTCGGCCCGAGTCATTACTGGCAGAAGCCTAAACGGCGCAGATCTGAGAGCTGGCTCAGCGCTGTTGCCATGTCATCGGCTCCGAAAACCATGTCCCCGTCCATCTGGATTCGGTGCTTCATCCAAACACCTCCCACGATGCCTTCGCTTGCCATGCGACAATCTTGAACCCGCGGAGAACAAATTTGCGAGTCTACCAAGTTCTGCCCCATAGAAATGGCTTCAGAAAAATTATCAGCGCCCGCGATGGCATCACCGCCGGCCGCTTGAATTCGAATCTTTTTCCAGGATTGCTGAACAGCGCCTTCAGAAACATATTTGCAACTCTGAGACGCAACCGCTAAGGTGGTCCACAAGTTGACGCTGATGAGGATAAGTGTGATTCCGATAAGCTGTTTCATAACGCCTCTTTATTCTGCCATCTCAAGCTGTTGACATCTAGAGTCCTAACGTCCAGAACCGGGTCTAGGGACTTACTGACACCGAGTCGAGGATGAGTTAGGTTCGATCCTTAGAATTGCAATCGGTTTGCCAAAATGAATAGGAGCCAAAATGACCCATTCAACAATCACTGCGGACTTTAGCAAAGCACTGCGCGAGTTTAAGAATCAGGCCGATTGGGTGGGCCTGAGATTCTATTCGGAAAAAAGCAGTCATCACTTTATACGGAACGAAAATCCAGAAGCGAACATTTCCAAGCGCGACCAAGGCGTGATGGTCGAAGTGATGATTGATGGCCATCTTGGATATGCGGCCACAAGCGACCTCACTCCGGATGGAATGAAGGCTGCATTCAATAAAGCAAAATCCCTTTCAACTCACGCAGCTCAAGTGAAAGCGGCTGAGTTTACTCTAGAACAACGTCCGCCCTCCAAAGGCAGTTTCCAAAGTCCTTATCTCCACCGCTTGAGCACTCTCGGCACTGCAGAGCTCGTCGATATTTTGATGAAAGCTTCAAAGGCACTGAAGGTCTCTGACAAAATCGTCTCTCGAGAAGCCAATGCGACTTTGGTGGAGACTGAAATTCAATACCTGTCCTCGAGTGGCGCCGAGTGGAATCAGAATTTCGATTTAGTTACAACAGCCTTCCGTGCAACGGCTGAAGATGACAAAGACACGCAGATGCGCAACATGGGAAATTCCATACAAGCCGGTGCAGAAGTCCTGCGCGATCCGGACTTGCTAGAAGATTGCAAAATCACTGGCGACGAAGCAATGGAGTTGCTATCCGCTCCGAATTGTCCGACGGGAGTGATGGATCTTTTGCTCGCACCTAATCAAATGCAATTGCAAATTCACGAGTCCATCGGTCACCCGCTGGAGCTCGATCGTATTTTGGGTGACGAAAGAAACTATGCCGGCTGGAGTTTCGTGAAGCCGGAAAACTTCGGGCATCTTCAATATGGGTCTCATCTCCTCAATGTCGTTTTTGATCCACAGGAAGAAGGCCAGTTTGCCTCCTATGCGTTTGACGATGTCGGCAATCCAGCGACACGCGAATATTTGATTAAAAACGGTAAGCTTTTACGTGGGCTCGGCAGCTTAGAATCGCAAAAGCGTCTGGGACTTCCTGGAGTTGCCAGCCAAAGAGCCGCAAGCTGGAATCGCGCGCCGATTGACCGCATGGCCAACATCAACGTCGAACCCGGTCACTCCACCTTGGATGAAATGATCAAGCAAGTGAAGCACGGAATTTTGATGAAGACCAATAAGTCGTGGTCCATCGATGACTACCGCAATAAATTCCAATTCGGCTGCGAATACGGTCAGCTCATTGAGGACGGTGAAATCACCCAGACTGTGAAAAATCCCAACTACCGCGGCAAGACCTTGCAATTTTGGAACAGCCTTAAAGCGGTCGGCAATGCGCAGACGTACAGCAAACATGGCGGCCCCTACTGCGGTAAAGGCGAACCGAGCCAGCTGATTCGTTATTCTCACTCGGCACCGTATTGTCTGTTCTCGCAAATCGAAGTTTTCGGAGGTGTGTAATGACGAAATCGCGTGAAGTTTTCAACCATGTCGCCGAAGCTTTGTTCAGTGAACTTCATCCAGATGAAGCTCTGACAGTAGATTATCGTGGCGAGGACACGGATTATGTGCGCTGGAACCAAAGCAAAGTTCGACAAAACACCTCGGTCCGCCAAAAAGAAATCAGTCTGGTATTTCATAAAGCCGGGCGCCGCCTGAGTAAATCTTTTAGCGCCCAGGGATCGAAAGAATGGGATTTGATCACTGCACGCCAGTTACTGCTGGAAGCCCGCGCAGAAGCTCCCGAGTTGCCGGAAGATCCATACTTGGTGGCGTTCACAAATAACGGAACCAGCGAAGCCCACTTCGAGGGTGAATTGTTGAACAGCGAAGAACTTATTCAAGCCATCGCTAAACCCGCGGCCGAACACGACATGGCGGGCCTGTATGCCGGCGGCTTGATCGAGATCGGCAATCGCAACTCAAAAGGACAAAATCATTGGTTTGGGAACGAGAGCTTTTTCATGGACTACTCGCTTTACAATGGCGAGCGGGCTGTGAAGGCTTGCTATGCTGGCTTCCGCTGGAAGCAGAGTGATTTCGAAGCGAGCCTCCATCAAACAGCGACACAGCTGTCGGTGATGAACCGTCCTCGCAAAAAACTCGAGCCCGGCAAGTACCGTGTGTACTTGGCTCCGGCGGCGGTCAGCGAACTCACCACGATGTTTGACTGGGGAGGCCTCAGCGCCCGCGCCTACAAAACAGGAACTTGTGCTCTGAAGAAACTCAAAGAAGGTGAACGTAAGTTTTCTTCGAAGTTTTCTCTCAACGAAAACTTCCATCTAGGCCTCACACCTCGATTTAACGACTTGGGTGAGCTCGCACCCGAAAAAATGGCGTTGATCAAAGAAGGCCAACTTGAGCAATTACTCGTGAACTCCCGGAGTGCGAAAGAGTATGGACTCCTCAGCAACCATGCCGACGAACGGGAGGTTCCTCGTGCCATGGAAATTGCTCCTGGCAATTTAAAGAAAAACGAAATCCTGAAAAAGCTGGGAACGGGTCTGTATCTTTCGAACCTCCACTATTTGAACTGGAGCGATTTGCAAAACGCACGCATCACCGGCATGACTCGCTATGCGTGTCTGTGGGTGGAAAATGGCGAAGTCGTAGCTCCGATCGAAGATATGCGATTTGACGTCAGCCTCTTCGATATTCTGAATGAGGGTCTCCTAGACGTGACTGAATTTCAGGAAGTAGACCCCAGCGTTAGTACTTACTTCCAGCGTGCCCTCGGTGGTAAGAATTTACCTGGGTTTCTCATCAATGACTTCAATTTCACGCTCTGAGTGAGCGAGAAATGACTCTTTCGTAAAATTATTGCAATGGGCTTTCAATTTGGCCCCAGCAGAGTTATAAACAAAAGAGTTTAATGAAATTAGCTTTTTAAGGAGCGTACAAATGGAAGGTAAAATCCAACAACTCGTTAACGAACTCTCTAAAAACGAACGTGTACAAGCTGTGATTCACGATGTTCACATCTTGCAAGATAAATTGAATTCGGAGATGAATAAAACTATCACCATGTTCAAGAAATCGGCTGGTGATATCGAGAAAAATATCTTGGCTTATAAAAAGCAATTGCTGTCTCAAAAAGACAGACTTGAGAAAGAACTTCGCGCAAAAGCGAAATCTCTGCAAGTAAAGCCGGCTAAGAAAATGGCGAAATCTGCAAAAGCCACCGTGAAGAAAACGACAACGGCAGCAAAGAAGAAAACAGCGACCGTTGCACGTAAAACAACAACTAAGAAAAGAGCTTAGTGTTTAGTAAAGCCCTCCAGAGTGAGGGCTTTTTTTTTACTTTTGTGCTGTCCGCACGCTCCTCTCCCCACCCAAAGACCGGATGTTTTTCTTCTAGATTTGCTAATCGTATTTTAGAGCTAAAATGAACCGGTGAATTCAATAAAAAACCGTCGTCAATTTTTAGCTTTGCTGGGTTCTGCTGCTGCGGCCGGGGTGGCAATACCACTCATTTCACGCTGGGGGCGCTCGGAGTATCCAGAGCATTTGTTGCGCCATGGTTTTGCGATTGCAGGAATGGCCTCGAGAGAGCGCAGTGATGTTCCCTACTTTGCCGCTCCCCGGATTGATAATGCCGGCACGATTTTAATCGGCAATATGGCCGGCACAGAACTCAAAGAAATTCCGACGACGTTTGTAAGTCACCAAGTGATTCAAAATCCGCAGAATTTGAACCAGTTTTTTGCCATTCAAAAGTGGGGCAAGCATGCCGCCGCCGTGGACTTTTCCTCTGGACAGGTGCTGGATTTACCTCTGCCGGATGGTTTCTACTTCTTCGGCCATGGAGCTTTCATCAATCAAGGCGCGCACATTTTATTGAGCGCCATGGACCAGAACAAAGTGCAAGGCTGGCTTTTAAAATACGATACCCAAACTCTGAAACTCGTCGGGGAAATTCCAAGCTTCGGAACAAATCCTCACGAAGTGCAAGTGTCCCAGGATCAAAAGCATCTCATCGTCGTCAACATGGGGCTGCCTGATAAAGAGCGAGAGAAACGAAACGCTCCAAATGGAATTCCCTCTGTGTCCTGTCTCTCTCGCATCGACATAGAGTCCGGCCGCTTGCTTTCGCAAGTGGATTTGAACAAGGCCAACTATGGCTACAGCCACTTTCTGAACATCAATGACTCCGAGATCCTTTGTATGGGCCGTACCTATGACAGCCACAAGAAACCAGAACCACCGGCCGTCGCCTACGTTGCGGCAGAACAGGTTGCAGACTTGGCGATCGATCCGCTCTTTCAGCGGATCACCGGCGAAGCTCTCAGTGCCTGCCGAATGGGCTCGTCGGTACTGATATCCGTTCCCGAGAGCAATAATGTGGTGTTGTTAGACTTAACGACCCGAAAACCCGTGGCGGCCTATGCCGCCAAGTCCCCGCGCGGAGTGATCTTGACGCCTCAATCCGATTTCGCTTTCGTCAGTCAAAGCGACCAAAACCAACTCTTCATGGCCTATTCAGTGAATGAACACCGCCTGATCACTCTCCAAGAAAGCCAGCTTCCATTGGGACCTTTCAGCTCGCAGTGGAAAGCCGGCGGAGCTCATTTCAGCCCGATTATTTGGCCCGCTTAAAAATAAAAAAGCCTGAGTCCGAAAACCCAGGCTTTTTATTTGCTCAAAACGAATATTTTACTTGTTCAAGTAGAACAATGTTTTTTGAGTTTCACCATTGATACGTTGATAGATCTCAGAACCGTTACCACTATTGCTAGTAGAATCGTTCTTCGCTGCTACGCAAGCCGCATTCAAAGTATCCACAAGAACCATGTTTTGATTCAGCTCAACCAACATTTTTGCATCTGATACTTTAGTACCCTTCAACATAGTGGTCTTTTCAAGACGGCAGAAAGTAGATCCCGCATTTGAGCCAGTACCCGTGCTGACTTGAGCTCCGTCACCTTCATGATCTTCCAAGAAGAAAGACAGTCCATCTGTAGAGTATGTCACAACGTCAGTCAGATAATTCTCTTTTGGCTTATCACGATTATCCGATTGTACGAAGCTCCCCAAAGACGTCGCATTCCAGTTGAAGCGATATTCTTTTTCACAACCAACGCCGCTTGGACGATGTGAGAAGTAGTAATTCGCATAGCATTTCGCTTTGTCGAGATCCGCGCTCAAACCAGCGCAAGAAGCGCCCACGCTGACTTGATCCATGACAACATAGTCACCGTTACTGAGAGTTGAAGGCGTCCCCAAGTTGGCATCATCAAAGACTCCGCCAATATAGGTACATTTGAAATCAGCATCGGAAGCCACTGTTGAAGAAATGCCCGTGTAAGAGCAAGCATTTACACTCATCCCAGTCACAGCGAAGTTCGTTGGGCTATCGCAGCTAGAAGGAGAGTTTACACCAGCCCAGTTTTTGATAACAACTGGTTTACCAGCAGGAGTCACGCATCCGCCGCCGTAGCTCGCCTGATATCCTACTGTTGTGCCATTGCTGTGTAATTTACCTTTACAAACATTGATTTTGTAAGTGGTGCCACTGGCCGTTTTTTCAACTTGCGTACAGTTCATCATAGGATAAGCGCTGGTTGCGCCTGTATAAGCCCAAGAATAAGGCGTACCACCGATGCTCGCGCCCCAGCCCGCTCCGTAAGAAGACCAAGTCACAGAACCGAAAGACATTTGAGTTGAATTCACCGTTGGCAATTCTGATGCTACGAGATTCACTCCGCCGAAGGCTGCTGCATCAGAGCGTGTGAAACCCAATTTGTATCCGCAAGCCGCAATCGCAGTCGCGCCACCCCAGATAGATGCAGCATCGACTGCCGTATCAACTGTCGAGCCATCGTTATCAGGGTCACAGCTGCCAGTATGGTTGCTTGCATAAGTCGCGCAGTTACCACCAGAGTATGTAAACTTCTTACCTGACAATTTAATAAGGTAAACATTTTCGTCCACTTGAGGACCATGGCAACTATTGTCGCCAGCAGTACAAGCAGTCCCATAGCCAGTTGGCAAAGTGCCATCGTATTTAGATATTTTCCAAGCGCCAGAGAAATCCACTTTTGAAGTCGGAGCTGCTACCGCCGTGTCCTGAGACGCCGCGATTTGGGTTACAGGCACTTCGAATTTGCCTGTAGAACTCAAAGTAATAGTTCCCAAAGAAGCACCGGATTTCAAAGCAGTTACAGTGGAAGTTTTTGCATTTCCATCCATGTCTGTGCTGCTAGAGTCAACAAACACAATTGGACCCACAAGCTCGAGACTTGCTTTATTTCTTACAAGCGCATTGATTTGAGAGCCTGCTGGAACGCTGAAGCTCCAAGAGCCGTCAGAACCGACCGTCGCCTGAGCAATCCCCACAGTGGTACCGCTTGTATAGATAACATAGATTTCCAAATCAGTCAGATTTAGAGCCATCTTACTGACATCACCTACTGCCATGGAACTGACAGAAGATGAAATGATTCCAGAAACCGTGATGCTGGCGATACCAGCGTCTGGAGACCCGCCTCCACTTGAACAGCCCGCAAGTGTTGCTGTGATCAAAGACATCAACAGCCCACCTTTCAAAAGAAACTTAAACATGAATAAACTCCCCTACTTATTAGTTGGCCAGAGCCGCCGTCATGGCGGTCTGTTTTTTCTTTAGTTCTTTAATATCGATATTAAGTTGTTGAAGGCGATTCTGCATTTCGGCCTCCGTACTGGAGAGCCTTCGAATCTGCGAATTCAGTTTAAATGATTTCGCAGCCGAGAGTGGCGCCTTTAACTGATTTAATTGAGATTCCAGGTCCGACTTTTCCTGGAGCTTTTGCGCTATATCGGAAGACAGATTCGTCAATTCCTGCTGAATTTGTATTCTTTGAATGTTCCGGACTTGAAGAGCCATGACTTGCGGGGAGGATGGGGGGGCCATGGGGACGGCCGCCAGAGAAAACCTACAGAGTATCGAAATCAAAAATACGGTCACAACTTCCTCGGTGGAATAGCAAAATTAGCTGGAATTGAAAAATGAATCTCAAAAAATACTGAGACAGAATCCTTGAGTCGGCAAAAGATTTTCGTTCTTCAGATTAAACCCAGACCTTAAATTGCTCGATTTAAAACGCCCGCTAAAATCGGCTTTTTTGAGTTAAAACGACTACCTGCGTAATTATTAATCATGACTGAGCGCACTCTCGCCCAAAGGCTTTATCCACCCTCAGCTTTATGTTACCTTGTCTTCCAAATTTCCAGGGAGTCTCCCATGCCGTCAAATACATCCTCAAACACCTTCTCACCCAAACTTTCAACCAACTCGACTCAACAAGAATTTATGGGGCGACATATTGGTCCCCGTGATGGAGACATCCAAGCGATGCTCAAAGAGCTCGGTTTTTCTTCGCTGGAAGAAATGGCCAAACAAGTGGTGCCGCAAAAAATTCGCACGACAAAAAATTATCCTGTCGTTGGCGACGGCGTTTCCGAGTATGAACTGCTTGCGAACTTGAAAAAAACGATTTCAAAGAACAAAGTTTTTAAATCCCTTCTTGGCATGGGTTTCTACGACACCATCACCCCGACGGTGATTCAAAGAAATATTTTAGAAAATCCAGTGTGGTACACGGCCTATACGCCTTACCAGGCTGAGATCGCGCAAGGCCGTCTGGAAGCTCTGCTAAATTTCCAAACGATGGTTATTGACCTGACGGGCATGGAGATCTCCAACAGCTCGCTCTTGGATGAAGGATCTGCAGCAGCTGAAGCGATGGCCATGGCTCATGCTTCTCATAAGCATGACAACGTGAATGCGTTTGTGGTTTCACCGAAAATGCATCCACACGTGATTGAAGTTTTAAAAACTCGTGCGGAGCCTCTCGGCCTCACGATGATTGTGCAAGATCCAAAGACCTTTGATTTTAAAACTCCAGTCTTCGCCGCTTTCGTGCAGTATCCAGACACGGAAGGTGTCATCGAAGATTACAAAGAAATGACTCAGAAGTATCACGATGCTCACGCCATGGTCGTGGCGTCAGTGGACTTGCTGGCGCTGACCGTGCTGACTCCTCCTGGAGAATGGGGTGCGGATATCTGTGTGGGAAACTCGCAACGTTTCGGCGTGCCACTCGGCTTCGGCGGACCTCATGCCGCGTTCCTCGCGACGAAAGATGTTTATAAGCGTATCATGCCAGGCCGTATCGTTGGTGTTTCGGTTGACAGCCATGGTAAATCCGCTTTGCGCCTTGCTTTGCAAACACGTGAGCAACACATCCGTCGCGAGAAAGCGACTTCCAACATCTGTACAGCCCAAGTGCTTCTTGCCAACATGGCATCGATGTACGCCGTTTATCACGGCCCTGAAGGTTTGAAGAAGATCGCTCAACGGGTAAACCGCATGACGGCTGTTACGGCTGAAGGTTTGAAAAGACTCGGCTTTACTGTGCCGACGACGACTTACTTCGATACCATCACAATCAAAACACCAAAATCGGCAGAGATTTTGAAAGTGGCGGAAACTCTCAACATGAATTTCCGTAACCTCGGCAACGGCTCTCTCGCCTTGTCGTTGGATGAAACTTGCAGCCTCGACACCGTGAACGACATCTTCACTGCGTTCAATTTGGGCGCAAAGGCCGGCTTCACCGCAACGGATATCGATGCGGCTTTGACTTACAGTTGGCCAACCCAATTCGTACGCACCAGCGGATATTTGACTCATCCGGTATTTAACACTCACCGTTCTGAGCCCGAAATCACTCGCTACATCCACATGCTTCAGAACAAAGACATCACCTTGACTCACTCGATGATTCCATTGGGATCTTGCACGATGAAGCTCAATGCGACCACGGAGCTCGTGCCTGTTTCATGGCCTGAGATCAACAAAATGCATCCGTTTGCGCCGACAGCGCAGATCCAAGGTTACATTGAAATGATCCGCGATCTCGAAGCGAAGCTCTGTGATATCACCGGTTTTGCGGGCGTGAGCTTGCAGCCGAACTCAGGCGCGTCGGGTGAATACGCAGGTCTTCTTGTGATTCGTAAGTATTTCATCGACAAAGGCGAAGCGCACAGAAACGTGTGCTTGATTCCAAGCTCTGCCCACGGAACCAACCCTGCTTCTGCAGTGATGGCCGGCATGAAAGTGGTTGTCGTCAATTGCGATAACCAAGGCAATGTGGAAGTCGCGGATTTGAAAGCCAAAGCGCAAGAGCATAAAAATGATCTCGCGGCTTTGATGATCACTTACCCGTCGACTCATGGTGTGTTTGAAGAAAGCATTAAAGAAATCTGTCAGATCATTCATGATAACGGCGGCCAAGTTTACATGGACGGCGCAAACATGAATGCGCTTGTGGGCCTTTGCCGTCCTGCCGAGTTCGGTGCCGATGTTTCGCACATGAACTTGCATAAGACATTCTCGATCCCGCACGGTGGTGGTGGTCCGGGCGTTGGCCCCATTGGCGTGGCAGAGCATTTGAAAAAATATCTGCCGACTCACAGCTTGCAAGCTGAAGCGGGCCCGAAAACAGGCATCAGCGCGACCACCTCGGCTCCTTGGGGAAGTGCGAGCATTTTGCCGATCTCTTGGTCTTACATTACGATGATGGGCGCTGAGGGATTGAAGAAGGCGACTCTTGTTGCCATTCTGAATGCCAACTACATCGCAAAGAAACTCGAGCCTCACTATCCAATCGTGTACAAAGGCAAAGAAGGCCTTGTGGCTCACGAATGTATTTTGGATTTGCGTGAGATCAAGAAAACCAGCGGCATCGACGTTGCTGACGTCGCAAAACGCTTGATGGACTATGGCTTCCACGCTCCGACGATGTCGTGGCCTGTGATCGGCACTCTGATGGTTGAACCAACTGAGAGCGAACCGAAGGCGGAACTGGATCGTTTCATCGAAGCGATGATCTCCATCCGCAGTGAGATCAAAGCTGTTGAATCCAAAAAAATGGATTTAAAAGACAATCCACTCGTGAACTCTCCGCACACGGCAGAGAGTTTGCTGAAAACGGAGTGGACTCATTCCTACAGCCGCGAGCAAGCAGCGTATCCACTGACTTGGATCCGTCAGAATAAAATCTGGCCAGCAGTCGGTCGTATCGACAACGTGTACGGCGACAGAAACCTGGTATGTTCTTGCCCAAGTGTTGATACTTATAAGTAATTCTTCATTTCTCTAAGACTCTTGCCCCGCTTGGCGCTCCTGTTCTGGGAGCCCAAGCCGGTGCAAAATTACATGGTGTTTTTTACAATAATCCTTGTTCAGATTTGGCCTCCAACGTCATCGATCTAAAAATTTAACCGGCTTGGTAAAAGCTTATTGAACTTGATCCCTGGATAAGGCTTTTATGGGCCGTGCAATAGGGGGTCCATGAAATGTCACAAAGAAAGTACACCATCGTAAACTTCGCCTTTGCTCTGCTCCTCCCACCCGTTGTTATGGCAGGCTCACTTCCTCGCTTTATGTGGAGTGATTCCAAGGGTTTCGTTCAGCTAGACGCTGCTTGCGTCGCCAAAACCGAAGAAAAAGTTTCTCTCTCTGTGGCACAAAAGCCCGGAGCAGGATTGAACTCTTACTCCAAGCTCAAAGGACGCGGATTTTTCACCAAGCTCATCCCAAGTAATCTTTTAGACCGTTCGATTCTTTTTGTTAAATCTTATGAAGCCGATAATATCTCAGCCAGCATTCAAGTCGTCGCTGTTCCAAAGAATGCCACTCGCGCCTCCGGAATCGCTAGCACGTCAAAACGTGGCGATGAAGGAACTCTGAGCAAAGATTCTTTGCAAGAAATCGGCAACTTCGTCATTAGAGTTGTCACCGCACCCGCAATGGCAACAACAGTTCCGCTTTTCGCTCCTGTTCCTGTCAGAGATAGCTACTGGCAAGTGGCTATGGACGACGATAAGTATATGACAGTGGTGTGCGATAGCACTCAGTACACTCTTTTTGATGTCTATGACTCTAAAAGTATTAATCCCGTCGCACAGGTGGCTCTTTCCGGGACGCAAACCGCCGTTTTTGAAAACGTCCAAGTCTTAACACCCGATGAGGCCAACGAAGATCCCATCGGCGAAGCTCCCGAGGAGCCAACAAATCCGCCTACAAACGGCGGCGGCACACCTGGTGGCGGTGCCTCTAATGGCGGAACAACGATGCCGGGAACTCCGGGCACAAATCCGGGAACACCTACGGATCCATCGGCGCCGTCGACTCCAGACAACGGCGGTGGTAATGCCGGTCTTGGCTATATTGTTTGTACGACGGCTAAAAAAGTAACGGTTTTAGATAAAGACTTAAAGCCCATCGGCGAAGCCGAACAGTTTGAGCCGATCATTCCAAGTCAAACTTGGGACGAGAAGCAGAAAAGCACGCACTTAGAAGTTCAGTTCCCAACTCGCGAGAACGATACTTCTGGATGGCTCCCACGCGAGCTTGTACAAACCCAAGCCGACTGTGCTCCTTATCAAAAAACTCATAAAGGAGGACAAAAAGACGACGGGGTCGATTTAAGCGTTCTTCCTTTGGATCCGAGCGTTTCCAGAAAGGATTGCTGTAAGTTCCCAACCGCTACAAGGCCTTCTGAAACATATGCCTCAGGAAAAACAAGATTCCGCGCAAGTCGCGCTGGCGGTCGTCGCTTGCATGCGGGCGTGGATCTCTATCGTAAAAAAGGTGAAGATGCCATAGCAGTTGCATCCGGCACTGTGATTCGCGGCCTCTATTACTTCTATCAAGGCGTTTTCGCCGTGGAAGTAAAGCATCCGCTTTTTATTGTTCGCTATGGTGAGATTTTAGGAAATCTGCCAAAAGGGATTTTGAAAGGTAAAAATGTTGTTGCAGGACAAACAGTCGGCCTCATCGGCAAAGTAAATTCCGGCTGCTGTACTCCAATGCTGCACTTTGAAATGTACAAGGGAACTTCACGCGGTCCACTGACTCGTTATCGTTCACCACCTTTTGACCGACGTCCAGACGTGATCGATCCGACAAGCTTGCTCCGTCAGTGGGAACAAGCACAGTTCGGAAAATCATATTAACTTATGAAAAAGAATGCCCTTCCTCTGATCGCCGCAGTTATGGTTCTCTTGGTTTTAGGAGTTTGGCTCTTAAAACCAGGAGGACCGCCCTCCGCACAGATGCCTGTAGCGCATGAGCCGATCAGTCACAAAGAAGAGCCCAGTCACGCCAGCAAACCGCTGAACCCCACAGAGTCTGCAAATGCGAAAACGTCTTTAAAACAAATGACAGAAATACTCGCGGCTTTCACCGTTCAAGAAAGAAAACTTTCTGACTTGATGGAAGCTCTTAAGAAAGCGCAACAAGAGCCCTTTCAAGTTCGCGATAGCAACCAGCACACCGGCGAGATGATCATCGTTCGCACGAAATCTCCCCCACAGGGCACACGTTACTTTCATGCGCAGTACTTTACTGACGAGAACCAGCAATCTTTTGCTCAGCACATGTCTTTTGAATTTCGCCCCAGTCCCGAAGCTATGGATCAAGCCATCGAAATGGTTCAAGAGACCTTTCCTGATCTAGGCGCACCTATGGAAGAAACCCGGGACTTCATTCAATGGGAACTGCCCCACGGTTATGTCGTATGGGTGAAACGTCTCAATCACGAGGACATTACCAACAGTCCTTTTAACTCATACAACCAAGGCGACATCGGCAGCATTCGTGTTGCCATTGAACTCAATCCTGAAGGCGAAGGCGGCCACTAAGCCAGAATCTTTCGTACCCATTCGGGAACTTTTTCCGAAGCAGGCCCCCGGATTTGTTCGTCAAACTGACTTCCGACAAGCGAAACCTCTTTGTTGATTTCAATCTTATGAGCCTGCGGACACATCTGCACAAAACCCGCAGCAGGATAGACATTTCCTGAAGTACCAATAGAGACAAAATAATCACAATAGTGAAGAGCCTCATAAATTTCATCCATGTAATAAGGCATCTCACCAAACCACACAATATCCGGGCGCAGGTCCCCTTTCACACGACAGCGTGGACATTCTTCTTGAAGTGAAAGTTCCTTTTCCCAATGAAGTTTGGCATCGCAACTGGTACACCACACACTCCGAAGCTGGCCATGCATGCTGAGAAGTCTCTGTGATCCTGCTCGAGCATGAAGATCATCTACGTTTTGCGAAACTAACAGAAAATCACCCTGCCAGGCTTTTTCTAGTTCGGCGAGAGCTCTGTGCGCGGCATTGGGCTCGACTTCGTGTAACTGCAAACGACGTAAGTTATAGAATCTATGTACAAGTTCTGGATTGCGAGCGAAAGCCTCGGGTGTAGCGACTTCTTCGACTCGGTGGTTCTCCCACAGACCGTTATTGTCGCGAAAGGTCTTTAAACCCGACTCCGCACTGATGCCCGCCCCCGTTAGAATCACGATATTTTTCTTCATCCAGGAATTATGGTCATGTTATTCTGTTTTCTCCATGAAAAAGGCCGTTTTTATACGTCTCGACAAAATTGGCGACTTGATCTGCACGATGCCGGTGGATCAAGTCCCTGAACTTAAAAACTGGGAAATCACTTGGGTGATCGCCAAAGGCCTTGCATTTGTTCCCGACCACGCAGATCCCAAACGCCGTTACATCGAACTCGACAAGTCCCAGCCAACGGAAGCCCGAAAAAAACTCGATGCTTTCATTAAGGAATTCAAGCCGGACGTCGCCGTGAGTTTTCAGTCTCCGTGGTGGGTGAATTTTGTTTTGTGGAAAAATAGAGTCGCTAAACGCATTGGCGTTCTTTCGCAATGGCATAGTTTTGTTTTTCTCAACGCAGGTCTTCGTCAAAAACGCAGTCAGGCGATCAAACATGAAGCCGACTATAATTTAGATCTGATTAAACAAATCGAGCCTGGAAAAATTCTGGATCCCGAAGCACCGATTCTGCATCTGAAAGCCACTCCTCAACCGGAAGTATTGAATCAATACAACCTGCAACCCAAAAAGTACATGGTTGTGCATCCTGGGATGGCGGGCTCAGCGCTGAATTGGCCAACTAAATATTATATCGAGCTCATCGGCAAGCTCACTGCACATTACACCGTGGTTTTGACCGGCACTCCGGCGGATGAGCCATTTATCAAAGATATTCGCGAGTATTACAAAAACGATGCTCAAGTTATTTGTTTGCAGAACAAACTCAATACTCAGCAATTGTTATATATACTCGAGCAAGCCAACTCTGTTTTTGCACCCAGCACTGGAGTGATTCATATGGCAGCAAGCTTGGGGACACGAGTCTACGGGTTCTATTCACCGATTCGCGTGCAAACAGTCACGCGCTGGGGAGCTCGTGGAAAAGGTGGCGTGCATCTCTTTACGCCGAATCTCAGCTGTCCAGCGACGCATGAATGCCTCGGCAAGGAATGCTCAAGCTATCCTTGCATGGAAAAAATCACCCCTGAGCAAGTGCTGAAAGAGCTTCCGAAATGATACGAAGTTTTTCTGTGCCCAAGGACCTCGAACAAAAAATCGAAGCCGCGCTGAAAGCTCATTTCGGACTCACACTTCAAGATTCAAAAAAACTTGCCGAATCGGTAAAAAAACTTTCTGGTTTTTTTATTGAGAACCCCGAAGGTTCCACACCTTGGAATGAGGCGTGGGCGCAAATAGCCTATCTCTGTTATTTTTTGCCATTAAATCATGCGCGTGTTCAAGCTGTCGTAAAAGAGGCTCAGGCTCGTGGTTTTTTTGCCGGCCTCGAGGACGTTTTGGATTTTGGTTCGGGACCTGGCACGGCAAGCTTAGCCCTGAAAGAGTTCTTTCAAAAGCCGACGCTGATCGAAAAAGCAAAAGACATCTGCTCAAAGTTCAATTTTCTTCCGCAAGCGACATGGACCAACGCAGTTCCGACTGTGACTCAGCCAGCGAAAACACTGGCGGTGTTTTCATATTCACTGACAGAACTCAGTGACCTTCCCGCGTGGGTTAAGAAACTTGAAGCGATTATGATTCTCGAACCGTCCACCCAAGAGGACGGCCGCAAGCTTCAGGAGCTTCGTCAGAAGCTCCTTCAGGAGGGTTACAGCATCTATGCTCCTTGCACTCATCACAGTGCTTGTCCCCTACTGACACAATCAAAAACGGACTGGTGTCACGACAGAATCTTCTTTGCGATGCCCGAGTGGTTTGAGAAACTCGAGCAGCATTTACCAATGAAAAATCGCACCCTCACCACAAGTTATTTGCTAGCGCGAAAGCAAAAGCCAGCGCCGCTTCCTGCAAATGTCGGCCGTATTGTTGGCGATCACCTGAAAGAAAAAGGCAAAGACCGACAGATGCTCTGCCGAGGCCCCGAGCGCGAATTTCTTGCGTGGATGCACAAGAACGGTCTTGAACAAGACATTCCTCGAGGAGTTCTGATTGAAATCCCCGAAGATGCGCAAAAAATTTCTAATGAATTGAGACTAAAGAGCCCGGTGCGGACTCTTGAATAAAACTACTTAGAGATTGGGAACAAAGAGATCAGGATTTGATAAACCTTTTCTTTTTCATCGGGCTCATGCAGGAACTGGCTGAGCTCGCGACGGAAGCGTTTGATTTTCTCGACGGCTTCTTGATAACGACTCTCAGAGATCGCTACTGTCATCGTGCTATGATTGCCGATGTCTTTCGGAAGTGCCGTGATGGCTTGTTCATAGATTTGCTTTTTCACTTGTTGTGCACGCGGTACTTTTTGTCCGGACACTGTCGAGTGATTGATTTCATTTCTCCAGAGGCCATCTGCCTGAGACAAAATTCCTTGGTTCTTCAACTCATCGAAGGCCCGTTGTGCTTGGTCCACGGAGATTCCTAAACGCTCGGCAATCCAAGCCGCATTGCCTTGGAAGGATTTCAAATGTGCTAGTTCAAGAATCGCAATATGGTACCACTCCATGCTTTGGAAGAAGCGATCCTCTTCGAGCTCTTGGAACACCTGTACATCTTGCGCGCCGACGGAATAACGACGTCTGCGACCATTTGCTTTCTGAATAAACGCCTGAACATCGGCCTCAGACAAAGCCAAGCGAGGCGCTAAAGACAGAATTGTCCGCGCTGTCATCGAACGTTTGCCATTCAAAAGTTTTGATAAAAAAGATGAGTCCACGCCCAAATCACGCGCAAATGCACGAAGAGAATAATTGGGATTCGCGGAGTTCCTGCGAGACAGCTCTTGTTCTAGGAAAGTCCTAAAATCACTAGCACTAATAGAATACACTTGGTCCATATACCACACTAATCAGCTTGAAATTTTCCGCAGAGACATAATGCGTAAAATAACGTGAATACTATTGCAAGAAGAAATCTTACTTTGCTCACATGCTTGCGTCCACAAAAAGTACGCAACATGAATATACATTTGTTTATGTCATTTTTATCCGTACTCGTGATGATCAAAGATATAAACAGTTCTAGATCGAGCGCGCTCAGTGAGCAAAGTGGCTCCAGTCAAGGAAAAGCGGCCGGCGAAAGTCTCACCGAGCTCGTTCAACATCGGTAAAAACTTTTCTTCATCTCGTTGCGGGCAGAGGATGAGCCGTTGTGCTTGCAACCGATTTGTCTGCGAAAGCGCACTTAGGATTTTGAAAATTGCAAAGGCACCGACGCCAGCGATGACGACATTTCCGTATACATCTTCAAAAATATTTTCACCTTTGTCGGCGATGAAGTGCGCGCGTGAGTGAAGTGCAGAAAATTTCTCGCGCACGACATGCTCGACATCTTTCACGATGTGCGGAACTTGATCGACGAAATAGATTTCGGCAAATCTCTCCGACTTCAAGGCCTCGACGCCGAGGTAACCATGATCACAGCAAAAATCCCACACAGGCAGGCCTGGCAGGAGGTTTTCATAGATGAATTGCAGGCGATTGGAGAGCTTCATGGCTTTGACAATATCCAGCAAAGCCCCTCCAGTTGACAAGAGTTAAGAGCCCGGCGACATTGCCAAAATCCCGATTCTGGAGGCTTTCATGGACACATCTAATCTGCAAAAAACCCCGCTCGCTGACGAGCACGTGAAACTCGGCGCCCGCATGGTGGATTTCGCCGGCTGGTGGATGCCCGTTCAATACAAAGGCCTTCGCGAAGAACACGACAACGTTCGTGCAAACGTGGGTCTTTTCGATGTTTCCCACATGGGCGAGGTCCGCTTCAAAGGGCCCAAAGCTCTCGAGACTTTGCAGTGGATAACCACCAACGACGTTTCCAAACTCAGTGACAACGAAGCCCACTACAGCCTTCTGCCGAATGAAAAAGGCGGACTTGTAGATGACATTATCGTGTACTGCCTCAAAAAAAACGAAGATTACCTCGTCTGCGTGAATGCCTCTAACGCCGATAAAGATTTTGCGTGGATGACAAAAAATAACAAAGGCGCTGATATCACCAATGAGTCTTCTTACTGGGGGCAAATCGCGATTCAGGGGCCTAAAGCTCTCGCCCTCATGGACAAAGTTTTTGGCTTCAAGGCCAGCGAGATGGCGACTTTCAAAGTTCACCGCTTTGACTACAAAGGTTTCAAGGCCATCCTTGCAACCACCGGCTACACCGGCGAGAGAGGCGGCGAAGTTTTCATCGAAGCCAAGGGCGCTGCGGCCTTGTGGAACGATCTTCTGAAGCAAGGCCAAGAGTTCGGCGTGCAACCAATCGGCCTCGGCGCCCGCGACACCCTGAGAACTGAATACAAAATGTCACTTTATGGCCATGAGATCGATGACACGACGAATCCATACGAGGCAAAGCTCGGCTGGGCGATCAAACCGACGGCCAAGGACTTTATCGGCAAGCAGCCCATGCTCAAGGTCAAAGAAGAGGGCCTCAAACAGCAATTAATTGGTTTTAAGATGCTTGAGAAGGGCATTCCCCGCCAAGGTTACACCCTATTTTCTTTTGACAATAAAGAGATCGGGAAGGTAACTAGTGGGACTCACTCACCAACCCTGGACGAACCTATCGGAATCGCATATATTTCTTCGGAATTTGCGGCTGAGGGGACTGAATTTGCAGTCGATATCCGCGGTCGAAAAGTGAAAGCGAAAGTGTGCAAAACACCTTTCGTGACAAAACCTAGCTAAAACAAAAGCAGGAGACTTCCATGACATTTCATATTCCAGAAGAACTTTACTACACCAAAGAACACGAGTGGGCTCAAGTTGACGAGAACATCGTTACTGTTGGCATCACTGAATTCGCACAAGAACAACTCGGCGAAATCGTGTACGTGGAACTTCCTGAAGAAGGTCAAAAAGTAACTCAAGGTCAAACTTTCGGTGTGATCGAATCCGTGAAAGCGGCGAGTGATTTGTACTCTCCAGTGTCTGGCACTGTGATCGAAATCAACGCTGGACTTAACGATGATCCTTCTGTATTAAATGACGACGCAATGAACGAAGGCTGGTTGATCCGCATCGAAATGGATACGGAAAAAGAGCTCGCAAACCTAATGCGCGCTCCAGATTACAAAAAGCTCGTTCAATCGTAATAAGTAAATACCGCATGCCCCGCTGGTGAAATTGGCAGACACGCTAGACTTAGGATCTAGTGCGCAAGCGTGGGGGTTCAAGTCCCTCGCGGGGCACCAAATCTCTTCCAAAAAAGAGATCGCGAATTAAAAGAGCTGACTGAAAGGTCGGCTTTTTTTATGTCCAAAATTCGTAAGTTACCCCCACACTTCCGTGGGGAGCGTGGTGAAATCGCGAGAACCCTATTTAGGGAACCATAATCGTCCAATACGGGCAGAAAGGCTCCCAATGGCTTACGAAGTCTACCGATCTGGAAAAAATGGCTTTCGACTTTATCTTGTCGATTACAGTGTCACTCCAAAGAAACAGACTAAAATTGAGTCCGAAGCTTATACCTACCTTGGGTTTTCAAAGGAAATGTCTTACGAAGAAGCTCTCGCTCGTAAAAAACAACTGAACTCTCAGAAGAAACTTGAAGCAAAAGAAGTTCAAGAGCGGAATGCTGTTTTAAATATTACTAAAATGAAGAAGCACTATTCGTTGGTAGAAGACGCCTTCCTGTCATCAGACCTCGTCCTTGCATTTGAAAAGCATTTAGAGGCTTTAGGGTATAACCGGGACGATAATCAAAAGAAGAAAATCTTCTCAAGATGGGCAACGGTTCAGAAGCTAATAAAAGATCTCTCCATACCCGTGGAAAAATATGCGCGATCAAGTAACAGTACAAAAATATACAAATGGTTTGCTAGAAACGAATACGCTCCCGATACAGTTAAAAAGCTCCTACATGTTCTAAACATGTGGGGTGAGTTCGTTAGCGAAGAGCATAACCAAACCTACGCTCCCGTAAAACTACCTCGATCTCAATACAAACAAGAAATTCGAGAGGCCTACCTTGACTCAAAAAGTTTTCGATCAGAAAGTGATCCGCTCACGCCCGAAATACTTCATCAAATTCAAAAAGATCTTGTGGTGCCAGGTAATTTCGAATGGCTTGCAATATCAATTTAGTTTGGCCTTAGGCCGCTCGAAATTGATAATTTAAAAAACAAGAACCGATATTCTGTAGAATATGACGCTGAAAAAAAAGTTGAAGTACTCTGGGTCTATCAAAGTAAACTGGGAAAAGTTGATAGAGAGAAAAGATGGAAGCAGGTTAACCCTGCTTCTCTGCTTATTACGAAGCCCTTTCCACACCCAGTCCACCGAAGATGTGAACCAAAGTAATGCCATGATCCTTACATATTGCCTTCATCTCTTCATCCACATAGTCGGAAATTATAATGAATTGGGGATTGGTAGTCGGCATTAAATTATGGGCTTTATATTTTTGGCTTAGCAAATCTAGATTTCTCTTGGCCCAAGAAGTATATCGAAGATATTGATCGTAACCAGAGGACTTTGATCTTTTTCGAGTTTTAACCTCAACAATAACCAAATCTCTATTCTCTTTATTAATAGCAAGTAAATCGAGTCGTCCGAATTTTCCATCAGGCCAAACGGCATTTGGTTGTCTATCAATGACATCCAGTTCAGGAAAAATCCTATGCATATTTTCTTGAATCCATGTTTCGAAAAATTTTTCCGATGAAAAGAGATAGTCCGTATTCAAAATCTTACTGTAGTAGTCTTTATATGTTTTCAAGTGAGCGATTTCGTCTTTGAGTTGAATAAGCTCCTCTTGAAGGTCTATTACCTTAAGAGCCAAACTTTCCTCTACATCGTCGCTAAACTTCGAATTGGATGTGCTTCTTTCTAGCTTCGAATGTACTGAATCAAACAAAATTGATTCTCTGTCAAACCAACAAAGTCTACGAGATTTGTCGCCAAGAAAAGTAAGGTTTTCCGGAATCGGCTTTCCCTCAAAACTTACATGCCTAATTGCGGCCTGACCAGGAACCTTTGGACTCGTTCCAGCTTTACATTTGATTTCTTCGATATCAGATATCAATGTGTAGAATTCAAGTTCGCGATCGGCATAATACGCAGGGATCATTTTTTCAGATTTAGGTTTAGACAATACGACGTCATGCACTTTAGCGCGATACCAAAGAACTCCATCAGCATGAATCTTTTTAGGAACATTAATTCCATAAAGAAAAGCATAAGTTGGAATGTCGTCCTTAATTTGATTTTTTATTGCTTCAGCTCTATCTTGACTGACACCGGAGGTACGACCCCACCAAACTTTTCCGTTCTTTTTTATAACATCCTGATGGAGATCGATAGTTACGCCATCATTTTTGACGTCCCAAGGAAAATAGTGAAACTTGAAAAGCAAGTGCGCATTCATATAAAGAATTCCTTAAATTTCCTTTTTAATCTCATCGATCGCTGCCCCAAGGACTACGCCCCCTGCTGCCGTCATTAGAACTAGTGGAACTCCAATACCAGCACCCATTGTGGCGATTCCAACGGCCGCTCCTCCGAATGAAATGCCGGTCGCCAACCCAACAAAACCCAGCCGTCTTGCCCAACTTTGATTTGTCCAAATTTTATTTTTCAGGGCTGTTGCAATCTTCGAAAATAGAAAAATTGCTAGTTCTGAATTTTCAAGTTGGGAAAGAGCAGTGAGCTTCTCTTTCTTCGTAAGAGTATTATCAGTTCTGATAACTACCGCTCGTTCGGACCAATTCAAAACTTTCTGCTTTTCTTCATCAGACAAATTAGAAATGAAACCTTTTACGGCATCTCGTGTTAAATTTTTGAATTGTTCTGCAGCACTCATATTTAAGCTCAAAAGGGGATGAGATCGTTCTTAACAGGTTTCGCCTTAGTCTTTCTACCTGAGCCTTGAGGCACGAGTCCCTTTTCTCGCATCCAGGCGATTGCCTTTTCAAGTTGATCTTCTTTGAATCTAGGCTCCTTACCTCTTTGGGCTTTAAACTTTTTTGACTTGTCTGGGTGCCACTTGTCTCTAAATTCCCGAATTAAATCTTGATCTGAAGGTTTTTTCTTTCCAATTAGAAGATCGTTCCAACATGCATACAAGGTCGCAACTATTTCAATTTGATCCCTCGTCATCGGTGACGTAAGGGAAATAACACTTTCAATCTTTGCCGAATCCTTACCAAAAAATCTCTCGAATGCTTGAGTGCCTTTCTTGATATTTGGTCCCGTTTTGTAAACAACAAAATCAAATTCCTTTCCCTTCTTTTTTTCGGCTTGGAAGTACTTCCGGCTTGCCGCGAGAGACTCAATTCCAATCTTCTCGTTATACAATGATCTTTGGTCAAGGGGACCCGCAGCCTCCCGCAAATATTCTGTTTGCAGATCTACTGTCGATATCACGTCAGCCAAATAAAACGCTTTGGCGAACTTAACTCTGCTAAATTCTTTAGTATCTTGCATCTCATCGACAATTTTACATGCTAAAGCCAAGCGCAAATCGACAGTATGATCGAAACCTTTTCTTTGAATCTGTTGAATTTCCTCGGGAGCTTTCGCAATGCTCAGATTCAGTTTTTTTTCATCTACTTCAAAATAGTTAAAGCCTGATTTTGAGTGGAGAAGCTTGTTAAACTCTGCCTTTGTTTCTTTCAATACACTATTGCACTCTTCAAGAACCTCTAATAGGGCCTTGTGATTTTTTTCTTTTGCATAATCTCGAATTTGAATAAGACCTGCACCGGCCGTCAGAACTCCCTCACCAACAAAATATGTTCTTTTATAATCGACATAGAGTTCTTTCTTTCCGCCAAGTGCCTTCTCCCATGTCTTGAAGACATTGTTCACAGCGACAACTAGTTTGTCTTCGACGTCGGTTCCTTTGCGATCAAAATATGGAGCCATTTCCCTACTCCAAAACGATTTTCGGTCAAGGGGACTCATAGGATTACCGACTCTAATCTCTTGTGCGGACTTCACGGGATTCCCGGCCGGGAACACAGTCTCCGTACATTCATTTTCTGCAAAGCCTATTGCGAACGATAATTTTGTCAGTTTGTTTTCTAAACGAGTTGGCGGAATAAGAGTCCACATTTCATCTGCATCAACCCACATCGGATAACCGTGATTTGTAAAGACTCTCCCAAGAGCAAACCATGTAAAGAGCTTCTTTGCTGAATTTACATCGGTAGCCCCAAAACCTTTCTGATCCGGCGGTCCCGAAAAGCAACGAGTTTTTTTACAATCCATAAACGGAGTATTTAGACGGAACCAAGGAAACTCATTATTTCCTCTTTTAACTCTACAAGGCGCCAAATCATCCATAAAGCCGATGGTCATTGCATCTGACTCTCCATAGATTTTTTTATTTTTTTCTCTTCGATGGTCTCCGCGAGGTAGTCCACCATCAGTCGAAGGACTTTTCTCATCTTTACGTCGATCTCGCTTGAAGTCCAGTGATGTGACGTTTAATGATTCCTTGATATTTGGAATTTCAACGCCGTAACTGACGACTTTTGCCTTCCCATCTCCCATTAGTTTTGAGCAACCGTCATTCACATTTCTATCGTCGGCCCAGTCAATGCCAGACAATTGGCTCTTTTGAATCCACGTCAAATCCAAAAGGTCAATTGTGCGATTTGCATCTAAATTTGCATTCGGACCTTTATATCTCCACATTGTAAAAGCAATTGGAAACTTACCTTTTACGTCAAAAAATTCTTGGCCATTGACGATCATTCCCCCGACATTTTCAAAAACAGAACATATATTTTTTCGAATAGATTCAAATACTGGCCTTTTTGTTAACCATGCTGCCTTCGTAAAGAGCAGCAGTAGTGAGTCTTCAGGCAGGCCTGATTCTTCTGCCTTCTCACAGATCAATCGCATCTGCGCCAAGAAACAACTATATCTCTCTGCGCTTCCATCTTTTCCTGTAAGCTCTAATATAGAAGGATGTACTTGATAGGATACGGACTCGGCACTCTGATCATCATCACTTCTATACGGCGGATTACACAGAAATGCGATGGGCTTATCTGCTTTTTGTCCCTTTTCCTCGAGATATTCTTTTATTACTTCGATATATTCATCGGCGCTTTTGTCGAGAAAATTTAACCCCTTGCTTTCAGAAATCTTCGGGACTACGGTGAATTTCCCGTCATGCCATTTATCACCCTTCATCCGCTGCTCTACTGTATACAGCAACTCGGGTTCAATCTCGCTTACAACTTTGTGGCGCAGTTCTAAAGGTGACCGCCAGTTGGTAACCAGATTTCCACTCCCACATGCGGGGTCTATAACGAGATAATTTTTCCCAATATCACCGAGCTCTTTCCGAACTGACCACATCACAAATTTTGATAGATCAAGATCCGTAAAGAAAATCCCATGTTTAATCCTAAATTGTGGATCAACCGCATCTAACGCCTGGTCATACATTGAGAAAAAGTCATCCACATTCTCGTTCTCAGCCAGATGTATACAGTGATCTTCAACAAACTTTTTAAACTTCTCTCGCTTCCCGGGTATCAAATTTTCAATCGTTTCACCGCCAAGCGTTGCTTGATCGGAGAGCCTATTACTTATTTCAAGTACAGAAGTTCCGTTCCAACCAAACACCATGCTGTAAAACGCTCTTACTACTTTAATTGGTTTTTTAGAGTCAAAATACTCCGTCATTTGCTTCAAGATTGTGGCGAAGTTTTTAGTAGTAATTTTGTGGCGAACTTTCTTTTTTTCCCTGACTACTTTTTCAAAAGCATTTATTTCTTTTTGTAGAATTGAATGATCTGCTTCAAAGATTCCGTCTAGATACTCAGATGGAAACTGATAGGCAGCCTTTTTTAAAAAACTCGCTCGTTGGTTTTTATATGTTTTAGCAAAGCTTCTGCCGATAGTACTTGCCGCATTCTTCTCTTGAAGAACTTTTGCAATCATATCCTCATCAAAGGAATCTAAGGACCAAACGGCCAAAAAGCCTTTCGCCGCCACTATGACAAGTCCAAAATCTAGCGATCTTCGATATGCTATACCTTGAAAAAGTCCCGCTAACCAATCATTGGCGTCACCCTTTAGCTCAAGAACGAAATGTCCAGGTAAGTATCCGTCACTTCCACCAGCTTCACTCTGCCGAGTGAACTCATTGCCGAATGTCTTTCTGAAGTATTTTAAGATTAAATCTTCATTTGCTTTTTCACTCGATGAAGATAGATATCGAATCAGGCCATCTATGTGGTCGGATAACTTCTTACTCATGCTGAACGTGCTCCAAGTGTGTTTAACTTGTAGCGTAACAAGAAGTCTAAAGTCGGTTAACAACTTGCGGTTTGGTCGTGTTCCGAATTGGACTTTAGAGGCGTCGAGTCCAGTCGTGGAGAATAGTTCCCCTCGACTTATTAGAAACTATGCTTGGTTCAACCAAACGACGATAAACTCGCCATCCTGATCACAAATCACATACCCAACCTCGGCCCCCGACAAATTAGTTAAAATCGATAGAATGGGAGAACCATTCCAACTTTTACTGGATTTCGGCCATGTCCTGAACTCGGTACCAGTAGAAATCAAAGACTTGGGATGAGATAGACTCATTGGGATTTTCGATCCCAGCAAAAACCCATTTTGTGTGCCCGGTGAATCTAAGCTGTAAGAGACTGGATCTCTCTACCAAGCTGAGTTCGGCTTTGCATTGCAGATGGCAAAGATTGATTGGATTTTGGAACACGTAAATAATTCATGATTGACTGAATCATTACAGTTTCACATTTAATCCTGATTATGTATTATCTGATCGCCAAAGGTAATCGAAATCGATCTTAAGCATAGTGGTTAGCGAGGCTACGTTGGCTTATGATTTTCAAAAAAGGACAGCTTTATTATGAACATCAAATATTTTTTCCTTATCATAAGTAGTATTAGTGCTATTACGCAAGCTCAGGCAGCTGGAAGCCTATTGAGAGATGGGAACGGCAATATTCTTTATGTAAGCAGCCAGTATGAAGCTAGTGGTGTGAATCCAAATACTTTAAAACAAGAGAAGCCCGATGTTTGTAAAGCTGCTGGTAAAGGGCATCTGCCTACAATTCGCGAGCTTGCTGAAGAGGCCCGAGCGATGGGAGCATTAGGCATATTGGAAAAGTACGAAGTGGACTATGATAACTTGCGAGGATACATACGCATTTATGGGGAAAATCCCGATGGTCAACACGATGAATTTTATTTTAATTCTAGGGGCTTTCAGAGCCAGTATTCTGACCCTGAAAAGCACGTCTTTTCCTTTTGGTCGTCTACAACTATATTTGGTGACCAAGCTTGGTTTCTAGATGTTTCTGATAGTTCTGACAGAGGTCATCTTGGCTACACGCATCGCGACGCTGTGCCCTACTGGAATGGCAATTATTGGCCAAATAATCATCCAGGTTACCCAATTTTTTGCATAGCCGATAAAAAATAAATTTATTTAAACATTTGAAGGATTTAATGAAAAAAATTGGAATTATATTATTGTCCTTATTGGCTTTGTCGTGTTCTTCGCAAAAAACTGAAGGTACAAAACCTGCAGATTCCCCATTAGCACAAAATCATGATCAAAAAAATCTAGATAACAGTTCGGAACAGAATTCATCTTCTGGACAGACCTCTCCTAATTCGAGTAACCAAACGCTGACCGAGTCGCCGTACAACGAAAATATTCATATTTTTAAAAATCAATTTTCTCTTGATTTTTACTATATGGAAGTTTTGAAATCAGAGTTTAAAGACGGTAAAGAATTTGCTGAGGTTCGATTTTTCACGGAAGAACCAATATACAAATGCAGTGATTATGCGTTGCCATGGCCAGGAAATCGACGTTTCCTTTATATGAGCGCTAAACTTGAGATGATAATAGGCAAGCAAGAAATTGATAATATAATTGTTGGCTCAAGGAATTACCCTAACACTCAATCTTCATTTGATTACAACAATAACGTTGGTACAATTTTTATTGCAAAAAGAACCAATGAAAATTTAGGTGGATGGGCGAGTATTCGTGTCGAAGAAGGAAGCACTATTCAAGGAAATTTCCTTGCAACCTTTTGTGAAAAAAACGACTCAAAATAACTACTTGGACTGTTTATTAAAAAAATCGGTAATGATTTGCAGACCCTCCATTAAGTGGCCATTAAAACCTAGAAATCGATCCAAAATAAAACCAATAGAGCCCTAGCACAAAACTAGGGCTCTATTTCTTTATATGCCCATGCTAAGTTTAAATCAGAAACGTGGGATTTGTGGCCTTCGCAACTTGGCTCAGTAACACCCCGGTCAGAAGTACCCAGAATACCGCTAACAGTATTCCGAATTCTGTAATTACTGAGCCTTCGGTTGGCTGCTTTCAGCCCAGGGATCATTTTCGGTTTCTGGTCCGCCGTACATGCGCTTCAAACGAAGAAGCACTTCTTTTTGATCCGCAGATGATGAAGAATTGATCTCTTCCCAAGTCGTGTTGTAACGAAGAGGTTCCGGAGTGAGAGCACGCAGGAGACGGTTCACTTCTCTGATATGAGCGATCTTCTGTGGATCCGTTTCATTCGCCGGATCTTTTTGGCTTTCGCCAGAGAGTTGCAGAATGTTGCCATACACTCTCGCGGCATTATCGACCTTCGAAAGACGTCGTGCCATTCCCAAAAGATCTTGTGGCTCATCGGCTTTGCGAGTCAGCGTGCAAGTGATCTCTTCGTTGTCTGGTGCTGTTTCCGACCAACCCATTGGCAACTTCAACGTGAATGTTCCGTCCTTATTGGCAACCATATATCTTTGGCGCTTTTTGAAGAACGGACTCGAAAAACCAGCCGTACTAAAACCTGAAGAGCGGTTTGTGACGGCATCAGTTTCCCCAACAATGTCATTGAGAACAAAGTCTTCTCTCAAAGTGACTTTGTCTTGTTGTGCACGCAAACCATGGCGTTGGCTGTAGAAGAATTCATCGGTTTTTCCAGGTGAGTTATTCAAGCGGAAGGCGAATTCAAGACCTACAACCGCGAGGCCCGTATGGTTATGATAAATCGCTGGGAAAATCACGACCGCAGATTCTTTAATATTGTTAGGATCGAGAGGAGCAGGAATCCCATTGCGAGGAATCTGGTGATAGGCGTTGTTCAGATCGAAGCATTTTTTATCAACAGTGTAGATACCGATGGCCTTTTTCGAAAACGGATCTTTCACTGTCAATACGTCAGCGAAAATATCTTTATCTGCGCCGAATGCGAAAGGCGCGATGAAAAGCAAACACGCAGAAATCGCGAGCGTCAGTCCTTTGAGTTGTTGTTTCATACCTTCTCCTTAGCCCGCCCAAATTCATTAAATTTAAATGACCCATGGTTAGTTTGCAAAACCACTGCCAGTCTCAAATAAAATGTGAGCTTTTAGAAGTGTCGAGAAGATTGACGGTAAACAATTCGAGGCGCGGCTGGGATTGGATGCGCTCCTCTCATAGTGACTGTATCTTTCCCTCCACGATTGATGCAGGAAAGATACACCCTAGCCTAAGGGCGAGAGATCAACGCCTCGTGCGCAATTGCATATTCTTGGAACATGTTGGAAAATTCTCTCATAGAGTTCCAATAACTTTTTGATTGAGAGAAAAATATGAGCGTTCAACAAGTTCCATTTATTACCTTAAATCGTTTTGAACCTGGTTTCCGTGATGAGTTTTTGGGTGGTGTTTCTGGTCTGTTTGATAAAACTCAGTTTGTGGGTGGACCGATCGTTGGCGAGATGGAAGCAAACCTCGCGAAGTATACAAAATCGAAGCATGCCATTGGTTGCGCGAATGGAACGGATGCAATTCAAATTGCTTTGCGCGCGGTTGGTGTTGAAAAGAACGATAAGGTTCTTGTTCCCGACATGACTTTCTGGGCGACCTTCGAAGCCGTTGTCAACGTTGGCGCGAATCCTGTGACTGTAGACGTGAATCGCGATTTCTGCCACTGGGATTTAGCGACGTTTAAAAAAGCAGTAGAGCAATTCAAACCGAAAGCCGCCGTCATGGTTCATCTCTATGGCTGGGCGACTCCGGACACTTTGGAAATTCGTAAATTTGCAAAAGATGCGGGCGTGATTTTGATCGAAGACGGCGCACAATGCTTCGGCACCGAGATCGATGGTCAATCCGTGTTGGGTTCCGCATTGATTTCAACTACAAGCTTCTATCCAGCAAAAGTTTTGGGCGCATCTGGTGATGCCGGCGCGATCTTCACGACAAATGATGAATATGCGAAGAACTGCCGCACTTTGATCAATCACGGAAGAACCGACCACTACTCTCATGGTATGATTGGCTGGAACTCTCGCATCGGGGCTTATGAGTCTTTGTTCTTAAATATTTCTTTGAAGCACATCGATGCGCGCATTAAGAGCCGCATGAACGCTGTAAAATTTTATGATGAATCTTTGAAAGGCCTGCCATTTAAACCGGTTCGCGCTGCGGGCAAAGTGAAAGAGAATGGTTACTGCGCCGTCGGCATGGTCGACCCAAAACTTCGTCCTGCAGTGATTGAAAATTTGAAGAAGGCGAACGTGGGCTATGGCACTATCTACCCAGGCGCGATGAGCATGCAATCGGGAGCTCACGGTCACTTGGCTGGAAAAATCGATAATGGCAATGCTCATTATATTTCTCAGGCCGTTTTGAATCTTCCGTGCTTTGCGTACATCACACCGGAAGAACTTCAATATGTCGTCGATACGGTGAAAAAGAGCTTCTAAGATTTAGAAGCTCTGGCGTAGTTATAAAACCACGTTGGTTGTCAAAAACCGCGAACTGTCTTCGTGCAAAATCTTCTGAATGACTTCACGAGCAGCAGGCTCCTGTTTTGCTGCAACCATGCAGCGAATGCTGAATGCTCTCAGCGCATCAAACACGCTGAGAGTTCCCTCCGCAGAATTTTTCCTACCAGTGAATGGATAAACATCCGGACCGCGCTGACATTGAGTATTGAGATTAATCCGGCAGACTTGATTGCTAAGATGATCGATCATTACGCCCATGCATTCAGGATCTTGGCCGAAGAGACTCGCCTGATTGCCATAAGGAGAATTGATAATGTACTCCTCCACTTCACTGAGATTCTCATAAGTACGTACTGGAACCACGGGACCAAATTGCTCTTCGTTGGCAACACGCGAATCTAACGAAACGTTGGTAAGGACCGCTGGAAAAAAAAGATTTCCATCGAGCTTTCCACCGCGTTCGGGATTTGCCAGGATCGCGCCTTTCGCAACGGCATCGTCGATGAGGCCTTTCAGATAGGCTGGTTTTTCTGGATCTGGCAGCGGTGTAATGGAAACTTTTGGCTCCCATGGCATGCCGGCCACGAGACCATCGATTTTACTGACAAGCTTCTTGGTGAATTCGGAGGCGACTTTCTTGTGTACAAAAATCATCTTTAAAGCTGTGCAACGCTGACCATTGAAAGACAGGCTTCCACGCACGCATTCATTCACGGCATTTTCTAAGTCGGCATCTTCCATAACGATGGCAGGATTCTTGGCTTCGAGACTTAAAATACTGCGGAACCGAAAAGGCTGCGGATGAGCCACTTTGATTTGATTGGCCACTTTGCTGGTCCCGATGAATGCCAGCACGTCAATCTTTCCAGTTTGGACCGCGGGATTGATGATCTCACGTCCCTGACCATTGATAATGTTGACGACTCCCGCTGGAAAAGAATCCCGAAAGGCTTCCAGTATAGGATCCCACAAGAGTTGACCAAAGCGGGCCATCTTCACGACGACGGTGTTTCCCATAATCAAAGCTGGAATGAGCGTCGTAAACGTTTCGTTCAGTGGATAATTAAAGGGTCCCATACACAAAGTGACACCCAGAGGAGAGCGACGAATCTGCGCCATCACTCCACCTGAAAATTGAAAGCGGCTCGATTCACGATCGAGATTTTTTACTTCGTTAACAGTGTCATCAATGTATTGGATCGTGCGATCGAACTCGCCTTGAGCATCTGTCCAATTCTTGCCAATCTCCCACATCAAGAGACGGCAAATGATTTCTCTTTGCGCAAGCATGCCATCTCGAAATGCCACGACAGCTTTGATTCTGTCTTCCATGCGCGCCGTGGGCCAATCTCCAAGACCCTTGGCCCATGCTTTTTCCGCTTGGTCGACAGCTTCTTTAATCGTGGCAATATTCACATGCGGAGTAGTCCCTAACTTCGGTGGCTGGCCGCTTTTATGACACGTCGATAATACGGCCTTTGTCTCAAAACCACTGTCGCGAATTTTTCCGCCGATGAGAATGCGACCGTTGATTTCGGGGACTGCTGGAAATTCTGGTAACGTGTATTTCATGGAGGACCTCTTCGGAAAAGAAAAGCCTCTCATTCGCTGGTGCATGCACGCAAGACTTGAGCGACGTGTTGTGGTTCTCGACACATAGGTCCGTGTTTATTGGCGGCTAGTTTTTGTGGAATTCACCTCTGAAACATTAAGACGCGGCAAAATTTGCCGATCAATGTTTCATGAAAACACTTACAGCAATTTTTGTAGTTATGATGTCCGTAGCCGCTTGTTCTGGACCAAAGACTTTCAACTCTGATGCACTTCCGAACTCTGGGGAGGATGACTCCGCCCAAGAAGTTTTACCTACTCCAACACCAAGTGCGACGGTAACGCCAACACCTACTCCTACCCCAATACCCGAGACTGTGCTGAAAGAGGTCACTCCTCTTTGGGAAGCCAAAGTGTCGCAAGGAAAAGATTGGACCTCCTACGTGAACCAACAGCTGGATGTTCTTGGTAAGGATCTCCTCGATGTGATCCCTGCGGATCGTACGATGTTCTGTCCGAAATATAGCAACCTCTCTTATGCGCAACGCAAGCAATATTGGACCTTCTTGATTTCATCGATGGTTCGCTTCGAGAGTGATTTCAACACGAACTCAAAATACACCGAGAGCTTCAACGACAGCAACGGCAACAAAGTCGTGAGCCGAGGTCTTTTACAAATCTCCATCGAGAGCGGCAATGCCTATGGCTGTGGCCTCAAAACGGCGCAGGATCTGCATGACCCACATCAAAATCTAAGCTGCGGTATTCGCATCTTAAATCGTTGGGTGGCGCGCGATGGTCGTATCGCCGGAAAAGTCAGTGGTTCTTGGCGCGGAGGCGCGCGCTACTGGGCTGTATTGCGTGAAGGTGATAAAACATCTTACCAATCCATCGTCAAATGGAGCAAAGATCTTTCTCTTTGCAAATAGTAATCACAATTAAAAGCGAAAATAAAAAAGGGGACTGTTTTCCAGTCCCTCTTAACTATTGACTCAAAGAGGTTTGAATTGCCTGAGCTCGCGATAAGTGCTCTTGGACATGAGTTTTAGTAGCTTCCAAATAGGATTTTACATCAGGGCTTTGCGCCGCTGGAATGAGCTTCGTATTCAAATCGTCCAGCAATTGTTGGTGCATAGAAATTTGTTGGTCAATATAAGCCTTATCAAACTCCTTGCCTTTAAGCTTCTTCAGCTCATCTCGTTTTGCTTTTGCCGTTTTCTCGATATCTTTACTTTGCGCACTATCTTCATGTTTCACTTTGGCCTTTTTAGCCGCTTCTTTGACTTCTTTTTCATTCTTCTTATGCTCATCGATCATTTTCTTCGCGAACTCTTTGACGTCTTTATTTTCAGCTTTTGATTTTGCAGTCTTTGCCAAATCTACTTCGCCTTCGTTAGCAACTTTCATAATTTCAACGATCTTGGCATCGGTCAGAGCTTCTTGTGCCCATACAGGTGCGGTCCCGCCGATCAAGCCAATGACTAATAAACTCAAAAGTACTCTCTTCATGGATATCTCCTTTGGTAAAAAAAACAGCCTTGAAGCTACGCCGAGCTTTACGAATTCATGCCAAGATTTAGTCTTTCTTAAGTGACAATGACGCGACGAAATCCGGAATTTGAAGGCCAGCTAGAGATCATAAAAACGTAGGAAGACTTTTGACAAAAATTACACTCTTGTCGCATAGATTGATAGAGCCGCCGCCATTTGTCCTTTGTCTAACTTTGAGACAGTCGTATTCAAAATGAACGCAGGTAGGGACAGGCACTCCACTTGCTTCGAACAGTACATCAACCAAAAAAGGTAGAGGAACACGTATGTTGCGGTGGACGTTATTGGTAATGGCATTGGTATTTGCACAACAAAGTATGGCAGCTTCTGAAAACGACTACTCACTGAACATGAGTGCAGCGACAGATATCAGCCAAATCATTGATGCTAAATACGGTGATAAATGTGAAAACTTCGCAGGTGATGGTGAAGTTCAAAAATGGGGACAGATTATCGAGAAAGAGTTCGATAAAAACAGACATCAGGCTCTGTACAACGGCCCCTCTGATATCATCAGATATTGCAATAAATATTATAATTTAAATGACGAAGACCGTAAAGGTCTATGGATCCTTATTATCTCGGCCATGACCCACTACGAAAGTACTTGTATCGTCGCGGAAAAAGCCAAAGGACCCAACGGCACAGCTGGCGGACTTTTACAATTACACCGTGGCAAAGAAGCAAATTACTCAAATGATTGCCGCAATGGCGATGCAGATACCGCAGGACGGAGTATTATTTGCGGAATGTCGATGTTGAATGATCAAGTGGAGAGAGGCGAACCGCTTTTCAGCCGCAAATCCTACTGGGATGTTCTGCGTCCTCAAGGTGAATCCAAGAAGGCGGTCCGTATTCAAGCGGTCATTGGCCAGTACCCCGCCTGCAAGACTGGAAAATCGACCGACGGCACTATTCCTTTGAACATCCAACCAGATCCAGTGGAAAGAAGCCGAAAATCTCCAGCAAAAAAATCTAAGGCGCAAACATCAAATGCTCCGACAAAATCCGCGAAAAAAACGCGCGTCGCTAGCAAGTAAGTCTTACGAAATGGGTGCCTCGGATATCTCCGAGCACCTCTAAACGCAACCGGCCCTGAATCAGTTTCTGGGCCTGCTCTATCACGTTCCAACCATGCTCCGGCAGATCCCGCAAAAGAACATAGGCAGCCCCAGTGGGTTTCAAGCAATGAGCTATTCCATCAAGAAGATTTTTGAAATCAGAATCGATAAAGAACCTACAACGATTTTTAAATTCAGAAGAAGAAAGTTTGCCTTGGCCTTGAAAAAAATAAGGCGGATTGCAAAGAATTAAATCGTACTTACTATGAAACTCAGCCTTCTGCAGATCTTCATAGTTGCGCTGGAGAAAACGACATTGCGTCTGAATTTCTCCAAGGCGCTTCAGGTTTTCTGTAAAATGCGTCTGATAGACCTCCTGCACTTCGAGGAAATCAAATTCTACTGGCATGTTTTGTCCATCAGCCCGTCGATGAAAGAGAAAATCCAAACCAATAATCCCTGAGCCCGCACAGAGATCCAATCCCCTTGTGCCCCCAAGGGATTGCCCCTCTACAAGCTCAAACACCCGGCGTGCAAGGAAAACCGAATCGTGGGAAAAACGATATTCTTCCGGCTGAGAGTAGTGAAAGGTGTAGTGCGGATTAATGGACGACATGCCCTTTCCTACCCCATGTTAAACTCATCCTCAATCTCGAATTGAGACAGTGGAGTTCGACGTCTGTAAAGCGTAAATTGTCCTGAATGTTTCCACGATGTTCTATCTCGTATTCATTGGTTATAAGATCTCATTTTAGGGCATCTCCATTGCAAAAAGCCTTTCTGAGGTTTCTAGAAAACCTCAGAGGATTTTATTGATGTTGAAGCAGTGGATTGTAACCACGTCCTTCGCTTTTGCTGCCCTTATGGCGGTCTCGACCACCTATGCGGGAAAGAAAAGCTGGACGGAGACATTTAAAATGAAAGCATCGCTTTGCCGCTCTTGGCAGTGTCCCCCTGTCTATATGAAGGAGACAGGCATGAACCGAGCATTGAAGGACGACCCACAAACGGCTCTCCAATCAGTGGCTCTGGCCCGCTTAGACGCTCAATTCTTCGCAGAGAAAATCGTCTTTACTGAACCTGGCGATGAACCTGATCAGCTTTACAAAATGGTTCAAGTGCGTGTGCGTCCCGGAGATAAACTTACAGTGAATTCAGGATATAACGAAACCTCGGTGAATACTGAAGGGCGACGTCTCTTCAATATCGAAGACTACCAAGCGCATACTCTAAAAATTAATGGACGCCCTTTAATCTCAAAGGAACTTTGGATGGCTCACCAAGCAACTCAGGGTCTGATCATTGATGGCGTGATTCAACCGCCAAACAATCAGCTGGGAGCGGCAACAAACGCTCGTCTTTTAAACAAGCTCTTATTAAAGTAATTCCGACGATGCTTTCAATGGGCGCGCCCTTACTCATTGGTTAAACTTCCACTTGGCCGCACAACCACTGCTCTAACTCTATCAAGCCGGAGCTCAGATCTGTATACTGAGCTTTGAGTGGGGCAAAGGCCGTGCGAATGGAATTTTCCGTGTAAGCCTGGCCTCGTAAGCCCGCCGTCAGATCTTCAATCAACTGCGGATAAAGGCAGTCCGTGAAAATTTGCAGATCCGTGATACGCGCTTCGTCCACTTTGAAATGAAAATCAAAAAAGCCGAGGCTCAAATATTCATCCATCTTTTGATTGAACTCCAAAGTATTCCCATAGAGCCAATTCCAAGAGCTGAGATTGTCGTATTGCTGCTTGAGCTCCGGAATCTTCGGCAGACTCTCGAGATCCAAAGAAACGACCTCGGCTTTTGCATCATAGAATTTTTCAAAAGACCAAATCATCGTTTCAACGATTTTAGAATGCTCGATATGAGCAGCGATTTCCGTCAAGTTTGCAACACGCGCACGAACGGATTCTTTTCCCTTCGCCTGAAGTTTTTTTGGATTCGGCGTGAGGTATTGTCCAAGACGAGTGAGATCCGCGTGCAAAAGCAAAGTCCCATGATGGAAAGCGCGGTCCTTTTTTTCTCGATAAGCACTGCCACTGAATTTTCTAGGCCCATCATGGAATGGAATGAGCAAATCATTTCGGCCGGAGGCTTCACCTTCGATACTGAATTGTTTTAGAGCCTGAAAAATAATTTGGACGTTGTTTTCGCGTTTATAAGCTTCACGCGGGGAAAGAAAAGTAAAATTAGTATTTCCCAAATCATGAAAAACAGCTCCGCCTCCAGTTGTTCTGCGAGCTAGGTGAATATTATCGGACTTCATCTTCGCAAGATTGCACTCCGACCACGGATTCTGATTGCGCCCAATGACGACGGTCTCTTCATTGCGCCACAAAAACAAAACCTGCTGAGAGGGATCGAGATTGTGAAAGATCCATTCTTCGGTAGCAAGATTAAGATGGGGATTCAGGCTGTCAGAGAGGAAAACCTTGAGCTTTTTCATGGCGCGAATCTACTACTGTTTCTTGATAAAAATCAAGCTGCCCTCATCCTTGTAAACCAGTTGCCAATCAGGATGCTCAGAAATTATCCTCAGGAAGCTCTCATTCCCGGTAAAACGGTCTGAAATGATCGCACCAACGTTGTATTTCTTGACCTGGTGGTCAAATTGCTCCCGGCCTGCACCAAACATCAGATATTCCTGGATAAAGAAATTCGTATCTGTCACAAAGCCGTGAAAGATCAATTTACGATGGCCTTCCCACGCCCACGCCAGATAGCTCCCAAACAAATGTGCATTGTAAACATTTGATTTGAGACCCGAGTTATCCAAAATACGCGCGGCCTTTTCCGGAACGAGATTTGGATCCATACCGAAGCCAAAATCACGGTGCCCAGAAATGGTCTCATATCCCCAACCAATATTCTTAATCGCCAACGCTAGTGCCAAGGTCGCAACCGCAACATTGAGATACTTAAAAGAAATCTTTGGATAAGGAGCCTTCAATGCCAACGATGCGTTGATGGTGACAATAGCAAAACAGTAAGAAGGCACGAAGCGAATCGCATAGAAGCCGTAAAAAATGAAAAACGCCGAGGCAAGCAACTCGAAAACAGGTTTGCTTTTACGTGCCCGATACAAGAGAAATATATTCAGAATCGCAAGAGCAAAGATGAAATAAGTTTGGGCATGCTCTCTATATAGTGGATGCAGTGTTGGCATCCACTCAAAATAGAATTCGCGATAGACTCTACCTTCGTTATCCATAAAGTGGAAAGGATACAGAAATCCCTCGAGTCCCTTCGGATTCACTAAACACACCAACACACAGCCAACGAACAATCCCGCGAGTTTCTTATACTCGGGGTTCTTCCAATTCCGAATATTGACCGTCAGGAAAATACCTATGATGAACCAGCCAATGGGATATCCCGGATGCAGATTTACCCAAAGCAAAAAGAGGAAAGGCAGAGTATACTTCCAACGGCTCGGCTTCACTTGCTCCGCCATGAGAATAGTCAACACGGCCACAATAAATAAATCCGAAAAGAAAGACGTTCGCTCCATCATCCGGAAGTTCATGGCGTAAATCGCAACAAGCACGGAGACACCCCAAACGAGCGTCGCTTGGGGAGACTTGCGTAACCGCCACAACGGAAAGCAATAGACCGCAGTAATCAAAATCGTTTTCAGTACAATGATGAGTTCAAAGTCGCCTAATTCATAGAGACCATAAAAAACCAAATAGCCTAGCCACTGATGCATAATCGTCCAGGCGAAATTCGGAATGGAATAAATGAAAGGGTCATAAACCGGAAACGAACCCGTTTTGAAATACTCGCGGGCGATGGCCAGATACATGAACAGATCTTCGGACTGGATCGGAAAGCAGCTCATGCTTATAATAAACACAGCAATACATACCCACACCAGAGTCTTTGAGATTCCATCGAAGTTCAGCTTCATCTCAAAAATTCTAATGGAGTTTAGAGGCTACTGCAACTGCTCCAGGGCCACCATCCACGGAATGATAATACGGTTCAGCTGATGCTGACTTGCCAGTGGCAACGAGGGTTGAACCTCGACCAAAGCTCTTAAGACTTGAACCTTTTGTGGGAAGCTCAAACTAGACCCGTCACCGTTCACGTAAAAATGTTCATTCATACTGAACGCGTTTTTGTTCAGTGCAAAGTAGATCTCATGAGCCGTCCACAAATAAGCTTCAATTCCAGTGACTTCCCAAGCGGACAAAAGAGCGCGCATTGCAAGTGCTTGATCTTCAATCTGGAAGTTTGCATTTCGCACTTTCTGCATGCTTTTCAGAGAGTAACTAGTTTGCACCAAAGATTTTTCATCCAACAACTGGCTCGAGATAAAATTCGCTAAAGCAATTGTCAGCCTCTTAAGATCTTTTCGGCCCGCAAGCAAAGCCTGCAAAGGCGTCGCGCCGTTTTCATCTTTCTCTAGCAAAATCGAAGAGCGAGTGTTCTCTACCCCGTCTGTGGATTTTAAAAATTCATGAATTGCTAAGATAAACTTCGCAACGTCTTGCCCTTGAACTTCTGTCGACCTTTGACCGTCTTTAATATCCACAAGGCCCGCCATAATAGCAGTCTCGTCACCGTCGGACTGATATTGATCCGCCCAAACAGTTTTATTGTCCACAGTGATCAGAAACACCGGAGTGGATTTCTTAGTGATATTTTTTAAAAGAACCGCAGCATCCCCGATATTCAAAGCAAAGAGCATATCTTTAGGGAATAACGGTCTAGTCAAAGCCGGATTCTCGATCTCGCTTGTCAATTCTTGAGCTTTGATTTTACCTAAACTGTCTTCAAAGCCGGTTTTCTTCCAATCAGCGGTGAAGTTCAACATCTGGCTGAGACCTTTCAACTGTTCCGCATAAGCTGAAGCAGAAAAATCTTTTGCATAAGGTTCTTCGGACGCGTGGAAAGAATCAAGCATCTTAATCTTATCGGGAATACGATAAGAGTAATTCGAACTTCTAAAAGTCATAAGATCTAAACGTGTCTGCGTCTTTTCAATGGGCATCATTAGTGCTGGTACAAGTTTCTTGTCGTCATCACGATATCCGCCAATTGCAATCAGCTTATTTACTTGCGACAAAGCCGCACGCATCTTGAAGTCATTTTGGTGTGGCGTGTTCTGCAAGAAAAGAGCATTCGCTGCCATCGAAGCACCGGCCGTATTGGCCTTAAGATCCAGGGAACTTGCCGCTGCTTCGACTGATAGCCTTGTTTTTGCGGAAAGTGTCACATTCACTGAAGGCGCTTCGAATCCGGCCACTTTACCATCCGTACCAGGTAAGGTCTTATCAGCCCACTTTCCTAAAAGATTTTTTAGATACTCTGGGTAGTTCTTACGAATAGAAGACAACTCATCCGCTTTGCTAATAAGGCCTTTGTCAATTTGGTCGGCGAAAGTATTTGGCAGACCTACAACGTACCCCTGAGCAAACTGCTCAATAATAGTAACCATGTATTCCAAAGTCTTCTGATTCAGCTTACTGTGGAGCTCTTTAAGACCGTACTGCTCAATTTGCGGCAGGATAAAAATCTTCTTAGCGATTCCCTTGAAAATGCCACCGCTGCAATCCGGAAGACGAAGGCAGTTCAGTTCTTTCTCATCCTGGTTGGATAAGAAATCATACAAGGCCTGGCTTTCTTTCTTAAAGTAGTCCGCACGATCTTGCGCGGAAAGAATATTCCAAATATCGATCAAAACAGTCAGTCCTGCTTGAGCGTTATTCAATCCGTCCAAATCCTGAGCGATGAGTCGCCCCTGCACAAGACTCTTTTTCGTGTCGGAAGGAAGGTCCACTTTAAATTGTGCAATCGCTCCTTCTACAATTCTGAGAGCATTTGAAAACAATGTCGCTTTTGCCAACTGATCCACCAGATCGTTTACCAGCCCAAAAGACTTTGTCGTTTGCTTTCTAATTTCTGAGTTCACACCATCAGAAATGACCGATGGAATACTCAGGGAGTTGATACGGCTCATGAGAACTTTCGTGAAAGATTCGGCACTGACGACAACTTGTCTTAAGTCCGCACCCTTTTGTGGCCAGGGATAGTTCTTGCCAAGAGTTTGAATCTCTTCTTTGAGAATTTTGCGCGAGCGGGCCAAATCTTTTTGCACGCCATCCAAAGCCTTGCCGACTTCATCTTCTGTCTGTGTTGTTGCCAATGTGGCAAAGGGGCTCTTAGAAAAATCGGCATAAGAGCTCGTCTTAGAAGACTTATAGAAGCTCTCAATCCACTGAAGGCCCACTTGAGTCAGCGCCGCTCTCTCAGTTTTTTGCCCGAGGACCATCACGTTTTCCGCTTGTTGAAAAAAGCTAGCCGTTGAAACAGTTCCTTGCCAGGAAAGAGAGGGCTTAAACAAATCGGCCTCTTTTAAACCGACACTCAGATCCGTGTCGTGATTGCGTGGGCCAAATTCAGAAGTCGGCTGAGGGAATTCACGGTCCTGCGCCTTCGGTGCGCAGGCGTTAAAAAGAAAACTTAGACTAATCAGTAATTTGATATAGTTTTTCATTTTCCCTCTTAAAAAAACAACATCAAGTTCAGTTCTTGAACGAGCTGCCTCTCGACATTCGTTCCTTTAACCACGTCTGAAATTTCAAGCGCGACCATCATCGGCAAAAGAGCCGTCTTTTTGAAGTAACCTTTGATTGTACTATAGGTAAGCTCCGCCTTTGCACGCTGAGCATTCAGAGCTGTTCGCGCCGACAAGAGGTCATAGCGGGATTCTTTGGATCCGTGATAGAAGTCTTTTTCTTTTTGAGAAAATTCATAACCAGTGCCAAGACTCCAACTGTCGTTAAAATCATAAACGAGGCTCCCTCCCAGAGTAGCTGTATTGCCAATCTGTCTTTGAACTTTTTCTTTGCTTTCTGCGCCTGGCAGAGTGTCGTCTTCATTCAATGGAACACGCGCAATGACTTCATCCGGAATATTCACCAGATAAGATGCATAAGGAATTGCAGTAAAACCCTTGCCGAGCTTGCGCGAATAAACAACCGTGTTATTCACGGTCGTACGCCCGAAAACATTCAATGCCGCTAAATCATCAGAATTGTATTTCGGCCCTGTCGGCAGACCCAACTGAGTCTGATACACTACAGCCTGATCGAGATCTTCAAATAGACGGTACATACTCACCATCTGAACATCACCAATAAAGTTTTCGTTCTTGTCTCCCAGCTTGAGGTATCCCTTATCTGCCAAAGCTTGGTTCGTGGCCGCACCAAGATCCGTTTTCAAAGCCTCATCGAGCTCTGGATCCAAGCCAGAAAACCGCCGGCGATAGGATTCAATATTTGAAAACTGCGAAGAGAGAGTAATTTTATTTGTGTAAGTAACAACGGGCACGCCCATCCCGACTGTCCAATTTGTGGTGACTCCAACCGCATAGACCGGAGCAAAGTATTTGACCGAAGGCAGAGTTTCGACCTTCAAAACTCCTAAATTGAATTGGTCCCCGAGGCCTTGGCTGCCAAAACGGTTCAAAGCATTGACCAGCTTTTTGGCATCCTTGTTAAATTTTGCCAATGTGGGGGCATCGAAAATAACCGATTTGTAGTCCCCCAGTTTCATAAGGGTGCCGTCTTCAGTGTAACGCTGATCGACGCCTTGGATATTGCCCATTCTAAAAGAGGGGCTATGAATGCCGACTGGCAACAGGGATGTCGAGTTCAGCGCCTGGGCGCAATTTGTCCCCAACCCCATAGCGACTAAAACTAAAAACGCAGACACTTTCATTGAGTTCCCCTTCAACGAGACAGCAAAAAATTACATAGCCAGAAACATGCCAAGCCTAAACAGCACCACAGTGCTGAAAGACACGTAAAAAGCTGAATTTCGCTGTCACATTTCCGGATAGTCCGAGTGGTTTTTTCAACCCGAAGAAGTCTCGTGAGAAATCCTCAGAAAAAAGAATGACGTTACCTTAAAAAAGCGATCGTCCCGAGGCGAGTTCTAGCTGACTGAGAGCCTCCATCGCATCGATCTGCGCTTGCACCATCTTCGCTTTACTCAAATCCAATTCGAGTTCGGAATCCAAGAGATCATTCACTGTTCGTGTCCCGGCTTTCTTCCCCAGCGTGGCCTGACGAACAGCTTCTTGCGCTTGAGAAATCGCCACGGACTTCGACTTATAGACCGAGACACTATAAGTGTACTTTCGTTTCCAAAGGTCGAATTCTTGAGGCAGCTGAATCATCGCTGCCCGAGTTGTTTCGGCAGCAATTTTCTGCTGATTAGCGGCCTGACGTTGGCTTGCATAGGCAGCCCCGCCATCAAAGAACTCCCAATTCAAAGACAGTCCGATCGCATAGGCATCTTTATATTTTCCCGAATCGCTGACTTCACGATCTTCGAAATTATAAAACATCTTATCGGCGTAAAGATTCAACTTCGGAGACCACCAAGATTTCGAAGCCGACGCCAATCGCGCGGCACTTTCTTCACGCAAAAGCTTAGCTTGGATGTCGTCACGGTTTTGAACTTCCGCATTCAAATCCCCAGGAATCGCAATTTTGTCCAATGTGGGAAAATCCCCCGCCAACATCGCTGGCAAGGTCTCAAGACCCATGATCTGAGCCAAACGATTCTTTGCAATCACGACATTGTCATCAGCTTGAATTTTTTCGGTTCTGGCATCTGCTAGCTGCACTTCAATACGAAGAGCATCGTAGTTCGTGCTATACCCATACTTCACGTAACGTTTTGCTTGGTCCAGATGCTCTTCAAGATTTTTCACCCGCTGACCAGCGACAGTTGCAAGAGTCTGAGTTCCTAGGGCTTGATAAAAACGCGATCTCACTTCGCGCTCCAATTGAAACTCCGCACGGCGAAGCTCTAATTGAGAAGCCCGTTCTTGCAAGCTAGCCGCTCTGTATGTATTCATGCCGCCGAAGCCTTCGAATACCGTATAGGTCGCGCGAAAATCAAAATCCGTATACGGCGACTCGAGCGGCATCTCACCTTTTTGCCCGCCTAAATCATAGGGCATTAACTCGTACTTCTCGTCGAAACGATAGTTCGCATTCAAACTCAGCTTCGGCATGAACGTTGAAAATGCTTTTTTGCGTTGCCATTCTGCAGATTCGTTCGTCAATCGCAGTTGACGAATACTTGGATTGTTATCCTTCGCTTTTGCGAGGACCTCTTGATAAGTCACGGACTGCTGAGCTTGCGCCCAAAATCCGGAGAAAAATAAAAACCCAAAGAGAACTTTTGCTGTCTTCATAAAACTACTCCATCGCCGCTGCTTCCGGATCGACTTTGACTTTTCCTTTCGGCAGAAAGAAAGCCACGATAATACATCCGGCCACGATCAGTGCACCGATCAAAAAAGAATCCTGAAATGACATCACCATTGATTTCAAATTCAAATCTTTCAGAATCAACCCTTGAGAAATCGCTTGTGATTGTCCCCAGGTGTATCCAAGACCATGAACATGATCGCTTAAAATCGCCATCTGCCGGCCCATAGATCCCGTTGAGGATTGCAGGTTCTCGCCGACGATTCCCAAGTGATAGTGCATGCGATGACTGAGCACCATCGATAAGATCGCAATTCCTAGCGAGCCACCAATCTGCTGCATGATATTCATCATCGAAGACGCCATACCCGCTTTATGTTTGGGAACTGCATTCATTGCCAGCGCTGAAATCGGCGCAATCATCAATGCCAGCCCCACTCCGCGAATCAATGTTGGATAAATAATTCCCCAATGAGAAGTATTCATATCAAGATCTTTGTAAAGAAACATAAAGAGCCCGAGCAGCCCTAGTCCCGTCACTGTTAGAATACGCGCACCCATCTTGTCACTCAGCCGTCCGCCCAATGGCATCAGCATCGCCAGCACCAAAGAACCCGGCAGTAACAACAGACCGCTATCTACTTCTTCTAAGCCCTGCACTTGTTGCAAAAATAGAGGCAGCAAAAACGTCCCGCCATACAACGCGAGAGAACGCACCATCGTCACCACCATCGCCATGGTATAGGTGCCATTTTTAAATAAAGTGATATCGATGATTTTATTTTCAACCTGTGTTTCCACCAGCATAAAGCCAATGAATCCAAGAATTGAAATCACAGCGCAGGTCAGAATGTAATTCGAAGTCCAACCTTCATGCTCGCCTTTGGAAACGCCCAACAAGAACGCAATTAAGAAAGATGTAAAGAAAAAGAATCCCCAAGTATCAAACGGTTTTCTCAACGATGGATGAGGAACATCTTTGCGAAGCATATTCATCGCCATCGCCAGCCCGATAATTCCAATCGGTAAATTCACCAAAAAAATTGACCGCCAGCCAAACCACTGGGTCAAAAATCCGCCGAGTGTCGGCCCAATCGCAGGGCCAGCGATCACACCAACGCCCCAATAGCCCATGGCTTTACCGCGCTCGTCCGGATCAAAGACCTCAGCAATCATCGCCATCCCCGTTGGTGTGATGGCGCCGCCGCCGAGAGCCTGTATCACACGCGCTACGATGAGCGACGGTAAATCCCAGGCAAGACCACAAAGAACTGAACCCAAAGTAAAAACAATCAGACTGGTGCAATACAAAGCCTTGTACCCAACGCGATCGCGCAGCCATGCCGTCAACGGCATCAGCGCCGCGAAAGCCAGCATATAACCGGTAATAATCCATTCGATATCATCGACGCCAACACCAAAGTCAGCCATGATTTTAGGAACCGAGACATTGACGATACTGGAATCGAGAGCAGCCATCATCGTCCCAATCATGACAATGATAAGCACTTCCCATTTATAACGCGTATTTTGCGTTTCCATATCTATCTCACTTTAATTTTCACCGTCACGGACTGTCCTGATTTCAAATTTTCTGAAGAATGATCGATGGCGATCTTAATCGGAATTCTTTGCACGACTTTCACAAAGTTTCCGGCAGCATTATCACTGGGAATCAGCGCGAATTGCCCTGCAGTGGCGGCGCGAACTTCACTGACTTTTCCAGTGATTTTTCCACCGGCATCAATCGAAATTTTCACCGGCTGGCCCGGCAGAATATGCTCAACTTCGGTCTCTTCAATATTGGCAGAGATCCACGCATGAGCACGATCCGCTACAGCGACCGCTGTCTGGCCGTTTTCTAGAATATTTCCGACCTCAGCGATTTTCTGTACAACGATTCCATCAAACGGAGATTTAAGATAAGTATTTTCTAAAGCGACTTGCGCCAGAATAAGTTCAGCCTCTGCCAAGGTAAAATTAGATCGCGCATTATCGAGATCTCTTTGTGGCGCACTGTTTTGCGCAACCAAATTCTGCAAACGATTCAGTTCTTTGCGCGACAAATCCACTTTGGATTGGGCGCGATCCACTTGCGCTTGACTGATACGGTGATCCAGTTCAACTAGGACATCGCCTTTTTTAACGATGCTACCTTCTTCAACATTCACTTTCTCGATACGACCGCTGACGCCACTGGGAGCCACTTTGACGATCGTCATCGCTACGCGAGCATCGTCCGTACTAATATAGGGATGAAAGAAAAAGAACCAAGTGATCAACACCAAGATGGCAGCTCCCAAAGTGCTGATCAGCACCTTGCGAGTCATCTCCGACTTCCACCACACCGGTTTCGTAGAGATTGTCGCTGTGGGAAGTTCTCTTGAAACATTGTTCGTGACTGTCGTTTCTGCCATAAAGGCTCCTATTTGCCGTGGAGTTTGTCGAAGTGTCCGTTAATTTTAGTAAGTAGCTCAGAAAACTGAGTTTGTTCTTGTTCATTCAATGCCGCGGCCATCATGTCTGCGAGCTCTTCATAGATGTCCATAATCGGCGGCATTTGTTTCAGCCCCTCGTTGGACATTTTCACTTTCCAAAGGCGCCCATCATCGGGACTTTGCATTTTTTCAACCCAACGAAGATCGACCATTTGTGCGATGGAACGGCTGACGGTCCCGGGATCGGTCCCGACTCTTTCTGCCAATTTGCCAAGGCTAATTTCACCTTGGGTGTAAATCACTTTCAGCATCACCATTTGCCGAGGGCCGAAAGGAAGTCCTTTAATTCGCTGAGAAACCTCTAAACTGAGGTTCCTTCTTAAAGCGCCATACTGTTCTAAGAGCTTAATATTATTGCTTGCCATAGCAAATAATATAGCAAGACTTCCTTGCTATAGCAAGCAATGCAAAACTCGCATTTCGAAATGTGATTTAAGTCTATGAAAAGAGAAAGGTATTCAGAAAAACAAAAAGCCATGGGTTTTCATTCCATGGCTTTGTTTAATAAAATTTTAGGGTTTTACCCCGGGGGCCCGGTCTCACGGTGGTGGACCAATTCACGCAACTCCCTGTGAACTGTGATTTCCAAGCGTAGTGATTTATTTACTAGTAACACTCGCATCCTCCTGTAGGGCCCAACATTACGAAGAGCCAACGTGTATGACTTATCGGCTGGACCTTCGGCGAGTTGAGGTTTTTTTTCGGACCGCATCAGTCCCCGTCTTTAAAAGAGAATTGGATACAATGTAAGACAGTTTTCGCACCAAACTCAGACAGATTTTAAATGATCGCCACCGCCGCCGGATTCTTTGCTAACCTTTTAATAAATGAATAGGAAGACTTCAGATAAGCTGGACGTTGGTAGTGAAGACTTCGAAAAGATCCTCGACTTCCTCTCAGAGGAGCAAGAGGGTCCGCCCGTGAGTGGCATTGAGCAAGCAGAGTGGACCGCATTGAAGACCTTGCTCTCTACGCCGGCGCAAAATCGCCGGGCCATGAAAGGCTACCTACAACAAACATCCAGCTTACAAAAAGGCGATCGAGTTAAGAAGGCTGCTTGAGTATCTACTACTCTTGAGAGGATGCTTGATGTATCATCAACACGTGAGTCAGGACGGAAACGACATTTTTTCCAAGGTCAGCGCCGATGAGCGATTGCGTCTTTTTAAAGACCTCGCCAAAGTCCGCGGAGAAGTTACTTGCAAAGGTGACGGCGACGAAGTCTATCGGCTGATCGTTGAACGTGCGACCGCCAAGCAAGAGCTTCAGTGCTCTACTCCTTTTGGTCTTGCAAGTCCAAAAAAAGAAAAAGAAATTCTAGGAAATTTCTTTTTAGGTGGCGAACGCTATTTCTTTAAAACTCCAGTGCGTGTTGATGGCGACGTCGTGGTCCTCCGTATGGATGCTGATCTTTTCCATTTGCAGCGACGTCAAAGTTATCGCATTAAAATTCCCGAAAGCTATCAGGCGACACTCCTCATTTCGTCTTTGAACAAATCAAAGACGAAACTGAGTGGTCAGCTCTATGACCTCAGCAGTGGTGGATGTCGCGTAGTTATGACGGCTTCGACACCAACGCTTCAACACGGCGATATTATTGAGGGCCACATCGTCATCGGCAAAAGAGAATCGCTTGAAGTCGAAGGCACCGTTCGTCATCACAAAATAGAAAAAGGCGCCTCCCTGACTAAACAGGTTTTTGGCGTTGAATTTAAACCGCTTTCCGCTCAATTAGAGGGAAGATTATTCGCCATCACCATGGATTTGCATCGAGAGTTCTTCTCCAGATTGAACAAAAAAGACTAAAGAATTATTCAAATTTTGATCGTGTATCGAAGAGAACCAGCCGATAAGTATAGTAAGAAAGAAGGCAGGTGATTAATGAAGTACGTTCTTGGAATAATCATGTTTGCGTTCATAGTGGGCGTAGGCATCTGGTTTGAAATGCTGATGAACTAGTGCCCGCTCGCCGACTTTTTTGCGTCCTCGAATTGCTTGGTGTAAGCGCGGAGTTCCTGACTGAATTCGCTATTCTTCTCCCGCGCATAATCATCAAAATTCTTTCTTTTATCTCTCATATCTGATTCAAATTCCTCACGCTTATCCCGTTCCGCAGAATAGAACTCTTTTCTTTTTGCATCGAGATCGTTATAAAATTCCGTCGATTGTTCCCGGGTTGATTTCCGTTTTTTGAAATCACTGCGTGCTTCATCCTGCTGTTTGGTGAATTCATCTTTGCGTCTTTTCTCTTCTTTGACATAAGCTTCACGTGCCTTCGTCATGTCTTTCTGAAAAAGCTCACGCTTCTTACGCAAGATGGAATCGAATTTATCGCGGATTTGTGACGGTGTTTTTTTCTCGTCCGCGAAGAGCTGACTCATGAACGCAAGCTCATCATTTTCTTTCTTCTTTTCTTCAGGAATATTTTTGCGAAGTTCTTCGAGCTGCTGACGATCGGCGGTCAGACTGTATTTATCATCCACCAGAGGGGCATTCTCATTTTGAGATGAAGTATTTTCGGATCTTTTTGAAGAAATTTGGCACCCCAACGTGACGAGCAAGCATCCGGCGTAAACCAATGAAATGTATTTTGTTTTCCCCGACCAAAGTCCCGCCACAAGACCTCCTTGAGTCTATATTTGACTCACTTTGAGAATAATTGGACTTCAAAGAAAGCGCAATCTGTCGATAAGTATATATATGTTGTACGGAAAACGAATCTACGAACCTCAGTCGCGTTTGTCTCACAATCGGCCTCAGAAGATGATTCTGAACAAGGCCTTTCAGTACAAGTACACAGTCTTTCTGATGACAGCCGTTCTTGGTGGAGCGCTTCTGTTCTTCTTACCGGCTTACTACTTCATCAGTCAGAACTATACTCTCTTTACAAATCTTGCTTACGATACGCAACCAGCTCTCGTCACTCACCTCGAGCGTGAAGTGGTTTGGCTGGGTATCTTCATGGTCCTTAGTCTGGCATTTATCGGTGGCCTGACTTTGGTGGCTGGCTTACGTATGACGAAAAATCTTTTAGCGCCGCTCGTGCAAATGGAAAAGCACATGAAAGAACTCATGTACGGTCATTGGCACATTCCTGATTACAAAATCACTCACGAAGAAGACTTCCGTGATTTAGCGATGACTTACGATTACTTCTATCGCTCTCTCAAAGCCAACACCGAAGCAGAATTGAAGCTCATCGAAAAACTTTCGATCGATCCTCAAAACCGTGAAGCCTATGCCGCATGGAAAAATCTGATCACCATCAAACGTTCACGTTTGGGAATGCAAGAGTTGCCGCTTGAAGAGTTCAACGTGCAGCCGCTTTCGCGCTCGGGTCCTGATTTTGGGGCTGACAGAAAAGCCGCTTCTAACGATCCCGACGTAGTGTCGATCGCAGCTGGGCGTCGGCGTCGCGTTTCTTAATCGCTTCTCGCTTATCGTGAGTTTTCTTACCTTTCACTAAAGCAATTTCAAGTTTCGCACGGCCTTTTTTGAAATAGATTTTCAAAGGCACGCAGCTGTAGCCTTTTTCACGAAGAGCATCGTAGATACGATCCAATTCCAAGCGATGCATAAGGAGCTTACGCAATCTCTCTGGCTCGTGATTGTTGTAGCTGCTGGCTTTATAGACGGAAATGTGGGCATTTTGCAGATAGGCTTCATTGCCCCGGAAGGAAATATAGGAGTCTTTCAACTGAACATTCTTGTCGCGCAGGGATTTAACTTCACTCCCCGTCAGCATAAGACCGGCCTCAAACGTATCAATGATCTGATAATTGAAGCGGGCCTGTTTATTTTCCTGAATGATCAAAATGCTCATCTACACGGTTGTAGACTGGAAGAACTGAATATTCAACTGAAACACTTCGGTGCCGCCGGTTGTATCCATCTCTTCATTGAACTTGTCGACGAAGTCACGAATCAGCTTCTTCGCACGCTCAACATCTTTCGGTTTCATCGCAACCGCCAAGTTATTGAACTCGCGGAACTCTACGGCCTGCTTGTTCAGGGCCAGAGCGGCTCTTTGCAACTGCTGACGGTGATTTTCCCGGATCGCAGAGGACACAACATCATCAGACGTCGTCACATCTTGGGCTTCAATCAGGCGGATGTCGCCCTCGGGAGTTTGCTCCAAAAGCTTCAGAGACAGCAGGCGGTTCACAGCATGAGTCGCTTCGAGCGGTGGAATATCCAAACGTCTTGCAATCCACTGAGGATCATTTTGAAATCCAGGAATTTTCGCCAGAGCGAGAATGGCAAAATGTTGCCAGTCCGCAATGGTTTTGAACGCTTCGAGATCCAAAGTTTTGCGCTGAGCACTTTTACTTTTTGTCGCAAGAGTCTTCATGATCTCAGAGCGAATCTCTTCATCCTTTGTCATCTCCAGTTGTACGAGCAACATGAAGTAACCTGTTTCAGAGCGATTGAGTTGCAGGCGCTGAGCCACACGGCCAGCCATGACGACTGACAGCTTTTTCGTCCCCGAAAGGACGCGCGATAAATGAGATGGACTGAGCTCCAAATTTCGAGCAAATGAACGCAATGAAAACGCTGCGTTTTTTTTGACCTTATCTTCCAACACATTACTAAGGTAGGAACGATAATTGGAGTAATCGAATACAGAAATCATGGAAGCGATACTCCAGCACGAGGTCCGCCATTACCGACCCGTGGTCCATCCAAAATCCCCGCGCGGACAGACGCGGCCCCCAGCAACAACAAGGTCATGACTTGAATTACTAACATCATTTGGCATTCCTTTGTCTCTAGCTTATTTTGTTTGCATTACAGCGGGACTCTTCACACGAGACAACTAAGAAGGCAACAAAATGTTGTCCGCAGTCAACGGCGGGACAATGCAGAGCTCTGGAAATGATGGAAGAGTTTGACGAACTGCTCCGGAGACAACTCTTCGGCGCGAGTGGTTTCTTTAAAACCCATCGCCACCAACCATTCCACCAATTGTTCTTCAGAAACACCAGTCTGTCCAAACAATGCGGAGAGGTTTTTCTTTAAAAGTTTGCGCCGCTGTTGGAAAGCGGCCTTCACGAAACTCAAAAAAGCTTCAGGTTTTTCGACGGGACTTGGTTTGCGAGTAAAAGCCAGGACGCGAGAAGCGACTCTCGGTGGAGGCGCAAAATCCCGCGGCCCCGCTTCAGTCACCGTTTCGGTCTTCCAAAAAGTTTGCGCGATCACCGTCAGTAAACCATAGGCATCGGTCTGCGCTTTGGCGGCAATTCTTTGCGCCACTTCTTTTTGAAACATCAACACCATGTGATCTAAACCGTTGTGATCTAGACAGCGATCAATCACGATGCTGGAAGAAATCTGATAGGGCAAATTGCTGACCAAAACTTTTTTACCGGGCTTTTCATAAAACTTCTGCCAATCCAATCGAAGCGCATCGGCTTCGATCACATTGAGTCCCTGCCCCCGCCAATATTCTGCCAGCACACGATCCAGTTCAATCACACGGAAATCTGCGGGCATCTGTCGGAGAAAATAAGTCAAAGCGCCGGGACCAGGCCCGACTTCAATGAGAATCTCCGGTGAAAATTCTTTCGCCTTATTGATGATGCGTTCAATGATCAAATCGCTGACCAAAAAGTTTTGGCCAAGTGACTTCTTGGCTTCAATGCCAAGAGCATCCTGCACTTCTTTCAGACGTTCGCGCGCCGTACTCATTGTTTGTTATTGAAATCTTGGGGAAGGCTTTGCGGAGAAGGCCCAAGATCCAATGCTGAAGTTTCACCACGATTTAATCTTAAAACACCGACGTAACCAATCATCGCCGCATTATCTGTGCAGTATCTTAACGGCGGAATGACCAGTTTAAAACCTTTGCGTTTCGCCCAGTCTTCGGCCCGAGCACGCAAGCGAGAGTTTGCACTCACCCCGCCCGTAAGAATCACGCGCTTGGCTTTGAACTTCTTTGCCGCTTTTTCCAGTTTGGTAATCAGCACATCGACGATGGCTTCTTGAAAAGAAGCACAGAGATCCGGCAGATTCTTTTTCACTTCCTCAGGCCCCATTTGCTCTAGCAAGCGCTGACCAGAGGATTTCAATCCTGAAAAACTCATATCAAAAGTATCGTCATGAATCATGCTGCGTGGAAATTCGTAAGCTTGCGGATTTCCCTTTTGTGCTTCTTTATCCACGCGCGCACCACCCGGAAAACCAAGTCCTGCCATTTTGGCGAATTTATCAAAAGCCTCACCAGCAGCATCATCTTTCGTCGTACCGAGGACTTCATATTCGCCAATGCCCTTGATGTAATACAGACTGGTGTGACCGCCGCTGATCGCGAGGCCCACATAGGGATAATCAAAATCTTCTGGTGGCGCATACTGCGCGTCTTTTAAAAACGGCGCCAGTAAATGACCTTCAAGATGGTTCACACCGATGAAAGGAATCCCGCGTGCTTGCGCGATACTTTTTGCCGTGATCAAACCCACTATTAAAGAACCCACCAAGCCCGGCCGATTCGTCACGGCGATCGCTGGAATATCTTTCCAAGTCATGTTGGCTTTCTTGAGAGCTTCTTCAATCAATGGAATGAGCGCGATCGAATGATTGCGGCAAGCAATTTCAGGAACAATCCCACCATAGGGTTCATGTTCTAAATCTTGGCTCGCGGAAACCACCGAATGCACCCAGCCCGTGCGCTCAACGACGGCGACGGAAGTATCATCACAACTGGTTTCGATCGCGAGAACGCGCTCCATGTTTCACTCTTTATTTTTTATTGAGGCCCTTAAGACGGATCTTGGCTTTCTTAGCTTCATTGGAGTTCGGGAATTTTGAAACAATCTCATCATAGAATGTTTTTGCTTCGTCTTTCATTCCTAACTCTTGGAAAGATACGCCCATTTTATAAGTCGCATCCGCGATTTTTTTTCCGCTTGGATTTTCATCACGATATTTTTGGTAATTTAAAATCGCTTTTTTCCAGTCTTTCTGGTCGAAAGACTCTTGACCTAAATCGTAGGACCCTTTTTTGGCCTCAGTCGCGGCCTTCGCTTGAGCTGCTGAGGCTTGCGCCACCATCGCAGCTTTTTCGGCCTTCAAAGCATTTACTTCTGTATTCAGTTGGAAGACTGTTTTTTCCAGAGTGCTCAGACCCTCTTGCAAAAGGACTATTTTCTTGTTGGCATCGGCAGACTGATCTGCTGCGAACTTTTTAGCGGATTCAACTTCTTGAGTGCCTTGACCCTTTTGATGTTCTAAAACTTCGACACGACCGCGAAGACTTCGCACATCCTCTTCAACGTCCGCAAAACGGCTCGAAGTGTCGGCGTTTGTTTTTTGCATCTTCGCCACTTCTTGTTGCATCGTTTGCTTCTGTTCGGTCTCACGCACATCGGTGCGCGTTTTCAAACAGCCTGTGAGGCTCAATCCTAAAATACATGCAGGAAGCAACCACTTCATAACACATCTCCTGTTTTTTGGCGGATCAGACGAGCTGAGTTCTCCGCTTTTTCAGCAGCAATTCTTGCTTTAATAAAGGCTTCGCGTGCTTGTTGAAAATCGCGGTCTTTGTAATACAAACGACCTTGTCGATAGGCCTCATCAGCTTGGTGCCAGTAGCCTGGCGAATGGCGGGGCGCTTGAACCGCCCGAGCCGCATCAATCGCAGCGCGGGCCAGAGTGTACTCTTCGAGCGGCTGGGGGACCGTTTGGCAACTCGCTAAGAAAGCCAACATCGTCACTGCTAAAACAACAAATCCCCTCACCCGAAAATTCCTTTACGATTATTGCTGAACTGGCAAGAAGTTCGCGCGACGGTTTTTTGTATTCGCGGCTTCTGATTCACCTGGCTCAACAGGTTTTTCTTTTCCGTAGCTGATCACAGACAAACGAGCAGCTGGAACGCCCAGGCTAGCCAAGTAGGCCTTTACAGCGTTTGCACGTCTCTCGCCCAAAGCCAAGTTGTACTCGATAGTTCCGCGAGCATCGCAGTGACCTTCGATTTGAACTTTGTAATTAGGATTCTTTTTAATCCACTCTGCATTGCCTTGGAGGATTTTTTTATTTTCAGCATCGATGCTGGATTTGTCATATCCAAAATGCACAGTCTCAAGTCCAGGGATTTTACCACTGTCACTTCCAGCTGTATCAAAACTCATTGGAGTTGATTCCACAGCCGTCTCAGACGTTGGAGTGGTGATAGGTGTTGATTCAACATCGGACTTCGTTTGTTTGCCTTTACAAGCAACTACCAAAGCGACTGCAGCAAAAGCGAACGTCAATTTACGTAACATCGTTACTCCTCCTTAAAGTTTTTGACCTTTAAAACTTTAAGCCATGACGGGTTATTGTCAAACCATATCAATTAGTTGTTTCGATATTGATGTTGCGTTGCCATGCGGTGATACTGAACAAATGAAAATGAAAATTCTGTTATTTTTTACAGCAGTCTTCGTCACATCATCTCTCTTTCCCTTGCCCAGTATGGCTTTGGAAGTTCCGCCCGAATGGAAGTTTAAAAAGATCTCCACCCCTCATTTTGATGTGGTTTATAATGCCGAGCAGCAAGATCTTGGCGAACTTTATGCTCAGCAATTGGAAAAAGCCTACTCGATCTTGTCTCCAGTCTTCGCTGTTCAACCGGAAAAAACTCTCGTTATCATTAACGACAAAACGGATGTGACGAACGGATATGCCACTCGAATCCCGTATCCGCACATCATGACCTATCCGGTTCTGCCTGGTCCGCAAGAAAGCCTCAGTGAAAGCGGCGATTGGTCGCTGGAACTTTTAGCCCATGAGTACACGCATATTTTGAATTTTGAACCAGCCACCGGCGCGTTCCATGTTATGCGCGGAATTTTCGGAAGTATCGCTTCGCCGAATATTTTATTGCCGAGTTGGTGGAAAGAGGGCCTCGCTGTTCAAGTGGAAAGTATGCTCGAGCCCAAAGGTGGCCGTGCGAAGTCTCTCTATCAAGATGCGGTGATCCGCGCGATGGCTGAGGACTCGAGCCTGTTCACATTCGACGTAGCCGAAGTGAACGAGTACATTCCCACTTGGCCCGAAGGCATGCGCCCTTACATGTTTGGTTCTATTTTTTGGAATCAGGCTGTTGAGGATTACGGTAAAAACATCATGAATGATTTGAACATGCGCCATTCTTCGCGCGTGCCATATATGATTGAAGTTCCTGCCATAGAGCTCCTCAAAGACGACTACCAAGGATTTTATAACAAAGCTATCAATAGCACTTACACTCTTGCGCAAGGACAGTTGACAGCCCTTCGCAAAGTGCCAACCACAGCGATTCACAGCCTGCCGGTCCAAGCGAAATACTCTTCGGCACCGGCGATCAGTGACGACGGAAAATATTTGGCGCTGATCACGGTTGATTATAAAGCAGACCGAGTTATCGATATTTTCATTCGTGATCCTGAAACCAAAATGATCACCAAAAAATTACAAGTGGAGATCAAAAAAGAAGAAGAGCCCCTCGTCCCAAAAAATAATGAAGATGGCCCTCCTTCCGGCAGCATTCAAAAAATCTCTTGGTTTCACAAATCGCCAAAACTCATCTACGATCAGCTTCGCTACTACAATCGCATTGAACGCTATTCCGATCTTTACACCTATGATGTTAGCACCGGCAAAAGCAAACGTCTGACGACAGGTCTTCGTGGCCGCGAGCCCGCGATTTCTCCGAATGATGATAAGGTCGTTTTTGTTCGCCTTGAAGGCGGCAGAACTCGCTTAGCAACCTACGATTTGGCAACAGACAAGGCTGAAATTCTCTTTAGCCCGGCGATGCAAGAACGTATTTCTTCGCCGACCTATTTGAACGACGACACGATCGTCTTTGCACTTCGCAACAGCCAAGGCGAAGAAGGTCTTTGGACATATTCACTGAAAGAAAAAACTGCTGTGCAAATCCTCACGGGCTTTGAACAAGCACGTTTTCCATTTACGAGCAAAGCGGGTTTGTTTTTCACCGCTGCCAACAACGGTGTTCACAATCTCTATTTAGCAAATGCCGATTTGACGGCCGCAAAGCCTGTCACCCATGTGGCAACGATGGTCAGTTCTTCGGCTTACGATCCTGAATCCGAAAATCTTTACGTCACTTACATGTCATCTAAAGGCCCCACTGTTGTGATGGTCTCTGCCGACAGCTGGAAAAAAACGCCGGAAGAGTTGCCGAAAATTGACCGCCTGTTTGCAAAACGTTTTAAAGAGCCTTTGAAGCCAGCGCCAGAAACAGTGGATCCCGAAAAATTCACAGTCAGCGATTACAGTCCTTGGGGTTACTTGTGGCCACGTTATTGGATTCCTTATCTGTGGACATCTCCAGAGGGCGGCGTGGTGATTCAAGCGCAGACCTCCGGTTTTGATCCGCTTCGCAAACATGGCTACGACATCATCGTCGATTGGAATACTTATTTGAAAGCCTTTGATTGGTCGTTCAGCTACTTGAATAACACGACGAATTTGCCCGTGCAGGTAACAGCGGCGCAGTCTCATTCCTACCTTGTGACTCGCGACAACCTCGTTAACGATACATTGGCGCAGATCTCCGGCTTGCCAGACATATGGAGCTGGAGTGACAAACTCACGCTCGGCTTGGGCTGGCGCTATTTGGAAAGAACCGTGATCAATTCTCCGACGACAAAACGTACCGGACCTTTTGGTTCTTTGATTTACAAGAACTTCACTCAAGGTGGAGAGCAATTCACTCCGCAAGAGGGCGGTGGCGCTTACTTGATGGCGGTGAATTATATTTCGGGCCAAAACTTGATGGCCCATTCGCAATTTCAAACCGGTGGCGTTTATTATTTCTCAAAGTGGCTTCCGAAACTTCATGCGATCACCCTCAAGGGCAGCGTCTTGTACACGCCTGAAAAAATCGGTGCGATTTATGGAACGCAATCTTCTTCCATGGATTTTAGTGGTTCGGATTTGACGCCGCAATATTTGGCACGCGGTTATTCAACGGGGCAATTCATCGGGCGCAATATGTACAATGCAAATCTCGAGTATCGCTTCCCGGTGATGGACATGTATGAAGGCCGCGGAACTTGGGCCTTCTTTGCCCGCCGCTTGTATGGCGCTGTCGTCGTTGATGGAATCGCCACCGATGGTTTTGCTTACGAAGTGAATGATGGCACTTACACTCCGAATCCCGTGACAGCTCAAGACGTGTTCTGGAGTTATGGTCTCGAAGCCCACTTGGAAACCACTCTCGGTTTCGAATTCCCATTGAGTTTTGTCATGGGTGTCTACAAAGGTTCGGACAATAAGTATGCTCCAGATCCGACTGTGGGCCTTGCCATCCAATTCAGCGGTTTTTAGCGCTGCATGTTGTCGGCTCTCTACAAGGACCCCTTGACAATGATCCAGGTCGTCGAAAACACTGAGATTACCTGGAGGGGTAATGGAGAAAATCAGCTGGATTAAAGAACTTGTGAAAGCTGAACAACAGATGGAAGAGTCTGGTCTTGTGGATATGAGCTTTGGCTTCGATCCCGAGCGTGCTCTCGTCACTGAAAGCATTCAATTCCTATTGAACCTCAAAACTGAGTTCGTCGACGCGTCTACAAACTTCAATGAGCTCAAGCCGTCCGCTCTCGGCCGCATCAAAATCTACGGCATCGCAAAAACTCATGCAGACTTCATGCTGTTCCGTAACGGCTTTAAAATGATTTTCTCATTAAAAGCTCCGGGCCAAATCAGCGTGCGTTTTAACTTTATTGGCACCAACTACATCCCAACTCCGGGCGCACCGGAATCAACTCCGGCAGCAAACGCCAACGTGATGGACGAAAACGTCGTGGAAGCCAAGTGGGCCGCATTCGAAGAGATCATCTGGACCTACCGTGGTCAGCCCGTGAAAATGGAATACATGGTTCGCCACTACCTGACCCAGTTTATCCGCGAAAGCGCGAAGTAGTTTCCATCATTCCTGGACTATCATAAATCACCTGGACCTCGGACAATGGAGTCAATATGGCTCTAAGGTTCCTTTGTTTCGCGATTACTTTCAGTTTCATTTCCATGGCTTTTGCTGAAAAAGTCTGCGTGAAAAATGCCAAAGAACTAGAAGCGAAGAAAGAATCCTTTCCCAAATTCTTACAAGAGAAAAAAGAAGTCAGCTTTGGCCACACGGAAATACGCCCCATCGCGATGCGGTTTCAAGTTACAGAGGATAAAATCATCGCGCAGTATGCTCTCAAAGTCGCTTTTGTACGAATTCCTTATGTCGGCTATGCCACAGACATTTGCTACGACAAAGACACTCAGGAGTTAGTCCTCGCAATGGATAACAAAAAACAAGTCACCGCCAAAGTGATCAACGACGATCCGCCCAATGCCACTGTGATCGTTCGAGAGCATACTCTCACAAGAAGTTCTGAAGTGTACAATAAAGCCGCTAAAATTCTCGGTGGCTTTGAAGATTCTCTTCAGAAAACTCTCGCAGATAAGGCAACAGGAGGTGCCCAATGATACAAGCTCTGACATCTATTCTTCTCAGTCTGACTTTTGCCGGCACAGCTCCGATTCAATCTAAAGAAGAAATTAAGTTTATCAGCAAAAACGAAGAAACGATCCTAGGCGCTTTTAAAACCGACCCCTATATTGGCACTATCGGCCGCATCGACGAAAAACGAGAAGATCTAACGGCTGTTGATCTATATGCATTCAAGGACACCAAAAAACTCACAATGGACAAAGGCCTCTGCAAAGATCTGCTCAAACAAATCTATGGACCGCTAGATAAAATCACTTTGAAAGTGAAAACCGTGAGCATATTCACTTCTCCCACAGGCAAGACCTGTGAAGCGCAAATCGACGATCCAGTGAAAAACTCACAGATTCCCGAACGTCGCACGATCGTCGGCTTTATCAAAGCAAAGCCGTATGCGATTGAATTCAACCTCGCGAAAAAATCCGACGCAGACACGATCGAAAACACCCGCAAATTCTGGAACAGCCTGCGCTGAAGCCCGTTCGGGAACTTTGGGGTAACGATTTGTTACCCTATTCCTTGCAAAACTAAAAAGCCTTTTGTAGAACCCGCTTATGTCCAAAGAACGGGTTTTAGATTATCGCCAGATTCTTTTACGTGAACTTTCATCGCGCATGCGCCGCAATCCACGGTATTCGCTGCGCGCTTTTGCCCGCGACTTGCAAATCCCCGCGCCAAAACTGTCGCAAGCCCTGAGAGGCATCAAAGGTTTTTCCGCACAGAGAGCACAGGCCATTGCGGAAAAACTGAATCTTTCAGCGAATGAGAAAGAACTCTTTATCGACCTGGTCGACAGTGAACACTCCCGCAGCCGCGTGGGACGTGAACAGGCAAAGGAGCGAGTCGCACAAAAAACCAAAGATGATGGCTTTGCTGAACTCGATTTAGAGCGCTTTCAAATTATTTCGGACTGGTTTCACTTTGCGATTCTGGAGCTCACCGACGTTAAGGATTTTAAATCCGAGCCGAAATGGATCAGCCAGCGCCTCGGAATTTCTCTCGAAGAAACCAAGAAAGCGGTCGAAAGACTTTTAGATTTTGGCCTTCTCACAAAAAATAAAAAAGGCTTGCTTGAACAAACGCATGCAGATCTGGCTACTCCGAGCGGAATTCCCTCTCGGCCAATTCGCGAACAGCACTCGCAGTTATTGTACAAAGCGGACAAAGCATTGGATCGCTTCAGTGTAAACGAGCGGGATTTTTCGGCGATCACTCTCGCGATTTCCACCCAAGAAATCCCCAAAGCCAAAAAACTTATTAAAGAATTTCGTAGAAAGTTTAACAAGGAAATGCAAATCGCGCCTGAAAAGGACCGTGTGTATTGTATTGGTATTCAATTTTTTCCATTGGATGAAAAAAACGGAGGAAATGTATGAAGAAAATGATTTTTTTACTGATCTTGCTCAGTGGATTCAATTTCGCCTATGCAGGCAAGGAACTCGGCAACGGTGGTGACGTTGAAACTTATGGTAAAGAGCTTGGCAATGGCGGTAACAACAACGTTTTAGGATTTTATTCCATCGCCATGTATGTCGATTCAGATATCAGTCGAGAACCTGCAAAATATCCAGAGGTCCCAAACGGACTTCTTAGCAAGATCATACATAGCACCAAATTTTTGGTTTCCGAAGTTCCGTTGTATGTAGACTATAAAGGTATTTGCCAAGAAGCTGTTGCCGTCAATTATAAGAATCCGAACCGCATCGTTATTGATAGCAAAAAGTGGCTGGCTCTTACACCTAATGAACAAAAGTCTCTTGCTTTTCATGAGCTGCTTGGCTTAGCGGGACTTGAATCTACTGGAGACTATCGAATTTCAGCAAGATACTTTGCAAGCAATCAAATAGATATTTACAATTGCATAGCCTCAGACGAAACCGTCACAGAATCTTTTACTCTCAGCGATCCAAAAACCTCAACTACTAAAACTTATCTCACTACAGTCGTTAACGGCGTTACTACACAAAGCATTTTAATTATCATGGGTCCCGGACTACTGGATCCTATGACTCCCTCTTCCGACTCCACTTATATCCAGATCAATAGAATGCAAAAGGGTGCAACAGACTGGGAGAATATTCAAACAACGACGTTCTTTGGTGATCCTAAACTGCCTCGTCGATTTCAACTCGAATTGGACAAGAGTCCTCCTTACAGCACTAGTGTCGCTCTTACCTGCCAGGTTGGAAACTAACTTCATTGTCCTTAGAAAGATTTTTGGTTTGCATTTGCAACGCCAAATACCCAAACACCAGCCAGTAAAACCGGTCGGCCATTCCGCCGAGAGACAAATGCCAGTGATAAATTATTAAGATCGGAATCTCCACCGCCATGTAGATTCCGAAAATATGCATCACTGGGTTTTCCGACATGATGGCCTTATAAGAAAGCCCCAGAAGTAAAAACAGAAACATTCCCGTCCAGAGAATAAACGGCCAGCCGCCGACGACTCCGGCTGAGGCGAAAATATTGTGCGGATCTTTGAACGAATTGTAACTCGAAACATCGAGATCATCTTTGCCTGAGAATTTTGAAAGAAGTCCCTGCCCGATCCAAGGGCTGGTTTGGAAATACTCCCAACCACGCTCAACTTCTTCCATGCGGCTGGCGACCCCGTCTTGAGCTTCACGTTCGACGAGGCCTTTTTTACCGGTGGCGATGTCACTCGCATATTCAGCCATGTCAGCTCCGAAAAGGACTACGGTCATCGTCATGAGAAGGGCGAGCGAGAATTTCAAAAAACGAAAGCCTGCGTGTTTGGTGGGAACTCGTAAGAGCCAAAGAACCCACGCCATGAGGACTGCCGCGAGTGCTGAGCGAGTTCCCGTGAGAAACAGGGCGATCACACTGAGCAGAATTCCCACTACCCAAACGAGGCGAAAGAACGAGTTTTTTTCTTGTTGGATTTGCCCCAGCGGAAAAATCGTACCGATGGTCGCGCAAGTCACCATATAAGGAATGTGCTTAAAAATGCCAATGAAGCGCCCACCCTTGAAAGTCAGATCGGGCCGGACGAATAAGAGACCCAGTGATGCTACGACAAAGACCACGGAGCATAGACTGAAAAACTTGACGGCATGCTGTGGCTTCAGAATCACCGGAATGAAAACCCCAAAGACGACTATAATCCAAAAGGTCGCGGCAAGAGCCGCCAAGATGAAAAGACCTTTGTGGTGATCCATGAACACGAGTTGTAAAAGTGTTTCTATAAATAAAGTAAGTAAGAGGAAAAGTAAAAGCGTTCGATAGACTTTGCCAAGGTTATGCAGCTTCTGATGATGATACAGCACATAGAGGGCCACCGGAATTCCCAACAAAAAACTCAAAATAATATTCATATAAGGATGCAACCCGTGCTGAAAGATCAGCACAGAGACCTGCGACGGAATCCCCGCCCAAGTCAAAGACAGCTTCGACACGAAAACCAAAAATAAAAGTGCGAGCGCCCAGAAGGTCATTACTGTTTTTCGTTGCTGTATTTGCTGATCAGAAGACCGGTGAGGGCAATACTCATCACGACGGAAAGCAGAGTGATCGTCTTGCTCGCTTCGGGGCTGACGAGGGTTTCACGGGGTGGAACGTAAATGAGATCTTCGTGATTCATTTTGAGGGTTTCAGCTCCCCCTTGTTTGATAAGCTCTTTGACGTCGACTTCATAAGTCCCACGATGCTCATCGACGGCTTTGGAGTGAATGTCGGCCCACTTCTCTGGTTCTTGCTTGCGAACCATGACTTCGGAGATGTCGCCGGTGTTACTTCCTCCAGCGAGGGTGAGAACTTTCAGTAAGTCGGTGTTGGCCGGCACATAATAAATCCCAGGCTTTTGTACAGCTCCGAGGAGCTGAACGGAAATGAGGTTCTCTTTCGGAGAAGAACGATACATATACTCAGAAGCTTGCGCCGGAGTTTTGATATCCCCAACGGAGCCCAAATCGTTTAAGGTCGCCGCCGGCGAGCTTGCACTCCAAAAAGTTACTAAAACCATCAGGAATTTCAACAGCTTCTTCGTCACAAAACCCTCCACCTGGTTGATGTTTCCTGGACCTGTAGGGATACAAATATAAGGCCCCGGACCTTCGCCGAGAAGTGAAGATTTAGGTGACGGACTCTGGCCCTCCGTTTAGCCTTATACCTATGACGAGTCCAGTACCAGAACACGAAAAATTATTCGACGAAATTAGTAACAAGCTCAACGAGCTCAGCCAGCGCTATCAGGATGGCACTACAGCCGAAGAAGCGCCGTCTCAGCAGCAAAGATTGGAGCGCATGCAAGATCAGTTGAAGAAATTCAGAACTGATATGCAGGGCAACAATAACGAGATGATTGAGAAGATCAAAAGTCTTGAAAATGTGAATTTTTCGCAAAACGAGATCACCGGGCAGCTTCGTCAGATCACTGAGCAGCTCAATCACGAGCGCATGACGAATTCGAAGCTCAGCGCCGATCTCGCGAAGTCACTGGAGCTCTGTTTGCAATTGCAACTCGAGATTCAAGGCTTGAAAGCTCGCTCGATGGCGATCCAAACAGAAGATAAGAAATTCAGTAACTCGCTCATCGAAAAAAATCGCATTCTGCAACGCGAACTGGAACTCTCACAGGCTCTGAAGGGCGAGATGGCAATGGAAATGGCCAAAGCCAAGAGCGCGATGCAAAGAGAACAGCAATCATGGGTTGAAACAGATCAAAATCTGCAAAACCAAATCATTGAGCTCAATAAAGAAAAAATCGAAATGCTGGCTTCGATCGAAGAATTGAACGGCATGATGGATGAAAAGGATTTGCAAATCGCAAGCCTGAGCATGGACATCGAAAAGATTTCGACATCATTCAATGAAGTTGAATCCTCAGCGGTTCAACAAAGCGACGTCTTGAAAAACCTCATGGCAGTTGCAGAAACAAAAATCGTTGAAATGAAACTCGCTCTGGATAAAAAACATAGCGAAGCGGCGGACTACTACAGTCACTTGCAAAAAGCATTGGCTCAGGTCAACGTCCTCACTCAAGAAAATATGACGTTGAAAGACTATGTGAACAAGCTGAACTACTATCACCAGCAAACACAAGCTTTGCAAGCAGCGGGCCTTCAACAACAACAAGCCCAAGCAGCCATAACTCAAGCTACCGTAGCTCAGCAAATGCAACAGCAGCAGCAACAACAACCGGTGCAACCACAACAAATCCAGCAACCACCAACGCAACAATAATCGCGAAACCCGCTCTAAGAGCGGGTTCAGTTCCAATTCGGAACTAGTCTTACGGAAAAAAGATATACAATCATGTTTACAAACGTACTTTCAGTATGAGAGTATGATTTTAATTCTATTGAAAGGAGGCTGCGATGATTAACACAATTCAAAATATGACGACACACCCTGGGATGACCCTATCCCTACCGTTCGTGGCCTCTGAAGTCGTCCGTTAAGGTTCCAATTATTCAGTCAGCCACATTTTAATTTTTAAAAACTTTCAGAGCGATCGTCGCTTTGAATTTCAATTCAACTCTCGTCTGGAGTTTGCTTTATCGGCCATAAAGCGCCTACAGCGAGCATTATCAATTCGGGCCTTATCATGCCCGAGGAGGAAGCTATGGAAGCGTTATTACGCAAAAAAAGAGAATGGGAATTTCAGAGCCACAAGGTATTACTGAAACTCGTTCGGACTTCCAGTGATATGTCTGTTGAAAGCGTGAAAAAGGCCGGTTTAGTAACAAGCTTCCTCGCGTACCTGATCTATACTCTGGTCAGGGGAATGCTCGCCTTCGTTGGCTTTATGCTGAACGGACCTACTTTGGTTCGTAAAGTAGCCCCAGGCTTTAAACCGCAAGAGTTTCACGAGTTCAATCCACATCACCACGAAGCAAAATTAGCAAACCGTCTTTGGCGATGCTAATTCCTGCTGGCAGGGCCTCGAGCCCTGCCTTTTTATTATTTCACATGAGTTAAAAACTTCTCTGCGCGGCCGCGAACTTCGTCCGCTGTCTTTATTATTTCCGGTGTTGTCTTCAGAACTTGCGGATAAAGTCCCATATTTGTGAAGGGCGCTTGCACAGCCGTATCTGAAAGAGCCTCCGGCTGAATCGACGCCTCTTCCACCGTGCTCAGAATCACTTTAAGACTTTCCAAATAGAGAGCATATTCTTGAGCTAATTGCTCGGCTGGAATTTGCTTCGCTCCCGACAGGATTTCAATAATATTTCCGACTGGAGAGATCTGCATATCTGGCTTTTGGAAAATAGTCAGGTCGCCGGGATACATGGCGAAAATACGATAGCCGTCCTGCATAGCTCGATAGAAAAACTCCAGCATGACCGCTTCGCGAGTCTTGCCGTTGAGAACGTAATCAGCGCCCAGGATTTTTTGCACTAGCTTTTGTTCTGCTCGAGCTTGAAACTGTCCGGTGATCACCGTTGCAACCGAAAAGATATAACATCGATAGTCCGTCTGGAACTCGTTGTAATACCGGCCACCAAAATGAAAAGGATCTGTCAGAGCAAAAATGATACAGCGATTGAACTGCGGCTCTATATTTGTATCGGGCTGAGGACCCATCACTCTTTGGATGGTGTGATAAGCTTGAGCGACATGAAAATCAATCGTCGAATAGTGGCGATAATTCAGATGCACTAATGAATAGATTCCCATCGCAAATGCAATCCCCGCCCCGGCACCAAATACTTTCCGTCCGAAGCGCCGGCTTAACCATTCCCACCCATATGAAAGCGGGAACAAAAGTAAAAATCCCGGAAAGGTCAGATAGCGCAGAAATGCATTTTTGCCTTCGAGAGTTTCGATAGGAAAATTCGCCATGATGCTAAAGGCGATCATGAAAATAATCATCGTCGAAATCGACAAAACGGCTTCGGCTCTGACCGGCTTTTTTGAAAGCCAATATCCTGGCATCGCAGCGACTCCGCCCAAAAGGCCGATACCAAGACCACTCTTGAAAAGACCGCCGAAAATAACTCCCAAAATAGCATACGCAGAGACGCCCGCAGCAGAACCTGTCATCTTGAAAGTTCCGTATCCTTGACGAAGAACTACAAACAAAAGCTCTTGAAGGTTCGTCACAGAATAGTAGGTGTAGTTGGGATCACTTTTCGTCGATACAAAAAAGTAAATGAGCGGCAACAAGCCGACGACAAAGCCAAGAGCTGCAGATCCTAGTCCCTGAAGCCATCTCGTTTTTCTTAGTCCGCGAATAAGCAAAAACGCAGATGCCGGCACCATTAAGGCCATCAGATGATGATGACAAAGACCCAGTCCGTACATGAGGCCGATGGCAAAAAGATATCTTGATTTCAACTCCTGATCAAAGCGTTGATGGAAATAAATCAGCATCGACACCAAAGCCAAGTTCAAAGTAAATACTTCGGGGATCAAAATGTACTGTTGAAAAAGACTTTGAGCTAATAGGAAAAGAACCGCCAAAAGAGCAGAAGGCCTATTTGCTGCAAGAGTTAGAAACAAGAAAACACTGGTTATCCATGCAGCCAGAATATTCACCCAGAATTGGGCATCAAAAGGATCTTGGACGAACCAATTAAAAAACTTTCCAAGCAAAACATACAAGGGGTATCCAGGCGCATGGGGAATAGCGGTTCCTTGAATCGCTGTCGAAAAATCACTCGCATCGAAAAATGATAAACCTTGATGCCGCAGAAAAAAACTGGCGACCGCAAAGACCAAAAATATCACTTGGCTAAAAAGAAACTCTCGAGACTTGCATACCGACATACCTCAACGCTAGCATGGGCCTTTTTTTAATGCAAAGTGTGTTCACATCCAGAGTAGATTGCTTGGAGAAAACGCAACGTGGAGCGCTTGCCTGAGGCGCCAACTACTCGACAAAGTGCGTGAACATCTTCAGATAAAATCCTTCGGGAAATTGTAAAATCGTCGGATGGTCCGCTGCATGCCCGCCGCGAGTTAAGTTGCGGGCCTGCCAGTTATTACGCTGAATTGCTTTGCGAATAGCTTCTTTGAAATCTTCTTCTTCCAACAGGCCCGAGCAGGAGCAAGAAACGACAAAGCGCTGAGCCTTGATCATACGGAAGGCTTGCGTGTTAAGTTTCAAATACGCGTGCCGTCCGGTTGGAATATCTTTCTTCGCTTTAATAAACGCCGGTGGATCTGCGATAATGATATCAAAGCTACGGCTGGCGAATTGATCAAGCCCCTCAAGAACATCGACTTTGTGAGCGGTGACTTGGGCGCCTTCTCTCTCTGCGTTGAGTTTAGCAAATGCGAGAGCGGGCTCAGAAACATCTCCCAAGTGAACTTCAACATTGAATCCTTGGGATTTGAGTGCGCGGGTAATCTGCGTCGCCCAATGGCCGACGTAGCAGCAGAGATCCAGAATGCGAATCGGCTGAGATTTTAATTCTGGGTGCGATTTCGCCCAGTTTTTAAATAATTGTACGGCTTGGAAAATATTCTGAGTTTGATCGAGGAAGAATCCGGTCTTCTGTCCTTCGGACAAATCGCATTGCATGCGGATGACGCCTTCATCGCTCGCCGAGTTTAAAAGAATATCCACCTTCGCAAGATCCACGCCGGAAATTTCTTTGATGGTCTTTGGATCTTGAACCTCAAGACCTTCAAGCTTTCGCACATTAACATCATTGCGAATGACGACAGCAGTTTCATTCCAACCAAGTGCTGTTAGATTTTGCTTTTGCGCTTCTTCCACGAGAAGTTTGAAAAATCTTTCCGCATCTTGCAAAGCCTTATCAAGTCCGGCAGTCACCAATTGTGCAGCAAAGACCTGGCCTTTTTTCCCGTTCTGCTCAATAAGATAATAATCTAAAACAAGGCCCGGTAAGAAATCCGCTTCACCAAAGCACATGCGGAAGCTTCCGCGAAAACCCGCATTCTGACGTACGTGCCAAGCTTGGGTGAGCTTTTTCACAAGCGCCAGAAAGCCCAATGGCTCTCTCTCTTCAGGATTAAAACTCACGGCACGAAAAGAAATGAGCGAGTGCGGATTGCCATAACCACGTGCCAAGAAAGAACCGCGCGAATCTTGCAATTCAATGAAAGCGCCAAGGCCAATGCCTTTGGGGCTGCTGGAAAGCTCGTTGGAGAAAACCCAGGGATGTCCCCCGCGAATGCGTTTATCGGCCCCTTGGCGTAATTTCCAAATCACCATTACTCAACCTCTTTGACGGCAAAAACCAACAACGTGGTCTTCTCTTTTGCAGAGAAATTATTATCACTCAGGACTAACAAACTCTTACGCCCATCTGGCAACGCCGGTCCCCAAGTCAGAGCTTCGAAGTTCTCAGGCTTTTGATTTTTCAAAACCTCTTCAAAGTCGACGAGCTTCTCTTTTTTCATGGCGGTGGATTTTCCATCGGCCAATTGCTTCACCGAAGATACATCTTTGATCCCAGTTGAGTCCGCCAAATAAAGGCCACCCGTATAGGACATACCCGATTTGGTTAAGCGAACCCCGCGTTCAAGCACAATGAACTTGTTGTCACTGACAAAGAGAATTTCAGAAACCCCACGGAAAACTTCGGGACCACTAGATGTATTTGGCTGGCGCGAGTACAAGTACGGATACTCAGCTCCCGCTTTAAAATGGTCTTTGTCCTTTTTAAACTCCACCAAACGCAGCCAATAACTTTTATCATCATCCGCTTGATCTGCGATGATAGGATACTCATTCATGGCGTATAGGTTTTGACCATTTGGATTCATCGTCAAGCCCTCGAAGCCACGATTGTTTTCGATTCCTTTTTTTTGTAGACCCGTGGTCTCGGGCAAAAATTTATCAGGAAATGGGATTTCTGTCTTAAATACTCCTGCAGTATTGGTCACAATAAGACGAGGCATCGCTCGGGGTTTTTTATTATTATCCCCTTCTGTCGAAGTCACCAACTCGCCGTTTGGCAGCAGCACAATTCCCTCTAAATCCAAAACCCACTCTTTCGGAATCCCCGAGAAATGGATGACTTTGGTGACATTGAAATCGACTTTACCAGCAGTAATCTTCAGATCCATTTCATAGAACCGAGGTTTACCGCCTTTACCGCGATCATCACTCACGGCAAGCAGTTTGCTGCCATCCCAGAAAAGGCCCGAAAGACCACCAACATTCTCGCCGTCGAATTTTAATTTTTGCGCAAGACTGGATTGCGCAAATAGCTCCAGCCGCAAGCTTTTTGCCTGCACGAAGCCTGCCGAGAACAGCAAAACAAAGAGGACTAACTTCGCCATCGGAGCTCGGTCTCTTTTACCGGATTGTGGAACTCACGCTTTTCTTCGAGATGCTTTTCCCATTCAGTCTTTAGCGCGTAATACCACTTCGCTTGAGAGTCCGCATCTTTGATCAGTATTAAACTTGGATCGTATCTCAAGCCGTCTTGCTGTTTGGAAACAGCGTCCATATCCTGGTACAAAAAGACCTTCGTAAATTTATGAATGGCCGGCTTAATGAAGCTCAACCAAGGAATATCCCAGTAGGCCATCTGGTGAATCACAGTTTCTTTATCACTCACTGGAGTCAATGCCGTGTAAGAATAGAAATTTCTTTCTCCCACTTGCACGTGTTCAACACGAACACACGGCAGGCTGAAAGTGATTTCCGTCGTCGGAACGCCTCCAAGAATTTTATAGGCCTTCGAATTTGATGACGGCTGATGGCGCACCATTTGGAAACCATGATCGACCGGCGCAAACTTTTTACGCTTTTCATGCATGGTCTTTTCACTACGCCAGAACCAACTCTTGTGCACATAAGGACCATGAGCTGGATCCATCAAGCCGATGACGGCATGATCAATGTGACAAGGGAAAATACATTTCTCCAAAATCTTCGGTTCCACATCCGCAGGCATGTTCTTCATGTACGGAGGCTCGGGAGCTTTCGTGAGATCAAAGTTTTTGTCTCCCATGAAAACCCAAATAAGGCCCTGCTGCTCACGCACAGGATAGTGTCGCACCTTGATTTTCGTACAATCCAAATCCTGACCTTCGCAGAGTGAAGGAATCTCCGTGCAAGTGCCCTCACCGTTGAATTTCCAACCGTGATAAGGACATTCGACTTGATCTTTCACCACGCGGCCATAGCTGAGCGGAATTCCACGATGCGGGCAAATATCACGAATGCCAGAAACTTTGTTGGCGGAATCGCGGAAGAACACAATGGGCTCTCCCAAAATCACGCGCGATTGCATTTTGTTAGTTTTCAGTTCGCGGCTCGGAAGAGCCACGTACCAAACGTTACGAAGAAAAGTTGATTGCATAAGACATCCTTACGGCTGACGAGAAATGCCAGCACGAACCTCTGCCAAAAAAACGGTGTTTTCTAAAAGGGAAGTAATTGTCATCGGCCCCACGCCCCCTGGAACCGGTGTGATCGCAGAAACCACATCCGCGAGCTCTTCAAAACGCACGTCACCGCAGAGTTCTCCTCCGCCGGCGCCATGCATTCCCACATCAATAATCACAGAACCTTGTTTGAAATCTTCTTTACCGAGGAAGCGCTTTTGCCCCGCCGCTACGACAACGAGATCCGCACGCGAGGTGTGCTCGCGAATGTTGCGTGTCTTTGAGTGGCACATCGTCACGGTGGCATTGGCTTCGTTCAAAAGCATTGTCATTGGTTTGCCGACGATCTGACTGCGTCCGACCACTACCGCATTCATTCCTTCAATTTTTATTTTATAATACTCAAGAATACTCATGATGCCCATCGGAGTGCACGGCTTTACAAATGCTTTTCCAGACATCAAGTAGCCAGCATTCGCATACGTAAGACCGTCGGCATCCTTCTCGGGCATGATGCTGCGAAGAACGGGTTCTACTTTCAAATGCTTTGGCAGTGGCAGCTGCACCAGAATTCCGTCGACCTTCGGATCCAAATTCAATCTTTCGATCCATTGATTCAAAGTATCTTGGTTGCAATCGCCTGGAAGAGTGTGAATGGACGAATCAATTCCTGTCTTCTGACAAGCGCGATGCTTGTTTCGAACGTAAACTTGGCTTGCCGGATCCTCACCAACAAGTAGAACTGACAAATGTGGAGCTCTCCCAACAGCTTTTTTGAAGGCTTCAACTTTTGGCTTCAAAGCCTCTCTGCGGGCAGCAGCAACGTTTTTTCCATCTAAGAGGATCATCCAGTACCACCTTTGATGTCTCAATTTGTTCTATTTCATTAAGAAATTCAATGATTTATCTCAAAATATTTTCTCGACTAAATGCTCTGCGATTGGTTCTGGGCGCCGCCTTGACCGGGCCCCCCAGCTAGTTTATTGTACAAATTCTTGAAACCACGGAGGAATTTAAAATGGCTGAAAAAGTGAAGCTTTCAAAAGACGGAAGTTCCATCGACTTTGTTCAATCTGATAGCATCCCTACGTCCCTGAAAAAATTCCGCCAAAGCCCAGAAATCGAAGGTTTCTATCGCTTCGTATTCGAGAATGATTTGCAAAAAGAGTCCTATGAAATCTTAGATCAAATCATTATCGCTCGTAAGGCCAAGAAAGCGACGGCTGCAAAAGAGGCGAAAGCTGCAGCTAAAGAAGCTGAAGCCGCCGCGAAAAACGCTAAAACAGTCAAAGCTAAAAAGAAATAGCCTGTTTTAAAATCCGTCCGCAAAAATAAAAAGGATCCGATCACCGGATCCTTTTTTTATGTCCTCCGCCTAAAAATATTTTGAGGTTGGAACCTTCTTTGCTTCTGCACCAGGCCGGAGGGTTCATCATGTTTAAAAAATTATCCGGAAATAACAAAGGCCAAAGTCTCATCGAATATCTAATCATCGTAGCGATTGTCGCCGTGGGCACCATGGCCATCGTCCGCGTCGTTGGCAAAAACGTTTCCGTCCAATTTGCCAACGTTGCAAAAGCACTGGGCAGTGGCGACGACTCACAACTCAAAGCCGAGAAGATCGATTCGAAAATGTACAGCAAAAAAGATTTGGGGAACTTTTTGGATGGAGCTATTTCCTCTGGAAAATCTCAAAAATAGCAAAGGCCAAGCGCTCATCGAGAGTCTTGCTCTGTCGGCGGCGATGATCGCCGCCATCACGGTGCTTTTTGGCGTGCTTTACTTCGGCTTTGTTCATGTGGGAGCTAACTATCTTCTTCATGAACTTTTAATCTGCGAGGCCACTCAAGGCGAAGCAAATTGTGAAAAAACGTTTCGGCAAAAAACACAGAGCTTTCTTTTTGCTGCGAAGATTCAGTTTTTGGATAAGCGCCGTGGGCGGTTGGTTTTAGAGATGCCGATGAAACGCAAACTCACGATTCAAAAAAACCTAAGGATCTAGTAATGAAAACGGAAAAAGGCTTTGCCGCAATTCTCCTTTTATCGCTTCTACCGCTGATTCTTGCCGGGGGTTTTGCTCTGCTCTTGGGTTTTGGTTTTTTACGCAGCGACATGGCCGTGCTCAATGTTTGCAGAGCTGAGCAGATGCAAGTGCAAAACAAAGTCGGACGCAACTTGGGAAAACTTTTGAAGCTCAACCCCAAAGCACTGAAGCTGCGTCTTGAACAAGCGCGGGCCGAGAAAGCTCTGCAAGCTGCGATAGAGAGTGGATATCCTCCGGCTATCGCAGCGGCAGAAGCTTATCTGCTATCAGTGCAAATGCGGCGGCAGGCTTTGGATGTTCGTCAGCGCGCCCTGATCGACACCGCCAACATCTGGCTTGCGAGTTCGGGTACAAGTTTGCAAAGGAGTCTCGCCCAGGAGTGGCGACTACACAACAATCCGCTGACGGCTTGGTGGTCGGGAACTCTTTTGCCGAAGGAATCCCTCGTACCTCAGCTCGCGGTGAAAGCCGATTTTCCCGAAGTTGCACCCCTGTATTTGACAGTCACGGATTTTGAAAATGCGCAGGCCTGGAAGCAAACTTGGCAATTGAAAGTCAGCACAAGTTCCTGGGTTCGCAAATTTTTAAGTTTTAACGGAAGTTTTGATCGCACATGTACAACGTCTCTTTATCAGGAGGGCGAAGAATGGGTCGCAAAGCTCAAAAAGGACAAGTCCTCATTGAAGGGCTTTTTATGATGGTCTTCATTGCCGGCATTCTCTTAGTGGTGATGGGGTTTATTAAAAAACAAGATGAAGGTTTTAAGAAATATGAATTACCTGCGAAAATTAAATATAAAAATCGATAAGGCACTTCTGATCGCATTCGCTGCACTTGGAGTGGTGGTTCTGCTTCTTCAAATATTTTCTTCATCGGGTGAAAAGCAAACTATCATCTCCGAAGAACCCGAAAGTTTCGACGTCGATACGATGATTCCGGCGGGTCATTTACTGATTCCTCTGGAGCTCAGCAATGCGGAGTCCCTAGCCTCTTTGTCTGGAAAATTCTCGCTGGTGGATCTCTATGCGGCCGGAGAGCGTGGCAAGAAGGGCTTCAAAATAGCTTCCGCGGTTAAATTGCTGCGTGCACCACTGAATCCGAATCAATTCGCCGTGCTCGTGCGCGAAGACGAAAGCGCACGCATCGTGACTCACGAAGGCCCGTTCTTCGCAGCTCTTAAGAATCCCAACGAAGCAACTAAAGCGCGAGCAAAGTCGGGCAAAAGCCAGCTCATCATTCAATACGGAGAATAAGTTTTATGTTACAAAGTCTGCTATTAAAAATTTCTTTGTCCGTAACAGTTTTAATTTGGTTTTCTCACGCCCATGCGGTGCTGTTTCAGTCTCCCACAGCGGGTTCCGAGGAATTTCAGAAATATGCCCTCGAGAAAAATCAACAGACTTATACACAATGGGTCCTCCGCAGTTCCGTGGATAGAGATTCCGAAGCGCATGCGCAAGTTCTAGATTTTTCCCAACAAGCACTCCAAGAGAAGTCCACTAAGCAACTCATGCAGGATTGGACTCGCCTACGCCAAAGCATCGAGCTCAATCGTGCCGACCGCGAAGTACTAACTCTTCTCGCGGAAAAACTGAAACAATCACAAGAGCTTTGCCGTTACCTTACGTTAGAGCCAGACTTAGCATCCCTTTTGGAAAACACAGAGGTTCAAAGCTCTTGCACTGGCTTTTTACAGGAAACTCCAAAATCAGTATTGGCACATTTAGAAGGCGATGAGGTACTACTGATCGATGGAAAATCTTTCACAAGGAATCAGCTGCCGAAAAATCTTGTTGGTGGATCTTATCAGTGGAAAATCATTTCTGATCGTTATGAAGATAGAAAATTCACAGGGACCGCTGGGGAGTTTGGCCTGCAAAAGTTTTTTCAACAAAGCTGGACCAGCGGAAGCTGCAAAGAATATAAAATTCAATCCAAAGACGCCGCTTTTCTGATGCAATCACAAGTTTACTTTAGCTCAGATTGTGTAGTCCCCGGAATTCAACCAGAGAAGACTTTTTCAAATTGGGCTTCAGAACACAAAAGGCTTCTTTGGGGCGTTAGTATTCTTGCAGCTGGTATCGTTGCCGCCCAACTCAAAGACAAAACCCTTGTTATCACAAAGCCCTAGGTAGATCTATCCAATATATAGGAATTATTTATGGAAAAACCTTTTATAGAAGATGAAGTTGTAGAGCTGAAGGAAGAGGCTGCCACAATAATTCCACTTCGTTGGCATCTTTACATCGTGGACTTAGAGCCATGTATTAGAACAAAACCAGGCAAACGTCGTCCCTGCATTTGCATTCAACCATCAAAGGTCTGTGTCGCAGGTCACGATTCAGCGATTATCATTCCACTAACCACGAAGGCAACCCCTGAAGATATTTTTCTGAAACGAATTAAAGTCCCAAAAGGAACATGTGGTCTCGAAAAAGGCGGTACCGCACTTATCGATAGGATGATCGCGTGGGATAAATCCTTCTTTAAAAAAGATCTAGGAGAAATTCCTATTAATCTTCAAGAGATCCTAAAATCCGCGCTTCGTGATTTCTTAGATTTATAAAATCTTTTTTCCGTCGAAAACCAAATCTTGGATTTTTTCCTCTGAGAAAACTGTATAAGTTTCGCCGAGAGTCGCTCCTGAAAAAGAATGAAACTCAGTGATATCCCCCTTCAGAGCGGGGATTTTTTCTTTTGTGCTCTCTTTAAGGGCTCTTTGATTATCCCAGAAAGAGGATTTTGCCACTGGCGAGTCGCTGCCAAAGTGGAGAGGAATCCCAGAGCGCGAAAGAGTTCCCCACGGGAACGCGTGCTTATAGAGATCACCCAGTTTTTCTTTGAGCCACGCGCGATCACTCAGCCAGTGACACGGCTGCATGTGACAACGAATATGGAGTGCCTTCATCATTTGCACTGTTTCAGGGCGAAGCACTTCGACATGTTCTAAATTCAACCAGCCGGTGTATTGATTCGTAGCCATGACTTTTCTTGCGGCAAGAACCGCTTGATGAGCCGCTTCGTCTCCGATTGTGTGAATGGCGACTTCGAAACCTTTGGACCAAGTTTTTTTGAGAAGCGTTTCTAAATCGTCGCTCGTCCAAGCAAACTTATGTTGAGTACAATTGCATTGTGAAGTCCATGCGGTATCAGATCCCAATGTTCCGTCGAAAAAAACTTTAACTCCCTGAGCTTTGAGATGTGCGGTCTCTTGCGTTTTTGCTGTTTCTAGCAAACTGAGAATACGATTGATGTCGCTGGGCTTTTCGCAAAGAAAATTTTCTTGAACGTAGAGAGTTAAATCTCCCGCTTGTTCTAATGCTAAAGCGGCTCGCCATTGTTGTTCGTCGCAAGTCATGTCGCGAATATGGGTGAAGCCGGCGCTGTTAAAAATTTCGCAGCCTTTTTTAAGGGATTGGCGAATTTGCGCATCCGAGAGTTTTGGCAAAGAGTAGTACAATTGAAAATGCTCTTCTTCTTGCAGAACGCCGGAGTGACTGCACTCAAAGCCCATTTGATCCAAAGCAATGGAATTCAGCCAAGAGGCATGACCATCACTTCGTTGAAGCATCACGGGAAAATTTGGAAAAGCGCGATCGAGAATTTCTTTGGTCGGCAGTTTTTTATCGGGCCACTTATTGTGATCCCAGCCGAAACCCACCAGCCATTTCCCGCGAAAATATTCTGGCTTTACTTCGACGTTCGCGATGTCCTCGGGCTTTTGCAAATCGAAAAGCTGCAGGCCCACCGCGATTTGACCGGTGCCGAGCCAGTGAACATGAGAATCATACAGACGAGGGATCTTTAAAAGCATAAGCCCCTCTGTTTTAGCAGAGGGGCTTCGTTTTATTAAGTATTAATTTCGTTAAAACTAGCGGCTGTTTGTCGGAATCACGACACCGCCCGGAGTCGTTGTCGTGCCAGTATTGATGACCC